>ERZ808037.474-NODE-474-length-37250-cov-4.057407_pt1 | contig 37250 bp, 28 predicted proteins | sample MGYA00380190_ERZ808037 | MGnify/ENA primary metagenome ERZ808037 (study PRJEB31490, sample SAMN06133399) | mouse gut metagenome | isolation source: J9 | host: mice | place: China: Chengdu | collected 2015-05 ...
GCTCGAAAAACATGAAGACGCGCAGCTTTTATCCTATGATGCGCGCTATAAGCATGATGAAGCGCGGATTAGCCAGGACGGGAAGACGGCTATGCTTTTTAGCTATCAGGATTTCCGCATCTATGATATGGATGGAAATATGCTGGTTCAGAAGGAACTGCCGGATGGGGATAGCATTTATGACCAGCAGTTTGTAAGGGATGAGGCGGATTCATGGCTGGAAGTCATCTGGTATGACGGAATGGTGCGGCGCTACAGTGCCAGGGATGGAGCGCTGATTGCGGAGGAAACCGGGGAAAGGCCATCCAAAGATTTGTATGAAGAATTTTACACGGAGGAATATAGGGTTACGTCTTCTCTGCACGATGCACCGGAGGTCTATGATTTGGAATCGGGGAAATAGCTTATTTTAAAGGTATTTTCCTGATTTTGTGTATGTAGCTGATATTATTATTTTTTAGAAGTAGTTTATATACAATGATATAGTATTTATAAAAATATGTACAAAAGAATTTTATTTGTTAGAGAAAGAGGAAAACGATGTTTCTTAAAAAATACATGTAGAAAATTTTAGATTACTAATGGACTATGATGTAGATTTCGATGAAGAATTGACGCTTTTTGTTGGAAAGAAATTTGAAGAAGAACTATGAAAATATGAAACAAAATATTGATAATATTGGATATGATATTGAAATCTTGTCAAAAATTGTAGAGCAAAATTTTTCGAGTTTATTTTCGCTACATATAATGGAAGTAAATCCAACGGACATAAGTAACACGCAGGAAAAACAAAAAAGGAGAGTAGAGATTTATTTGTATTGACTACTATCAGTGCAGAAAGAAGTTTAGATGAGCTGATAATGTGAAAGAGAAACCACTAAGTACAGTGGTGAATCGAATATTTAAAAGAGATGTATCGGAGAGTGAAGAGGAAACTGGTACTCAAACACATTAAAGGAATTTGTCGATAAGCAAAGTCTGAACGCAGAAAATAGGGTAAATGGGATATTATTTGATATTGTAAGTAATACAGCACCTTTCGGTCATCCAATGACAGAGGGATATACAATTATATACGAAAACACAATTTTCAATGAAGAATGAAATTATTAACAATATGGATTTGACTTATGTGGCAGCAGGTACTGGGGAGACATTACCCAGTCCGTATAACGGATTAGGATAAACAATGAATTTATGAGGTCTATACAATATCGCTTTATAGCGAATCCGTAAATATGCTTGCAATATTGCCCTCTGGAACAGGCAGTAATGTAGCCTTTTGGAGGGCTGAAATCAAACTATGAGTTGAATTGGCGGTTGGTGATTTGGAAAGGAACATATTATGATAGTTGTTGATACATTAAAAAGAATATTTCATTGGGTTTTGCCTATTGCATTATTGATTATGGTATTCATGGAAATACCTCAGATGAATATAACTGATAATGATGGCGTGGAAATAGATGATAATAAAAAAATGAAACGTGAAGTGGTCATAAATACTATTATGATGTTTTTGGTGGTAGGAATATTTATTGTCTTAATATTATTGATTGTTACGAAGTATAGAACTTTTTTTTGGATAATTACAATATTTGCTATACCAGGATATCTTCAAAATTTTGCCGATGCATACATTTCTGTTGGAATAATAGGAACAATAGTAAATACAAACAATTGTGAAAAATTATCCCAAAAGGAACGAGTAGCTATTAACTCCTTTGCATACATCATCTGGCTTTTGGGCCTATTTAAGTTTTATGATTTTATTTTTAAGAAAATAAATAATTGTCCAAATGATATAATTGCAGATTTCCTATTACTCATAGTATGTGTAGCACTTTCGTTCATATATATTTTTTTAATTTGTGCTTTATTAATAATTATTTTTATAGCATGTATAAAAATTGTAAAGAAGATTTGTTCTCTGATACCGAAAAAAGATAAGATTAAAAAAGTAGCTGAATATTTTATTAATAAACGGGGAATGCATATCAACCACAAATTGATTGTTTTGAAGAATATAGATTTTATTATGAAGCATAGAACGATTTATAAAATTTTCGGTATTATAATATTTCCCCTTGTTTTTGTAATGGATGTGCTATTATTATTTGTAAAAACAATCATTGCAATTATTCTATCATGCATTGGAGATGGTTGTAATTTATTGCGACTAATAAAAAACTCTATTATTAAATTGCAAAATAAATTACTAATAATACCAGATAAGCAAATGGTAGCAATTGCATTTCGTATAGCAATGATAGTTTCATTGACAAGTATTGTGGCTGAAAATAGGATTTGTGGATTAGTAAGAAATCAAGATTCTACTACTGCTATATTTGAATTTGTTGCAAGCGCAATAATTATTCCTATTATTTTTGAATGGCTGTATTCATATAAACAGTCTCAAAATAATACTGACTTGAAATTTTAAATTCTAGTGCAGAGTTAAATTTTGCAGGACTTTAAATTTTCCTGTATTTATTGCTTTTTGAGGAGTAAAATATCTCGATATCCGCTATAATTAAACCAACTTCTCGAAAAAATTTTTGTTTCCGGACATGGCAAGCAGATCGCCAGAAGGTAGTATGCGGAACTAAATTCTACCGGCCACGTTTGAAAAATTTACTTTGAGTCCGACAGTAGATTTTCAAGGATAAGTTGGCTAACGATTAGGGCTGATCATCTTAGGCGTCAGATTGGCCTCATCAGGAGCAATTGGTCTAATCTGAAATGCTTTCAAGATGTCCTCGCCGAGTGTTTTCCAGGCTATGTTATACGGCGTTCTCCTATTCAGAATCTCCCTCGGAGCTGAATTGATGTGATTTACAATCAGGTTTGTTGTGGTCACCTCCACGAAAAGCTGTACGGCTACTATGTCCTGCAGGCAGATGAGACACCCGCGCTGGTGAATATCGCCCCGGTGGGAGCAAAAGTTACATATGGGTATAATGCACCGGAAGGAAGACTTGAAAGTAGCTGGATGCTGGTTCCATGCGAGGCGGAGGTTTGATGATGTAGTGAAGGCTTTGCTGAAAGCAAAGCAGAAAAACAGCCATGCGTACCTTGCGCTGACCATGATATAGGCATTCTACCGGAAAGAAAAGCAGTTAAAGGATCTCCCGGCACAAGTACGAAAAATCTGCTGCTAGCTGAGTGTAAAACTTTTGGTGAAGGATTATTTTATATGGATGCGTGAAAACATTCCGAAAGTGCTGCAGAAAAGCAAGATGTGGGGAGTTTTCGGTTATTCTCAAAACCTAGGGAAATACCTGAAGGTATTTCTGAATGACGGTGAAATGCCGATAGATAATAGCACTACCTACTGAACAGTCTAGCTTGGGATTCTGTATCAGCAGGAAAAACTGGGTGATGATTGATACCATTACCGGGGCAAAATTGAGTGCCATTATCTACAGCATTACGGAGCTCGCAAAAGTAAATGATCTGAAGTTATATGATTATTTTGAATATCTGTTTACTGAGATTCCGAAGTATCTGGATAATACTGACCGCAGTTTTATGGATGACCTGTTCCCCGGTCACCTAATCCACCTATAAGTTATCGAAATACCGATTAAATAAAATGGAAATAAAAACCGAATAAAATTTGTTTCCATTATACAGGTTGCTCCGGCTTTGTATAGGTACGCACTATCTAACAGTTACCTTCTTTTTATAAATAAATACAGAGGCGTTACAGGATTTTACTTGACACTAATTTACCACCAATTTTGCCCCGACTTAGCAATTATTTACCACACGCCCCACGAAGTTATGCGGGTTTCAGCGATTTTCAATCAAAAAAATGAAAAAAGTCTGTGACAATAACTTGACATACGCGGGGTATGGGGCGTTGTGCGTGGAAAATAGTCTGCCGGGGTAGAAATGAAAAGGTTTATTGAGGAATGGGCACTTTATTTTATGGTATATAGTGTCGAATAATGTGCTCAGTATGTGTTGATGGCCTTTAAAGTGGTCGAATTCGACCACTTTAAAATCGAAGCAGGTTTATATACATCTGTGCTGAGTGTTTCAGAATGAATTGAAAAGATAGAAGCGATAGGATTTTTTGTGAAACATGGAAAATATGGAGGAACGTGTGCATATAAGGATATTGCATTTGAATTCGCTTTGGCGATCAGCCCTGTTTTTAAACTATATTTGATCAAAGAATTTCAAAAGCTGAAAGAAGCGGAGAATGATGCAAAAAAATTGAATGGGATGCAGAAAGATTTCAGATTTTAAAGGAGATTGTAGAATTTGATGAGCAGTCAAAAAGAATTAAGGAGACAAGCCAAAATGTCAAAAAACATGCAATAAGAACTCTTTAAGCGACATAATATCCGAAAAATAAAGTGCTAATTATCCCATACAAAATTGGGGAATCAGTTGTAAGGAAGAACAGGCGTAATTTTTATTATCTGAAATTTGCAGATATCTTGGAGCTGCAGCTAAAAGATGTGATGGGTGTAAACTGAATTTCTTTCACACAGAAGAAGCCTCTTGTAAGAGTGTTGCAGTTTTGTGAGAACATGAGGCTGTATTGCATGGGAGTATATTTAGAGGATACAACCAGAATCCTACCTTTAATCAGTCCACCAACCAATCCCCAAACACAGGCCAGAGTTCGCAAGCGCGATCCCTGGCCTTATCCATGCTCCCGCCTGTTTAAATCCTCAGCAAAGCCCTGGCATTTTTGAACGCAATCTGCTCATACAACTCTCCTGGAAGCTCCTTAAGCTGGTTCAGGGCGTGCTCCATTCCCCAGCTGTCGGGGGTGATAGGGTAGTCGGATCCAAACAGTATCCTGTCGCTTCCCACGATCTTGGCCGCGCACGCAATGGCTTCGGCGCTCATGGAATGCGTGTCTACGTAGATGTTGTCGGTGTAATTTTTCATATTGCGGAGAAAATGCTCCGGAACAGCCGGGTCCGTAACGTGGCGTCCTGCTTTGGCGGCCCCGGCAGAGTACATGGTGTAGAGCATTTCCATCCGCTCCAGCATAAAGGGATACATGCCTCCTGCCTGTCCAATGACCACCTTAAGCCCCGGATGGCGGTCAAAGACTCCCGAGAGTACCAGTCTGGCAACACAGAGAGCATCTTCCATCAGCTGACCCATGCCGGCATACAGAAGGTTATCATTCATGAAGCCGGGAAGGGGAGCGGCAGGATCATTGATCTTATACAGGTTGCTGAAATGGATAAACACCGGTTTCCCGGCCTGTTCCGCTTCGGCCCAGAAAGGTTCGAAGACGGGGGAGTCCAGAAAGCGAAGCTGTCCGTCCATATGGTATGCGGCGATGACGGAATACCCTTTTACTTCATCGCCGCACCGGCCGATCTCCGGGAGAGCCTCATCTCCAAGACGAAGGTCAATGAGTGCCGTGGCCAGAAGGCGCCCCTGACTTTCCCGGCACAGGGCGATGGTCCGGTCATTGAGCAGGCGGACCGCCTGTGACCGGGCAAGACCGTTGGTCTCGCAGGCGGCATCCAGGATCTGCGTGATATTGGCAGAGTAGGTGATCAGAGAGTGGCTGATGCCGCAGGCAGCCATCTTTTCATAGCGCAGAGAAGGGTTTTCAAAGGCCGGGTCGTTCCAGAGATAGACAGGGCCGAAGTCCTGTCTGCCGGTCCGTTTCATCCAGGAAAGATAATCGGTATTGAAAGGGGCGGCCACATGGTGGGCATGACAATCAATCAACATGATAGATTCCTCCTTCGTTGTAAATTTGTATCACTTGATTTTTGGATAAAGCTATTTTATAGTAAAGCTGTAACGAAATAAATAAGAAATAAGACCAGTTATGTTTAAAATAAGACAGGTTTTACGTAAAATACAGAGGCAAAAGTGTCAGTTGACAAAAAAAGAGGGGCCTGATGGAGAATAAGAAAACGTTTATACTGCGCAGGAGAGTAGTTCGGGCAGTGATCTTGCTGCTGATCCCCACATCGATTTTCTTTGCCTGGGTTACCCACATGGCAGCCCGGCAGATACAGGATCAGATCGGGAGGGCCAACCGCTCCAGTCTTCAGTTGTATGCAAGTACTCTGGAGGAGGAGATCATCGGTACCGAGAAATTTCTGAATTATCTGGTGTATGAGGATAAGGATTTCTATGAGTTTACGTCCGGAGATTCTTTCATGTCTTTCAGCGTGTACAGAGAAACCATAGCAGACCTGTTGGAAGAAGGGATCAAAAACAATGCCGACCTGACGGCTCTGGTGGTCTGTTCTCCCGGAACGGAAGATGTGTATGTCAAATTTAATTCCATCCTGCTGTACGCAGATATTGAACCGGAGATTAGGAAAATGGTGAGCCGGAAGATGGACGCAGGGGAGATGAACCTGGGCTGGTATCTGGCCAAAGGGCAGGAGCATCATTATCTTTGCCGTATGGTAGAACAGAACGGCTGTTATGTTATATGTTTTTATAATCTGTCCCAGGTGATCACGAACGCCTCCATTTTTTATGAGCAGAAAGGGGATCTGGTTCTGTTTGACGGAAAAGAGATTCTGGCCAACCGCCAGTTTCTGGAAGACAGAGAGCTGGCACTGGATTATAGCTTCGAAGGAGACTACTATTTCACGGGCAGAGGCTGTGAATATATTGTGGTACAGGAGCCGCTTGTTAACTTTAAGATTGCCCTGATCGAACCCTATTCCTCCATGAACAGCAGCATCCGCCTCCTTTATCTGAGTCCTTTCCTGTATGTCGTGGTAGCGCTGCTGGCTCTGACATTTGTATTGTTCTATCTGCGGAACATGCTGTTTTTGCCGCTGTCGCATATGGTTCATGTTATGGAACAGATACAGACGGGGAATCTTGATGTCAGAATAGAGGATCAGAAAAGCGAGGAGCTGATTCAGGTACAGCAGACCTTCAATGCCATGGTCACGGAACTGGTGTCCTCCAGAATCCGGCATTACGAGCAGAAGCTGGAGAATGAGCGGATCCGGCTGAACAGTCTGAAGATGCAGATACGGCCTCATTTTTATCTTAATTGTCTAAAAGGAATCTTCGGCCTGGCTCAGTCAGGCAAGAACGCCAGAATTCAGGATGCGGTTTTATATCTGTCTCGGCATCTGCGTTATGTGATGAATATTGATACGGATGTGATCCCTCTGGAGCAGGAGCTTGAGATGTGTGAGAATTATATCCGGCTGCAGGAGGAATGTGAGTGCGGCAGTCCTCAGATCCATATTGCCATGGAACCCGGAGCAGCCATGGTCATGGTGCCGCCGGTGAGCCTGCTGACACTGGTGGAGAACTGTGTGAAGCATGCCACTCCCCAGACAGGAGAGCTTAAGGTTCAGATACGGGTCAGAATGCTGGAAGCGGACGGTCAGGATTGGGCGGATATTATGTTATGCGATAACGGTCCCGGATTTCCGGCAAAGATTCTGGAGGGGTTCGAAGGGGACCAACTGAAACAGAGCAGCATCGGGCTGCGCAATGTGATCCAGCGCATGGAGCTTTTGTATGGGGAACGGTGCATGTTCCGGTTTTTTAATGACAATGGAGCCAGGGTTGAGATCATGCTGGCCATGCAGGAAAGCGGAGAGGAGGGAGACGGATGAAACTTTTGATCGTAGATGATCAGGAATCTGTAATCAATGGTTTGCTGGACGGGATTGACTGGAGCGGTCTGTCAGTCGACCAGGTATTGACAGCATCAAACGCTCTGGAGGCAAAAAACATCTTTGAGAGGGAGTCCGTTGACATTGTCCTCTGTGACATTGAGATGCCGGTGGAATCGGGGATTGACCTGTTTCACTGGGTCAGGAAGAAGGGATATTCTCCCTACTTTGTGTTTCTCACCAGTCATGCGGAATTTTCGTATGCTCAGGAGGCCCTGCGTCTGGGGGCGGCGGAGTATATCGTTCAGCCGGCTCCCTATTCGGAGATCGCCAGGGTGGTGACAAAGGCGGTCTGTGCGGTGAGAAAAGAGAAAGCCGATGAGATTACCAACAGTCAGGGCCGGGCGCTGGTAAAGCAGCAGAAAAAAATCAGCAGCGGGGCGATCCGCAGCCTTTTGGCCGGAAGGATTATGGAAGAGGTATGGAGGACTCTGGAGGAACAGGGGATGCTTCCCGTGCTGGACGGGCCGGCCAGTGTGGTGATGGTGGAGATCGTGAAGTGGAACGGGAATGAGAAGGAGTGGGAACCGGCCCTTCTGGAGGCTGCTGTGGGAAATGTGGCAGATGAGATATTTGAAGCCTGCGGTCAGATATCCGGAGTCGCCATGGTGGATCCGGATATCTGCGCTCTGATTCTTCAGAACCGTCAGGGAGTGCATATGTCCCGGCAGGAGCTTGTACGGCAGCTGCAGTTTTTGGAAAGTTTTTGCGAGAGATATTTTAAATTTGAGATTGCCTGCTATCTTCAGGAGGCGGAGAGTGTCAAAAAGGCCCAGGTTTATTGGAAACAGCTGCGGGCAAGAGCGGAAGAAAATGTGCTGCGGCAAAAAGGTATCTTCGCCGAGGAGGATGCCTTCGGAGGAGGTTCCGGATATCGGTTTTCCAAGGTGAAATATTGGAAGAAACTTTTGGCTGACGGGTATTATCAGACTGTGGAGGAAGAGGCAGTGGAGCTTTTGGAGCAGCTTTCCCGGCAGAAAGTCATGAACAGGGAGACTTTGCAGAACTTTTATCAGGATTTTATGCAGATGCTTTATGCGCAGATGAATGAGGAGGGTCGGGCGCTGGGAAGTATTTATGCCACGTCTGAGGCCATGGAGCTTTATCAGAGCGCAACCAGATCGGTGCGGCAGATGCAGGATTTGATTCATTATACCATGGGGAGGCTGGAGGAGGACAGAGAGCCGGAGGAGATCGACTCCAGGGCCGTCATGAGCCAGATTATAGATTATGTGCAGAACCATCTGGAGGAAGAGCTCAGACGGGATGATATTGCGGCGCATGTACATCTGAACAGAGATTATCTGAGCAGGATGTTCAGCAGGGAGATGGGAATATCCCTGAAGGAGTATATTACGGAACAGAAGATGAAAGCGGCCCAGGGGATGCTTAAGACTACCAGCTTTCCCGTCAATTTTATCGGGGCCAAGCTGGGATACTGCAATTCCAGTCACTTTTCTTTTACTTATAAAAAGGTGATGGGGCGGACGCCCAAGGAAGAGCGGGCGTTAAAAGAGAATTGAACAGGATAAGGGGCTGCCGCGCGGACTGCGCGGCAGCCCCTTTATTGTGCAAAACCGATACGGTAAGTCAGAAATCGGACAAAATAAGGTAATATTCACGACATGTAATATTTGTGGTGTTTAAATATGTCACAATTTGGACAAAGCAGAACAGAAAGTTGGCGGCGTCAACTGTGAAAATCATATATAGTGATACCAGAAATCTAAAAGAAAGGAGTTGGGGTATGTCAACAGAGCATGAGATACTGGTTCAGGTAAAGGATATGTGTAAAAATTTCGGTGTCACCGTTGCTCTGAACCACGTGGATATTGATATCCGGAGGGGTGAGATCCTGGGGCTGATCGGGGAGAACGGTTCGGGCAAATCGACGGTTTCCTCCATCATTTCCGGCATACAGCCGCCTACCAGCGGCGGGATGATGTATCAGGGCAGTCCCTGGAGTCCGGCCAGTGCGCTGGAGGCGGCCCGCCGTGGCATCGGGATGATCGTGCAGGAGGCCGGCACCATCGGAAGCATCTCGGTGGCCGAAAACATTTTTCTGGGAAATTATGAGCCCTTCAAGACAGGTCCGGTTATCAATAAAAAGAAGATGGTGGCGGAGGCCAAAAAAGCGCTGGAAAAGATCGGCGTGGAGGACATCGACCCGTCACTGCCGGCAGGACTGTATGATATGCAGGACCGGAAGCTGATCGAGATCGCCAAGGTGATGTACCATGATCCGGAACTGATCATTGTGGACGAGACTACCACCGCCCTGTCCCAGAGAGGCCGTGAACTGCTTTACAGGTTGATCCACGACAAGGCAGAGCAGGGAAAGGCAGTGGTCTTTATCAGCCATGATCTGGAAGAATTGATGGAACACTGCGATAAGATGACGGTATTGAGAGACGGGGTAATCATTGATACGTTTCCCAGGGAGCAGTTTGAACCGGAGGACATTAAGCGGAAGATGGTGGGCAGGGAGATAAAAGGCCAGTATTACCGGATCGACGATGACGGCTATGAGGAAGAGGTGGTGCTGAAGGCTGACTGTATTACCACCATGAACGCTCTTTTGTGTTTCAGTATGGAACTGCACAGGGGGGAGATCCTGGGAATCGGGGGCATTTCCAGCTGCGGCATGCATGAACTGGGACGGGCTCTCTACGGACTGGAGGACGTGGTAGATGGAAAGGTGATACTGACAAAAGACCAGAAAGTTATATCGGGAGCCAAGTCGGCCTTTGACAACGGTATGGGCTATGTGTCCAAGAACCGGGATACGGAATCGCTGGAGCTCAACGCTTCTATTGAGGCCAATATCCAGAGTACCGGATATAAAAAGAACCGGTTTTTTGGCCCGTTTATTTCTTCCGGGAGAGAGAAAACCTATGCCCGGAGACAGATTGAGGCTCTGGCCATCAAGTGCGTCGACGGACGGCAGAAGGTGAAGGCTTTGTCGGGAGGCAATAAGCAGAAGGTTGTGTTCGGCAAATGGATTGCGGATGACGCGGATATTCTGATTTTGGACTGTCCTACCAGAGGCGTTGATGTGGGCGTGAAGGCTTCCATGTATCAGTTGATCTACGAGATGAAACAACAGGGTAAGTCCATTGTGATGATCTCCGAAGAGATGCCGGAACTGATCGGCATGTCGGACCGGATTCTTATTATGAAAGACGGGCAGATCAACGGAGAATTTTATCGCAGAGACGGATATGATCAGCATGAGTTGATCGAGTGCATGATTTAAGGAGGGGAGAAGATATGGAAAATACAGAGAAAAAGAAGCTCCCCGAAGGGACGGGCAGACTTGGACTGGTGGATCACATCCGCATGATCCGGGAAAAACCGCTGTTTCCGCTGGTTTTTCCGCTGATGGTACTGGTATTGCTGGTGATCGGCTTCGGTATTGCCACAGGCGGCGGTTTTTTCAGAAAGACGGTGCTTTTGGGTGTGTTTAACCAGGCATTGATCATCGCCACGGTGTCAACAGCCATGACCTTTGTGTTCGCGGCGGGCAACATGGATATTTCGTCGGGCAGTGCCATGACATTTTCGGCAGTTGCCGGCGTGTTTGCCTACAATGCCACCAACAGCGTGCTTGTGATGGTGGTGGTCTGTCTCCTGGTTGGGGTGGCGCTGATGAGTTTTAACGGATTGGTTCATGCACTGTTTGGTGTGAGAACCATTATTATCTCCATTGTTATGATGCAGTTGTACAGCGCGTTTGTGAGCCTGATTCTGGGACCGGACACTGTAAGTATGGATTACGGACTGTGTCGTGAACTGGAGAACGCCGGATTCCGCAATGTCTCCTTTCTTTTGTTTTTCGGATTGTGTATGGTGCTTTTCCACAGTACCTCTGTGGGACGCAAACTGAAATTTACAGGAGGCAATGCCCGATGCGCCCAGCAGACAGGCATACAGTATAAACACATGGTTATGATCAGCTTTATGGTGGCCGGTCTGGGAGTGGGCTTAAGCGCCGTGTTCTCTATTATCCGGACCTCCACCGTAGGAGCGACTCTGGGAGCAGGTATGGGCATGGATGTAATGCTGGCGGTAGTACTGGGAGGAATGTCGATCTTCGGCGGTTCCCGTTCCAACGCTTACGCCGGTCTTCTGGGGGCAGTGACCGTCTCGGCATTAAATAAGGGGCTTCTGATGTGTGATGTTTCCCCGATGCTGATTCAGGGCGTGCGGGGCGTGGTGTTCCTGCTGCTGGTATTTTTAAACAGCGAGCGTCCGGCGACACTGCCGTCGTCACAGGATTGATAAAAATATTGAAGGAGGTTTATTAAATGAGAAAGAAATTATTAGCATTGGTGTTATCTTGTACTCTGGTATTGGGGACTGTGGGATGCGGTGACCAAGGGACTGCTGTCTCGGGAGACAATGCAGAAACCCAGACCACGGCGCAGGCTGATGCCGGAGACAGTGAGGATACGGCTGTTCCGCAGACAGAGGAAGAAGCGCCGGCAGAGGAAGGGAGCGAAGAAGCGGGTGAGGTTAAGACTCCCCAGGATTTTGAGACCTTTAAAATCGGGGTGATGGAGTCCCAGTCCAATGACAGTACGGTGCTTCGCCGCAACTATTATGAGAATTATATCGGACCCCGTTATAATGTAGAGTTTGTGTTCTCCGAGCAGGTGAAGAGTGCGGATGACGAGATGAATTTTATTGAGAACTGTGTGGATATGGGGGTAGATGGAATTATCAGTTTCCGCTCCTCGCCTGACGTAAATCAGATCATTCAGGTATGTGAGGAGTATGGACTGCCATACAGCGTAAATACCACCCGTACGCCTATGGTGGAGGGTGCATTTACCGGCGGATATCAGACCATGACCGGTGTATGGGGAACTGAACCTGCTACCGTGTCCAATGAGTTTAAAGAGTGGATCAAAAGCGTGGCGTCTGCTGACGGTTCCGAGGGATTCATGGTAACTTCCGCGCTTGCGTTCCAGGGTAACACCATGCACGCGGAGTGTACGCAGGGTGTGCTGGCGGCTCTTCAGGACATTTACGGGTTGACGTATGAGGATACCATCGAAAATCTGGCGGCAACCTCAGTTCCCCTGGAGGTTCCCAACGATAAGGGCATCAATATCTATATCTATCCGGGCACAAACAGCACTTCCGACAACTGGGTGCAGGGAGCCAGCACGGCGCTCCAGACCGGCAAATACGGTGTGTTTTTGCAGGCGGCATCTACATACGGCTATACAGGTGTGGCTGTAGACGAGGTGGAGAGAGGGTTTGACATGAACATTAAGGTGGCAGTGAATGCTTCCATATCTGATACACTTGTCACTGCCTTTAATACAGATGATAAGTTCGGCAATCCGTCTCTGGATATGGCTACCGTACAGTCCGTAAGCCTTTTGAGCGCTATGGGATTTGTCCAGGTTTACAATCATTTGACCGGCTATGAGGCGTTAAATCGTATTGAGAACGGCGAACCTGCCTTCTTCGATATGCCCATTTGGACCCTGAGTACCCGTGAACAGGTGAATCAGGCCGCTACATGGGACAATGCGGAGAAAGAGACGTGGGTATTTGACGAGGATGCCGTCAATGCCGCTCTGGGCATTTATAATCCGGATCTGACCAACAGCCAGCTGAATGACTACTATAAGAGCATTACTCTTGACTGGGTTATGGAGCATATGAACTGACGAATTGATGGGGGATTGTGATGAAACAGAATCTGACTGTACATAAAATCAAAAGTATATTGAAAATGTTGTCCCTGCCCATCATCGTCTTCCTGGTAATGAATACCATTGACCTGATGGTCACAGGGCAGGGGGTGATCAGTTCCAGCACGGATGTGCGGGCCCTGTTCAGAAATATTCTTACTACCTTCAGCTTCGCGCTGGCTATCAACTGCAATTTAAGGGTAGGAAGGATGGATCTGTCTCTTGGATCCCAGATGTATCTGGCATGTATTTTCGGAGGAAATCTGGCACTGCAGATGAATCTGGGAGGAATCGGCGTTTTGGCTTTCAGCATGGGACTGGGTCTTCTGTGCGGCCTGCTGGTGGGAACCTTGTATGTTCAGCTGCGCATACTGCCCATGATCTTCGGCATCGGCATGTCACTGATCTTTGAGTGTCTCTCTTTCGGGGCTTACAACCAGCAGGGACTGATGCTCTACGGAAAGCCGGGCATATCGATCTTGTCCGAGATCTGGTTTGTGATCACGGTTACACTGGGAATGATTGCGGTAATGACGTTTCTGTTCCAGTACAGCACCTTCGGTTATAAGGGGAGGGCGGTCCAGGGCGGACAGAGGCTGGCGTCGGATGCAGGAGTCAATATTTATACCAACTGTATCATCAGCTATACCCTGGCCGGAGCTTTGGCCGCCTGTGCGGGGGTGTTCAACACCGCTTTTATGGGGACTCTGGTCCCCACCCTGGATATGGGAAGCAACGGCATGTTTTTCGGCAGCATGTTTCCCATGTTCGTGGGGACATGGCTGGGAGCCTTTGTGGGAAATCCCGTTATGGGCGTGCTGTGCGGAACCATAAGCGTCCGCCTTCTGGGCCTTGGTCTTGCCAAACTTTCTCTGGAAGGCACTGTGCAGAATGTTATAATTTTCGCCCTGTTCCTGTTGTTTATGATCTTGCGTGACAATATGAGCAAATTAAGTTACCGGAAAAAGAGGCGGGCCCGTATAGCGCTGGCCAGAAGGACGCGTCAGGAGCTGATCTCAAGCCCGCTGTGACAGGGCGGTTGTTGTGAAATGGAAAATAAAAGAAAAGAGGGATTGAATATGAAAGACGGAAAATTATTGATCGGTATCATCGGCTGCGGCGGAATCGCCAATCAGAAGCATATGCCGGCGCTGAGCAAACTGGATGAGAAATGCGTTATGACGGCATTTTGTGATACTGTAGAGGAACGGGCGAGAAAGGCTGCGGAGCAGTACGGCAAAGGAGCCGGCAAGGTTTACACGGATTACCATGAACTTCTGGCAGATCCGGAAATTGATGTGGTACATGTACTGACACCCAATGTGGCCCATGCTCCGATCGTGGTAGCGGCATTCGAGGCCGGCAAACATGTCATGTGTGAAAAGCCCATGTCCCACAGTACCGAAGATGCCAGAAAGATGATGGAGGCGTGGAAAAAGAGCGGAAAGAAATTTACCATCGGCTATCAGAACCGGTTCCGTCCGGAAGTGCAGACGCTTCACAAATCCTGTGAGGCCGGTGAACTGGGGGAGATCTATTTCGCGAAAGCTCATGCAGTGCGCCGCAGAGGCGTTCCTACGTGGGGAGTATTTCCCAACAAGTCCCTGCAGGGCGGCGGGCCCCTGATCGACATCGGAACCCATGCTCTTGATATGACGCTGTGGATGATGAACAATTATAAACCGGTCAGTGTCAATGGCTCTGTGTTCTATAAGCTGGGACATCTGCCGCAGGCCGTGGAGGGCAATAAGTTCGGTCCGTGGGATCCGGAAACTTATGAGGTGGAAGATTCCGCTTTTGGGTACATCAAGATGGAAGGCGGCGCAACCATCTATCTGGAGGCGTCATGGGCGCTGAATGTCCTGGATGCGCGTGAGGCGTCCACCACGCTGTGCGGAACGCTGGCCGGAGCGGAAGTGCGGTCCGGTATGTATTACGACAAGGATGAACTGGTATTCAATCGGGGACATCATGGGACATTGACGGAAGAGTGGCTTTCCAAGACCGGAAGAGTAGCTTACTTTGACGGAGGAAAGAAGGGTGAACCGGGGTATGAGGAGGCCAGCTACTGGCTTGACGCGATCTTAAATGACACGGATCCTCTGGTTCTTCCGGAACAGGCCTTTGTTGTCACCCAGATTCTGGATACGATCTATCAATCAGCCAGGGAAGGCCATGAAATTCTGTTAGGTTAAAGCCGGAACATGGAGGGAAATATGGTACGTTTTGGAATAATCGGATATGGCTATATGGGGCATGTCCATGAGAAAAACCTGGAACAGACAGAAGGGGCGCAGTTGATGGCGGTGTGCGATATCAATCCCCGGGAACTTGAAGATGCCCCTGCCGGGATTAGAACATATACAGAAGCAAAAGACCTGCTGGCAGAGAAAGATATTGACGTGGTCATTATTGCTGCCAACAATAATCAGCACAAGCGTCTGGTGATGGAGGCGGCCAGGGCAGGTAAGAGTATCATCTGTGAAAAGCCGGTGGCCATGAATGTGGCAGAACTGGATGAAATGATCGCGACAGTAAGGGAATGCGGCGTGCGGTTTACCGTGCATCAGCAGCGCCGGTATGATAAGGATTACAGAACGATCAAGGAAGTCTATGATCAGCGGATTTTGGGTGATGTGTATACGATCCAGACATCTCTTTACGGTTTTAACGGGTACATGCATGACTGGCATGTGAAAAAGTCCGAGGGCGGAGGAATGCTCTACGACTGGGGTGTGCATCTGCTTGACCAGATGCTGTGGATGGTGGACAGCCGGGTGAAAAGCGTCTACGCCTGTCTGAAAAACGTGATCAACACGGAAGTAGATGACTATTTCAACATCACGCTGTCTTTTGAAAACGGCGTTATGGCGCAGCTTGAGCTGGGAACCTACTATCTGACCGATCATCCCGGATGGTTCAGCCGCCATTGGTTTATGGGCGGCAACAAGGGGACCGTGTATACGGACGGCATGAATCCTGTAGGAAAGATTGTCACCACATCTTCGCTGAGGACACATTCCCCGGAGCGGAGGGCGGCCATGAACTATGGACCTACCAGATCTTTTGGCCCGGCCCCGGAGGGACTGCTGCTGACACAGCCCATTCCGGATGTGGACTGCGACCATCTGGATTATTTCCGCAACTACATAAATGCGTACGAGGGGAAAGAAGAGTTTATCATAAAGATTCCCGAAGTGCGGAGAGTGCTGGCGCTGATGGAGGCGGTGAGAGAATCCGCCGCCACGGGAAAAAGCGTTGAATTTGAATAAATTCTCTGATGAGCAATCGAGGCGACCGGGAGTTTGTGACGCTTCGGAATGGAGGAAAATATGGATATCAATATGAAATATATGGTAGATAAATCCAAAATCCGCAATGTTCTGTCCAGGGACGGAAACAGGCTGGGATTTGAGTTCAAATTGAAGATTCCCTACTATCGGGGAGTAGCTTTGAGCATGGTAGATGATCTTTTCGTGACGGTGGGAGAGGATCACTTTCCAAAGGAACGTCTGACGTTTACGGTGGACGGCCACACTTATACGTGGCCGCAGATTGAGACGGTGACTACGTTCCGCTGGGAGTACGGGCAGGAGGCAACAGTCTTTGTTCCTCTGGAGTTCGGGATTTTCTCCGGTCGTCCCACAAAAGTGGAGATCGGGTGCGCCATCCGCATGAGCTACATGGGGCGTAAGGCCAGACCCTGTATCGTAAGCCACATTGTGGACCCGGATGAGATGGATACGGTCTGTTATGAAGGAGGTGAGGTGTAATGGCGGTTAAGAGAGGTGTATCCCTGTACAGTTATCAACAGGCTTATTACACGGGAAAGCTGGATCTGGAGGGGTGTGTCCGGACGGCGGTGGAAACTACGGGGGCGAAGGGAATTGAACTGATTTACGAGCAGATGCCCATTGACCGTTATCCTGACGCCATCTATCCGGAGATTACGGACAGAGGGGTTTCCTACTGGAAAGATCTGATGGCAAAATATGGCACTGTGCCGGTATGTATGGATTCTTTTATCGACTCCATGATCTACAAAGGACGGATCTCCTATGTGCAGGAGCAGGTTCAGATGATGGAACAGGATCTGGCGCTGGCGTCTAAGCTTGGCTTTTCCTGCATCCGTGTTCTTGCGTTGGTGGCACCGGAGGTGCTGGAGCAGGCGCTTCCGGCTGCGGAGTATTACGGGGTAGCCATGGGACTGGAGGTTCATCCGCCTCATGCCCTCAACGGCAAATGGATGCTCAATGTGGCCGAACTGGCGCGGAAGCACGGAACGGATAAGATTGGCCTGATTCCTGATTTCGGTATCTTTATGACCGGGTTAAACGGTGCGCAGCTGCACGCAGCCAGGGTGACCGGAGAGAAAGAGGCCGTTCTTGCCTATGTGACGGAAGCGGTGAAAAATAAGGAGAACTTCGGAAAGATCATCGCCAGAGCCAGAGAGATGGGAGCCGGCAGCCGGATCATGGGAGCGCTGAACAATGCGGCTATGATGAACCGGTACAGTGAGCCGGCGCTGTTAAAGGATATTATTGATGTGACGCTCCACATCCATGGTAAATTCAATCAGATGGATGAGAACTGCGAGGAAACGGCGATCAACTACAGAGAGCCCATTGAGATGCTCAAGAAGCTGAACTGGGACGGTTATATCTGCTCCGAGTTTGAGGGACAGCGTGCCTACCATGGACAGGATTGCCCGTATGAGGAGGACGAGATCGAACAGGTTCGGCGCCATCATGAGATGTTGAAAAGATATATCGGCGAGTAAGCCGGTGAGACAGATACCGCTGCCCTCTTTGGGGGCAGCGGATGTTCCTTTACAAAGGAGTTGACGGGATCCTGACGGATATCGGGTGCAGTTGCAGGAAAAACGAAAATAAAGAAGATTGTTGTAAGGAAGAGGAGGTATAGCATATGAATTTAAGTGTTGTTACGGTACCGTTGTATGACCGGAGCGCCGAGGAGGCCTTTGCGTGGCTCAGCGCTCACGGAGTGGACAGCGTGGAGATTGGCACGGGCGGCTTCCCGGGAACGGGACACTGTGATGTGGAGGCGCTGCTGGCGGATGAGAAGAAGCTGGAAGAGTATTTGGAACTGCTGAAAAAATATAACCTGAAGGTCAGTATTTTAGGCTGTCATTCCAACCATGTACACCCTGACCGTGAGGTGCGGGCAAAAGCGGCCAGAGATTTTACCAACACTTTAAAGCTGGCCAGAAAACTGGGAGTAGACCGGATTGTCACATTCTCCGGATGTCCGGGAGGCGCTGCGGGTGACCAGACGCCCAACTGGATTACCTATCCCTGGCCCGGTGATTTTGAAAAGGCGCTGGACTACCAGTGGAATGAAGTATTGATTCCGTTTTGGAAGGAAGCGGTGGAGGAGGCGGCAGAGTACGGTGTGCACAGGATCGCGCTGGAAATGCACCCCGGTTTTTGCGTGTATAATCCCGGAACATTGATGAAGCTGCGGGAAGCGGTTGGCCCGGCCATCGGAGCCAATGTTGACCCGAGCCACCTCTACTGGCAGGGGATCGATCCGGCGCAGGCAGTCCGGGCACTGGAAGGTGCGATCTATCATTTCCATGCCAAGGATACGTATCTGGACCCGGTTCAGACCAGGATTCAGGGGGTTCTGGATACCCGGAATCTGGGAGAACTGAAAAAGAGAGCGTGGATGTTCAGAACCGTGGGATATGGTCATGATATGCAGCAGTGGAAAGAGATTATAAGTGCGCTCAGACTGGCCGACTATGATGGAGCCGTCAGCATAGAGCATGAGGACGGTTTGATGTCTGTTGAAGAAGGACTTGGGAAGGCGATTGAATTTTTGCGTCCTCTTATAATGAAGGAAAAGCCTGTTGAAGCCTTTTGGGCGTAGTGAAAATGTCTGAGAGGCTGGTTGTTAATTCAAGGTCAACGATCAACGCGGAGATGGCATGAAGATGAAAAATCACACGGTTGTGCTGATCTTCAATTGAGAGTTTAGGACGCTGCGGAAAGGGAAATATGGATTCTTAAAAGCTGGAAAACCTGTTGAATCTGGCGTTGGATACACCGATGGCACAACGGGATAAGTCTATGGAATTAAATGTAGGATATGATAAAGAGGACAGTACCTGGGAATTGATCGTCAAGTATCATGGTGATCTGAGGCAGGGACTGTCCGTTCTTTATGTACTGCCACGGCAGGATTTGATACGAGTGGAAGGATAGTCTGCCGGGGTAGAAATGATAAGTTTTTGGTTTAATAGACACTTTATTCATCATATAAGTGGCGAATAAAGTGTCTATTAAGTGTTGATTAAAATAACAAAAAAGGATATACTGAATATGGAGGTGATATTGTGAATTTTGGTATGGAAACAGAGCTGATAGAGTTTAAAAAAACGACTGGAGAATTGAAAGAAGGCGTTATTTCATTGGCCTCTATGTTGAATAAAAATGGAAAAGGTACATTGTATTTTGGAGTAAGAAATGATGGTGAAATTTTAGGCCAGCAAATTGGTGATCGTACATTACGTGAAATATCTCAGGGAATTGCGAATGCTATTAAACCACAAGTTATTCCGACAATTATTATGGAACTATGTGATGATAAAAATGTAATTAGAGTTACTGTAGAAGGAGATGAAAAACCTTATTCAGCATATGGAAAGTATTATATGAGATCGGCGGATGAGGACAGGGAAATAGCGCCACAGCAGTTACGCAATCTGATGCTTAGCATATCAGATTCTATCGTAAATATTGAAGCGAATAATCAAGAGTTAAGTTTTGAGCAACTTAAGATATTATATGTCGGAAATGATCTTACGCTTCGGGAAAATACGTTTAAGCAGAACTTAAATCTTTTGACACGTGACGGAAATTACAATTTAATGGCGGCTATTCTGGCAGATATTAACAGTTATTCTATTAAAGTTGCGGTATTTCGTGGCACAGATAAGACGGATTTGATTAGGAGGAATGAATATGGTTACAAATGTATGCTTGTAGCTGTAAAGCAGGTGTTAGACTATATGGAAGCACTAAATGATACCATAGTGGATGTAGGTGGCAGCCTTAGAAAAGAGAGCAAACTGTTTGATTTTCCATGCTTTAGAGAGGCATGGTTAAATGCCTGTCTGCACAATCGTTGGTCAAGACAGACACCGCCGGCCGTGTATATGTTTGAAGATCGCATTGAGGTTATATCGGTGGGAGGATTACCAGAGGGACTTACACTGGAAGAATTTTATGAGGGGAAAAGTAAACCTGTGAATCTTGAACTCCAGCAGATTATGGTTCAGTTGGATTATATAGAACAGACTGGGCATGGCGTACCTTTAATTGTATCTAAATATGGAAAAGAAGTATTTGATATTACCGAGAATTTTATTACAGTAACAATTCCATTAAACAAAGGTAAAGTAGTGAAAAGAGATTTACAAAAGAAGAAGGGGATTGTATTAAATGAATGTGATAAGAAAATATTAAGCTGGATGGAAGAGAACAGTAATATTACAGTACATGAAATTAGTAGACAAATAGGAGTTGGAGTGACGACGGTTACAAAACATATTCGTGTTTTAAGAGAAAAGGGAATTATAAAAAGAATCGGTTCTAAGAAAAACGGACAATGGGTAATTGAAGAAGAAACTTTATAGCTTTTGGCTTATTATGTGTAAATAAGATAATGAAACTGGAAATGCCGGGAACGTTAGTGAGGATGGCGAATTTATCAGCATAGCAGAAATGGCCATTGATATATTGCTGTTTTGCGTCAGGACAGGAAGCAGCCTGAGAAGGCATGAGACCGTAAGCCATCTTATAAGGGTTAACATCAGGATTGTTTTTATAGTAAGCCTTGAGGCGGCGGATAAGGGAATTGAGGGTTTGGATATTGTTTGCGGAGACATAAAGTTCAACGCCGGAGGTATCGAAAGTAAGCATGGTGGCAAGGGAAGCGTCGACCGTCACACAAAAGGGGCTTTATCAGGGCGATTGAATTTTTGCGTCCTCTTATAATGAAGGAAAAGTCTGTTGAAGCCTTTTGGGCATAAATGAAAAATTTTATGAATCCCCTCTTTTGAACCTGACATGAATATAGTATATTTATATGGGAGAGTATCGGTGGTTCTTGCAGACCAGTGGTGCATCTCAAATCAAAAGCAGGAGGTTACGAACATGAAACATCGAGTTCTTTCTGTTGTCTTAGCGTTATGCCTGTGTATTTCTTCCCAGTCAGTGGCATACGCGTTTCAGGAAGATCCGTCACAGCAGGAGAAGGTTTTTGAGGAAGAAGCAACAGAAACGCCGGAAGAGAGCCCGGAGGATGCTCCGGCGGAAACGGATCCCGGTATGGATGAAGCGATTGACCAGCAGACACCATCGCAGCAGAAGGAGGAGTCTTCGGAGAAAACGCCGGAAGAGATTCCGGCAGAAGCTCCGGAAGAGTCCGGGGAGGATACTTCGGAAGATGCGGATGCACAGCAGGTCTTTTCTGATCAGGTTGAAGGGATTCCGGAAGCAGCCGCAGACGGACAGGCCGCACGTAATGACACTGTCCCTACGCCCGCGGAAGCCCATGCGGCTATGACCGCATTGCAGAATCAGGATGGATATAAGGAAGGAACGGCCTGGACCGACTATGAGCCTTTTTCGGACGAGAAGGGATATTATCATTGGAAAGGCGGCCTTCTCGGGGGAAAAAGAATCAGTGCCGTGGGCTGTGTAGCCTTCGCATTTATACTCAGTGACGCGGCATTTGGCAGCCTGCCGGCCAGAATGTATGCAGCAGGTGATTTTACATATGAGGATATAAAAGTGGGAGATATCCTGCGGGTAAGAAATGATGTGCATACCGTGATCGTGCTTGAGGTGAGTGACGTGGGTGTGGTCGTTGCCGAAGGGAACATCAGCACCGGTGACCACAAGGGCAAGGTTCATTGGGGACGGGGAATCTCCAGGGAAGAGGTGATGCGGGACACCAGCCATTATATCACCCGTTATCCGGACGGATATATCCAGCCGGATGATCCGGGCGCGAACGACACGATTGCGGACGGCACACTTGGCGCAGAGCTTTCATGGCAGTTGACGAAGGCGGGGACGCTGACTGTCTCCGGTAATGGAAAAATGCCGGATTTTGCAGGTACTTCGGAGCAGCCTTGGAGCAGCAACAGCAGCCAGATCCGGAAGGTTGTTATTGGAGACGGCGTTACCAGTATCGGCGCCTGTGCTTTTTGGAACTGTGGGGTCATCAGCGCAGAGATCGCTTCCAGTGTGACAGCGATCGGTAATAACGCTTTCATGGAAACGAAGATGATTTCAGCGACCATTCCTTCCAGTGTGAAGACGATCGGTGACAGTGCATTCCAGAAATGTCAAAATCTCAGTGCGGTGTCCGTTTCCGAAGGGGTGGAAAAGATAGGACAAAACGCTTTTCGTGCCTGCACGAGTCTTACCTCGATAGCCATTCCTGCCAGTATCGGGGAGGTGGGCAGCGGAGCATTTCTCGATTGCACGCAAATGATGAACGCGACGTTTGCCAAAGGCGGCAAACAGGTCAAGATGGGCGACAATATATTTACGCGCTGCTACAAACTGCTGGGTGTGACGCTGCCTGTGAGCATAGACCGTATCGGCGCCGGCATGTTTCAGAATTGTCTGTTGCTTCCCGGGGTGGAGATCCCGCAGGGGGCGGAAAGCATTGGAGCGTCTGCTTTTGCTTCCTGTTCCGGATTTACCACGGTCGTGATTCCGGACAGTGTAACGTCAATAGGGACAGCCGCATTTTCGGCCTGTCCTTTGCGGGACATTTATTTTACGGGCAGTGAAGTGCAGTGGAGCAGTATAGGTAAAATAGGGGATACGGCGTTGGCTGTGTCGAAGGCAACCATGCATTACAACTATACTGCTGCTCCCGGCCAGAAACCGGAGGGTGGTAATGGAGGCAACGGGAACACCAGTAACCCCGGTAACGGCAATACCAGCAGCCCCGGTAATGGCAATACCAACAGCTCCGGTAATGGCAATACCAACAGCCCCGGTAACGGCAATACCAACAGCTCTGGTAATGGCAATACCAGCACCCCGGGCAACGGCAACACCACAAACGGCAGCAGTAACAACAATACCAATGCAGGCAATGGCAGCACCAGCAGCCCCGGCGGCGGCACTAACACCAACGGAGGCCCTGGCAACAGTGCCAATGGAGGGAACAACGCCGACAGCAGCCACAATAACAGCAATACCCCCGGAAACGGAAATAACTTTGGCACTAATACCAACGATCATAAAGAATATGGCAGCGATCAGGCAGGCAGCTTCGGGGCGGCATCCATTATCGAGTCAGGCATAAAAGCGGTGGTGGAAACGTGGAAACCCTCGTCGCCGGATGAGCGCAGGCGCTATGCCTGTCTGGGAAAAGAGAACATCCGTTATACTTCTGCAAAGGACAATGCCTATCAGGTCACCATCGAGAATGCAATGCAGGGGCCTATGTGCTTTCAGTCTTTTGAGGCAGTCCTTGGGGATTATACGATCGGAAGAACTTACAATATCTATCCGCCGTCCGGCACCGCCTACAGCATGGATGAGAAGGTAGAGATCACGTTGAAGATTCCGGCAGCTGTCTATAAGAAGAACAGGGAGTATAAGATGATCTGTGTTACGAAGGGCGGGCAGCCGTTTATTTATAACGATTTAGACAGTGATCCTACAACGATCACCATTGAAACAAATAAGTTCTATGCGTATGCTTTGATTTACCGGTAGAACCGACCGGATACAATGATCGTATAAAAGGAACTCTTTGGGAGGCGCTTTTATACGATCATTTTTTCCTTTGCTCCAAAGCGTTTTACGCTGAGAATGCGGGCAGAATTTCAGATTCTGCTCTGCGATCAATAGAGTTTATTCAGTTTGTTGAACTGAATTGCACATCAGAGAATTTATACAACCTTAATCTGGCGGATAACGATATTAGTCCATACCTGTTTTGACAATACCGGTGTGTATCCGCAATGCGAGGACTGTATTGAAGAAATGATTCACACAAAAAAATTTCGTAGAATTCATTATTCTGCGAAATTTTTGATTGAAAAATATTCTGAAAACCATAGGTTCAAAGCACGATAGACTGCTGCTGTATCACTGCAGGTATCGTTTATCATTATACTTTATATATCTTCTACTGTCAAATCTTCTATTGCATATAATATCAATCAAAATTTCGATCAGCAGGAAAACTTCCACAATTTATTTTAAAATTTTATATGGTCAGAAATATGGTCATAAGTGTGGTCAGGGAAAGGAGACAGAAAATGCCAAAACATGGAACGAATATCCGCAAGCGCGCCGACGGGCGATGGGAAGGACGTTATAAAATCCTGCAGAGTGATCATACCTGCAAGTACAGGTCTGTTTACGGGAGAACCTGCAGGGAAGTGAAAGAGAAACTGGAACACAGTACAATGGAAGAAATAACATCTGTTGTCGAAAACAGGAAAGAGGCAGAAAACGACAGGGAAAGAGCGGACACTTTCTCTGCAACAGCTGACAGATGGCTGGAAAGTATCAGAGAGACGAGAAAATATTCTACCTATATAAAGTACCGCGGCCTGTATGAAAGACATATCAGGGATGCGCTCGGCGGCGTACCGGTCTGTGCTGTTTCATACGGTCTTGTCAATGAAAAAATATTTCAAAGAGACAGCCAGGCGCAGTATTCACAAAATCTAAAACACAGCGTGGTTTCCGTCATCAATCAGATCCTGCGGTATGCAGCGGAAAACTGCGGCTGTCCGGAGATTCAGCTGACAAATAAATTTGTGCACAACAAAAGCAAAAAGATTGAGATCATCAATCATACGGAACAGGCGTTATTGGTGCGTTATCTGCATCGGGAGATGGATGCGTCGAAGGCCGGGATTCTGCTGTGTATTTTTACGGGCCTGCGGTTAGGGGAGATCTGTTCCCTGCGATGGGATGATGTTGATTTCGAACAGATGCTTATCCATGTGCGCAGAACCGTACAGCGCGTAGCGGTAGACGGCAGCACAAGCAGGACGACGCTGATCGTTACGGAACCGAAGAGCAGCTTTTCCGTGCGGGAAATTCCGATCTCTGCGGGTACGGTGCAGGTTTTAAACGAGATCAGGCACGAGGAGGAATATGTGATTGGCGGCAGGACGCCTTTGGATCCGAGGACTTATCAGAACCGTTTCAAGCGTTATTTAAAGGCAAATGCGATCAAAGAATATAATTTTCATGCGCTGCGTCATACCTTCGCGACGAATTGCATCGATCATGACATGGATGTAAAAAGTCTCAGTGAGATCCTCGGACACGCCAACATACAGATCACGCTCAATAAGTATGTTCATCCGACCATGGATACGAAGCGCAGGCAGCTGGCCGCGCTGGACTCTGTATATGGTCAGTTTTGTGGTACTTGACGAATCATGCCTGATCGCAGTCAGAAATCCCTGGCAAAATGCATTTGTAGATTTTGAGCAGATCATCAGACGAAATGTGGCTGTGGAAACGTGAGTCTGTAGAGAAGTGCGTCTATGGCGAAGCGAGTCTGCGGGGAAGTGCGTCTGTGACGAAGTGAGTCTGTGGGGAAGTGCGTCCGTGGCGAGGTGCATATGTTGGGAAGCGTGTCTGTCGAGAAGTGACCCGAACGGCGATTCGCAGAATAATGAATTCTACGAATAGTATAGCGAAAGTCTGTCGGAAATATACAGTACAGGAGTCCGTTTCAGGAAGAAAGGGAAGGGGAGAAGAGGGATGTTGGAGCTGACGGTTACCACAGGGATGGAGCTGCAGATCGGGGATGACGTAAAGATTGTCTTCAAAGGCAGCAATGCGCCGGGCCGCATGAGGATCGGGGTGGAAGCGCCGAAGGAAAAAAGGATCGAGAGAGTAGAGTCTTTGGTGAAAAAAGCGAAGCCGAAGATCGTCATCGTGAACCAGTGCGGGCAGAGAAGTTGACAGTTTCCGCACAGATCAGTGCCATCAGGTTAAGTTATGCACTGATAGAACCTGGAAAGGAAATGCTGTCACTATGAGAAAAGTACAGAAGCGTGAGACGTTGGAATGCATTTCCAGTCTGCATCAGGCGCATGAAGAGATCAGGGCTGTATTACGGCAGAAAGAATACGAGACGGCACGGAACATGCTCTGCGAATGTCAGGAATTTGCCACGGTTCTCGGAGAAAGCATCGAGAAGGCAGAGGGGGAAGGCCATAGCACGATAGCGCATATGGAGCGTTACTGCGAGACCTTGTTTCATGTATTCGAAGAGATAGAGATCGGTGCCGGGGGCAGCAGTGAACATAAGTGGTATAAAAGTCTGCGCAGACAGCTTCTGGCCGTGGAAAACAGTGTCAAAAATGATATTTCCGTCAAAAAAGAAGTTGTGTTTCTTCCATATAAAGTATCCATGTGGGACAGTCTGGAAAGCGTCTATCTGGCGGCGAGGGAAGATCCGGCCTGCGACGCGTACTGCGTGCCGATTCCTTATTATGACCTGAAGGCCGATCACAGTTTTGGCAGAATGCATTGTGAGACGACAGGATATCCTGAAAATGTCGAGATAACCGACTGGCAGGAATATAACCTGGAGGAGAGAAAACCGGATGTGATCTATATTCACAACCCTTATGACGGCTGCAATCTGGTCACCAGCGTACATCCGCGGTTTTATGCGTCGCATTTAAAGAAATTTACGGATCTTTTGATCTATATTCCCTACTACAGCACGGCGGGCGGAATGTGCGAGGCGCAAAGTCTGTGTCCGGCCTATCTTTATGCAGATTATATTGTGATACAGTCGCCGGCGTTTCGGGCGTATTTTGACCGGAATCTGCCGGACCGGAAATTCCTGCCCCTGGGTTCACCGAAGTTTGACAGGGTGCTGGAACGGTGCAAGCATCCGCCTGCGCCGCCGGCAGCGTGGCGCTCGAAGCTGACCGGGAAAGACGGCGGTCGCAGGAGGGTGTTTTTCTATAATACGAGTATTAACGGCATGCTTGCCGATACGGAGCATTTTCTGCAAAAGATGGCGTATGTATTTACCTGTTTCGAAGGGCGGGAAGATGCCTGCCTTTTGTGGCGTCCCCATCCGCTGTTGGAGACCACGTTTGCCTCCATGCGGACGCAGTGTGGAAGCATGTATCAGGAGCTGAAAACGCACTTTTTGGAAAAGGGGATCGGCATTTTGGATACCACGCCCGACCTTGCCGCCTCGATTGCTTTGAGCGACGCGTATATCGGAGACATGGGAACCAGTGTCACGTCGCTGTTCGGGGTGGCGGGGAAGCCGCTGTTTATTCTGGATCAAAAGATGCTCCATCGGCCGGGGAAGGACGGCTGGCGGGAAGTGGCAAAGGCCGGATTTGAATTTCAGGAACAGGATCGGTTTACCATCCTGCAGGGCAATAAACTGTATCGCTCCGGGCCGGGGCAGTATGACTATCACTATGACTGCGATCTGTCGGACAAGCGGCGCGGCGGGACGTATGCGGTGGTATTGGAGATAGCGGGCACGAAATACGCCTGTCCTGCCAGAGCACAGCATATTCTGGTGATTGAGGACGGGGGTGTGCAAAGGAAAATAGAGCTGCAGCAGGAGAAGCTGGACGGCAAGGCGTTTACTTATGCATGGAAGTATAAGCAGTTTATCGTATTGCAGCCGTTATATTATCCGGCTGTGGTGCGGTACGATACGGTCACCGGAGCGTGTATCTGTTTCCGGGAGCAGATTGAGGTGTTTACGCAGGAGAGAGACGGGCGCAGGATCACGGGCGGGGGACATATCTTTCGGGGTACACTTTATCTGGCTTCTCCGGTGGAAAATAAGGTCTGGACCTTGGAGATTGAGAGCGGTGCGGTGCGGGTGATGGAGCTGCCGATCGGGAGCGGAAGCAGACGGGGCTGTAATGAACTCGTTGCCTGGCGGGATGCGTTGTGGATGCTTCCCTATACGGGAGAGGGAATCGTGTGCTGGAAGCCGCAGACGGGAGAGGTGAGGGAGTACCGGGGATTTCCTGCGGACTTGACCTGCACTGATTTGGACAGCGGGAGCAGATGTGAGGAACTGCCGTTTAGCACGATGGCATTTTACGGCGACTGTCTGTACCTTGCGCCGCAGAAGGCTGACCGGTATCTTCGCCTTGTGCTTTCGACAGGGGAGTTTGAGCAGTGGAATCCTCCCGTTGCAGACAGGGCCGGGCGGAATGTCTTTTTCCCGTGGTGGAAGCCGGAAGAGACCGGCGGATGGCTTAAGATCTATGCCAATGCGGAGCGGAGGTTATACAACGTCAATATGAACACAGACGAATGGGAAGAGATTGAGATCAAATTTGATAAAGAAGAACTGGAATCCCATGAAGCGGGATTCGGCGCGTGGTCGGAGACGCTGGGATATGCCTGCATGGAAAATGCCATAAACTCTCTGGACCGGTTTCTTGACGGCGTGACGGCGGGCAGTCCTTTTGATAAGGAAAAACAGCTTGCCGCATACAGGGAACTGGCGGTCAACAGCGACGGGAGCTGCGGTCAGAAGATCCATGAATATATCATGGCCCGGGATACCCTCAGTTGAAGGGAAAGCATGAGAAGAACTTTTTCGGCGGAACGGCGTAGGAAGGGCGTGCCGCAGGGCAGGGAGGAAATGATGGAGACGGTATGGTGAAAGTGATTACATATGGGACTTTTGATCTGTTTCACGAGGGACATTACAGGCTGCTGCAGCGGGCAAAACAGCTGGGGGATTATCTGATCGTCGGGATCACGACGGAAGAATACGACCAGACGAGGGGCAAACTGAATGTGAAGGATCCGCTGCTTACCAGAATCGAGAATGTGAAGAAGACGGGATTTGCGGATGAGATCATCGTGGAGGAATCGGAAGGGCAGAAGTTTCAGGATATCAAGAAATATAAGATCGATATTTTTACGGTGGGTTCAGACTGGATCGGCACGTTTGATTATCTGAAAGACTACTGCCGGGTGGTCTATCTGGACAGGACCAAGAATATTTCCAGCACGATGCTCAGGGCGAAAGAATTTCCGATCCAGCGGATCGGCATTATCGGCACGGGGCGGATCGCGGAGCGGTTTATGCCGGAAGCGGCGCTGGTCAGCGGCGTCAATGCGCAGTGTGTATACAATCCGCATATGGAGAGTGCCGGAGTATTCGCCCGCAAATGGGGGATTGATGCCTGTGAGGACCTGGAAGCATTCTATCGGGCATCGGATATCGTCTACATCGCGTCCCCTCACGGGACCCATTACGCTTACATAAAACAGGCACTGGAGCATGGAAAACATGTGTTATGTGAGAAGCCGATGTGTCTGAAACGGGAGCAGGCGGCGGAGCTGTCTGCCTGTGCGAAAGCGAGAAACCTGATTCTGTTTGAGGGGATCAAGACGGCCTACTGCCCCGGATTTGCCAAACTCCTCGGCATAGCCTGCAGCGGTATCATAGGGAATATCAGATGCGTGGAGGCCTGTTTCACGAAACTGGAGAGGCCGGACAGCAGAGAGTTGCGGGATACGAAATACGGCGGCAGCTTTACGGAGCTGGGAAGTTATTGTCTGCTGCCGATCCTGAAACTGTTCGGACACGATTATCAGGAGATTCGGTTTGAGACCATAGAAGCGGAGAACGGGATCGACCTCTACACCAGGGCATATCTGCGCTACCGCAACGGTCTGGCCACCGCCTCCTGCGGTCTGGGCGTAAAGTCGGAGGGGAAACTTCTGATCTCCGGCACCACAGGCTATATCGTGGCGGAAGCGCCGTGGTGGAAGACGGGTTATTTCGAAGTACATCATGAAGATCCGAATGAGGTGGAGCGGTTTTCCGAACGCTTTCTGGGGGACGGCCTGCGCTACGAAATCTGTGACATGCTGTCCCGGATCAATGGGGATACGAGGAAGGACTTCAAGCTGACCAGAGGGGATTCGGAGACGATGGCGGGGATCATGGAGCAGTTTCTGACGGAGTGCGGGCGGGGCTGATTTATATAGAAACAGTGAACCGTTCAGAAGATGGGGATTTGCAGTATGAAGATATGGGCACACCGCGGATGCAGCCAACAGTATCCGGAGAACACAATGACTGCATTTGCCAAAGCGGCACAGCTGGAAGGGCTTACCGGCATCGAGCTGGACATACAGATGACGAAGGACGGAGAGATCGTGGTGATCCATGACGAGCGCGTGGACAGGACTACGGACGGCACCGGTTATGTCAGGGACTACACATATGCAGAGCTGCGGAAACTGTCGATAGAGACGGGGCAGCGCCGGAAAGAGAGGATTCCTTCCATACAGGAAGTGCTGGATCTTCTGCAGGCGGGGATGGAGGCAGGGCTTTTGCTGAATATCGAGTTGAAAAACAGCGTGATTCCCTGTCCCGGCATGGAGGAAAAGATCATGGAGCTGACTGCCCGCAGGAATCTGCGTGATCAGGTGATCTATTCCAGCTTCTATACCATGTCCCTGCAAAAGATACGCGGCATGGATGCAGACGCCTTCGTCGGGGTGCTGGATACGAAGGTTTCCGACTGCTTTTATAAAGAAAGGGGCTGTTTTGGAACGGGCAGTGTACAGCCGGAGAAGCGGGGACAGGAACAGATCCTGCGGACGGCGCTGCATCCCTTCTGGAAGGGCATGGATCTAACGAAAGAGCAGCTGCAGGGACAGACGGTGCGCGCCTGGTTTGGCGGGCATTTGTATCCGGAGAAGCCTACGGGGACGCGGCTTGCGCTGGGGAAACTGGAAGAGATGGGAATTACGGATGTGTTTTTGAATGAACCGGAGCGGTATCTGGGACAGAGAGAATCGAGATGAAAAAATTTAGGTATACACGGGAAATGCTGCTGGATATGCAGCTGATCGAACTTGATATACTGCGGGCATTAGATAAAATCTGCAGAGAGAACGGGATTCATTATGAAGTAGACGGCGGGACTCTGTTAGGAGCGGTGAGGCACAGAGGGTTTATCCCCTGGGATGACGATGTAGATGTGCGGATGCTGCGGGAAGATTACGAGCGTTTTTGTGAAGTATGCAGGACGCAGCTTGATGATACGAAATACTTTTTGCAGACTTATAAGACAGATCCCGGGTATCGTTGGGGATATGCGCGAATTTTGAGAAATGGTACGAAGTTTAGAAGGAAAAATCAGGAAATGCTTACTATGCGGCGGGGAATTTTCATTGATATTTTTCCATGTGACGGTATGCCGGACAGGCAGCCACAGAAGGCCATATTTAATTTAAGATGTTTTGCCGTCAGAAAGATTTTATATGCCCCGGTAGGTGCGAAGCATGACAGAAACTGCATGAAAAGATTTATTTATAGAATCCTCAGGCATATTCCGGCAAAGGCGGCTTTTCAGGAAATGGAGCGGCTCGCCGCAAAGTACAGGGGGAAGAATACGAAGCTGATCAGAACGATCGGCTGGGGAGCGAAAGAAGAGAATAAAGGGTTTTTGCGGGAATGGATGCTTACATATTGCGATAGACAGTTTGAGGACCTGCTGGTAAAAGCGCCGGTGGATGCGGACGGTTTTTTGAAATTTATGTTCGGAGATGATTATATGACGCCGCCGCCGAAAAGGGAGAGAAGGCCGAAGCATACAGCGACATACATTGCGTATGAGAGGCGGTGACACGAGGGCGGCGTTTGAAAAGGCTAAAGAGAGGCATGGATATCGAGATGAATTTGGCGGAATTTAATGTTTTGTATGAAGTATATAAAGAGGGAAGTGTAATTTATCAAAATATTGTCCGTAATACCGGGTATGAATCGGAACAGGTGTCAAAGGTGATCGAAGGACTGAGAGAAAAGGGATGGATCGAGTCCGGCATTACAAAAAAGGGTTATGAAGAACTGGAACAGTACAGGGTGGATAATGCAATCATTATGGCGGCAGGGTTCGGCATCAGGAGTCTACCGCTGTCACGTGTCGTGCCGAAAGGACTTTTTGAGGTAAAGGGGGAAGTCCTGATCGAGCGGCAGATACGGCAGCTCAAGGAGGCAGGCATTGAACAGATCATAGTCGTGGTGGGATATTTAAAGGAGAAATTTGAGTATTTAAAAGAAAAATATCAGGTGATATTGGTGAAAAACGAGGATTATTACCGTTATAACAATATTTCTTCTCTCTATGCGGCGAAGGAATACTTAAAGAGGAGCTATATCTGTTGCTCGGATAATTATTTCAGTGAAAATGTTTTTGCCGACCATGTATATGATTCTTATTACGCCTGTAAGTATACAGAAGAATATGCGGATGAATATTGTGTTACGAAAATGGACGGAGCATATATTCAGGAAATCGTGAAAGGCGGCAGTAATGCATGGTATACCATTGGCGAGGCTTTTTTCTCGGCGCAGTTCAGTGAGATTTTTCTGAACTACCTGTTGAAAGAATATGATGAGCCGGGTACTAAAAAAATGCTGATGGATGATTTTCATATCAGGCATATTGATGAACTGAAATTTCGTCTGGTGAAATATACGGATGAGATTTTACAGGAATTTGATACGATAACGGATGTGATTGCTTTTGATCCGCAGTTTGTAAAGTACCGGGACCGGTTATTGGCAGAGGGGATGGGAAAGCCTGAGAAAATGCCGGCGCTTTTTGGAAAATATGAAGAGATCGAACGATATCATTCTGCGATAACCGACCAGCATACAGGAAGGCTGCATTTAAATGAAAACGCGTTCGGCCCAAGTCCCAAATGTCTGGAGGTGCTGCATACCGTAAAGCGGCAGGATTTATATGAATATGATATGGCAACGAAGGACTTCCTGACCGAAGAGATTTCGAGACAGCTTTCCATACCGGAAGATGACATATATATCCATAACGGCTCGGCGGAAGTGATCAAATCCGTTTTTTCCATTATGTTGGAAAGAGGAGACTGTATACTGATGCCGGATCCAGGCTGGACATATTACAGCAGCCTTGCCCGGGAGAAATTCTGTGACGTTTATCACTATCAGGTGTTGAAAGATGATTATACATACTATATGGATGTGGAAGACATCCTGCTGAAAGCCGGGCAGTATCACCCGCGGATCATTGTGATCACGACACCCCATAATCCCACAGGATGCAGGCTGGATGGACGTGCAATCGAAATGATCGTTAAAAGAAATCCGGATTCACTTGTTCTTCTGGATCAGGCATATTGGGGGTTTTCGGAAGAAGATGTGGACGTTAGGCGTCTGGTGGAAACCTACCCAAATATTTTGATATCCAGAACTTTTTCCAAGTATTATGGGCTGGCAAATATGCGTGTCGGATATGGGTTTTGCAATGTCAAGGTAAAACATATATTCGGGCTGGATCTGCCTTTGTTTCGTGAAAGTGTAATTTCCCGCAGGATGGCGGCTGCAGCGCTCCGGGATAAGGCTTACTATGAAGAAATGAACCGGGAAATGTGCAGAGTGAAGACATGGTTTATGGATACGCTCAACCGGGTTCCCGGAATTCGGGTTTTTCAGTCGGACAGTAATTTCGTGGCGGTGAGAGTGGAGAATAAAGATCTGCGCGACCTGCGGGATGTACTGCAGGAAAACAATCTGTTGATCAGGCTTTTTGAGGATCATGGAGAGCCTGTGGCCAGAATTGCGATCGGGTTGAGGGAGGAGATGGAGAAGACAGCCGGGATCATAGAAGCGTTTGTGAAAGGGGTGAAGGAAAAAGAGATATGCTGAAAGTGTTCGAAGAATTTAAGGACCGATTGGACCGGGTCATGTTAAAGGCATTCGGACATCGGATCGTATTATGGGGGTATGGTTATACCGGGCGGTTTCTTTCCTGGTATGCGGAGTATTATCATGGGCTGTCGGTGGATTATATTATTGAGGATAACCTGCCGGCCAGTATACCCTATGAGTTCCCGATCTTCCGTTCCTCACTTTTTGATTTTGATTATAAAGACGTGAAGGATGCGGTCGTGTGGCTGGCAGTTCCCGAAGATGCCGGCGTTCGCAGTAAGTTGTCAGGAGCGGGGTTTCTTAAGGATGAAACGTATTATGGTTTTTTGGATTTGATCTACGGAACGCAGTACCGGTATTGTATTGCAGAACAAAGAGAAGAAACGGGGCAGATATTTCAGAAGCGAAAAACAGGCTGCAGAGATGTGCAGTTTATGGAGTGGCTGGAGTATCGTTATGGCTGCGATCTGGTCACGGCTGTTGACAGTTCAAATCTGAGCGCGGAAGGGACGCGCTCCTATAAGATAACAACGCAGAAGGAAATATTTCCCATTTTGGACAGATGTCATTGTATACCGCAGGAGAAGGATGCGATCTTTGATTTCGGCTGTGGAAAAGGCGGCGCCATGCTCACCTTTCTGGACTATGGGTTCAGGAAAGCGGGCGGTGTTGAGTTTGAAAAGGCTCTTTACGATATCATGATATCTAATTTTGATAAGCTGGGACTCAACACCTCCAAAAAGTCTGCGGGGGGGGGTGAATGCAAATACGAAGTTGCATGCATACATGGGGATGCCAGAGAATGTCGGGAAGTTTTGGATGACTATAATTGGTTCTACTATTTTGATCCGTTTGCAGGAGAGGTTTTTGCGCAGACGGTAAGAAATATCTGTGACAGTTTTAAAAGAAAACCGAGACAGATCCATATCATCAACATCAATCCGGCGTTTCATGATGAGATCATACGAAGCGGCCTTTTTGTGCTCACCAACCAGTTCTGTGTTGCTATGCGGCAGAGAGTGGTGGATATTTTCGTGACGAAGAAAGTATGGGACGATGAAAGCATTTGAGGAATCAGGAGAAGATAAAATGAGCTGTGAACAGATAAAGCTCTCTGTTATCGTTCCGGTTTATAACGTTGAACCGTACATAAGAAGATGTCTTGACAGTATTCTTTCACAGACTTATCAAAATCTGGAAATTATCCTTGTTGACGACGGATCTACGGACAGAAGCGGGGAAATCTGTGATGCGTATCAGGCGAAAGACGGCAGAATTCAGGTGATCCATAAGAAGAACGGCGGAATTGTCAGTGCGAGAACGGCCGGTGTATTATGTGCCACGGGAGAGTATACGACGTTTGCGGATTCGGATGACTGGGTTGAGGAAAAAGCCTGTGAGGCAATGGTTAACACACTGAAAAGATACCGTCCGGATGTGCTGGTGCTTGGATATAAGAAGGAGTTTGCAGGGTTTACGGAAGAATACCGGCAGAAACTTGGGGAAGGGTTCTACCGGAAGGATGCGTTCTGGGAAGCCTTTAACAGATGTGTGAGGGAAAAGCCCTTCTTTACCCAGCCGGTGGATATGATCTTGTGGAATAAGGCGATCAGAACGGAGTTGTGCAGAAAATATCAGGCCGGATGTATGGAAGAGCTTGGAGATAATGGAGATGATGACGGCGTTGTATTTCCCTGTCTTTTGGAGCTGGAGAATATCTTCATTTCTGCAGAATGCTTTTATCATTACTGTGTGAGAAAAAAGTCGGTGTCGTGGGAGCCTGTGAATGACAGTTATGACAGTTGTCTGTTACTTGCCGGACAGTTGATTACGGCCTGTGCAGGGTATGGAAACCGTGTTGGAATGGACAGGAATTTTCTGCTGTATAAGCTGTTCTATCATCTGTTACTGGTAGTTCCGGATCGATTTTTTGATGAGGACGGATGCGTGCTTTATCCGCGGATGGAGGCGGGGAGCAATATTATTGTCTATGGGAAGGGCGTATTTGCAGGCAGATTGACGGAGCAGATCCGGCGGCTGCGTTGCTGTAATATAGTGGACAGGATCGACCGGGCGGATGTGCACAGACTGGACAGAATAGAGGAAAGGCAGTATGACTATGTGATCATTGCGATCTTCGATTCCCTGATCGTCTCTTCCACGACGGAATTGCTCAAACAACATGGCGTTGCACCGGATAAAATACTTTGTATGGAAAAAGAGGATTTGACATGGGAAAGACTTCCGCAGGAAGTCCGGAGCATGATGAAGGAGATTTGGAGCTGAGAAGTTATGGGTGAAGGAAACGGCAGAATCGTAATCTGGGGAGTTACCGCGCTGGGGAAATATCTGGCGGATAATATCGTGCATAAGAATAGAAAAAGGAAGCCACTGGCGTTTGTGGACAATGATCCGAAATTAAATAACACGTGTATTTGCGATATTCCGGTCATATCGTGCGATGATCTGGGCATGATGGCAAACTTAAAGGAGATCATCGTTTTGCTTGCAGTCAGAAATGCCAGGCATATATTTGAGATACTGGAACAGTTAGAACGGATTCCGGCAGGCAGGGTGGGAATCGTAAGGCATGAAGTTATGCTTTCGGGTACGGGGATAGATCCGTGGAGCTCAGATGACAGAATTCTTTGGATTGCTCCCGGAAAAAAGACAAACCGGATCATACCTTATATAGAAGTAAATCTTACGGATGCGTGCAATCTGAAATGCAGGGGATGTACGCACTTTTCGAGTTTGTATGAGGAAGACAGTATCTATCCGTTGAATGCGTATGAAAGAGATCTGTTGAAACTGCGGCATATCGGACGAATCTTCCGACTGCGGTTATTGGGCGGAGAGCCGTTTTTGATAAAAAATCTGGATGAGTATATCAAAGCGGCAAGAACCATTTTGGGGGAATCGACCATTGAAATTGTCACAAACGGTCTTCTGTTGACAAAGGCGGACGGGAAAATAATGTCCTCGATCAAAGAAAATGATATCTGTATCTCGATCTCTTTATATCCGCCCACTTACAAAATAAAAGAAGAAATCGCGCGCTGTCTGGATTCCTGCGCTGTCCTGTATTATTTTGATACAGGAAACGGGGAGAAAGAAATAACAGAGTTTTACAGAAATC
>ERZ808037.475-NODE-475-length-37238-cov-35.062889_pt1 | contig 37238 bp, 27 predicted proteins | sample MGYA00380190_ERZ808037 | MGnify/ENA primary metagenome ERZ808037 (study PRJEB31490, sample SAMN06133399) | mouse gut metagenome | isolation source: J9 | host: mice | place: China: Chengdu | collected 2015-05 ...
GCTGTTTCACAGACACAAAGATAGCGGTTTTGTTTGACATAAGCAAATAAAACCGCTATTAATTTTATGATATTCAGTTGATTAAATTGAATTATCAACCTAAACACCTCTATTGCCGATTCGCTGAATAGTTACCGCGGCTATGTAACTTTTATGAACTGCATCCCCAAAAAAGTCAGGCACAAAAACTTTGGGAGGGGGTTGCATCCTGATTTTAGTTTTAGGCCCTGTTCCCCAGCCTTAATAGGTATTGGGGAACGGGGCCTGACTGTTCGCTGAATCGTTGCGGGGGGTATGACTGATGTCAGATGGATGATATGATCAGGGAGTTGGCGCGGTCCACGACGGATGTCTCGAGTGAGGTGAGGTATATGCGGGTTGTCGTTTCGGAGTCGTGGCCCATGCCTTGGCTGATCACGCTCAGGGGTATTCCTTTTGACCGGGCTGCCGATGCCCAGCTGTGGCGCGCGCAATATAGTGTGATGGGGATGGCGGCGTTCACTATGACTGCAATCTTCTTGAGCTGGTGGTTTATATTGTAGGATATGTTGCGGTAGGTGCGTCGCTCGTCAATACCTTTTTTTGTGAGTATGGGGAGGAGGTATGGGGTGGGGTTTTCAGGGTATCTGTCAAGGATTCTCTGCATGTCGTCGGTCCACTTGATTTTGAGTGATTGTCCGGTCTTGCGCCTGCGGTAGGATATGTATCCGTTGGAGAGGTCGGATTTGCGCAGGAATGCCATGTCGATGAAGCTCATGCCCCTGAGGAAGAAACTTAGCATGAACATGTCTCTGGCGAATTCGGCGCGCGGTGACCGGCTCAGATCGAGGGCGCGTATCTTCCTTATCATGTTTATAGGGAGAGCCCTTTTTACAGTCTTTTCGACGCCTGTGTAAACGTGGCGGAACGGGTGACGGTTTTCGATGATGTCGTTTTCCACGGCGCGGTTGTACACCGCACGCAGTATGCGCAAATAAAAGGATGTGGTGTTGGGTGTGTTGCCTCTTGCTCTCAGGCTTGACTCGTATGCCTCGACCATATCGGATGTTATTGCGTCGAGAGTCATGCGGTCGTCGTTGCAGAATTTCCTGAGGCTGTTGAATGCGGTCCGGTATGTCTCGGCTGTGCGGACTTTCCCTTTCTGCTGGAGGGATGATATGAGTGAATGCATGTAGTTGAACAGGGTGTATTCGCGTGAGTGCCGTTCAAAGATAGCGGCAATGTCCTCGGCCGAGTAGGGGATGCCCTGAAGTTCAAAGTCACGGATTATCTTGCTGAATCGTTGGATGTCAATACGGATCTTCTCCTTTGTTGCCGAGAGGCGGGTGTAACGTTCGGATCCGGAAGGGCATATTATTATCGAGTGTTTGTCATCCCATTCCTCAGGCATGATCCTGTAGTTGGCGTTAAGCTGGCGCACATGATTACGGTGGATGATCCGGTAATAGATGGATCCTTCGTTACCGGCTACGGACGAAGGTCGGAATTTTACTTTTATTGATGCCATTGTGTTATTGATGTTTGATATCGGTGTCAATAATAAACGACAATAAACGACAATGTGCGATGGCGGGTAATGCTGAAATGTGGAGCCGGCCTCATGAGGCGTTGTGCGGGGTGGATTGTTGCGGGAGGCAGCGCGACAGGTATGCTCCGGCAGTTTCCCAGGGGATGTATATTTCGGGCCTGTCCGGAATGAGTGTGACAGGATGTTCGTTGAGATCGACTCTGACGTAAAGTTTCCCCGACTTGGCCCGCAGAAGTATCATCTGCAGGTTGGCGGCCATCGGCACAACGAAGAAGTCGCGCCAATGCATACCGACTGTGTCGAAGCGGTCGGTCAGATAGTAACATCCCGGAAGGTGCATGAGGGCAAGAAGCGGCATCAGAGTCTCGGCATGTCCGAAGCGTAGCATAACGCTGTAAGGGTTGGCACCAACGGCTGCGGAGTCCATGGTGGAGATCAGATCGCGAAGCAGGGATGCCGCCATGTCCATAGGCGCGGAGGAGAGTGAGGATGCTGAATGTGTGAGATAGTGGTGAAGATTCACGATGCTCCAGAGGGCGTTGTATTCGGGGAGTGTCAGGAAGCTATCGGCCTGAGGATCGACTGACATGGCACTGCATCCGGCAATGACTTTGTAGGCCGCCATCGCCACCTCTTTTTTTTCGCCCGGGGAGAAAGGATATGCCGGTCCCAGTAATTTCACTGCCACGCTCTCAGGGGCTGTGGTGTCGACAAATCTCTTGTAAACGTCATGCCATTCGCTGCCGTCCATGTAGGCTATGTAGGCGGAGTCGGATGTCCATGGCCTCAACAGGGGGGAGTTTTGCCGTCCGGAAGCTGTGGATATGTCTATACTGTTGTCAAGGGTGGCAAGCCGGTGGGTGAATTCGTCCATAGAAGCTATGCAGCGCGGGACATATGATGAAATGGCGTTGACTTTTTTGTCGTGGAAGAGGGCCGGCGCAAGGGAGTATAGCCGTGATGCGATCCCGCGTTGCTCAGCCATTCCGAGCGAGTCAAGCGCGCCCCAGTGTCCGGCCGTGCGCTCGTCAACAAGCCGGCACAGGGAGATGAGCCGGCGTCCGGCGGGAGTTATTGTGCCGAGACTGTCGGCTTTGTGCAGATAGCTTAGAAGCGAAGCCGTGTATCGTGCTGAGGAAAGGAACCGGGCCCCGTGGCGTCCGACATGGTTGACAAATATTGGCGTAAGTGAGTCGGGGATTGCTCTCAGGGCCATGTCGGGTACAGGGTAGGGGATTGCCGAGCCTTGACATTGTGAGTAGCTGTAGTCAGTGGCAGTGGGGGACGCGGCGTGGGAGGTGAGCCAGCATAGGGTTATCAGCAGAATAAAATATCGTTTCAACATTGTCGGTTATTCAGAAATTGTTTAGTTTTGTAATCGGAAATCCATCTCCAAAGTTAATTTAAAGATGCAGTCCTACCAAATAATACAACAATTAATAGATAGTGAAAAGTTTACGGAGGCGATAGGGATGCTTACGGAATTTATAGAGGAGTCGTCTCCGGATACAGGTGCGGCATGCATGGCTGAGAGGCATTTCCTGCGCGGCAAGCTGCTGTGGCGCATAGGGGAGCATGCCCGGGCGATGTCGGATTATGCCTGTGCATCCGAACTTGATCCTTCGAGCCCTGCTGCAAAGGCTCTCGAACAGGCCCGCGATATAGCCGGATTCTTTAATCCGGACCTTTACAATCCTTGAACATGATCTGTTGGGAGGGCATTATTTTTTACATTGTCTAACAAACAAACAAATATGAGCAATATTATCAGATATTTATTGTCAGGCATACTTGTCTGTGCTGTGTCATATAACGCAGCCGAGGCGAAGAAAAAGAATTCGGAACTGTGGAATACCGACATGGAGTTCTTCAAGACCGAGGAGGCGCGCCGCATAGGGGACCAGGTGCTTATGTACCAACGTGTCACAGGCGGCTGGCCTAAGAATGTGGATATGGAAAAACCTCTTGACGAGAGCGGTGTAGCTGCTGTGCTCGGGGAGAAGGAGCGTAGGAATGACTCCACGACCGATAATAATGCCACTACTGTGCAAATGGGGTATCTTGCCAGGCTATACAGGGCGACAGGAGATGTAAAGTACAGGGATGCGTTCCGCCGCGGGGTGGAGTTCCTTTTGTCCGGACAATATGAGAATGGCGGCTGGCCTCAGTTCTGGCCTGAGAACCGGGACTATCAGATACACATCACGTATAATGACAATGCTATGGTCAACACCATGAATCTGATCCGCGATATGATGTATGGCAAAGCACCTTATGACGGAGGAACGGACCTCATAACTCCCGCCTGCCGCAAACGTCTGTTTGATGCTTTTTACCGGGGGGTGGAATGCATCCTTGCCACTCAGATAGTCAAGGAGGGAGAGCCGACCGTGTGGTGCCAGCAGCATTACCGTGACACGTATGCCCCGGCTCCGGCGCGTGCTTATGAACTGCCGTCATACTGTTCTTCGGAATCTTCAGGCATACTTGCCCTTCTTATGGAGATTCCGGACCCGGATGACCGTATCAAGCGTGCTGTGCATGGCGGGATGAAGTGGCTTGATGACCATAAGATAACAGGCTATACCTGCAGACGTACTGTAAAGAATGGCGTAAGCGAGACCAGTTTTGTCCCTGAAAAGGGAGCCGGACCGCTATGGGCACGATTCTATGATCTGGAGTATGCCGAGCCGTATGTGTGTGACCGTGACGGCAAGCCGAAGCGTCATCTTGAGGAGATAGGCCATGAGCGTCGCAACGGATACGGATGGTACAACGACAGTCCGGCCCGTCTCTATAAGAAATATGAGCAGTGGTGCGAAAAATGGGATCCGGGGCATGCGTGCGGCATAAACCTGTCATCGCCCGGGGGGGAATGAGCGCGGAATCATGCAGCTTGACCGCCCGATGTGAACAGATGGCGGCCGGTTGTGTCTCATTCGGCTCTCAGTTGCCAGAATGCGACCGCAGCCGCTGCTGCGACATTGAGCGAGTCAACATTGTGGGCCATGGGGATGCGTGCCGTGTAGTCGGCTTCGTCGATTGTGCTCTGCGGCAGCCCGTCGCCTTCGGTGCCCATTATTATTGCGAGCCGAGGCTCGGAGCACAACCACTTGTCGTCGATTGACACGGAATTGTCGGTAAGGGCCATTGCGACTGTCTTGAAGCCCAGAGCCTTGAGATCGGAAGCTTTATCGATCCATGTCCATGGCACAAGAAAGACTGTGCCCATGGATACTCTCACGGCCCGCCGGTTGAACGGGTCGCATGACGTGCGGGTTACGAGCACGGCATCGATCCCGAGGGCTGCGGCTGAGCGGAATATGGCACCAATGTTGGTGGTGTCCACCACTCCGTCAATCACGGCCACGCGGGAGGCACCGCGACATATGTCGGCCACGTCGGCCGGCTCGGGACGCTGCATCGCGCAAAGCACTCCTCTGGTGAGGGTGTAGCCGGTGAGAGATGCAAGCAGCTCACGGGTGCCCGTGTAGACAGGAATTTCCGGAAATCGTTCTATGATGGAGGACGCGTCCCCGAGGATGTGTCTCTGCTCGCACAGCAACGACAAAGGCCGGTAGCCGGCCTGTATGGCGACATTGATCACTTTGGGACTTTCAGCTATGAATATGCCCCGCTGCGGGTCGAGACGGTTGCGCAGCTGGGCTTCGGTGAGCGCGGCATATGTCTCTACTCCCGGATGGCTGAGTGAGTCTATCGGTACTACGGGCATGTGTCGAAGGGGGTGTGTATCAGTGATGCTCGTGTGTTATGACGTATTGCTTCACTTTCTGAAACAGGTCGTTGGCAAAGACGAATTCATTGAGAGCCTCGTTGGACGTATGGTATATCTCGTTCATGTCGCCCACCCATTCGCGGTATCCTTTGTTGATGAATATAATATTCTCACCGATACCGAGCACGGAGTTCATGTCGTGGGTGTTTATTATGGTGGTGATATTGTATTCGTGGGTGATGTCGCTCAGGAGTTCGTCGATCACGATAGAGGTGCGGGGGTCAAGTCCGGAGTTGGGCTCGTCGCAGAACAGATATTTGGGGTTCAGTGCTATTGCGCGGGCAATTGCGACGCGCTTCTGCATTCCGCCGGATATTTCCGAGGGGTATTTGGAGTCGGCACCTTTAAGGTTGACGCGCTCAATGCAGAACTGTGCGCGGTCATGTATCTCAGCCGGGCTCATATTGGTGAACATTGTCAGGGGGAATGCCACATTCCCCAGCACTGTCTCCGAGTCAAAGAGCGCGGATCCTTGAAACAGCATGCCGATCTCCTTTCTCAGCTCCTTGATCTGAGAGGAGTCCATCTTCATGATGTCGCGGCCGTCATACAGAATCTCACCCTCCTCGGGGTGTATCAGTCCGATTATTGACTTGACGAGCACGGTCTTGCCCGAGCCGCTCTGGCCGATGATCAGATTGGTCTTTCCGGTCTCGAATTTCGCGCTGACGTCGTGCAGAATGGTCTTGCCGTCAAATGACTTTGTAAGGTTTCGAACTTCAATCATTGCAGGAGGAGTTTGGTTAGTACAACGTCGAGCAGGAGTATGAGAATGCTCGATGCGACGACGGCATTGGTCGAGGCTTTTCCCACTTCGAGTGCGCCCCCGTTGACATAGTATCCGCAGAAGGCGGCCACGGAAGTGATGATGTAAGAGAAGAAGAGGGACTTGATCAGTCCGTACCATACATACCATTCCTGGAACATGGTCTGGATGCCGTAAATGAAGCGGTTGAGCGGGATGATATCGGTGAATGTCGATATCAGCACACCGCCCATTATGGATGTGAATATACAGAACACTACAAGGACCGGCATGAACAACAGGAATCCTATCACTTTGGGGAGCACAAGGAAATTGGCAGAATTGACACCCATAATGTCGAGGGCGTCGATCTGCTCGGTGACTCTCATCGTGCCGATCTCGGATGCGATGTTGGATCCGACTTTGCCTGCCAGGATGAGGCACAGGATGGAGTTGGAGAATTCAAGCAGGATGATCTCTCGTGTCGCCAGACCTGTGGAATAGGCTGGTATGAGGGGTGACATGATGTTGAGCTGCATCTGTATGGTGCAGACCGCGCCGATGAACACGGATATGACGAGCACCAGCGGGATGGAGTCGATGCCGAGTTTTGTGATCTCGGCCACAGTCCTGTTAAAGAAAATCTTCCACCTGTCAGGGATCGTGAATACCCTGCACATGAACTGGCAGTAGCGTCCGAAGGTGGCGAGTGAGTCAGTAATGATCATTATATTCAGTTTCGGTTAAGCTCTTCGGCAAGGAGCTCTACGGAGAGTTCTTTCTGTTCGCCTGTGGCCATGTTCTTTAGTGTTACGGTGCCGTTGGCGAGTTCGGTCTCACCGATTATTCCCACATATGGTATTCCGAGGGCGTCGGCACGTCCCATCTGCTTCTTCATTTTTGCATTGTCGGGGAAAATCTCGGCCGGGATTCCAGCTTTGCGCAGTTCTTTTATTACGCTGAGTGATCTGGCGGCCTCAGCCGGGCCGAAGTTGGTGAACATGATTTTAGCTACGCCAAGAATGTCGGCCGGGTAGAGAGAGAGAGCGTTGAGGACATCGTATATGCGGTCAGCTCCGAAAGATATTCCTACCCCTGACACGCCCGGCAGGCCGAACACACCTGTGAGGTTGTCGTAACGGCCGCCGCCTGTGATGCTGCCGATCTCCACGTCGCGGGCTTTCACTTCGATGATGGTGCCGGTGTAGTAGTTTAGGCCGCGTGCGAGTGAGACGTCAAGCTCGAGGTCGGCTTCAAGACCGAGCGCGGCACTCCCGTTCATCACCTCACGCAGTTCCTCTACACCTTTGAGCCCTGTCTCGCTTTCTTTGAGAAGCGACTCGAGACTTGTCAGCCTCTCTTCATTGCTTCCGGAAAGTGTTATTATGGGGGTGATTTTTTCTATGGCTTCGGTCGAAATGCCACGTTCGGCCAGTTCGGCTTTTACGTTGTCGAGCCCGATCTTGTCGATCTTGTCTATTGCGACAGTTATGTCGACGATCTTGTCGGGTGCGCCTATGAGCTCAGCTATGCCGGCAAGGACTTTGCGGTTGTTGAGCTTTATGGTGATGCGTATGCCCAGACGGCGGAACACCTCGTCGATCATCTGCAGGAGCTCGACTTCGTTGAGGAGAGAGTCGGATCCGACGACATCGGCGTCACACTGATAGAATTCGCGGTAGCGGCCTTTCTGCGGACGGTCGGCACGCCATACCGGCTGAATCTGGAATCTCTTGAAGGGGAACTGAAGGTCGTTGCGGTGCATCACCACGAAACGGGCGAACGGCACGGTGAGGTCGTATCTGAGGCCTTTCTCGCAGAGCTGTGCGGCGAGTCTGAGGCAGTCGCCGTCGTCGATCAACTTGCGGTCGACGCCGCGCAGGAAGTCGCCTGAATTCAGGATCTTGAAGAGGAGCTTGTCACCTTCCTCGCCATATTTACCCATGAGGGTGGACAGGTTCTCCATCGCAGGTGTCTCTATCTGCTGGAACCCGTAAAGATGGAACACTTCGCGGATAGTATCGAATATATAATTGCGGCGAGCCATCTCAGCAGGTGTGAAATCGCGGGTGCCTTTGGGTATGGAAGGTTTCTGTGCCATTATTCCTTGTTTATGTGTTATGAATAATATAACCGGAAAGTTTCTTAGACGGAAATTTCTTGCAAAGTTAGTGAAATTTCCTTACTTTTGCATCAAAACTAATGTGTATAATGAAATTTGTAGGAGCACATGTGTCGGTGAATAATGGAGTGAGCAACGCGCCGTTGAACGCACGTGCTATCGGAGCGAAGTCGTTTGCCCTGTTTACGCGCAATCCATCCCGCTGGGTGTCGAAGGCCATAAGTGACAAAGAGGCCGAGGCGTTCAGGCGCAATTGTGACGAGTGTGGCTTTACTCCCGATGTGATCCTTCCACATGACAGTTTTCTGATCAATCTCGGCAGCCCTGATGCTGACAAGCTTGAGAAGTCACGTGCGGCCTTCCTTGACGAGATGCACCGCTGCAGCCAGCTTGGTCTGACGATGCTCAATTTTCATCCGGGGAGCCATATGCGCGAGATCTCCGAGGATGCCTGTCTTGACCTTATAGCAGAATCGCTCAATATGATACTCGGGGAGACTTCCGGAGTGAAGGCTGTGATAGAGAATACCGCCGGGCAGGGGAGCAATCTCGGATATACGTTCGAGCAGATAGCCAGGATAATAGACCGGGTGGAGGACAAGTCGCGTGTAGGAGTGTGCATAGATACCTGTCATGCACATTCGGCCGGATATGACATGACCACTCCCGAGGCTTATGCCCGCACATGGGACGATTTTGACAGGACAATAGGTTTCGGTTATCTCTGTGGCATGCATATCAACGATACGGTCAAGGGGATTGGCTCGCATGTCGACAGGCATGCCCCAATAGGTCAGGGTGTCCTTGGCGAGGAGTTCTGGCGTATGCTCATGCAGGATCCGCGCATGGACGGCATCCCCCTTATCCTTGAGACTACCGACGAGTCACTGTGGCCGGATGAGATACGTTATCTCAATTCGCTCGCAGACTGAGACACGGCGGCAAGGCTGAATATACTCCTCTCTTTTTCAAACGGTTCCCCTCCCCCCCCCCCATATATATTTGATTTTTTCTTTCCATTTCCGGGGTAATAAATTATAAATGTCATACTTACTAAAAACTAAGATTTTATCATGAGCAAAACCAAACCGGACCAGAGTTTCTGGAAACTCTGGAATCTAAGTTTCGGCTTCTTCGGGGTGCAGATCGCATATGCTCTCCAAAGTGCTAATATCACGCGAATATTTGCGACGATCGGGGCTGATCCACACTCTCTGAGCTATTTCTGGATACTTCCGCCTCTGATGGGGATCATAGTCCAGCCTATAGTCGGGGCCATGAGTGACCGCACATGGAACCGCCTCGGGCGCAGGCTCCCTTATCTTGTGATAGGGGCTGCGATAGCTGTCATAGTGATGTGTCTGCTGCCTAATGCGGGTAGTCTGGGGCTGACGATAAGCGGGGCCATGGTGTTCGGGTTTATTGCCCTGATGTTTCTTGACACGTCGATCAATATGGCTATGCAGCCGTTCAAGATGCTTGTGGGGGACCAGGTAAATGAAAAGCAGAAGGGGCTCGCGTATTCCATACAGAGTTTTCTGTGCAATGCCGGCAGCCTCGTGGGCTATCTGGCACCGATAACTCTGACGGCCATAGGTATAAGCAATCTTGCGCCGGAGGGACAGGTGCCTCAGAGTGTGACATATTCATTCTATATAGGAGCGGCGGTGCTGGTGCTCTGTGTTGTCTACAGTTTTGCCTTCATACGTGAGATGCCGCCCAAGGAGTATGCCGAGTATCATGGCATCACCAAGGAGCAGGAGACAGAGAAGGCCGGAATGGTATCGCTTCTCCGTCATGCGCCGCGGACGTTCTGGACTGTAGGCCTCGTGCAGTTCTTCTGCTGGGCTGCATTCCTGTATATGTGGACCTATACCAACGGAGCTATTGCCGATACTGTGTGGGGGACAACCGACACCAAGTCGGCCGCCTATCAGACTGCCGGGAACTGGGTAGGAGTGCTGTTTGCGGTCCAGGCCGTCGGCTCCGTGATATGGGCTGTGGCCATACCGATGTTCAAGAGCCATAAGATGGTCTATGCTCTCAGTCTTGTGCTCGGAGGTGTGGGCTTTATCTCCACACTTTTCATCACAAGCCAGTATGTGCTTTTCTTCTCTTATCTTCTCATCGGGTGTGCGTGGGCCGCTATGCTTGCGATGCCTTTTACGATACTAACCAATTCGCTTTCGGGAAAGAACATGGGCACTTATCTGGGCCTGTTCAACGGGACAATCTGTGTCCCGCAGATCTGTGCCGCCGCTCTCGGCGGTGTCATACTGCCGCTGTTTGGCGGACGTCAGGTGAATATGCTTGTGCTTGCCGGGGTGATGCTTCTGATAGGGGCAGTGTGTGTGGGCTTCATTAAAGAGACATATGCTGAATCACGTGCTGTGGATAAAACTCTCAGCGAGGAGATATAAGAGGTCGTTTAATAACAAATGTGAAAAGCGGAGTCCATTCTCTTGAGGTGGATTTCGGAATGAATCGAAGGAGCAATGCCGCAGCATTGCCTCCCATATGTACAGGAGAACAGTGTGCCGGACTGACAGCATGCTGTTCTCTTTTTTTAGCGAACTCTTAGAGGTTGTTATTAAACAAGCTCTAAATGACCTCCTGATTTTTATCCATGGGATGAATTCCGGATATCGTGGCGTGTCAAAAAAACTTTTTTGCGGATATGGTTTCTTTGTCCATGCTTTTTTTTACCTTTGTGGAACCTTAGATTAGCACCTTAGATGAAACCTGAGTCAGATATAGCCCGTGTTTCCGAGCGTAAAAGCCTTATTGGGCTTGCATGGAAAATATTTCTGCCTGTAGCCATAGGGCTTGGGGTGGTTGTGTGGCTGTTCCGCAGGGAGTTTGATGCGTCAGTGTGGGATTCGGTGCGCTTTACTCCGTCGGTCGCTTTGGGGATATTCCTTGCGTGTGTCTTTATGCTCGGAAGGGATTTTGGCCTGAGCTGGCGGTTCAGGGTGCTTACCGACAGGGATCTGTCATGGGTCAAGGCCATAAAAGTGAGTTATCTGTGTGAATTTACTTCCTGTGTGACTCCATCGGCCGTGGGCGGGAGTGCCTTGAGCATGGTGTATATGCACCGTGAGGGTATAGGCTTCGGGCGTGCTACGACCATAACAATGAGCACGCTGTTTCTGGACGAACTGTTTTTTGTAGTGTTCCTGCCTGTGGTGATGATGATAGTGCCTTATGGACAGCTGTTCGGATTTGACCGCAATTCGTTTGCATTGGGGCTTCGGGCTGTGTTCTGGGTTATATATATAGGCCTTACGTTGTGGACTTTGATACTGTATGTCGGAATCTTCGTGAAGCCACATGCGATACGATATGGAATCCGCCGTATATTCAGGCTGAGGTGGCTGCGGCGTTGGAGCGGCAAGGCCGATGAGCTTGGAATGAATATGGAGCAGACGGGACGTGATCTAAGGCACCGGCCACTGAAGTGGTGGCTTCAGGCTTTTGCGGCCACAGCGTTTTCGTGGATGTCGAGGTTCCTTGTGGTGTGTGCGCTGTTTCTCGGTTTTGCTCCCGGGGCAGACCAGCTTATGGTCTTTGCGCGTCAGTTTGTGGTGTGGGTCATCCTTATAGTCACACCTACCCCAGGAGGGGCTGGTGTGAGCGAGTGGCTGTTTACCACTTATTATGGGGACCTTATATCGGGGGAAGGAATGGCACTTGTCCTCGCGCTGTTCTGGCGTATCATAAGCTATTATTCCTATCTTATGGTCGGAGCCTGCATACTTCCGGCATGGATAAGACAGGGATTCCGTAACCGGAGAAACAATAAGAACCAATAACATAGACGCTATATGAGATATCTTCTGACACTTATAGTAGGATTGTGCACCCTTATCCAGGCAGCCGGAGAGGAGCTGCGGAGCGTATATATGCTTCGTCTTGATGACGAGATAGGGTCAAGCACATGGCGTTATACCCGCGAGGCTCTTGACGAGGCGCGCCGCGAGGGAGCCGATATGCTTCTTGTGCACCTCAACACATATGGCGGATCGGTTGTGCATGCCGATTCAATACGTACGGCCCTCATGCGTTTTCAGGGCCCTGTGGTGGCTTATGTGGACAACAATGCAGCGTCGGCGGGAGCCCTTATAGCACTTGCCTGTGACTCGGTGTATATGCGCTCGGGGTCGTCCATGGGGGCCGTCACTGTTGTCAACGGGACTGACGGCGCGGCCATGCCGGACAAGTATCAGTCATATATGCGCGCCATGATGCGTGCAACTGCCGAGCGTCATGGCAAGACTGCAGATGAGGATTCGGTCATGAAGTGGCGTCGCGATCCGGTCATAGCCGAGGCCATGGTGGATCCGCGTGTCGAGGTGGCCGGGCTGATCGATTCGACGAGAGTGCTTACTTTTACTGCCGAGGAGGCTGTGAAGTGGGGATATGCCGATGGCAAAGCGGACTCGGTGGAGGATGTGCTCTCAGCATTGGGCTATAGGTCAGGGGGGTATTCTATCATAGAGTATCAGCCTACCTGGATGGATCATCTGATAGGTTTTCTGACCAATCCGGCAGTGCAGGCTTTCCTGATAATGGTGATTGTCGGCGGCATATATATGGAGATGCATTCACCCGGAGTGGGCTTCCCTTCGGCCGCTGCAATCATAGCGGCGTGCCTTTATTTCCTGCCGATATATATCACGGGGATCGCAAGCAGCTGGATAATCCTTCTTTTTGTGGCCGGATTCATTCTTGTGGTGCTTGAGATGTTCGTAGTCCCGGGCTTCGGCATTACGGGTATTTCAGGCATAGTCTGTGTGAGTCTTGCCTTGGTGTTCGGACTGATCGAGAATTATACATTCAGCATCACATATGCGAGTGTGTCGTCTCTGTGGCTTTCACTCGGGATATTCTTTGCCGGACTTATTCTTGCCGTTGCCGCCATATGGTATCTGACTTCATCGCGGGGTCCGAAATGGGTGCGCCGGCACACAGATCTTATGACTGAACTTAGGAGCTCTGACGGATTTATCGGGGTGGATATGCAGCCCGTGCGCTATGTGGGGCATGAAGGTGTCGCCGTGACCGATATGCGCCCGGCCGGAAAGGTCGATATCAGGGGGGAGCGGCTTGACGCCGTAGCGGTGACAGGATTTATACATGCAGGCACGCGTGTACGGGTCACGAAGTATGAGAATGCCCAAATATATGTCAAAGAGGCTTGAAGATCAGGATCATGAAAGAAAAGACCGGTGAACAGTATCTGTTTGGATGGCAACATTCCACGTTGCTTATATTGTCGTTTGTAACCTCGGTGATTGCAGGCATTGTCTCAATAGTATGGGGCGAGTACTTGTGTGGATCCATAGTCAGCGTCCTTCTTGTGGCCATGGCCCTTGTGTCGTCGGTATATTGCTGGAGGAAGGAGAAAAGAAATCCGTTTGACATATCGGTGTTGCTGATCGTGATAGCGATAAGCGCACTGATCGCTATCGCGGTCCTGACAGGGCTGTTGCACGAGCCTTTAGGGGAGGGTCTGGAATATGCATATCTTGACAAGTGGGACTGGATAGCTCTGATTGTAGCCATATCTTCGCTCGCGTTTGCGGGGAGTACGTGGCATTCACAGTATCAGACGGAACGCAACACCATGCGTATCACTCCGGAGAGCCAGAAGGATCTTCTCATAGACTATGTGCGTCATTTTTATGCCAATCTTATAATAATCTGTGCGTTGGAGGCGAGAATGGACAAGCGGTATGATCTGTACTATCCGTCGGAGGAGCACTTGCTCAAGCTGCGTGTGGATGTCGATTCGCTTCATCCGGCAGCATTCTTCAACCATTCGGAGAAGTACAAGAGCATACACAGACTCAAATTTCTCATGCGCAACTTCAATATGGAGCTTGAGGTCATAGCCAGGCATCTCTCGGACAAGAATGTGCACGAAGCGGCCAAGGAGCGGGATTTTGCGACGCTAAGATTCAAGATGGCGTTGCTGAGCAACAGTGTTGCCAAGACTGTCAAGGAGCTTTTCGGAGAGACCGATGAGGAGATCGCAGAGCAGATACGCAAGCATGTCGACAAGGCGGCTCTTGAGCGCAACCAGAAGGGTGGAGAGGATGTGCCTCTGATGAAGAAGGCCGATAAGGAATTTGACTCGGGGATGGCGTATTATTATGCCTATGACAGCAAATCGGAGAAGCAGGATCTGCTTATAAAGACACTTTTCCCGAAGGGTGAGGAGAAGGATATCGAGAAATTTCTGCGCAGACTCAACCAGAATATATATACCGAGGTGTATGGATACAATGATTCCAACGGCCGGAAGATATTCCTGATTCCGTTTGACAAGAATACACCTATACCATAGTTCCAAGCATAGGGACTGTTTTCATAACCAGCGACGCAATTACGGTAAACACATAAACACATTCCCTGCATTTCTGAATTATCGGAAATGCAGGGAATGTGTTCTTGCATGCGTGTTTGCCGGGATGAGTTAGCTGAACGCCGCAGCCAGAGCCTCGGCCGCTCTGTCGCCGTCGATGGCTGCGGATACTATGCCTCCGGCATATCCGGCACCTTCACCGCACGGATACAGTCCGCGGAAAGCGATGTGGGAAAGAGTCTCGCTGTCACGCGGTATTCTTACCGGTGACGATGTGCGTGTCTCGGCACCTATCAGGACGGCTTCGTGAGATAGGAATCCCCGGTTCTTTCTGTCGAAATCCTTGAAGCCTTCCTGCAGACGGCGGGCAATGCCTTTGGGGAGTAGCCTGTCGATGCGCGCAGGGTGTATGCCGGGGGGATAGGATGTGGATGGAAGGTCGGAGGAAGGGCGGGAGTTTACGAAATCGTCCATTCTCTGTGCAGGCGCGTTCTGCGTGTGTCCGGCTTCTTCCCAGAAAGCTCTTTCTATCCTTTCCTGCATGTGCATCATCTTGAGAGTGGTCTCCTCGGGTGTCTCTCCGTCGGGTATGTCTTCGGGAAGAATCTCCACTACCATTCCAGAGTTGGCCCATCGTGTCCCTCGGCTGGCGGGAGACATGCCGTTGACCACAAGCTGTCCGTCGGCACTTGCGGCCGGGATTATGAAGCCGCCGGGACACATGCAGAATGAATATACGCCTCGACCGTCAACCCGTGTCAGCATGGTGTACTCTGCTGCGGGGAGGTATTTTCCACGGCCGTCGCGCGAGTGGTACCTGAGTTGATCGATTAGGAGCTGGGGATGTTCCAGCCTTACGCCTATGGCAAGTCCTTTAGGCTCCATGGTTATGTCCTGATCCAGCAGCATCCTGTAGACATCGCGGGCTGAGTGACCTGTGGCAAGTATCACAGGCCCGTGAAACTCTTCTCCTTCGGTAGTCCTGACGCCTTTGACTTCATTGTCTTCAATTATAAGACCGGTGACACGTGTGCCGAAATGCACTTCGCCACCGCAATCGATTATTGTGTTGCGGATGGCCTTGATCACAGCGGGGAGACGGTCGGTGCCTATGTGGGGATGGGCGTCCACGAGTATGTCCTCGGATGCTCCGTGCTGGGCGAATATGTTGAGGATCTTGTCGACAGGTCCGCGTTTTTTGCTTCTCGTGTAGAGTTTGCCGTCGGAATACGCGCCGGCTCCACCTTCGCCGAAGCAGTAGTTGGAGTCGGGGTCAACGGTGTTTTCGCGAGATATCCCGGCCAAATCCTTGCGTCTGGAATCAACATCCTTGCCTCGTTCGATCAGGACAGGGCGTATGCCAAGTTCAATGAGCCGCAGGGCAGCGAACAGTCCGGCGGGACCGGCTCCAACCACTATGGCGGTGCGGTCGCCGTCCACCGGTTTGTAGCTGACAGGGGATATCAGGGATGTGTCCACGGGTGTCTCATCTATCCAGAGGCGTACAGAGAGGTTGACCATGACGCGGCGTTGTCGGGCGTCAATTGACCGGCGTATTATTCTCAACTGTTTTATTCTGTTGGCGTCGATTCTCATATGGGTGGACGCGGCTGCTTTAAGCAGCATTTCCTCTGCGGCTGTGCGCGGGTCCACCCGCAGTTCTATAGTTTCTTGCATAAAGTGCTCTCTAATTTCGATTTTTTAGGTATTGGTTTTTCTCCCATTTCGCCATCACATGTCCCATCCACCACCAGAGTGTCACCAAAGCGACAGCGAATGCAAGGAAATCGGATGCAGCCATCGAGGCCCACACACCGTCCACACCCCACCACCGAGGCATGATGATAAGGAATGGTATGAGGAACAGCAACTGGCGTGTGAGCGAGAGGAATATCGAAAGCTTAGGCTTTCCCACACTCTGGAAAAAGTTCTGTATCACGATCTGACATCCGACTACGGGGTATACCATGAAGTATATTCTGAATCCTTCGCGCGACAGTGCTATGAGAGTCTCATCGGTTGTGAACAGCCGGCTTATCGTGTCGGGCAGGCCTTCGCTGACGGTCCATCCCAAAGCGGTTATGGCAATGCCTATCCATATTCCTGTCCGCAGAGTCTTTTTCACCCTGCCGAACTGTCCTGCGCCCATGTTGTATCCGAGAATCGGCTGCATGCCCTGAGTCACACCGAATACTACCATTACGAAGAACATAGTGGTGCGGTTGATTATTCCGTAAGCTCCGACGCAAAGATTGCCTTGCTCACCCCCGTAGTCAAGGAGTGCCCTGTTGATGAATATCACGACAACGCACGCGCATACGTTCATGAGAAAAGGTGAAAGCCCTATGGCATATATCCTCCGCACGATTGTGCCTGAAAGCCACCGGTTGCCCCATTTGAAATGTATCGACGATCTGTCGGAAAGGAAATGGGACAGTACCCACAGGAATGCAACGAATTGTCCCGCCACTGTGGCCCATGCGGCACCTTGGATGCCCCATTTCAGTTTAAAGATGAACAGGGGGGCGAGTATTATGTTGACGATGACTGAAATCAAGGCCGAAATCATAGCCTTTCTGGGATATCCGGTGGCTCTCATAAGGTTGTTGAGCCCTATGAAGACGAAAGCCACCGGTGTGCCCCACAGGATTACTTTCATGAATTCGCGTGCGTAGGCCACAGTGTCGGCTGTCGCTCCGAAGAAGAACAATATCGGGTCGAGGAACAACAGTGTCAGTCCACCGATTATCGCTGAGTGAATGAGGCACAGCACCAACACATTGTTTACCACGTCGGTCGCTCTGCCATAGTTTTTTTGTCCGAGAAAAATAGATGTTATAGTGGCACCCCCGGCAGATATCATCATGCAGAAAGCGGCCACAAGGTTCATGAGCGGGAATGTTATGGCGAGACCGGCTATTGCCATAGGACCAACTCCACGGCCTATGAATATGCTGTCGACAATATTGTAAAGGGATGTTGCAACGCTCGCAATTATAGCCGGCACGGAGTATTGGGCAAGCAGCCGGCCAATGGATTTCTGACCGAGATCTTCGGTGGACAGGCTTGCCGAGTCAGTTGCGGACAATGCTGTGTGGGGGTCTTTGTTGCCGTCAATTCTAATGTTCATTCACTTGCTTGCCTATTAGTTGAAACGCCGGGGATATCGGTAGAAACTGGATGCAAAGGTACTAAAAATTCCCGATACATGTCTTAAATATAACAAAATCATACGCGTGAAAAGTTCAAAATATACGGTATGAGTGTCGTTTTAGCGTGCGAGTGACAGGCTGATGTTGATTCCGAACGATGTGTTGGTGGAGGGATAGGAGAAAGATGATACGATGGGCGTGTTGATCTGATGGTCGAAGAATGCGCCGATGTTGAGGCGGCGTGACATTATGTAGTTTGCTGCGAGATTTATGTTGATTGTGCGTGTCCCAGACGTGGCCTGTGTGTAGGCGGTCTCGATGCGGCGTATCAGAGCCTGGGTCTCGGCAAATGAAAAGTCCCCGTTGATGGTGAGGTCATTGGAAATTCCATGGCCGGTCCCTTTCATTTTTATCACGGTGTTGAATCCTATAATCTTGTAGCCCAGCCCTATGGTGATTCCGCGCTGTGAGGCTTCGACAATCTGTCCGGCGGATGTGTTGAGGGTTACAGTGCGGGCGTCGCGGTACTCTGCAGATATGGTCATGTCGTTACGTAGAGTTGCTGAGGCTCCGATGAGAGGGGCGAATTTTTCGGTGATCGCAACAGACGATATGTTGTAGGGGGATGAGGGGAGAGGGTTGCCGGTGAGCTCGTCGATTGTGTATCCGAGGTCTACGGATCCGGGGGCAGCCGTCCAGTCAGGGAACGAGGAATATGATCCTACGCTGTAGGTGCACTGGTAGGCATGGCTCAGAGTCAGGACTTTGAATATGTCTCTGAGTCGTCCGATGGAGGTCAGACCGTCGTATGTCACGCGCCAGTTGGGGAGAGCGTCGGCAAAAGAGGGGAATGGTGTGAGGTATTGTCTTGACGGGTCAGCCCCCGAATAGGCTGCAAGAAATGCCGGTATGAGCACGTCGCCTGATGTGGGGCTTATCGTTCCGACTTCGGGGTTGAACGGGTTGCCTGCGTTGATGTTGTCATGCATGAATCCGCCTGTCGGGTATGTAAGATCTCGGTACTGGTCTTCGACTCTGCGGGTCATCACGGGAATGTAGCTCAGGAATTTGTCGAAAGTCTCGGAATGGTATCCGTCGGATGCCTTGAACCGCTTGAGGGCGGTGCGCAAAGCCACATGGGTCTTGGTATAGGATCCGGCAAGTGTGGAAGGCATGCCTTCGTACATGAAACTAACGGAGCGGGTGCGGTTGTCGGTGCGGTTGGTGGTGAGCATGATCTTCAGTCCTTTGACCGGCTCAAGGGTCAGCTCTATGTTTAGTTCGCGAGTGTTGGCGAAATTTGCGGGAGATGTCTGACCGTCATCGGTGATGAGCCATCCTCGGTCAAGAGCTTTGCCTATGAATCCTTCACCCTCAAATCCGAATGCGAATCCGAGTCCGGGAGCCATGGGCCCGAAACTGCGTGTCTGTCCGAAAGCATTTCCTATGTCAGGACGGTACAGCGGGATCGAGAGGGAACGAGTGTTGCGGTATCTGAATGCCGCGCTTCGGGGCGACATGGCCAGCCGTGCGCCATGCTCGGCGATCTCTCTCCATAAGCTCTTGTTTTTAGCGGGTATTTCCCGGACTGTAATTCTGATGTTGCTGTCTCCCCGGGTGAGGATTTCTATGTTGTTGGGGTCGATCACTTTGTGGGTGATTCTGAAAGGCTTCCCGTCGAGCGTGGCGGCCGAGACTTTTACTTTTTTGTTTCGGAGGTTGTGCCTGACGATGAGAGCACTGTCGGGGCTGAGGGTGTATGTGCGTTCAAATATTTTCGGTTTCCGAGCCACTATTTTGGTCTTATCTGACCTGAACCTTTGGTCGACCTCTTTTGTGAAGGACCATTTGCGGTAGAGGCTTTCAAAACTGATGCGTCCGTCGGCGTTCCATGCTGCCTGATTGGCAATGGAATTTCCTGTGGACATGCCGTCTATTTCGGTCCCGCGGTCCCAGCGGTAGGTGGTGTTGTAGGATATGTTGCCTGTGATCCAGTCAAGTACCGGAATCCGATTGAACGGGGCGCGGTAGTTCACTATGAATGACTGGTTGTAGCTCCATGGCGTCCCGAGGTGGAGTATGCTCTGGAGCACGGTGTCCTTCCATTCCTTGTATTTGTCGGGGAACAGATGCCGGTTCACAGCTCCCATTGTCTCTTCGATGCGTGCGGAGGTGTTGGAGCTGAAGTTCATGCTCAGTGATTTTGTGAGATTCCATGACAGTGACAGACGTCGGTCCCAGATGAAGTTTTTGCTTACCGAGACAGGGAGTTTGAAATCAGTATCGGTCTCTGAGCGTGTCTGCATTTCATAGTAGTAGCGGGATATGTTGGTGAGAAATGAGATGTTTGTAGGGAGACAGTTGAATTCCCAGTCCTTGAAAAACTTCAGATGTCTGGAGTTGCTTTTGATGAAGGAGAATGGCTTTATGCCTTTGACATAAGGGGAATAGGAGTATTGGAGGGCTCCACGGTAGTCGTTGGTGTATTCGTATTCGGTGGTCGGGTCGCTTTTGGATTGTTTATTGAAAGAGAAGTCGAATGTGAAGTTGGCCGGATCCCATGGCTTCGGTGTTTTGCTTCTGACGTCAAATCTCAGGCCGGAGATTGCGAAACTCTTTATGGTGGCGCGTTGGACCGCGTAGTCCATTATGGAGTCCTTCTGTGCCTTTGTCGAGCATGCGTCGAGAGCGTCGTCAAGTTCAACGTCCTGGTCGAGAGGGTTGTATTTGGGAGTTATCTTTTCTTTTGTCACAGAGTAATATATCGGGGCGCGAAGCTTGGCTTTTTCAGGCATGAAGCGTCCGGCGTCGACCTGCATTGCAAAATTGTATTGTTCATAGTCATCCATGCGGCGGGCGTTGAGCGGCTGGTCGACAGCACCGAATCCGGCAGTCTCGACATGCGCGCCCATATTCAGGGTGGCAATGTCAGATATGCCTATGTTCAGATTACCTTTGGCCGCCCATCCTCCGGAGTTGTTGAAGTCGGTGACTTTAAGTTCGTTGAGCCATACGGTGCCGTCCTTTGCGGTGTGGGCGTTGTTGCGTATGCCGATGAACATCACACGCACATCGCTGAGAGAGGGATTGCCCATCACTGATATGCGGTTGCGTTCGTTTGCCGGGTCGTGTGATGTGTATGGCAGTCCGAACCCGACACCGGGCTCGTTCTCGTTTTTGGCCCGGTTGCGGTCTTTCTTGAGGTTGACGAGAGTCTGCAGGTCAAAATCCATATAGTTTGCACCGGGCCATACGGCCGCTCTTTCAGAAGGTGAGTCATTGGAATAGTGTCCCGGAGGTGTCAGTTCCAGAGGTATCTCATATTCATAATAGTTTTCTTTGATATCGGAGCCTAAGCGTATGAACACAGACATTTCGCCGTCACGCAGAGCGGTGAGATCGTCGATGAGTCTTTCGGCGTGCACCCACATCTGCAGACGTCGGTAGTTGCGCAGGTCGAGCATAGTGTTCTTGTATATGCCGCGGGAGTCGCCTGCCTGAAGCCCCTCGACTTTGAGAGAGAGAGACTGTTCGTTGAGCTGCACTATCTGGCTTTGTCCGGGATCAGTGATGCGGCTAACACCGGGAGGAAGCACATAGTTGACCGGCTGCCGCTCGGCGTTTTCCTCGATGTTGACCACGGACATGTCGAGCTGACCTTCGGCCGGCGCATCCCCCCGGCTGTCGAGGCTGAAACTGTAGGGCCGCCACTCACCTCTGACCAGTTCGAGCGTGGCGAACCTCAGGTGGGTCGTGGCTTTGAATCCGGTCATGAACATTCTTGCGAACCGTATGGTGGAGAAGTCGGTTATGTTTCCTACGGTTTTCTCATAGTCGCTGAGGGGGATTTTGAACTGGTACCATATCACTTCCTGAGTGGTTCCGTCGTGATTCACCACAGTGGAGACCTGCTTGTCGGTGATATAGTTTTTGCCGACTTCAAGGTCCTCCGGCCTTATGGACACATGATACTGGAAGTAACGCTCGTATTCATTAAGAGTGTTGTCCTGATTTATGTCCTCGACATCCGGCAGGGCACGTGAGGACTGATACAGCGGGTCGGGCGCCTCGTCGGGGGATAGGGAGTTTCCTTCCACACCGTTGTAGCGTTTGTATCGTTCGAGCACACCGAGACGCTGCTCGTCATAATCGTAGCCCCTGAAGAAATGATAGTTGTCGCCGGCAGGGTCGTTGAAGGGGGAGAACCTGTCCTGCATCATGCGGTCCAGTGCCGACGGGTCGAGCCTGGAACGGAGTTCAGAGAGATATTTCTGATAAGAGCTGAATGTGAATTCGTCATCGTTTTTGAGTCCGTCGAGCCCGACGTCCTGTATGCCGCGCGAGTATGTGTTGTTGTCGAAGGCATATGTCAGGGAGTTCTGTGACGAAACGCGTCCCCAGACGGTCTCCTTCATGAACTGTGTGTCTCCGTTGACGGGAATGCCGTTCTCGTAGCTTTTGAGTCCGTCCTTAAGTATGTCCTCGGATATTTCGCCGAAATTGAGGTAGAGGTCTCCTCCCGAGAGGTTGTCATTCTCGGGGTCGAGGAATGGTGACAGCATCCAGAACTGTATGTACTCTATGTTGGAGGCATCGAAATTCGGATTGTCCATTTTGCGCATTATGCCGCCCCATCTTTTTTCGGGGTTGAGCAGGAGTCCCTGACTGTCGATATCTGTTGCGTCGAGGTTGTACGGGCCGCGTTCCTGCGGGTAGAATGACAGGTTGAGGGTCTGGATGATGTTGGATTCACCGTAGGTGAGCTGTCGTGCGGGGAAGATCTCCCGGGATGTCACTTCCCGGATGTATGGATTGTTGATCTGCCGGGGATCGTTCTTTATGTAGCCCGGGCAGAGTGAGGAGTTTCGTTCGGTGAACATTCGGTCGATGTAGTACCAGTTGAGCAGAGCTCGGTTCTTTCCGTAGTCCACGTTGTCGCTTAATGCGGCTTCCGGGAACAGAGCCTTGTCGGAGGGATCGTAGGGGGTTGATGAAAGGAACCATGCGTATGGCGACCGCATGTCAATTCCAGTCTGCGTGGACTCGAAATCGTCGATGTAGCTTGACCCTTTGTCGGATCCGCTTTTCTGGGCGTTGGGCATGAGGCTGGCGAATTCGGCCTGCAGTGAAAGTGTGGAAGGCTGTGTGGCGTTCACCGTTGGGATCTTGTTGAGGAGGTTTGTGAGCCACATGAACTGAGTGTTGTAGCGGGTGTTCAGTCCCCAGATGGTGTTGTTGACGATCTCATCGCCTATGTTGACTTTCTGTGTGAGCGCCTTCTCGGAAAAGTGCATTAAGGTGGCTCCGAGGCTGAAGTCTTTGTTGAAGCGGTAGCTGAGGTCGAGTCCGAGAAGAGTCTTTCGCTGGGTTGAGAAAAGCGATCTGTTCTCCAGCGTGACGCTTATGCTTTGTCCTGAATCGATGATGCTCTGGTTGGTGATGGTTACTATGCCCATCGCGTAATCGACGGTGTAGTCGCTGTTCTCATTGAGCACCACTCCTCCGGCTGTGACTATGACCGATCCTCTCGGGACATTCATTGCATTGAGACGTATCTGTGAGCCTGACGATGCCTGGTAGCTGCCTTTCAGTACGAATTTGTTTTTGCTTGCAAACTGCTTTGCGACGACGAGTGTGGAGTCATAGAGCTCATTGTAGACATATTTCTCAGCAACTACCGGGTCACCGATCTTATAGGCAAGGTTGCGTCCGAAGGGTTCTACGACAGGAAATATAACTTTACCCTGTGATGCTATGATGGTGTAGCCCTCTATGAAATCGAAGAATCCGTCGGGCCGTGAGTTGCGGCTGTTGTCTATGCGGTCAAGCTCCATGAGCTGAAGCAGCGGCTTGTCGGCGATGGATGGAACCGGGAGGTAGTTTATCTCGGTGCCTGTGGTGTCACTGAGGTACCGGATGTCGAGACGGAAGTTTTGGCTCTGCACCTGATATGCCCCGAGAGAGTAAACGTTTTTCATCATGAGTCTCCACAGTGGCATATCGGGATTTACTGTGGTGGATTTAAGCATCTTGAGGAACAGAGAGCGTTCAGTGTCGGTGATGTCGGCCGAGAATTCACCAACCTGATATATCTTGCCGTCGCAGGTGTATTCGTAAGCGACGGCAAGAACTTCGTCGGAATTGAGGGCGTTGTTGAGCGATATGTAGCCTAAGGTGGGGTTGAGGGTGTATTCCGAAGAGGAGAGCAGGCGAGCCGATTCCACTTTTTCATAGTCCTTGCCACCTTCTATGCCGAATGCCGAGAGCGGAGAGAGTGCCTGGGTGACAGAGTTTATGTTTCTTGCTCCCGGATATTCGGTCTTGATGGTGGATAGCAGGTTGTTGGAGCTGTTGGATGGCACGGGTACTGCCGGGTCGGGGAGCCAATGACTGTTGGCGAGAGTGCGGTTCTCGCCGAGATCCATGAATGCCACGAGGTTTCGGCTCTGGTCAAAACGGCTGTTCTTGTTGGTTACCCATACTTCTATGCGCGTAATGTTTATGCCTGATGTCACCAAGGGGAGGCGGGATGCGAAACGGTCGTAGTTGTCATGGAAATATTGGGCCAGAAAAAAATGCCGGTTCCTGTCATACTCGTCGGCGCGTATGTTGAATGGTGTGGTCTGTGCGCCTCCTTTTGTGCTTATGGACGTGGATTCGGAGTTTTGCTGCGACACGAGTGCCGTCGCTGTGAGCCGGCCGAACTGAAGCTGGGTCTTGATACCGAACAGGGTGGTGCTTCCCCGGATGAGGGATGAGCCGGTTGTCATTGAAACGTTTCCGGCCTCAATGGATTTTATTATGTCGTCCTCCTTGCCCTCGTATGCGAGTTTTATGTTCTTTGAGTCGAAGTCGAAGGTGGCATCGGTGTTGTAGGTCATGTCAAACTTCATCCTGTCGCCCACTTTGGCCTGTATCGTGGCCTGTATTTTCTGGTCGAAGTCAAAGAAAGTCTTTCGTCGGGAATTGAGTGACAGGGCCGGATTGTCGGTCTTGTTGGATTTGACTCCCATCGATATGTTGACAGCTCCTTTGGTGCTGAGTCTGACACCTCCGGGGCCGAATATTTTTTCGAGAGGACCGAGGGCGAAGTCCATGTCGAGTATGTTGAACGGATCTTTTGCGGGAGCGGTCACGGCTTCGGTGTTGCGCATGCGGAAATAGTTCCGCATTGACTGTCGGTTCTGCCAGTCGTTGTATTGTTCCGTAGTGAGATAGAACGGTGTGGTCACGTCGGTGTCTCCGACTCGGGTGCGTATCACAAAGCATCCGAGATCGGGGTCGTACTCGGCATAGGTCCTGAGGTTGGACGGGTTGTCAAGGTCGGCAGCATACTCGCTCTCCATTATGTCCTCGTATCGCATGGGTACAGTCTGCCTCACCGGGAACGGCATCATAATTGAGTCGGCCTCGTCAACGAGCTGCCCGCTGCCTGTGACGGGGGATGCGGGAGGTGTGAAACGTGACCCGGCAGATCCATTGGAGTCAGGGCCGGTGATTTCGGCGTGACTGTGTGACGCTATGACCAGAAGCGTCAGTGTGATGCCTGCGGTGAGCGATAATATGGCTGATATGTGAGTGTGCAGTTTCAGTGCTGTCGTGTAGTTGTGTTGTTATGTGCTACATCATTGACAATGCCTGCTTTATGGCAGTCTCCACCTTGACGGCCGGATCGGCATCGAATATGCGTCGGAGCACTTTCTGTGATTGCGGGCGTGCGAATCCGAGTGCAGTGAGTGCTGCGAGCGCTTCCTCATATACCTCATTTGCCGCTACGGATGGCAACGGCTGTGAATCGGATATGCCGTCGGACGGTTTGACCTTGTCCTTGAGGTCAACTATTATGCGTTGTGCAGTCTTTGCTCCTATGCCCTTAACGCTTTTTAGCCTTGTGTGGTCACCTGATGTGATGGTGTTCTGAAGATCGGCGGGAGATATGGATGAAAGTATCAGGCATGCTGTCCCCGGTCCAACTCCGGACACACCTATCAGCAGACGGAACAGCTCGCGTTCCTTGGCTGTGAAGAAACCGTAAAGCGTCCAGGTGTCTTCCCGGATCACTTCATGCAGGAGAAGTTTCACCTCGCCTGTGCAGTTCTGAAGCGACTCGAATGTGTTGAGTGATATGTTCACTATATATCCTATGCCTCCGGTCTCGAGAGTGACATGGGTAGGGGTGTTTTCGGTGATTATTCCTTTGATGTATTCGTACATTTTCTTATGTATGTTTTAACGGTGTCAGTGTGAGTACAAAGTTGTCGCGCGGAGGCAGGATGGGTGTCGATTCAGTCTGAGCCAGGAGTGTGGATCCTTCAGGCGGTGTGTGCTGCCATGTGAGTAGTTTCGGCGATGATACGCCAAGACGTGAAGCTATGTGCATTGCTGCTACCCCCATGGTGCGCCGTAGGTTAAGTTCTATGCATGGGTGGATACGCAGTGATCCGGATTGCCTGTCACGGTATATCATCATGTCAATTCCGAGCCATCCCCTGTAGTGAGGAGCGATGAGCCTTGTGAGTATGTGCCCGAGGTGAGAGGTGCAGGATGACAGACGAGCGGAGAATGCGTCGCCTGAGGGAGAGTAAGTTTCAGAGAGGCGGTCGTGGATGTAATCCTGCGGGGCCACGATGTTGCCGGTGTAGACTCCGCGCTGTTCGGCATAAAACAGTGAGAGCCCGCGGAAACTGACATTGTTGCCGTCGCTGTAAAACAGGGATGCGAAGTCGACGGTTTTGTCAAATCCCTGTTCCACGATCACGCATCCCTGCCGCCGTATGATTCCTTCGGCTTTTGACCGGAGAGTATCGGAGGGTATTCCTTCGGCGCAGAACACTCCACGCCCGCTGCATGACCATGGCGATTTGATATATCTGCCCGGGGATTGTGACTCCAGGCTTAGTACGCGGTCGGGGTCGGATACATCCTGAGGCAATGGCAGGTCCTCTCCGAGTTCTTTCAGGATGATTATGGATGTGCGCCTGTGGCTGAGTTGCCTCATACCGGAAATCGCATCGGATGAAGGGATCATATTTTCAGCCATGCCGGCCATGATGAATTGACGCCGGGCGTCCTCGCTCCATCCCCATGGCTGAGGAGACATTGCGGGCAGTTCTGAGGAGCGGGCCGGAGTGATGGCGCACTCTATACCCCAGCGGGACTTCAGCCATAGTGTGTCATCGTCATAACCGTCAGGCGCAATTACCATGTCGCCGTCCTCAGCCCACCATGCAGGCAACAATGCCCCCGCCCTGTGGAGTGCTGCAGCATGGGGCGGGGGTGTGTATTGACGGCATCCTATAGCGAGAGCGAGATCGTTCTCAGGATTGAAAAGGTGCAGGTTACGCAGATTCAATGTTTAGATTATGGCGTGACGTTTTGTAACTGCCGGGAGTTACTTCTTGGGAAGGTTGAGTTTCTTTGCTATTGCGGCCGGGATGGCGTCGCGGTGGACATATATGTCGATGGTCTTTGCAAGGAAATATGGCTCGGAAACGTAGAAGAAGCCGTCGTACTTGTGGTTGGTGTCCCATGAGTTTTTCACCTTGTAGTAGGGAGTGCCGTTCTGGTCGACAGCTTTTCCTACGATCACCATTCCGTGGTCGTCGGTGGTCTCGTGGGTGTCAAACATTTCCTGACGGAGTTCCTGTGTCACAGTGATCTCTTCGCGCGGAGATTTGATCTCGTTGGCTTCCTTTTCGCGGTCTTTGTCGCTGAGTTTCACCCAGCGGGAAAGTTCTGTTCCCGAGAGGTCGGCCTCGGTCTTTTTCTTTGGTATGACAGCAAATCCGTCGACCCACTTGAATCCCGGCTCGCTGACGTCGGCAGCCCATGCCACGGAGTATCCTTTATCGATAGCGTTGTCGACAATGGCTTTCAACTCCTCCATAGGTACATTGTGATATGAAGCCCACAGCCAGTTGTCGGCGACCTCGATGGGGAACTGGGTATAGAACGGATGGTGTGTGAAAGATGTTACTGGGACATAGTCGGCCATATTCAGTCCGAGCATTTCGGCGAACGACTTTGGAGTGTAAGTCTTGCCTTCGTACTGGAAAGTCTCGGGCATTTCACCGAGATATGCGTCGAGGAGGCTGTTGAAACCTTTGCGCCATGCGGTGGATTTCTTTCCTTTTTTGTTGTTCACTGCGTTCAGTACACCCTTCAGAGCAGGCTCAATCTCACTGTGGTCGTGCTTGGATTCTCCGTATTCAAGTCCTTTGTAAGCCTCTTCCGGAACGATGCCGTAACGGTCGATCACGTAGGGAACGTCCAGCGTGCTTCCTCCCTGGGCAAAGTTGATGGTCCCGTCCATGCGGATATATTTGTCGGCCTTGTCGGCGTAGCAGTGGCGCACGATCCACATCTCGCTGAGATCATATTCTTTGCCGGTCATGCGCAGCAGTTCGTCCTCGAAGAAACCTATGCCGGAGAAGCTCCAGCATGTCCCTGACTTGTTCTGGTCCTTGACCGGCGTGGTCTTGTGGATTTTGACATCGGTGAATTTAAAGCCTGTGCTGTCGTTTTTCTCGACTTTGCCGTCGGCATAGGCTCCAAGAGCCAATGTAGCCAAGATGGCTGCTGAGATATACTTTTTCATTGATGAATGGATGATGGGTATAGTAATGTTGTTTTATTAGATATACGCAAAGTTACGCTAAAAATCGCTAAATTGGGAATATTTAAGGAAAAAGTTGTATCTTTGTCGGCTGATAAATACAATTTTTTTCATCTCACCGATTATGAAACGTTGCTTCAAAGCTTTACTGATAGCCTTTATGGCAGTTGTCGCAGTCCCCATGGCCAATGCCCAGATGCGCTGGGGCGCGTCGGCTGGAATCAATGTCAACAATATGAAATTCAAGCAGGTGCTGTTTCAGGTGGAGCAGGGGATCGGAGAGTCGTTCGGCATGAGGGGCGAAATGATGTTTCCCGGCATAGGCTTCGGACTGGAGCTCGGCCTCTTCTATCAGCAGCAGGGCGCGACACTGCATCTCGGTGACAAACCCATATGGTCAACGCAGGGCTATGGCAACGAGCGTGTGTATGTCCACAATATATCTATCCCGTTCAACCTTAAGTTCAAGTGGACCCGTATGCAGGGGCTTGAGGACTATGTGGCTCCGTTTGTATTCGGAGGGCCCATACTTCAGATTCAGGCAGGTCACAGCAAGTGTGATGCGATCAAGTATTCGGGCGGAGATGTTGAGCTGTGTGCCGGACTCGGTTTTGAAGTGCTCAAACGCTGGCAAATAGCAGCCTCGTATACGTGGGGCATGACGTATGCGCTCAAGACGGCTCAGCTTGTCGACGTCAGCGCGCGTAACCGCACATGGGATGTGCGTTTGACTTATTTTTTCTGATCTAAATCTACGATGACTTTATTGTCCGGGGCATGGAGCTTGCAGAATGATTGAGTCAGATGAGCGATAAAATAAGCGGAGACCATAGATTTTGGATAGATCTATGGTCTCCTTTTCGTTTAGATAGTTTTATATCTGTCGTGTTTATGCCTCACCGTCAAGGCGCACGGCGTCATCGTCGGCTTTGATGTTGGGCTTGTCAAGGCCATAGCCGTTACGCGTGTCGAGCACTTTGAGCCATATCGCGAAGAACAGAGCCACTATGCCGAGCCCGGCGAACAGGAGCATGGGGTTGGTGTAGTCGTACTGTGTCGGGTCGGTGACTCCGGGATTGGAGGCTTCGAGCATAGCTCCGAATATAATGGGTATGCCGAAGAGTCCGATATTCTGCACCCAGAAAATGAGTGAGTATGCGCTGCCGAGGTAGCGGGAGTCCATGACTTTGGGGACGGAAGGCCAAAGGGCTGCGGGAACAAGTGAGAAGGATACGCCGAGCACTATGATTGTTGCGAGGGCGAGGCCTTGGCTTGGCACAGCTGGGAGCAGCAGGGCAAAAATCAGGTGGCAGCATATGAGCAGCAGGGAGCCTATCATAAGCATGGTGGCACCGCGCCCTACGCGGTCAAGGAAGTAGCCCAGGGGCGGGGTGAGGCACAGCGCGCCGATGGGGAACCAGCGCAGAAGGTCGGCGGCCTGAGTCTCGGAGATGTGCAGGTTGCACTGGAGCATGTTGGTGCCGAAACGCTGGAATGGGAATATTGCTGAATAATACAGAACACATAGAAGAGCTATGATCCAGAAAAGACGGCTCTTGAAGAGGCCGCCCACGTCGCTGAGCTTGAATTCCTCTTCACCTTCACCTGTAGCGGATGCTCCGATCTGCCTGTCGAGCTTTGTGTCCATGAATGTAAAGACTATGAAGCATATCAGGCCTATGAGCAGGAGCACTGTACAGAAGGCCACCGGAGGCACAACCGAGGGATCGTCCTTGCCCATCCAGTCGGCAAGTCGGGGCGACAGTGAGAGCACGGCAAATACACCGAGGCGCGCGATGGCCATCTCCACGCCCATTGCAAGAGCCATTTCCTTTCCTTCAAACCATTTTGCTATGGCCTTGGACACTGTGATTCCAGCCATCTCGCATCCGCAACCGAAGATTGTGAATCCGAGTGCGGCGAGCTTGGCACTGCCCGGCATTTCGACCCACCAGGAGCTGAGCCACTGATCCAGGGCCGATCCGGCAAACAGGGAGCTTATCGCATAAAGCTTTATGCATGCCCCGATAAACATTACAGAGGCTGACAGGGTGCCTGTGAACCGAACCCCCATTTTGTCGAGAATTATGCCGGCCAGGATCAGGAAGCCAAACACATTGAGCATGTATTCGGCACCTGCGTAGTATCCGAATGCTTCGGGCGACCATCCGAGAGTGGTGTTCACCAGTGACTGGAGCGGTGACATGACGTCGACAAACATGTAGCCGAAAAACATCATCGACGCAATGAGAATCAAGGCTATCCACCTTGCCCACCATTTGTCGGAGATAAGCCGCTGTACGGCTTGGATTTTTGTTTCCATTGGTTAAGATTATGATTGGTTGAAAAATTTTTTCGTGTCACAAAATTAATCAAAATTATGAAAAATTGGAATTTAATGCCTAAATTCGTGCAATTAAAATCCTAAGGTATGTCATATCAGGAGCCATATAACCTTGACCGGACGGTCCGGCTTGTTATAAATTGTGTGATATTTATCGGCATAGTATGGCTGGTGAATGTGCTTAAGGGTGTGCTTCTTCCTTTCTGTGTGGGCTGCCTTATAGCTTATATGCTGGAACCGTTCGTCCAGTTCAACCGCGAGTTGCTCAGGCTCCGCGGGAGGGTCATAGCGACGCTTGTGACGCTGTTTGAGATGACGTTTTTCTTCACGATGCTCTGTTATTTCATAGTCCCTATGATCATACATGAGTCCACGCAGATGGCATCCATGCTTAAGGCTTATGCCTCGACGGAACTTCACATACCGTTTGTCCCGGAATCGCTTCATTCGTTCCTGCGCAAATATCTTGATTTCGAGCTTATTGCCTCCAAACTGTCACGGGATGAATGGTCTCGCATGATAGAGGAGGGGCTGTCGGCGTCATGGTCGGTGATATCAGGCTCCATATCCATAATGATGAGCATATTCAGCTGGGCGATAGTGTTGCTGTACATAGTGTTCATCATGATAGACTATGAGCGTATATCGCGCGGATTCCGCCATATGGTGATGCCGAAATACCGTAAGCTTGTGTTCGGTGTGGCACGGGATGTGAAAGTGTCGATGAACCGTTATTTCCGAGGTCAGGCATTGGTGGCACTGATAGTAGGAGTGCTGTTCTCCATAGGCTTTCTTATAATAGGGCTGCCGATGGCGATAGTGCTCGGAATGTTCATCGGGCTGTTGAACATGGTGCCGTATCTTCAGCTGATATCTCTTCTCCCGACTACGCTGATATGTCTGGTGTGCTCGGTCAGTGGCGACATAAGTTTCTGGACGTTGTTCTGGGAGTGCATGGCTGTGTATATAGTGGTGCAGGCCATACAGGATCTTGTGCTCACTCCGCGTATCATAGGTAAGGCCATGAGCATGAATCCGGCCATCATATTTCTGTCGTTGTCGATATGGGGGACGCTCTTGGGGATGATCGGTCTGCTGATAGCTATTCCGCTCACGACACTTATTCTTGCTTATTATGATGAATATGTGATAAAGCATCATGAGGAAGATATGCGGGAGGAGGATCAAGTGTGTTAAAATTATGTTAAAACAGGGTGGGATGTTTGGCGGCTATGAAAAAAGTCTCTACCTTTGCAACGCAAAACGAAAAAGAAGCCTAATCGGGGTGTAGCTCAGTTGGTTAGAGTACGCGTCTGGGGGGCGTGAGGTCGCTAGTTCGAGTCTAGTCACCCCGACTGATTAGGAAAATTGCTTGAGACTGTTATTACGGTCTCAAGCAATTGTTTTTATATGGGTATAGTGTTTTCTGTTGTCGCAGTTTTGGTGGAAATAATTTGTGATTTATTTGCGAAAAGTGTAACTTTGATGCATGATACCGTAAGCTGATGCTTTATGAAAACATATTTATTTAAAAGACTTCTTTCGAGTGCGATGTCTCTGTCCGTGGCAATATCGGCATTTGCATGGGGACAGAAAGGTCATGATGTGACCGCCTATATAGCTGAGCAACATTTCACACCGGCGACACTGGCCGCAGTGACGGACCTTCTTGACGGCATGAGCCCTGTGTATTGGGCCAATTGGCTTGACAATGCGAGCCATACGCCTGAATATGCCTATTCCAAGACCTGGCATTACAAGAATGTGGATGCCGACAAGACCTATTGGACGCAGCCAGAGCAGCCCGGAGGTGACATAGTGCAGGCTCTGCGCATGAACATAGGCATACTATCGGATTCGACCAAGAGCCAGGATGAGCGTGGGCTTGCCCTGAAAATGGTGATCCATCTGATGGGTGACCTTCATCAGCCTATGCACATGGGGCATGCCACTGACCGCGGTGGCAATGGCGTGAAGCTCCGTTATTTCGGGCGTGATGCCAATCTCCATGGCATATGGGACTCAAATCTCGTGGAGTCGGCCCACAAGTGGGGCTATACCGAGTGGCAGCAGCAGCTTGACAGGCTGCCCGAGGAGACTGAGGTTGTGACCGTCGGTGGCAATCTTGATGACTGGGCGCAGAAGACTGTGGCTATAAGCCGCCAGGTGTATGCCGCTATGCCTGCGGGCACAAATGTGAGCTACAACGAGGTTGCCGAGTGGGCTCCGGTTATAGAGGCTCAGTTGCTTATAGGCGGGCTGCGTCTTGCCCATGTGCTCAATTCCATATATGATCCAGCTTACCAGCATGCCAAGGATCCGTCGACATTCTGAGGCGGAGGCATGAAGCGATAATCCGGGGGCATATGCGACAGGCGCTTAGGAATGTGACAGTCATCATACCGGCCCACAACCGTCCTGAACGGTTGCGGCGTCTGCTGGGCTACTATGAGGGGAGCGGTGTGAGGATGCTGGTGCCAGACTCGTCACAGAAAGCTTATGACGGGGATCTGACGTCGCCGGATGTGACTTATATCCATCGTCCGGGGCTTCATTTCCTGCTGAAGATAAAGGAGGTGCTTCCGCTTATAGCGACTGATTATGTGCTGTATTGTGCCGACGATGATTTCATAGTGCCTGAGGCAATAGCCCGCATGGTGGAGTTTCTTGATGCCAATCCGGATTACAGTGTGGCGCAGGGGCATTATCTCACATTCACACCGACAGATGGAGGGGTGGAGTTCTATCCGCGTTACATAAGGTATTTCGACAGCCGGATTGATGCTGATGACCCGGCCGGACGTCTGGTGCAGGACAAGTGCAAGTATGCTTCGCTTCTTTACGGAGTCACGCGTTCGGACCTTTTCCGACGGATATACGGGTATTGTTTCGACGGGCGCGGGGAGCTGCGTTTCAGGAATCTGTTTCTTGCCGAGGAGTTCTTCAATCATGCCATGCTTATTCAGGGCAAGTATGCCACCATACCGTGTTTCTATAGCGCGAGGGAGCGTATAAAAGGGTCGGCGACAGAGACAGTCGTGCCGATATCCGAGATAAGGAGCTCGGAAGAGTACAAGTGGGAATATGACGGTTATATAGAAGCCCTCTCCATGATGCTGTCAGACGCGTCAGGCGTGGAGATGCACGAGACGGAACGGCTGATGCGCAAGGTGTGCGCCGCTCCAAAGGACAGCGCAAAGGTGTCGCTGAAGAGGCGTGTTGTCATGTTCCTTATGCGTCACCGGTCATTGCGGTGGGCCTCGGATATCGCTGACCGGAGATATAACCGGAAAGGACTCAAGGCTGTGAGGGGCATGGAGAGCTATCCGTGTGAATTCTCGACACCTGAAAAAGAGACCATAATAAGATTCATTAAAGAGTATTCGTAATCAATTATAAATCACATTTTAAACACTTAACGACATGGACATCACATTCGGAGAGGCAATCTCCATGTTCTACAAGAAATGGAACGATTTTGACGGACGTTCCACACGTGCCGAGTATTGGTACCCCGTACTTTACATGTTTGTCGCAGGGGTGATTTTTGGAGCTATCAACGAGTGGCTCGGATCATTGTTCTCGCTGATCAACCTTGTGCCTGCTATCGCTGTAGGTATCCGCCGTATGCACGATATAGGTAAGAGCGGATGGTGGATGCTTATCAATTTTGTGCCTCTCATAGGCTGCATATGGTATATCGTGCTTGCCGCTACACCTACAAAGGAAGGCAGCTGTGCGTGAGCACTGAGGTGATTTTGTAGTTTTTAACAAAAGGCTCCCATATTTGGGGGGCTTTTTGTTGTATGGGGCTGAAAAAATATGTAAATTTGCAGATATAATTTGCATAAAATCATCAATCATAAGTACTAAAAAGATACATATAAGGTATATATGAACGCACCACAGCTCAGTGAACAGGAATCCATCCGTCGCGCAAGCCTCGATGAGATGCGCCGCCGCGGAATAGAGCCTTATCCCGCAGCCGAATACCCGGTGTCGGGATACTCGGAAGAGATAAAAGAGAACTTTAATGATGACGCGCCACGCCGTGAGGTAGCAGTGGCCGGACGAGTGATGGGCCGCCGCATAATGGGCAAGGCCTCATTCATGGAACTTCAGGACTCGAAAGGACGTATACAGGTTTATGTAAACCGTGACGAGATATGTCCAGGGGAAGATAAGGATCTCTATAACGTAGTGTTCAAGAAGCTACTGGACATAGGTGACTTTGTAGGGATCAAGGGATATGTGTTCCGTACGAAGACCGGAGAGATATCGGTGCATGCTCTTGAGCTGACAGTGCTTGGAAAGTCGCTGCGCCCGCTGCCGGTAGTGAAGGTCAAGGACGGAGTGGTGTATGATTCTTTTGACGATCCGGAGCTCCGTTACCGCCGCCGCTATGTGGATCTTGTGGTGAACGAGGGTGTAAAGGATATATTCATAAAGCGTACCAAGGTGTACAACTCCATGCGCGAGTATTTCAACAATGCCGGCTACATGGAGGTGGAGACACCTATCCTCCAGTCAATCCCCGGAGGAGCCGCCGCCCGTCCGTTCATCACTCATCACAATGCTCTTGACATACCTTTGTATCTGCGTATCGCAGATGAGCTCTATCTGAAGCGTCTGATCGTAGGCGGTTTCGAGGGGGTGTATGAGTTCTCCAAGAATTTCCGCAACGAAGGTATGGACCGCACCCACAATCCGGAGTTTACCTGCATGGAGATATATGTCTCCTACAAAGATTATAACTGGATGATGGATTTTACTGAAAAGATGCTTGAGAAGATATGTCTTGATGTGAACGGCACCACAGAGGTTAAGGTGGGTGATAATGTGATCAGCTTCAAGGCTCCTTATCCTCGTGTCACTATGGCGCAGGCCATCAAGGATTTCACAGGTGTCGATATCACCGGTATGGATGAGGATGCGCTCCGCCGCACGGCCAAGGATCTCGGCATAGAGGTGGATGAGTCGATGGGCAAGGGTAAGCTCATAGACGAGATATTCGGAGAGAAATGCGAGGGCAATTACATACAGCCGACATTCATAATAGATTATCCCATAGAGATGTCGCCTCTGACCAAACGTCACCGCGACAATCCGGAACTTACGGAGCGATTCGAACTTATGGTCAACGGCAAGGAGCTTGCCAATGCATACTCCGAGCTTAATGACCCGATAGATCAGTATGAGAGATTTGTCGAGCAGATGCGCCTTGCCGAGAAGGGTGACGATGAGGCGATGATAATAGACAAGGATTTTATCCGTGCGCTTGAATACGGCATGCCTCCGACATCGGGCATGGGGATCGGCATGGACCGTCTGGTAATGCTTATGACCGGACAGACCACCATACAGGAGGTGCTGTTCTTCCCGCAGATGCGTCCTGAGAAGAAGGCCCAGCAGCAGTCAGCAGAGTCTACAGAGGCCGCTGAGGCAGAGTGAGAGATATCCATATCGACAGAGTGATGAGTTTCGACAAAATAGCAGTGATGGGGGGCGGGAGCTGGGCTACAGCTCTTGCCAAGCTCCTGTTGCGTAATTGCGACTCCATATTATGGTATATGCGCCGTGACGACCGAATAGAGGACTTCAAGCGCATAGGGCATAATCCGGCTTACCTGACGGATGTGGAGTTTGATGTGAGGCGCATAGAGTTTTCAAGTGACATAAACCAGGTGTGCACTCAGGCTGACGCGCTGCTTCTTGTGATGCCTTCACCGTACTTCAAGACTCATGTCAACCGTATAAGTGTCGACATATCAGGAAAAACAGTGATCTCTGCGGTCAAGGGTATCGTGCCCGGAGATAATGAGATCGTGTCGGACTACATGTCCAATCGGTTTGGCGTGAATCCTGAGAAAGTGCTTGTGATCGGAGGCCCCTGTCATGCCGAGGAGGTGGCGCTTGACCGTCCGAGTTTTCTGACGGTGGGTTGCCATGATATCTCGCTTGCCGATGAGTTCGGAGGCTGTCTCAGGTCACCGTCGACCCGTACCATCACTTCGAGCGATGTTGAGGGTATAGAGTATGCGGCGGTTCTCAAGAATGTCTATTCCATAGCTGCCGGCATAGTGCATGGCATGAAGGGTGGCGATAATTTCCTTGCGATGCTTGTGAGCAATGCTGTCAAGGAGATGGAGCGTTTCATCGATGAGGTGTGCCCCCGTCCGCGCTGCATATGTGACTCGGTGTATCTCGGTGATCTTCTTGTGACGGCTTACTCCCGTTTTTCCCGCAACCATAATTTCGGTTCCATAATAGGGAAGGGCTATTCGGTTTCGACGGCACGAATGGAGATGGAGCAGACGGCGGAAGGTTATTACGGAACGAAGTGTATAAAGGAAATCAACAAGAAATACTGCATAGAGATGCCCATACTTGACGCCATGTATGATATCCTGTACCGGCATGCCAATGCCGAGAGGGCTATACGGGCGTTGGGGAAATGGTTTGTATAAATGTGATTCCGAAGAAATAAAAAGACAGTAACTACTCAGCTATGCAAAGTCGTTGAGTATCAACTCTATTGCACGAGGTCAATCTTGCGTAATGCCCGATTT
>ERZ808037.479-NODE-479-length-37116-cov-39.040714_pt1 | contig 37116 bp, 35 predicted proteins | sample MGYA00380190_ERZ808037 | MGnify/ENA primary metagenome ERZ808037 (study PRJEB31490, sample SAMN06133399) | mouse gut metagenome | isolation source: J9 | host: mice | place: China: Chengdu | collected 2015-05 ...
AAATGGAAAGGCTGATTGCAGCATAGCCGCAGACGGATTTACTACTTCTTTTACTACCATTGAGAGGGAAAACCTAAAAGGTTTTGAGAGTATATGAGAACTTCTCCCCATATCTAAAATGCCGGGAAAGCCCGAAAATACGGGCTATACCGACATATAAGAACTTCTAAAGAGATAATCTAAATTCACCAATAATTTTATTATAATATTCTATAATTTTACTTATTTAAAGCATTTTCTATTTTATCATAAAACATCATATTTGCAACATACGCTCTAATTTATATTTCTACGGAAATCAGCGCTATTTGAAAAGAAAATTAAAATAATTACAGTCCGGCAAATACCAGACTGTAATTTTCAAGAAATTTTTTTAAGAATCTTTTCTCCGTCTCTTCCATATACTACCAAGCGCCAAACCGCCTCCGGCGATCGCAGCAGCAATCCCGATGATCAGCGCCGGTTTGTTGCTTCCGGCACGCTTTGCCGGTGTATCATCCGCCGCATTTGCCGACTCCGTTTCCGTGTTCTCTGAGGTGTCCGCCGTTTGATCGGCTGCAGAAACCGCATCTCCAGTCTTTATCAGAATCATCGCAGAAACAGGTTCCACCGTTAAGCTGCCTCCCGTAACGGTATCCAAAATTTCTGTTCCCGCTTTTTCTGCATTAATATAAACATTCCATGTTCCATCCGGAAGCGTCACCGATGTCTCCGTCTCATTTGCATTAAAGATAACAAAAAGCTGTTCTGCACTTTCGCCGCCGCGGATATCAAAAGCCAGCACATTGGCATCCAGATCTTCTACTGCCTTAACTGACGCCGCCACTTCCTCCGCACTCCCTAACCGAAGTACGTCGTGCGCTTTTCGGAATGCAATCAGTCCTTTATAATATTCATAAACCTGCGCGTATGCTTCTTTCTCCAGATCACTCCATTTTAAGGCATTGATCAGGTCCCCGGACGAATAACTGTTTGAATCAAATGTTCCGTCGTCTTTTACTTTCGTACGCAGCATTTCTTCTCCGGCCTGCATAAACGGTACGCCTTCGGCAGTAATATAGACAGCTGCCGCCAGATTATTCATCTTTATCAAAGCCGCTTCGTCGGCTTCCGGCCTGGAAGTCTGCAAATGATCGAACAAAGTCAGATTATCATGGCAGGAAGCATAATTGACTGTCTGTGAAGGAGAGCTGCACCACGTATCTGCGCCGAGGAAGCAGCGCATAATCGCATTTTCAATACCGGTCCTGCCGGAAGCATACCCTAAATCTGCAGCATCGAATACACTTCCTTTTAATCCATCCCGGATCGTATCATTAAAATATGCAAATTCCGGTGTCTGCTCAGAATTAACCTGGGTCGCCAGCGTATAACCGCCCTTTGTCAATGTCGTTGACATGGTCCATCCTTCTCCGTAGAAAATCACATCCGGATGATCTTTGTGTACTTCTTCTATGATCGCATTGATCGTCTCCGTATCCAAAAGACCCACCAGATCGAAACGAAAACCGTCAATATGGTATTCGTCGGCCCAATAAGATACCGAATCCACAATATATTTTTTTACCATGGAGCGCTCGGAAGCCGTATCGTTTCCACAGCCGGAACCGTTAGAGTAAGCGCCGTTTTTATCCGTTCGGGAAAAATAATCCGGTACGATCTTATTAAAACAGAAATCCGCGGCACTGTATACATGATTATAAACAACGTCCATAACGACGCTGATCCCATTATCATGCAATCCTTTTACCGCCTGTTTCAATTCTTTTACGCGTACATCTCCCTGGTAGGGATCCGTTGCATAAGAGCCTTCCGGCACATTATAATTGACAGGATCGTATCCCCAATTATATGGACTTCCCGAAGCTCCCGTTTCATCTACGGAACCAAAATCATAAATAGGAAGCAGATGCACGTGCGTCACTCCCAAATCTTTCATATGATCCAAGCCCGTCGGTATGCCGGACGCAGTCGTAGTACCGGTTTCCGCGAGTCCCAGGAACTTCCCGGCATTTTCAATCCCGGAATCCGCTCCCGCGGAAAGGTCTCTTACATGCAGTTCGTAAATGACCGCGTCATTTATCGTTTTTCCCGCATGCGGATTGGCATCGTCGGCCCATCCTTCCGGATCTGTTCCATCCAGATCAATCACCATAGCTCTCGCTCCATTTACACCTGTCGTCCTTGCATAAGGATCGCATGCCTCTCTTTCCACGCCGTCTATGGTTACCGAATAAGTATAATATACACCCTTTATGTCTCCATCCTTCTGCACAGTCCAGGTTCCGTTTACATCTGCCGTCATTTCCAGTCTTTCTATAGAGTCGTCCTTTGACGCATCCCCGGATTCATAAAGATTTAGCATGACTGACTCCGCCGTCGGCGCCCATACGCGAAAAGCGGTTCCTTCCTCGCTCCACACCGCTCCCAGGTCATCGCCGCCGTATGTGTAGGCATCTTCAAACGCCGCTGTAGAATAGACGCTCGGCAGATAAATGTCATAATCCGTTCCTTTATAGGAAATTTTATAGCTTTTGGCTGCATCCAGTTCCTGTTCCAACGTTACAAGATAAGTTCCGGCAGAAAGTTCCTTCACCCCGGAAACGGCTGCTTCTCCTTCTTTTCCCGATACGGAGAAAACGCCTTCTACGTCTCCTTCTATGGCTCCCGTCATCGTAACCATGACGGTCCTTTCTTCGTCATCATAAACGGCTGACCTGATCTTGATCCCCGTCACTACATCATCGTCATACTCTTTCGTATATCCTTCTACACCGGATTCGACATACACGTGCACGGTTCCCGAAACCATCTCGGAAACATCAATAAACTGATCTCCGTCAAAGTCCTTCGTCCAGTCCTGCGTACGTACAATAAACCCGATCTTCGTTGCATCCGGAGTAATTTCCTTCGTTGCCACCATTTCACCCTCCTCTTCTTCAAACGGATAAGCAGCGCCTTCTCCTCCGTCATCCCATAACCAAACGTCCCATCCTTCATAGCTGCCATCTTCTCTGTGATAATGCAGCTTTAAAGTAGGATTTTCTTCTGCGCTTACTGTCATTACATGCGAAAACAATGTGTAAAACGGTGCAAGGAACAACAGCAGCGCCAGAAAAAGTGAATACGCCTGTTTTTTCAATTCGTTTCTCCTCCCCTTTACGAAAATTTACGAAAATTTTCTATATTATAGCATAGCAAAAAAGAAACTGTCCACTACTTTATGTGCCGCTTATACACTTTTGTCCTCTCCCGGTCAGCCAAAGACCGGCATGCTCTGTACGCCGGTTTATGGGATATAAAAAGGCAGTTATAAATCTGCCTGATTTATAACTGCCTCATATAAGTCTGTTCCTTCGGAATCTATGACGACAATCACCGGAAAATTTTCAACCTCCAGCCTGCGGATCGCTTCCGTTCCCAGATCGTCGTATGCTATGACTTCTGACGCACGGATCGATTTAGAAAGCAGGGCGCCCGCACCGCCCACGGCCGCAAAATAAACTGCCCCGTTTCTGACAATGGCTTCTTTTACTGCAGCGGAACGCTTTCCCTTGCCGATCATTCCGAGCAATCCAAGATCCAGCAGCGCCGGCGTGTATTTGTCCATACGGCTTGCCGTTGTCGGTCCGGCCGAACCGATCGGTCTTCCCTCTCTGGCCGGTGATGGACCCATATAATAGATCACATTATTTGTCATATCAAGCGGCAAAGATTCGCCCTTCTCCAAAGCTTCATACAGTCTTTTATGTGCCGCATCCCTTGCCGTATAAATTGTGCCTGTAATATAAACATAATCCCCGGCCCTTAATTTTCTGGTATCTTCCGCGCTCATCGGCGCCTGTATCCGCTGTTCCATTGTTTTGTTCCTTCCGTCCTTATCCAGGTTTATATGCTCTGAACTGATGCTGTCTATGTTTATGTCTGCTCATACTTTTTAAATGACTCTTACCGCATGCCTGTTGACATGACAGCATATATTGATGCCGACAGGCAGTCCGGCAATGTGCGTCGGATACGTATTGATATTGACTGCCAGTGCAGTGATCGTTCCGCCCAGACCGCCGGGCCCGATACCGGTTTTATTAATGCGTTCCAACATTTCCTCTTCCAGCTCTTTGACATACGGGATCGCAGAATGTTCGTCAACCGGTCTTGTCAGCGCCTTTTTGGCCATCAGCGCACATTTTTCAAAAGTACCGCCGATTCCCACGCCGATCACCATAGGCGGACACGCATTGGGTCCTGCATCTTGAACAGCGGTAAGGATCGCATTTTTAACGCCTTCTATCCCGTCCGCGGGTTTAAGCATAAATACCCTGCTCATGTTTTCACTGCCGAATCCCTTCGGCGCAACCGTAATCTTTACCTGATCTCCCGGCACGATCTCATAATGAATGACCGCCGGTGTATTGTCCTTGGTATTTTCTCTGATAATAGGGTCTTTGACAACGGATTTCCGAAGATATCCCTCTACATATCCCGCTCTTACGCCTTCGTTTACCGCATCTTCCAGAATACCGCCGGTAAAATGAACATCCTGTCCGATCTCTACAAAAATAACCGCCATGCCTGTATCCTGGCAGATCGGTATCATATCTTCTCCGGCAATCTTTAAGTTGTCCTGAAGCTGGCACAAGATCTGCTTTCCTAACGGTGATTTTTCAACATCAGCCGCATTTTTCATGGCCTCATCCATATCCTCTGCCAGAAAATGATTTGCCTCGATACACATTTCCTTAATGATGCCTGTTACTTCCGCTACATCGATTGTACGCATATTTCCATGCCCTTTCCTCAGCCTGTGATCTGATTCCTGATCTCTTCCAGTTCTTCCTGCGAAGGCTCCCCCGGCGTCCAGCCGATCTTCTGGTTATCGTTTTTATATCTCGGAATCAGATGCATATGAAAATGCATCACGGTCTGTCCCGCTGTCTCGCCGTTATTCTGTACCAGGTTAAATCCGTCGCAATGCAGTTTATCTGTCATCTGCGCCGCCATCTTCTTCGCAAGCAGCATCACATGCGAAGCCGTGTTTTCCGGCAGTTCATATAAATCCTTATAATGATCTTTGGGCAGGATCAGCGCATGCCCTTTTGCCGCAGGTCCCAGATCCAGGATCACACGAAACATCTCGTCTTCATATATTGTTTTAGAAGGGATCTCTCCGTTTGCGATCTTACAGAATATACAATTATCGTCTCTCATTTCCATCCTCCATCTTCCTGTTTCATATTTCCGTCTCTTAAATCGGTGCAAATATAAAAATCTGATCCAATGCTCTGAGAATCTTAAAATCACCTTTCATCTTCATATCGCCCGCCATAAAAGAACGCTGGAATGTCGTCTCCCCGGAAACGATCTCTGCCATGGAATCCTGACTCAATTGAATTTCTACGTCAAAGTTCTGTCCCTCCCCATAGAAACAATTCAGCTGAGCGGCATTCACTTCAATCACGAGCGGTTTCTTTTTCTCATCTATAACAATCTTATATTTAGCGGCAAATCCTGCCTGGGGCCGGAAACTTGCCTTTAATTCGCTGATAAATTCCGCAGTACTGTCTTCTTTCTCGCTGCTTCCCATCAAATCTCTGAACAAGCTGGTCAATTCCTGAATATCTTCTTTCTGGCGCTGTACATAACTGTCGTCGGAAGCATACTGGGAAAGCTGTTCGGATTCCTGCGGCGTCAGATCAATATTTCTCGGAATGGATATCTTCTGCTTAACCGCCTGATTGCTCGCCGGCAGGCAGGGTAATTTCTGATTGATCGTCCGGTAAAGGTTTTCCGCATTTTTCTCAATGATCCGCAGATAATCTTCATTATCCTCCAAAACACCTGTATCGGCTATATAGCCGCTCAATCCGCTGCAAGGGCGTCCGCCGAGGATTTCCCATGCAGTGGCCAGATTTAATTTCCCTTCCTGTTCTCCGTATGTTGTGGACATCACGATCGGACACATATAGATCTCGCTGATCTTTTCTTTGTCGCCATACAGCCAGCAGGAATCCAAAAACTGCTGCATGAAACCGCCGATGCCGTACCACTCTATGGTCGTTGCCAGAATGATTCCATCCGCATTTTTTAATGTCTGCGGCAGGGTTGTAATATTATTTTTCAGCTCATGCAGACGAAACGTTTCCACGTTCACATGCAGTTCATTTAACACTTCCGCCGTTCTCTCCACCACATAAAGCGTGGGATCATCCATAAGTCCTCTTCCGCCGTAATAAATATTAATCTTCATCGTAATCCTTTCCCTAACCCTTTTTTTTCTTTAGTTTGGGCGACAACAGCCAAAAAATACCTGCCAGGAAAAATCCTGCCAATACGCCGCCGACATGCGCCGCATTATTGACATAGCTGCTCGTGAAACCACAATATAAAGAGAATGCAATTGTAAATACGATCCTGCCCGCCGTCACACCGGCAAGCTCACCCTTATGCAAAAGCGCCAGCATTAAAAGCGCTCCATTGATTCCAAAAACCGCTCCGCTCGCACCTACAGAACTGATAAAAGTCTCTGTGATCAGTTCAAATCCTGCGGAGAATACACTGCCAAAAAAACCTGACAGGAAATATAAGACCGCATAAGACAGATGCCCGACATGTTTTTCCACCGCATTGCCGATATAATACAGGATCAGCATATTACTGATCAAATGCCCGGCGTCCGCATGTAAAAACATACTGAACAAGACACGGTACCATTCTCCGTCTTCTATAATATTCCATATACTGAAAGCACCTATATTATATAACAGATCTCCTGTAAATGTACATATCACAAACAAAATCACATTTAATATAATAATTGAAATATTAATCCACGAACCTGCCGCTGCACTTTCTCCCGCGCTAAGATATCCTCTCCGCCCGGAATGCCTGGATCTTTCTTCTTTCTGGGCATTATCTGCAGTATCATTTCCTATCCTGCCCACGGCAATATCATATAAAAAATCTTCCAGAATCTTTTTCATTCCGTAAAAATCCGAAACCTGCTCTTCATGGATCAGCAGTCTGTTCGCTGCAGGATCGATCAGCCAGCAGAACGCATCGCCTCCGCAAAGGATTTTCGCCTTCTGTGTATCTTCGCTGATCAGCAGCGACAAAATGTGGATTTCACTTATTCCTTTCTGCTGAAAAAAATCCGCAATTTTGGATTTAATATGTTCATATTGACCTTCTGTAATATAAATTCCCTGCCTGTAATCAATGACATGCACTACATTCACATAAGTACTTTCTTTGCGAAAGAAAAAAGCAAACTCCGGCAGATTGGAAGGTACTTTATTAAAACCGTGTTCTGTCAATAAATTTTCTAACTGTGCAAATAGCATAACAATGTAATGCCTCTCTTTTTACTTTTGAGAGTAACATTTTCATGTTATCATGTCAAACAGGAATGTGCGGCGCCCATTTATCGTATGGACACGCATTTTTATTCAAAGCGGCGCGCAGTTCTACAAAACAGCCGCAGGCTCTGCACATGCCATCCGCCAGCAGATCGCATTCTTTGCATAAAGTCAGACGTTCTTCATAAATCTTTTCGTTAACTTTAATCTCTTCATCCAAATTTTGAATATAAGCATGCAGGTTCTCAAAATATTCTGTCTGGTCCATGTCTCTTGTCAGACATTTTCTGCAGATCCGTCTGTGCTTTGTATCATCCATTCTTCCATCACCGTACCGCTCATCATCCGCCCTTGATCATTTCCGTATTTCATTGTATATCAGCACGGCGCACTTCGTCAATAACAGGAATACGCTTCTTTCTAGCGATAACAATAGTTCAGTTTTCCGAACCGGATCTCATCTCCCGGCTCTATCTCGATCGTCTGGCTCGGTTCCATGCGCAGGCCGTTCTTATAAGTACCGTTCGTGGAATTCATATCTGTCAGGAAAATTTTATCATCCTGCTTTTCAATCCGCGCATGGAGCCTGCTGATCGAATCATCCGCAAGAACGCAGTCCACACAGCCGGCCATTTTGCCTATTGTAAAAGGAAACTGTGTCAGTTCTATATGCTTTTTATTTTTCTTATCCAGCGCATACAGCTTAAATTCTCTCTTTTGCTTTCTGACATCCAGAAAAACCGTTTCTCCATACGCCATCTCCGCTTCATCGACATGCGCCGGCAGTTCCGCATAATGCCTTCTCTGTGCTGGCAGATCCATATTTTTTTGCAGCACGCCCTCCAGCACAGCGGGCCGCACATCCCGGAATTCATCTTCTATATCTGCTTTAATAGCCTCATCCTTTAAATCATTTTCCTTATTTTTTATAGAAGACAATATGGTTTGTGCCAATGAAAACAGGAAGCACAAACCCATAACCGCCGCACAGCATACAACCATCATAAATTCCTGCTGTGTCAGTTCATACTGCATATAGATCCACAATGCAGCGCCGATTCCGCCAAGCGACAATACGGCAAAGCAGGCATAAAACATAATATTTTTTCTGCGAAACGGAGTATTTTGCACAGCTTTTGTCTTTTCTCGTTCTACCGTTTCTTTTTCCCCTGCATACTCCCGCAGATAAGAGGGATATTCTCCCCATTCTTCAATATCTTCATTCGTCAATGCATGATTGTCCGCTGCATTCCGGTCTGCCGCATCTGCCGCCGCGGCCTCCGCTATGATACAGGAATCCGCAGATACGTTTTCCGCCTCTTCTTCGAATAACGGAAGGGCATCCGCCGCAGAGAAACATTTCTCGTCCGACATTTCGTAGAGCCGGTAAACAATGTCCGTCAATTGCTGATTCCCGACATCCATATGATCGATCAGAAAATCCATTAAGGATTCATAAATATTTTCAACCCCTTCATCTGTCCCCGGATAATACAGACCGAAATATTGTCCCGTTGTCAGATCATAGTATATATTTTCCGGTTTTATCAGCAATCCCCTTTCTTCCATAAAAAACTGTCCCAGACTATGATAGATACCGTTTAACTGGTAAAAAAGATCTTTTACCTTTTCGTATGTTATTTTTTTACCCCGGTAAAGATTCTCAAGCGTCACTTTAGAGCTGATATCATAGTAAAAATAAGCGGCCCCGTTGATATTTCTTACGGAACATTTCAGGATTCTTTCTATTTTACCGGATGCGAGCATACGATACTGATAATTTCCTTCCGTTTCACCGGATTCACATTTTAAAATCAGATAATTATGTTTATAGTCTTTAAAATATTTTGCTTCTGTCATTTCTCTGCTAAAGCCTCCCTGCTGCGTTCTATCCCTTATACGGATCCCTCCTGATAATGCATTCTGCTCTCCATCAGGAATTTCACCGCTCCTGCAGTATATTTTCCGCCATACGGCATCTGCGTATCAGCTTCGTTGGATTCATGATACAAGCGGATGCTTCTGTCTGAATCTGCCAGCCGTCTTCTTTTGCCATTGTTATAAAATGAACAATCGGCACTTTTACGCTGCAGGATCCGTTCACGTATAGTTCCTGTCCTGCCTGTCTGACGCTCCCCTCTACTTTACCCACACCGAAATATTTCTTTCCAAACTGCTCTTTCATATGATTCTCGACATAAGGCAGCGCTTCTTTCTCATCCTTCTGTATACTGCCGCGGAAGCAGACCGTATAGGCATCCTGAAACAGCACGCACTTATCATATAAATAAAAACTTCCATAAATTAGAAAAACAAATAAGAAAATGACCCATGGCATAATAAAACCGGCTTCTACCGTCATATATCCCTTCAGATGCTTTGGTTTGTTTTTATACAAACATCATCACCCCCATTCCCAGGGCCAGAAAAGGCGCAAACGCTATCCTGCTGTCCCTTCTCACTTTATGCAGGCCCAATAATAGTAACGATATGACCGATGATAAGACAAGGCTGACACATAATGCAAAAAGACAGCCGTAAAAACCGGAACAGAGTCCGACGACTAACAGCATCAGTCCATCCCCATATCCCACCTTTTCTCTTGTTAAAAAACCGACGAGTAAAAGAAATATTCCCGGAAGCAGGCAGAAACCTGTTTCCAATAGGGAGCCTTTACCGCCTGCCGCGTTCCATACATTGACTGCAAGGGCTGTAAACAGTCCCGCCCCAAGGAGCGCTGCAGGTATTTCTTTGCTGCGGATATCAAATATGGCGCACAGCCACAGGAAAAGCAAACATATCCCTTCCATAACATTCTCCGTTATCTGCATTTCGAGCACTGCCCCCTTCCGTTAGTCTGCGACAGCGGTATCGTATAGATCGTCCGCTTCAGCGCAGAACAGCTCATGGAACAATGATAACTGTTTCCCTGCCCTGTAACATAAACGTTCCCTTCCGTCTTTTTTATGCCGCATAGTTCACAGGCGGCATATTTACCGCCCGATTCGTTTCGGTAACCCTCTATGCTTTCTGCGTTTACCTGTTCGATCGATGGATTCAGATAGGTGCAGTTTCTGTTCGTATGATAAACACTTCCGCTTTGCGTAACATAAACCATTGGGTCCTCCTGCGTAAAATCGCTGACTGCACACGCCGCATCATAACCCGTCCAGGCCCTTCCATAATAGCACTGACTTGCAGAAAATGAAGAAAATCCCATAATCGGAAACACCGGCTCTATCCGGTATGACAAATAGATTTCTATCATATCGTTCTTTCCCATAATAGACGTTCCCGTAAAATCTAACCCTGCCGCACCGTTTTTCATACAGGACTTGTCCAGATAGTCTCTTCCCGCATATGCAATGATCTGCTCTCCGGCATAGAATGCCGTAAGCGCCACAGAGGCAATGCCATCCGGCAGAATGTTTCCGGCTGTTTTTTCATATACATAACCTGCAAACGCCATTTTGTTTCCTGTCTGATGAAGCGCCGCGTTTAATCTGCTCTGCATACCGATCATATTCATGACAGACATGATCTGTAAAATAAAGAATAGAAAGAATGGCAGAGCAAGTGCGGCTTCCGCCGTCATAGATCCTTTAAGTTTCCGCGAGGCAGAAACGGACACCCTTTTTACCGTTGCGCGTATTGTAAGAACATGTAGATATGCCCGGAGAGAATTTGCCATCGATTGATTTTTATTTGTCAGATTACGTAACTGTAAAAAGGGCATCCGCTTCTGCCTCCTTTCCGCTTAATAAAATCCATACAACCGTTCCATTTCATAACGATACCCGAAAGTACTTGAAACCGAAAGTTTTGCCCGAAAAGCATCAAAACATCCGTCGATCCGAAAACTGCTGTTCCCCGGTGTCTTCCGGATATCCATCTCCATAATGTCCATCGCCCGGAAGGTCCTGTCACGGTCGTTTGTCAAAAACAACATGATTTCCAGATATTCTTTATAACTCAGCCCCCTGCCGTTATCCCCGGCGTCGGTAAGACTTCCTCTGACATCACGAAGACTGTTGATCCCCGTGCGCCAGTCTGCAGAAGTTTTAAAAATCGGTACTCTGCCGCCGCGCAGCAGTATTTTTACATCCTGCAGACTTTCTACATAGGCCCATGCATACAGGATCGTATATTTGACCGGTTCCGCCAGTGCCGGACTTAACATAACAGCCGTCAGCGCAAGAGCCATCGCTTCCGCCTCCGCTATTTTGGCCGCATCCGTCAAAATATAAAGCACATTGGCGGCTTCCCGCCATCTGAGCAGCCTTTTGGCCGTCTGTTCCAGATTCTGCCAGTCGGTGTCTTTTCCGGCAATCATATACTCTATCTGATACTGCAAGAGGGAATTTTCTTTTTCCTGTCCGTAATAACCGCATTTTTGAAACAAATAGGCGAGAAACAGCATATCGTTCGGCGTACCGGAAATCTGCGCGGCTTCCCGGCAGATACCGTTTCCCCGCATAGGTGTTCTTCCGGATATATATTGTGTAAGAGGCACTTTTACCGTCGATATGCTGCTCACATCTTCCACGACCAGATTTAAAACGCCGATGCTGCGTGTGGAATTGGCAGCATCCGCCGGATTGTCCAACGGCACCTCTTCGAATACGCCTTCTTCCACTTCCTGTTCCGGCAGTCCGATCGCCTCGATCTGCGCCTGATATCCTTCTCTTTCCCCGGCCGTATCACGGGATTCCATACCGCTGCTGTCCATCTGCGCAAGATTTTCCGTAATTTTCCCTATCAGATAGCCGGTGGGATAATCATCCATGTAATCACTGATCTGCCGTTTTAATACGCCTCCCTCTTCATCTGAAGCAATCGAACATGCCGTGATCTCCACACTGTCAATCTGCATGCTCAGAAAATCCCGTACTTTTAAGAAATTGCCGTTTTTTTGTCCATTCAGATTTTTCTGTACATAATTTCGTAAGTGTTCTTCCGCGTTTGCTACGGAAGGTTTTCCACTCCCGTATGCCATATCCACAAACAACAGATCATACTGTTTCAGAAGCTCTCTGTTATACTCTGCCAGGACAGAGTTCATGCCGATATCCGTCACACATTCAAATTTCATGCGTATGGCACTGATTCGTGCCCCTTCTATTACCGTGAATACAAGGGACAGAATCAATGTTAAGGACAATGACAGAAAGATCGTTATGTATCCTTTTCTCATGACATTACCGTCTTACTGTCCGCAGAAATCTTGTCAAATACGTTTTCTACCAGCGCGCGAAGCTGGTTTTTGAAAATAATGACAAGTCCGATCAGCACGACAATGATCAATATGATCTCTACCGTTCCCATACCATCTTCTTCCTGCAGAAAATTTCTAAAATCTTTTAATTTTTTCTTTTTCATCATGTTTCTCCTTTTCTTCCTTATATTTTATAACTATCTTTGACAGGTCTTTTATACTGCGTCCTATCCTTTGTCAAAGCACGCGTCTTATTGACGTTTTACGAGCGCTTTGCCGTATTAAATGAAGGAAAAATACGCCGGAACCATGATGAGTACCATAACAATACACAGCATCATCATCATTGGCAGTAACAGTTTCGTTCCGGCTTCTTCTCCCGCTTTCTTCGCAGCGTTTTTCCGTTCTTCAAAAGCATACGCTGTCTCCTGGTGCAGCATCCGCAGAAGATCATTGCTGCCCTTTCTCAGATTTTGAGACAGCAGAGCGCTCAGTTTCATATACGGCTGCAGCCGGCAGCGCTTTCCGAGATGTGCATATGCTTCCGTTTCCGATATACCGCTTTGCAGCTCATGACATAATAAAAGTATTTCTTCATAAACATACCGCTTTCTATTGGAAATCTTCTGCTTCTTATAATCTTCTCCCATCTTTTGAAAAGCGCTGCGCACCGTCATTCCCGCTCCCATATAAAGCGTCAGTTTATTTACAATCTCAGGATAATCCAATAATAATTCGCTGCTTCGCTTCTCCAGATTCTGTTCCACTTCTTTGTTTTGGGCAAGAAATACGCATACCGCCGCCGCACACATAAGAAAAAAGAAATAACCGCTGCTGTCCTGCATCACCTCCTTCCATATAACGTTCTTGGATTCTATTTGATCCGGTAATATCATGGTACTGTCCATCCGGCTTAGCCGGTCCTGTTCCGATAAGGATTCTTCAATATGTTTTAACTGCATCTCCTCTTCCGACCAGACGGGCGGCTCCACCCGCACCGGAAATACCTCTTCAAATTCCATATCTTCATACCGGAAATACGCTTTTAATGTAACGACTTCCGCTTCCCGTAAATCGTCATTACATACGACGCCATCCGAATGAATACGGGAATAACTGCTGCTTTCCCATGATATCGCAAAAGGATAACCTTCTATGGCCGTTACAAGCTCCAAATCCTCCCTGACCGCATCCAGACTGGCGTTTTCTCCCAATATTTTCCCGGGCAAAAGAGCCGCCGCTTCCCGGAACAGACGTATGCTTTCTTCCGGTCCGTACTTTTGTTCCTCTATCGTATAGGAAATCTCCCGGCCCTCTTCTCCTTCAATCTGTGCAAACAAAGAAACTTCTATCTCCCCTTCTCCGTAGGCGTTTCTGTCAATGTATACACCGTCCCGTACGTTTTTTTCAGACCGTCCGCCAAACGCCGCGCATAATGAAAAAAGAGTGCCGGCGAACAATACAAACAGAGCAAGGCTGTATTGTTTCATATAAAATGCGCTCACCTGGAAAGCTTCCGCCCTGTCCGGATGCAGCAGTTTCAGATTTTTCCCAAGCCGGCTTTTCATCATACGGTTTTTATACATCCTGTCCGCATTTTTTCCATCGGAATGTCCCGGCAGCCGTTCTTTTAAGCGGATACACCAGGCCGCGGCCTTTAAGAACAGTCCTTCTCCCGGATAGCTCTTTTTCTCCTGTCGATCCTGATAGGAAGAAATATCTTCGCCCCACGATACGATAAACAGGAACAGATACAACCCCAAAACGACCAAATATACATAAATCATAATGAATCCTCTGTAAACTCTTTCTATACTTCGATTTCTACTAATTTCCGGGAAAGCATAAACGCCGCCAGATAAACAGCCAGACATATTGTCATGACAACAATGCCGACTGCATTGTGATACAGAACATCAAAGAACCCCTTTGATGTAAGACTGATATAGAAAATGATCAGGAACGGAATCATATTCATGATCTTCTGTTCCATTTTCTTTGCACTGAGCAGTACTTGAATCTCTTTATCCACCGCAGTTTTCTGTTCGATCATATCCGCGGTTCCCGCTATGATCTCCGTCATATTGCCGCCGCCCCTTTTGGCAATCAGGAACACATCGGCAAACTGCAAAATATCCGGTACATGGCTTCTGCAGCCGAAATCATAAAGCAGCCTTTCCAGTACCACATTATTGTCCAGTCCTTTGCCGATCATATACAGTTCCAGGCAAATCGGACTGGCTCTTCCATATAGCAGCGCCATATCGCGGTAGGCTTCCCTGAAAGCATTTTCTACGGAATATCCTGCCTTCTGATTCGCCGATACCGCTAACACCGCGTCCTTAAACTGCACACTGAGCTCCATCCTTTTTTTGGCCGCCAGCTCACTTCTTTTCATTTTCATAAAAAGATATATTCCCGGACTTAAACAGAGTGCCGCCCATATCGAACGGTAGAAAAAGTAACTGATGATCCCTACAACAAGGGCGCCTTCCGTAAAATAGAGCAGCCATTCCCTGCCGTTTAAACTATATTCGCCGTAATTAACCGATACCGCTATAGAGTCCCGCGCTTTTAAGCTTTTCCACATATGTCAGTTCTCCTTTTTTCTTCAAAATACCACTTACCTTTCCATCTTCATCTTCTCCCGTTTCCGTAAAAGAATATAATGGTTTAAGCAAAATCTCACCGGCCTCAAAACCGAGTACTTCCACGATCTCCAGCACTTTTCTGCTCTTATCCCGCAGCCGCCCCAGATGAATAATGATATCAATGCCGGAGGCGATCTGCTGTCTTATTGCGTTTAACGGCAGATCCATACCCATGAGAATCATATTTTCCAGACGATTCAGCATATCTTTGGAACTGTTGGCATGTCCCGTTGACATGGAACCGTCATGCCCGGTATTTAAACACTGCATCATATCAAATGCCTCGCCGCCCCTGACTTCTCCGACGATGATCCTGTCGGGCCTCATGCGCAGCGACGTTTTGATCAGATCGCGTATCGTGATCTCCTGACAGCCTTCCACATTGGCATTTCTTGTTTCCATTCTGACAAGATTCGGAATATTTAAAATCTGCAGTTCGGCACTGTCTTCGATCGTAATGATCCGTTCATCTTCCGGAATATAATTGGACAGCGCATTTAAAAAAGTCGTTTTTCCCGAGCCGGTTCCGCCGCTGATAAAAATATTGTATTTTGCCTTCACCAGCTTTTGCAGGAAGCCGCAGACCTCTCTCGTAACGGAACCGAATGTAAGCAGATCTTCCATGGCGATCGGCTTGTCCGGGAATCTGCGGATCGTGACAATGGGGCCGTTTAATGCGACCGGACTCAGAACGACATTGACTCTTGCCCCGTTCTCCAGCCTTGCATCTACCATCGGAGAGGCTTCGTTTACCACCCTGTTGCACGCCGCTACGATCTGCTGAATGACATCCTCCAATTTTTCCTTGCTTTCAAACTTCTGTTCCAGCCGGGACAGGCGCCCCTTTTTCTCGATAAAAATATGTTCCGGCCCATTGATCATAATTTCCGTAATCTGCGTATCATCTACAAGCTCCTGCAGCACATCCAGCTTTCTGACCGCAAAGAAAAGCTCTTTCCGCAGTTTTTCTTTTTCGGATAAAGATAACGGTATTCTCTTCCCTTCCCCGGTAAGCAGTCCATCGATCAGCTCCTTCATTTCATCATCCGATATTTCTCTGGAATAATCGATACCAGCCGTCAGCTTTTCTTTTAAATCTTTCCTTATCTTTAATTCATCCGGCCTGTTTCTCATATAAGTCCTCTTGAATGATCGCTTTCACATATCCTGCCAGTTCACCGTGCGTCATCAGGCTCAGATCCGATGGCAGCTTTTCAAAAAAGGGAAACCGGCACTTCACGGTTTTTCCCGCAATATCATGCAGGTCGTTTAACTGCAGGATCTGCTCGTACTGTTTCATTTTCGCCATGGCAAAACCATCGTCTTTCGTAATCGTGTAAATCTTAAAACAATGTGTCAACAATTCAAATAATCCGTTCATTCCATCCGTCAGATCCAGGATCACATATTCGTAATCACTGATCGTTTCAAGCGTCTCCAGTAATTCCAGCCATTTTTCTCCTGAAATCGACTGCACATCAAAGCCTGCCTGTTCCGGCGGAATAAAATCCAGTCCGTTGATATTTTGTACGACGGCGGAAAGTCTTCCCGATAATTTTTCTTTTGCACATTTGAAATAATAAAGTATATCCGTCATATCCTCATGAAATTCCCGGCGCATCATCTGACTGAATCCGGAATAGCATTCCAGATTGATATATAACGTCTTATGCTCTCTGGCAAGAAGCTGTCCCATTGTCAGGGCAAAAGAAGTCTGCAGACACCTTCTGACCGGTGAATAAACCCCGATTATTTTACATTGCGCTTCCTGGGTCCTTTCCCTTCTGTCCCAAACTTGCAGCTCCGTAACATGTTCCACCATTATCCGGATTACCTGCTCGGGATTTTGATACTTATCAATATAGTGATAAGACGGCTCCGTTTTCTCCCCGCCCTCTGAAAGGACAAAAATATGCGGAATCTCCGGCTTAGATGCCAACTGCCGTACCGCACGTTCTCCGATCAGCAGAATACTGATCGCATGCTGCTTTAAGAAGATCTTCAGTTCCTCCGTTTTGGTAAAAAGATGCATCGTATACGGTATCGATACCTTTTCTACAATATATTCCGCCATCCGGAAAGCATAGGCTTCTTCCAGATCACAGACTGCTAAAATTTTTTCTTTCAATAGATCCCTCCCAATATGAACATTACGCTGATGCAGACCGGTAATGCAAAATGTATTTTATTGCCCGTAACTTTTCCATGATCCTCTTTCAGGTTATCACCATACAATTTCCATTGCCGCTCACGCAGTACGTCGCACATATAGGAAAATAGATACTGCATCCTCTCTTTGAAATTTGCTTCCGTAATCAGTTTGCCGATGGAAAATACGGCTCCGATCAGAAACGAAACGATGATGATCCGAAGCATCTGCTGTATTGTTACAAAACTGCCAATCATCAGAAACAGTTTTACGTCTCCCGCTCCAAGACCATTGATTTTATAGACAGGATATAAGATACAGATGGAAAGAAACATTGCCACAGCTGCGCTGCATACGCCGTAAAGACCATTTTCACCGATACGAAAAGCCGCGCCGGTCAATGTGCCGAAAACGATCCAGCCATTTGCAATTCTGTCATTCTTAAAATCCATAAAGACCGCTGCAATGAGCAATAGAAATAGAAAATATTGACTATATGATGTCAGTCCAACCAATCACCTCCTGTTATAAAAGTTTGTCTCAAAGAATTCATTTGGAAGATACTTCCTGATACTGCATTCGTAATTTGAATAATAAAGAATTTTATGAGTTGTATTTCCTATACGATAAAACGAATTATATATTCTTTTTTCTGTCTTGTCCAGAGGTATTTTGTAAAAAAATCGATTTTGTGAAATTATTACAACACCTTAAAAAAATTGATGCCGTAAAGTACGATAATCCCCGGAAATCCTAAGATTCCGGATGTCAAAACTGTCATGGGATTAATGCCGACCATAACCGCAATCTGTCTTGAAAACAAAAAGCTGTTCAGGAAATAGATGCCGATGGTCCCCATTACCGCTCTAAGTACAAAATTAATGATCCATTCTATTTTTCTTCCGAATGCGCCGATCAGAAGCACGATCACGCAGACACCCAAAATGACAGCCATACCGCCAAATCGTTCCATAGCTCATCCCACCTTTCCCTTTATCTTATGTAACATCTCCTGGAAATATTACAAGAATATTTTTCCAATTTTTGTCTATAATGTATAAAACAGGTAATTAATCAAATGATTGGAGGAAATCATGAAGACTTTATTTCGCCATAGTCCCTGCCGGATCGATACAGAAGATGGGATAGAACTCAGAAAGCCATCGATTCACGAAGAACTGCTGCAGGCAAAATATGCTCTGGAAAATGCCTACTCCGGTTTTGATAATGTAACGGATCCCGACTTGATAGACTGCTATATTTACGAAGTAAATGCTGTCATGAAACGATATAAATATTTACTTGAGCAGGCCGCTAAAAGCAACCTGCTGCCATCGGAAACTTATGATGAAACATATCATTCTCTGACATTGTAACCGGTCACTTAAATATAAAGATTTCTTCAATGGGCGCGTCAACGGCTCTTGAAATATCAATTGCCAGTTTCAGAGACGGGTTGTACTGCGCCTTTTCCAGGCGCATGATCGTTTCTCTGCGCACGCCCACCTGCACCGCTAACTGTTCCTGCGTCATTTCCTTCAACTGTCGGTATTTTTTTAATCTGCACTCAAAGTCCGGCATTGTTTTATTCTTCACTTTCTTCTGTCTGATCGTCATGGTCGTATCGATACAGCAGATATTCTCCAAGGAATACGGACAGCGCTATCGCAAACACAACAGCGATCACAAATGCGATCAACGTAATTTCCAAACTTCCTGCAAGCTTTCCCGATCCAACCGCAAGCAGCGCAATAAAAATGATATCAATGGCGATCCCGTTTGCCTTAAGGCGCGCCTTTGCTCTATTTTCCCTGTATCTTTCATCCATAAAAGTGCCTGACATTTTTCCTTCAAAGAAAAAACCGAAGAAACCGAAAAACACAAAATATAAAAAAGGGGATATTCCTTTTCCCTCGCCGTAACTCCAGAATCCCAAAAACCCAAGGAATCCGAGAAATCCAAGAAACCCTAACCTGGGACTGATTTTTCTGGTCGTCTGTGCAGACAACTCCCTTTTCTTATTCTTGATAATTTCCTGAAACAGCAAGACAAAAAGGTAACATACATACAACAAAAGAGAAGCGATAGAAAGGATCATCGGCAGATCCTGTATCCGAAATACATACTCATCGGCATTCATCGGTACAACCAGCCTTGCATCATTATAAACGACGGCATACCATGTAGATACTGCCATAAATACGGCACATACGACACCGATCAAAATAACCGTTTTTGCTTTCTTTTTCACGTTAACACCCTCTCTGATAGTGATATATTTATCTCTTTATATGACAAATATATCACTATCATTTTTATATGTCAACGAGAATGTTACAAATATATCACTTTTTACATCGATTACAGATCATGATTTCATCTTTCTGTTTCCCGGCAAACCTAAAGTTGATGATACCCTCAAACCCTAATAACAGCGAATCCTTTTATGACAATACTTTAACATAATACACAAACTCGCTGTCTCTCTTATATTCGGTATAACCCTGCTTTTGATAAAAAGAATTTGTGCGGATGTTCCAAATAGGTGTGTCAAGATGAATTTCTTTTACATTAGGAAACAGTTTTTCAATTTCCTGCATAATGCAAATGCCATATCCTTTTCTGTGGTATTCAGGACTAATAAAAATTCTTCCTATGTTCAATTTTTCTCCATCTAAAAACAGAATTGCCGCGCCTATAATAAGCCCATCCATTATCAATTTGTATAAATGATTTGATCTTGCCATCTTTGTGTGAAACTGTATTGACATATACCCGGGAGGTCCTCCTTTGCAAGGAGCTCCTACCTCTACATCACTATCGAATGAACGTTTGGAAATACCATTTATCACTAAAGCATCCGATGTACTGGCCTTTACTAATGCAATCATTATATCCCTCCTGTGAAAAACATGTACACTGCAATACCTCAAATTAGAATCCTTTTTTGCAATACGTCATCATGCCTGCAATGCTTTCTATGATTTCATCAGGCAGCATTTCCTATCACAGAAAAATCCCCTGAACGATTTCACCGTTCAGGGAATAAATTTATGATTCGATATTTCTTTGACAAAACAAATGCAAATGCCGGTATTACACACAGAATCCCCGGTTTCCTGCAGGGTCATTAATGCTTTCGTTCAAAGTGTTCCTGCCGTAAGTCAAACCGGCATATACGGTCTGCGTATTGCCCATCACGGGACCTGATGCATCCTGGCCCTCAATCTGCTTATATGCCTTGTGAAGCTGTCTGATAATGTTTCTGATATGCTGCAGATTTTCCTTTTCGTAATGTATACTGGCCTGCACCAGTTCTCTGCTTATGAACTGATAAAGCTGCAGTAAATTTCTCGCCAGATCATATTCCAGATGCAGAGACATCATCAATTCATTCATACAGTCTCTTATTTTACGGATAGCGTCTTTATAGGCCCGTTTATCCTGTACATCAAGCGCTTCCTCCGCTTCTTTCAGATAAAGCAGAACCATCTCATACAGAATCGTAATCAACTGTGTCTTATTCGCCTGTGTGATGCGCAATGTGAATTCCTGCTTTAATTCCTTCGTCATACATTAAATCCTTTCTACTGTAATAACTGCAGTACCTGAGAAGGTCTTTCGTTGGCCTGTGCCAGCATGGAGATAGCCGCCTGCTCGACAACCTGCTGCGTCGTATAACTCGTCATCTCCTCCGACAGATCCACATCCATGATACGGGAATATGCAGAAGTCATATTTTCATTTGTAATGTCAAGACTGCTGACAGTATGCTCCAGACGGTTCTGATAAGCGCCCAGACGGCTTCTTGCATCGGACACATAGGCAATTCCTGCTTTGATCGCAATGTTTGCTTCATCGCTCTTTTCTTCCGTCGTCACTTCGGCACTGGTAATACCCAGTCTTTGAAGGGAAATGGTCGGAATTCTGATCTCCAGTATCTGTCCTTCATTGGCGCCGATCTGTGTATCCATTGCACCGATTCCTGTAATATCCAGTTTCAGATTCGTAAAGCTGACGGGATTATAACTTGTAATATTTCCGAGCACGTCTTTCACCGGATCAGGCGTAATATCCAATGTCAGTTCAAAACCATGCTCATCCGTGATCGTCAGGTAGTTTTCTCCGATTTCGGAGATTTTTGCGCCTGCCGGAAATTCCGGCCCCGGCACAAAGTTTGCCGGACTGTTCGTCTGATCCAGATCGATCTTACCGGTATCGGTATAGATCACGTTAAGCGTATTGATAGTATATTCCTTCGCCAGTACATCATCGCTGTAATAAGCCACTTTTGCTCTTAACTGCGGATCATTGGTATATCCTTTCAGATCGAAGCTGCCATCCAAGAGCGGCTGCCCGTTAAACTCGGTATCTTTTGCAATTCTCGTAACTTCTTCTTTTAACTGAATCAGTTCCTCATTCAGTGTTTTTCTGTCAGCCGTAGTCAGTGTACCGGTGCTTCCCTTTACCGCCAGCTCGTTCATTCTCTGCAGCATATCGTGCACTTCTGTCAGCGCACCGTCTGCCGTTTCGATAATGGAGATTCCGGTATTAGCATTTCTTGTCGCCATGGAAACGCCGGCAATCTGCGCATCCATTCTCCTCCCTATCGCATATCCGGACGGGTTGTCTTTGGCGCTGTTTACTTTCAGGCCGGATGATAATCTCTGCAGCGATGCCGCCACTCTGTTATCGGCTACATTCAATGCATTGTTCGCACGCATTGCAGATGCGTTATAATTAATTCTCATTTAGTATTCCTCCTTGTAAATCATGTAATGTATTATGCTGTAACAGTCGTAATAAACGCCTTTGCTATCTGATACAGATCTGCGGTCTTAACGGAGGCGTCATTTGACTGCTCTCCCGCCGTAAATGCATTCAGATCCAGATCACTTCCATGAATGATGCTGACATTGTCAAGTTCCAGTTCCTTCTGTATCAAAGAGGATACCTGCTTCTCCAACCCTGTCCGCAGGTTTTCCGCTCTTTCCTGCAGGCCTGCAGTTCCCTCCGCAGTGGAGCAGGCAATATATCCTGTAATTTTGTTATTTCTGATACTGAACTGCGCCGCAACCTTACCGTAGGCTTCCGTAGAAAATGCTGCCTTTACCTTGCCGCCTTCTTTTTCGTCATGAAGCACTCTCAAATGGATCGCTGTCATCTCACCATGAATCTCCACAGGTATCTGATAATTTTCTTCCTGCGCCAGATTCCCTGCCAGTGTAAGCTGTTTTTTGCAGCTCTGGATGGCCTTCAGATCGATATACGTTATCTCCGGGTCATATTGGGCTTCTTCCAATACCTCTTCATAAATCTCCTGCATTTCTCCATATGCTTCCTGCAGACTGTCCTTATCGGTCATTGCCCCCTGCACATGCGAAAGTGCATCTTTTACTTTATCTTTATCGGCAGATTTGGTATATTCATTCAGTTTTTTATAAAGAGCGCCGCTGCGGTTCATTAACATATCCGCTGCCAAAAGATTGTTGGCTGTTACCGGCTGCTTATTATCCAGCAATTCGTTGATAACGGAATCCTCTACCTCATTTAACTGGCGGTATTCCTGAACCCTGTCGTTTTGGTAATCCGCCTCCGTAGACGCGTCCTGCTTCGCCATACGGTCTGCCGCCGCTCTGGCGATATCCTGATAAGTCCTGTTAAATCCTGCATTGATCTGTGCGGATATGGATACTCCTTTTGCTGCCGCTTCTATGCCGGCAAACGCATCATCAACCGTAAAATCCATGCCGGCCTTTTTGTTGCTGCGTACTGCACTCAGCAGATTTTTAAAGGAAAACTCCGCTCCGGTGTTCAGAATCATTCCGACCGCTGCATCATCCGTTTTCTCAAGCTGCCTGAACATTCTGTAAATACCGATATACGCCGAACGTTCCTGCGCATCAATCTCTTTGTTTTTGTCCAGTTTATACAGGAAACGGCTGTACTTTTCAACTTCCTGTTCTTTATGATACTCCATGGAATCCAGATAATCATTCAGTTCCGGTACCGTCATCTCCAGCGGATTTTTCCCGTCGCGGATCGTCTGCAGTACAACGGCCGGTGTCATTTTTTCGATCACGCTTCGAAGCTCCGTGTCGCTCTCTTTCACGGCCTGTATATTCTCCGCCGACAATTCCATCCGATTATAACTTAAAATCCGTACTGCGCGGCGGTTTTCATCCGTCGTTTCCATCTTCATATCTTCCAGAATGTCATCCACATTTCTAAATGCCTTCCGGATCGAGTCACCCATTTCTTTGCTTGGAGCAGTCATCAGCGTCTCGTATTTTTCCCTGGCTTCGTCATATTTATTTCTTAAAGCGCTGCCTTCGATATGCACCTGATTTAAAGTAAAGTCTTCATCGGTTACTTTAAATCTTCCGGCTACGTCGATCGGCATATAGGGGATTTCATCAACTTTTCTCTGCGTTTCGGCATATATTGCTGATTTTTCGGATACTGCTGCGGCATCTCCATCCCCGAACATAAGCTGCTTATGCTGCGCTTCCATTTGTTTCAGTGCATTTACCAACTGCTCTAACTCTGATGTATCAATAACAAATCCGTTTTTCATCAATCTTAAATTAGCTTCTACTGTCATCATGAAACGGATTTCTTCTAACTGCCGTCTGGCGGAGATCACTGCCGGATTTTCCATCGCTCCTGCCGTCTGCGCTGCCATACCGCTATTCTTTGGCTCCTGCGTTTTATCTTTTTCAAGACCGGAAGTATTTCCCACGATCTGCTTCTGTGCTGCCTCCAGATTCTGCAGCGTAAGCGGCTCGCCTTCCGATACTGCCTTATCGACTGCCTCTTCCGTAATCTGCTCAAACCGCTCTGTATATTCCACAGCCTTTTCCAGATTACTTCTGTCATCCGCCAGGTTTGCTCCTCCGGCCGCTTTCCCATCTGCGATGGCCGATGCAATTGCGGAAAGAATCTGTTTTTCGTCCTGCGGCAGCGTAAGGGAATCCAGCTGGTTAAATTTTCTAACCGCATCTGATGTTAACGGTATTCCCTTTTCAATCAGCCATTTTGCGTCTTCCATCGTTTCTTCATTGACTTCCAGACCGGCTTTTTGAATGACTGCTTCCATTTGCGGATACAACTGCTGCCAATGAAAATCTTCCGCTTTTTTGGCATAATATCCGCCGTATCCCTGCTGGCTGAAACATTCGTAATAACCTTTTCCCTGTCTGCTCCCGTCCGCAGTAGAACTGTGCTGTGCCAGATAGAGATTGTCGATGGTAGGCTCCATTTGATTTTCCACCATATATTTCACGGCGCCATCGGTCATCTGCGAAAGTTCTTCCGCTTTATGATAAGCCTCTACGGCGTTTCTGACATTCTCTTCCGTTACGGGAATATCATGCGCGGCAAACTGCTGGCAGAGCTCTTTTGCAAAAACTTCGCTTCCCGTAATCTTCTCCAAAGTGTCCGCATCGATCTGATCCGTATAACCGGCTACCTGTGCGCCGCCTTTGATCAGCTCTGCTTTTATTTTGTCAACAATCGTAACGACCTCTTCTATTTCCATGTCTCCGACCTGATAACCATCTTTCATCATCTGGCCGAAATCCTGTGCAGACATAGAATTAGACATAACTGTCATATAGTCTCTCTGCACGGCAGTATCGATCTGCCCTGCTTCCTGCATAACGTCTTCTGCGGTCTTTCCCTGACCTTTGTAAGCTTTGTTATCCATAACTGTTCCAGAAATGTCTAATGCATATACCCCCGACTGACTGCTTTTTTGCGTCTGGGTATCTCTGTATGTAGTTGTCGCCACCTTGTCTACATTTTGATTTGTGTTGTTAGTATCCAGGTTAATTTTCATATACACACTCCATGTAGTAGGCTTTCATTTCTATATACAATATATATAAAAAGGTGAATGCAATACATAACCCGTATCAGGCATTCACCCTTTATTTCGGCATACTTTTTTGTTTTCTTAACCTCTGCATGTAAATCCACGGATATTATAAGATCTGCAGGCCGTTACTGTTGATCACATTCTGTACAGAAATAAATATGATCAACGATAAGCTGCTCCCGTCTGTTATAATACCATCATAGATAATCCGCTTTTTGCAGTTCTTATGCCGGATAAAAATCCATACGGAGTGACTCTTGATGAAATATGTAAATGCACACAATGTTTTACCCGAAGAATTAATTCTAATGATCCAAAAACATTATCAGGCCGGTTATTTATATATACCAGGGAAAAAGGATCATACGCCAGGGCAGCAGACCGACTATAAGATCGAACTGTCAAAACGCAATCAGTATATCTATCTGAAGCACCTTGAAGGGTGGACAAACGGGCAGCTGAGAAATATATTTCACTTGTCAGAGTCCAGTATCAGAAGGATTATTTTTAAAGAAAGGACGAAACATCAGAAAATGAAAACAACAATAGAAGAAATTTTGCCTTTATGGGAATTGGAAAACGAACAATTAATACAGATATATTCCTCCGCATGGGAACTCAATCACTCCAATGTCATAAAAATGTATGATGACCGGAAACAACTGGAAAGGAACATTCAAATATCAACAATTTTATCGGCGTGTAATATTCCGGTCGCGGAAATTGTGCCTGTCAAAACAGGTGAAAAATATGCCGCACATAATAACGTTTACTTTCTGGTGTCCAAAAAATTACCGGGAAGTAATATTACCGAAATAAAAAATCCGGCAATGTCTTATAAAATGGGGCGTGCAATCGCGCAGTTGCATAAAGCATTTATTGAATGTGAGAAGGAAATTGAATTTTGGGATAACAGCCTTTTACAAGAAATGAAGGGGTGGGTACGTAAAAATTTGGCAAATCATGCGTGGCAGATCATTGAAAAAGAAGATTATGACAAAACAGTGGAATTATTAGAAAATATATACGACTGCCTGCCAAAGCAGCTGATCCACAGAGATGTACACTTCGGAAACTTTCTGTTTTGTGAAGGGGAGCTGTCAGGATATATTGACTTTGATCTGAGCCAGAAAAATATAAGGATATTTGATATCTGCTACTTTCTGACAGGATTATTGGCAGAAGAAACGGATGATGCTTTTACCCAAAATGAATGGATCGAAAGCTTTAGATCGGCTGTTGCGGGTTACGAAAGCATCATCCGCCTTTCCGCCGAAGAAAAAAGAGCGTTTCCCTGCGTGATGAAATGTATAGAAATCTTATGTGCAGCGTATTTTATCGGTTTAAAAGACAGGAAACATGCTTATGACGCATACCATGTATTCCGTTTTATACAAAGCTGTGAAAATGATATAACAGGCATCTGAGTTTTGTATTGGTCCGGAAGCCCATCCGGAAAAAAGAGCGGCGATCTTAACCGCCGCTCAATATTTATTAATGTCCTGTTAGAAAACGAATATCGCAGCCGTAAGCGGCGGCAGATCAAACGTAATGGAATAATCTTTGGAATCGCAGCTTTCCTTCACTGCCGTAAGTTCTCCCGGTATCGTATTGCCAAAACCGCCGAAACGCTTTTCATCGCTGTTTAAAAGTAATTTGTATTTCTTCTTTTTCGGCACGCCGACCCGGAACTCTTCCCGCATCATCGGCGTCATGTTGAGCACGAACAGGATATTGTTTTTGCCTGTCTCGTCTTTTCTATAAAAGCTATATGTACTGCGTTCGGCATCATCCGCATTAATCCACTCAAATCCATCCCAGGTATTATCAATAGAATACATCGCCGGATATTTACGGTATAGTTTCAGAAGTTCTTTTACGTATTCATGCATACCGCGGTTCTGTTCCTCACCGAGTAAAAACCAGTCTAATTCCCGCTTCTCGCTCCATTCTCTCTCCTGTCCGAAATCCTGTCCCATGAAAAGCAGTTTCTTCCCCGCATGGCCGAACATATAACTGTATCCGACTCTTAAGTTTGCATATTTATCTACAGGATAACCCGGCATTTTATTTACCATGGAACATTTCAAATGTACGACTTCATCATGCGATAACGGCAGAATATAATTTTCACTGCTGTTATAACTCATGGCAAATGTCATGGCATAATGATTGCCTTTTCTGAAGATCGGATCAAGCTTCATATAATCGCAGAAGTCATGCATCCATCCCATATTCCATTTGAAAGAAAAACCAAGTCCTTCGCTGCCCTCTTCAATCTTGCCGGTAACCTGAGGCCATGCCGTCGATTCTTCCGCAATCGTAAGAAAACCGGGGAATGTTCCCAGAACAACGGAATTCATATGACGGAAAAACTCTATTGCCTCCAGATTCTTATTTCCGCCGTATTTGTTAGGCAGCCACTGCCCATCCTTTTTGCCGTAATCCAGATACAGCATCGATGCCACGGCGTCAACTCTGATGCCATCGATATGATATTCTCTTGCCCAGAATAATACATTGGCAATAAGGAAATTTTTCACCTCTGTTTTACCGTAATTAAAAATTTTGGTTCCCCAGTCAGGATGCTCTCCGAGTCTCGGATCGGGATGCTCAAAGATACATTCGCCGTCAAATCTGCTCAGGCCGTGCGCGTCCGTCGCGAAATGAGCAGGAACCCAATCCAAGATAACACCGATCCTGTTCCGGTGGAGTTCGTTGATCAGGTACATGAAATCCTCAGGATTGCCATGTCGGGAAGTCGGCGCATAATATCCGGTCACCTGATATCCCCAGGAACCGTCATACGGATATTCCGCAATACCCATTAATTCTATATGCGTATAGTGCATTTCCTTTAAATATTCCACGATTCTTTCAGCAAACTCGCGGTAATTATAGAAACCGTCTTCTGTCCCGTCCGGGTGTTTCATCCAGGAACCGATATGACACTCATAGATAGCAAGCGGTTCTTTGTTATAGTCTTTACCATCTCTGTCTTTCATCCAGACTTCATCCGACCATTTAAAGCGGGAAATATCAAAGGTTTTGGAAGCGTTGCCGGGCCTCATTTCCGTATAGTTGGCAAAGGGATCCGCCTTGTAGCGTTTCTCACCGGAAAGCGTATGGATCAGAAACTTATACATTTCATTTTCTTCCACACCCGGAATAAATAGCTTATAGATCCCGCCGGGTCCGAGTTTCTCCATTTGGTGCTTTTCTTCATCCCAGCCGTTGAAGGTTCCTATAACATAGACACTTTCCGCATTCGGAGCCCATACTGCAAAAAACATTCCTTTTACGCCGTTTTCCACGGAAGGATGCGCACCCAGTTTTTTATAAATATCATAATGCGTTCCCTGCGCAAACAGATATTGGTCAGCCTCCGAAATAAATACCTTATTCTCCACTTCCTTCTGCCTTTTTACTTTTCCTGCCATTGTTTTCCCCCTATCCCACTTTAATAGTGCATAAAATCATTCTCTCTTAAAATGATCATATCATCATCATCATATCGTTTTGCCAGAAGGACATCGACAAAATGTTTCGGCGTTTTTTTATTGGCATAATAAATCGCTTCATCCACCAATTCTCTTACTTCCGCAACGGTGACTTCGTGATCGCTCGTCTGCATATCCGCAATTCTCGTATGAAGGGCAAGTATCCCGAATTCATCAATGGAATACTCCATCTGTTCCGCATATTGTCTCGCATATGCGACCAGAGCCTCATCATCCAAGGGTTCGATATCTATCCGCAGTTCAAAACTGTAATTCAGGATGGAATTTTCCACCAGGAACTGGTTCATCCGCTGTTTCGTATCTTCCAGAATCAGAAGCAGTCCGATATTATCCTTCTCCAGTTCCTTCGCCAGTTTGGCTACCGTTTCTCCCTTCAAATCGGCGGCTTTCTCAATGATGAGCGCCCCGTTATTGATCCTTGCCAACGTTTTGGGAATATCCTTTTTGTTGAGGACCGTACCGGCAATTTTGGCTACTTTACCGGAAAAATTACTGTCGCTGTACTGCATTTCCCGGATCAGACATTTGGCAAGAGACAGCGTACCGCCCCCTTCTTCTCCGGTAATAATGACATTTCCCGCATATGCGGCCATACTCATATTATCAAGCGTATGAATCAACTGTTCTCTGGATTTTCTATGATGCACATACGGTCCGAACAGTTCCTTCTCTTCGTCGCTCAATTCTCTGCCTGCATGCCCATGTCCCTGCTGCGGCTCGTTTTTTGCTTCCGGCATGGATACAGTCTTCTTCTCCGGCTCCGGTTCTTCTATATCCGTCTCATAAACTTCCTCTTCCGGCTCCGCTTCCTCAGGCTCCTGCTCTTGCGCAACTTCCTCGAATTCTTCCGGTATCTCTTCCGGTTCTTCGTATACGGCGTCAGATTCCTCCTCCGGCTCCGGCAGTTCTTTCCTTTCCTCCTGCACCGGCTCAGGCTCCGGTTTCACCCGTACAGGTTTTGGCTGCGGCGCTGCGCTTAATTCCAGTTCCGCTTCCTCCGGTATGATCACCCTCTTAATGGCGGGTTTTTCCGACTCTTTCATGATCGCGGCCACAAACGCCTTTTCAAGCTGCTCTAAAAGACCGCTCTTTGTTGCCTCGTCGAAATCTGCGAACAAACTTCCGGTATGTTCCATAATACGCTGTCTGACAGCTTCCATACGCTTCTGCTCGTTGCTTTTTTTCATTGCTTCCCATTCAGCCATAATATCTTCAATACTAAGCTGTCCGGTAATCTGTTTCTCTATTGCCTTGATATCCGGAACGACCAGACGGATCTGTCCGTCGTTTTCCTGGGAAAGAACTTCATCATATTTGCTGGATCTTGACCCTTCTGCGGTATTTCCGGTATAAATCTCCTGCTGCACCGCTCCCGGACTTTCCGTTCCCGGTGTCTGTACCGCCGTAATCTGTATGCCGGGTGTCTGTGTCATCGGCATTTCTGCTTCCCGCGTCTGGGTCATTGGCATTTCCGCTGTCGGCGCCTGCGTTACAGGCGTCTGCACTGCCATCGTGCCTGCTGCGGAGACCGGCGTTTGTATCTGGGCCGGCGCGGGCGCAGTCTGTGTAACGATCTCCTGTAATTCATCGGTATCCTGCGGAAGCGTTACTTTCGGAAGCTCCATCGTCTCCTGAAGAAGCGGCGCAATAATCTGCTCTACAATAGAATTTTCCATTACAGGCGCTTCCGGTACCTGGACCGACACATACTGCTCTGCGGGCGCCCCTCCCTGCCGCGCAAAAGTAAACTGCCTGGTCTTTGCCGGATCATCATCCGCTTCCTGCACCGGGATCGATGCTGTGCCGGGCATCTCTGATATTTCGGGAAGCTGCGATGTTACGGGCAGTTCTGACGTTTCATCCGTCAGGATCTCTCTCATGCTTTCTGCCAGGGCCATCTGCAGATTCATCGTATTATACTGCCCCAGATCTACCGTTTTTACTTCCGGCAGCTCCGTAGTGGCCGGGAATATATCGTCAGGATCTTCTTCCTCCTCATCTCCGTAGTCTCTCTCATCGTCTTCTATATCTTCTTCCTCGCCGCCATTCTCATCCTCTTCGGGTTCTTCCTCCATATCTTCGTCCCGCTCTGCCATCCAAAGATCATACTTTGCCTGCTGATCCGCATTTAACGGTGTGTGAAGCGCTTTTAATTCCAGCGCTTTCAGCACATGCTTGCCCTCTCCGAACCAGAGGAACATCTCGTCGCATTCCTCCACGCATTTCGTTGTCAGGCCGATCCTATGATAGAGATAGGCCAGTTCATATGCCCATTTCTCACGGTAATCACGTTTTTTAAATTCTTCCAGAACGGCGATCCGCTCCTCCAGACTGACATCCTGTGCCTCATACAGCCGGTACTGCAGGATAAATCTGCCCGTATCTTTGGGCGCGATCTGCACGAACTCTTTATAATATTCAATTGCCTGCACATACTCTTCCATTTTAATGGAAAGCTCGCATAGCGAATATACGATCAGTCTTCCCGTAGGGTGTTTTTCATACGCTAATAAAAGGATATCTTTACTTTCCTGATATCTTCTGTTAATCTTATATAAGTCACTGATGGTACATAGCATCATGACGCTCTTTACTCTTCGCCAGTCGATCGTGTCCGCAATTTTAACTGCTTCTACAAATTCACCTTCCGAGATCAATGCTTTGATTTCGTCCGCACGAACTTTATATTCATACTTATCCAAGGTACTCACCTCATAACTACTGTATTCTACACAACGTTTCTCAATCTGTAATCCTACTTATACTGTCTTAGTTTACCATAGGCGAATATCAATGTAAATAAAATATGCAGAAAAAAATACAGCATCTCCATCGTAGTATATGTAAAACATATACCAAGATATGGAGACACTGCAATATACATTTCCTTCATATTGTATATTTTCTATTTTTTACTCCTGTTTCCGGACATGCAGAAGGCTGTTGGAAAGTTCTGTAAATTGCTCTAAAGTCAACGTTTCACCGCGTATCGCTGCCGGAAGTCCCATCTGTGCCAGCACACCCGCAATCTCTTCCTTATTCACCCCTAAAACCGGTGCGCCCGCCAGACCGTTGACAAGCGTTTTCCTTCTCTGGTTAAAGGATGCCCTGATAACGGCGAACAAATATGCTTCATCCCATACCGCAACAGGCGGTTTTTCATATTTTGTCAGCCGGATCACGGTACTGTCAACATTAGGTTTCGGTATAAAGCAGCTCGCCGGCACTTTCACGATAATCTCCGGCTTCGCATAATACTGTACCGCCAAAGACAGCGCCCCGTAGTTTTTTGTTCCCGGTTCGGCCTGCATTCTGTCCGCAACTTCTTTCTGTACCATAATCGTTATATTCTGCAGTGCAATATGATTTTCAAACAGGGCCATAATGATCGGCGTCGTAATATAGTAAGGAAGATTCGCCGCCACTTTTACGGGCCGGCCGCCGCCATGCTCTTCTATGATCCGATGCAGGTCTGTTTTCAAAATATCCTGATTAATGATCGTTACATTATTATAGGAAGAAAGTGTATCCTGTAAAACGGGAATCAGATTTTTATCTACCTCTACTGCAATGACATTTCTGGCTCTTTCTGCCAGATACTGCGTCATTGTACCGATACCCGGCCCGATCTCCAATACGCAGTCATTTGCAGTGACATGCGCCGCATCCACAATCTTTTCCAATATATTTTTATCGATCAAAAAATTTTGTCCGAACTTCTTTTGCAGGCTGATATGATATTTCTGCAGTATCTCTATTGTATTTTTAGCGCTTCCTAACGTTTCCATCACAAAACCATACCTCTCTCAGACTGCCGGTCTGTCCATCCGAAATATCTTCTTAGCATTCTCATATGTTATAGCCAGCACGTCTTCATAGCTTATCCCTTTGATCGCTGCCAGTTCTTCTGCCACATACGGCAGATTCAACGAAGAATTGCGCTTCCCCCTGTTCGGTTCCGGCGCCAGATAAGGACTGTCGGTTTCCAGCAATATCCTCTCCATGGGAATATACGCTGCCGCTTCTCTTAACTTTCTGGCATTTTTGAATGTCAGCACGCCTCCGATACCGAAATAATAATCCATGTCCAAAAATTCCCTCGCCGTTTCTTTCGTATAAGAAAAACAATGGATCACGCCCCCAAGCTCCTGTGCATGCAGGCTTCTCATAATTTCCAGCGTATCCTTAGCCGCTTCTCTGGAATGAATAATAACCGGAAGTCCGACTTCTCCCGCCATGATAAGCTGTCTCTCAAACCATTTCTTCTGTATGGATATCTCCGGCTCCTTCCAGTGATAATCCAGTCCGATCTCCCCGACCGCCACCACCTTCTGAACAGCGCAGCTTTCTTTCAGCCACTGCATGCTTTCTTCCGTCAGCTCTCCCGTTTCACCTGGATGTACGCCTATAGCTCCGTATACGAACGGATATTTCTCCATAAGCGCGATCGTATCTTTACAGCTCTCAAGGCTCGCTCCAATGTTAACCACCGTATCGATCCCATTCTCCGGCAGGGCGCGCAGCAGCTCATCGCGGTCCTTTTCAAATGCCTCGTCATCATAATGCGCATGCGTTTCAAATATCATTTTCTTCTCCATAATTACCGATTTTATTGTTCAAACGGGTATTTTATCACATAAAAACACCTTAATTGAAAAAATTCTTAAAAAATTATAAAAAATACTTGCAAACCAAAAAACATTATACTATAATAACCCATGTGTTGTAAAACAGATTATTACGTAAGACAATTGGACATGCGCCTTTAGCTCAGTTGGTAGAGCACCTGACTCTTAATCAGGGTGTCCAGGGTTCGAGCCCCTGAAGGCGCATTCATGAGTACCATTTTTGAGGACGCACGAGCCTTGGGGATGGTGCTTTTTTTATACAAAATACAATATAATAATGCAAAATAGTGTCTACAACACCCCCTTATCAAAAAGAATAAAAAATCAAATATCAAAAACCTTGTCCAAATGCGACAAACATTCAGAACTTGCAATAATCTCATTAGCAATATGTAAATATCGCCTAGTTGTGCTTATATCTTCATGACCTAAAATAATCATTAATCTATATATATCAATATTACCATTCTTAAAATACATATCAAGACAATAATTTGTTGCAAAATTATGTCGCAATTTATGAGAAGAAATATCAAAAGGTAATCTTTTACTTAACTTAGATACCATTAATTTCACAGCATTATTATTTATAGGATCACCAGACTTAGAAACAAAAGCCATTTCACTATTAAACGGGCATAAACTACGATATTTATTATAAAATAAAACAGACTGCCGACCCAAAGGTACAATTCGTTCTTTATTACCCTTGCCATAAACAGACATTCTATTTAATTCCGTAAATACATTTGATGCCCGTAAAGAACAAACTTCACCCTGTCGAATACCACTATCAAGCATAAAAGAAATAATTGCTTTATTACGATATTCAATCCATTCCACTTGATAATGTATAGAATCAAATATCTGCTTTATTTCCGGATCAGAATACACCCTTACAACCTTTTTGGTCGATTTTGGAACTTTAATAGATTTATATGTAAAATTGACATTAAAATTATCACATACCCACCTAATAAAAATTTTAAAATGACGAATATAGGTCGAAAAAGTATTTCTTGAAATATTTCTTTCAACCTGATACACTATATAATTTTCTAAATCTTCTTGATTAAGAGAATATATATCTATATCCGCACCAATATAACAAATAAATTGCCCGACAAAACTTTCATATACATTTATAGTTTTTTTAGACAATCCGTTTAATTTTTTTGTCCTAATAAATTGACTAAAAACAAAATCTAATCTCATCAAAAAACCTCAATACATTCAGATAAATCAACTTCTCTTAAATCTAATGTCTTAACGCTTAAATAACCTTCCGGGTGGGTCCAATCCCAAACACCATTATATGTACCATGACCCTTATATAATTGTTTTGCAGTATTAAGGCCATGAGAGGCATAATATAAGTGCGCCCCTAAATCCATAACATTTTTTGTATTATCCTTTGTCATGTATTTCAAACTATAACTAGCAGTTTTTTCTATATTTTTTATGTGTGAAAGACTCATATAACCAAATTTATCATTATATTTTTTCCAAGTTAAATAACCATTATCATTTCTAACTAAATCATCATCTAATAACCCATTAATAAAACCGTGCATATGCCAAGCAGTATCTTCATGCATTTCTGGAATCAGTAAATAAAGTATCTTAACATCTCTTTTTCTATTCAAATTATTAATAAACTGCATAAAGTCTTTTTTATATATATTTAAGTTATATCTATCATATTTTTGAGGTGATAACGTAAATGTGCACCAAAATTGCCAAGGATTACACAAAGCCAACTCAATGACCTTGCTTTTTGCCCTAGATAAATTATTACTTAACTTACATTTATTTACAGTACATTTATCAGAAAAGTTTCTATCATCCTCAAAACCTGGTACACGACAAGAAGATAACATACTTACTTTAACAATATGATCACCGTACTGTTTAATCGAAAGAACATTAGTATCATACTTAGAACTAAAGGACATAAAAAAACCAACTTTCGAAATATTATAAATATACGAAGAAACGTAGATGTACACATAAAATTTTAAAAAAAGTACTGAAAAATGATACTATGTCAAGTAAAAGGCAAAATTTTAAATCTACGACCACGAATCAATAAAAAATATTTTTACAAGCCACGATTTAAAAAATGATAACAAAAAACAATCACCGCGTTTATAAAACTCGAAATGATCAATGATCAATGATCACTAGGGGGAGTGTCGTAGTGACTCCCCCTAGCAAAAAACGAAACTGCCCTAAAAAAATAAGAGTACCAAAGCACCTCTACGGCCTCGAACCCGTAGAGAATTTTTTTTAAACAAGCCACGAATAAAAACAAAGATACCCCAAAAAAATGCCGCGACGAAAAAATTTCGTCAAGATCTCAACTAAGAAAAAAATTTGAATCAAAAAACCCCCAAAGGGGGTTAGCCGGTTCCTACGTCACCGACTTAGATAAAATATACTCCATACGCCAATCATCACAACCAGGAAACTCATTAATCTCAAGAAGAACAAAAGCACAAACAACATCAGAAACAGTAACACCAAGAGAATCACAACGTTTGAAACATAGAAAAATAATTGAGTTAATCAACCGCAAGCGGATAATGGGTTCCTACGTCACCCATATAATTGCATGGTATCCGCCTGTTACCACTACGGCGGACACCATGTAAAAATACGAATATATAATAATTAAAAAAATCGCTTAAGATATTATAGTTATGTCACTATCCGATAATACAACAAATACTCTTTAATCGCATATATATTTCTATGTTCATAGAAATATTATCAAAAACATTAAAGAATGTCAACATTTTTTTACAAACACGACAAAAAATATATTGACACAAAAAAAATATAAAGATAATATAAAAACATAAAAATATAAGAGGTAAGAAAATGATAACTTATTCAAAGCTATTTGAAATATTAGAAAGACGCGATATGAAAAAAACAGATTTACTAAATGTAGTATCCTCTGGAACACTCGCAAAATTAAATAAAAATCAAAACTTACAAACAGACGTAATACATAAAATATGTGAATATTTACGAGTACAACCCGGAGAAATAATAGATTATTATAAGATAACAGAAATATCATTAATAACAAAAGAATCAGACTTACACTTATACCAAGCAGGTTATAGACAAAAAATTATTATTAATTATCCAACAGAATCAGAAGAACTTACAGGAATTGAAAACATGGAAATTATGGCAAGTAAAAGAATATATGAAAATACAGAAGACATAGAAAGCGGAAAAATGAAAATACCAAAAACATTTATACCAGAACATACAATTTGGATGAAAGACCCATATTATAAAAATATACTAAATTAAATAAAGAATAACCCATAAAAAGGGTTATTCTTCATTTAATATATTACTTACTTCATCACAAGATAAAATTGCATGTAAGATTTCAAAATTATAAAAATCATTATCAGATAAAAAGACAAACCATTCTAGACAATTTTCCTTAGCATAATCATATACAGAATCAATATCAAAAATATTTTCAGAATAAAACCAACTCAAAATTTCATTAATCATTTTATTTTGATATTCAGATAATTCATTAAAATTAAAACTCATAATATCAATCCCTTTCAAAAAAATATAAACCGTAATTATCTTAAATCATCACGATATTTTTGATAGTACTCTTTAGAATACACCAAACACGCATCACGGTGCTTCTGATAATACTCTCTCCGATAAGCCAAAC
>ERZ808037.480-NODE-480-length-37063-cov-13.670010_pt1 | contig 37063 bp, 34 predicted proteins | sample MGYA00380190_ERZ808037 | MGnify/ENA primary metagenome ERZ808037 (study PRJEB31490, sample SAMN06133399) | mouse gut metagenome | isolation source: J9 | host: mice | place: China: Chengdu | collected 2015-05 ...
ATTCCGGCGAAAATTCGCCTTGCCTGACGGGAAAATCCCTCGGCCAGCCGGCATCCTCGGCTGTGAATACAGGTTCTAAGACCGGAGCGGAGCAAATCGGGCCGGCGGTCAGGCCCGGGTCAGGGTAAAGGCGAATTTGGTCAGTCCGTCCTCACTGGTGCAGGTGATGGTCTCCTTGTGGCTGTTGAGGATGGTTTTGACGATGTACAGCCCAAGGCCCACCCCGTCCCGGTCGGCGGAGCGGGAGTGGTCGGTTTTGTGGAAGCGGTCAAAGATCATCTGCTGCTCCGACCGGGGGATGGTCTCGCCCTGATTGCTGATGGTGACGGTGGCCTTGGCCCCCTTCACCGTCACCCCCAGGCCCAGCACACCCCCGGGCTTGGAAAACTTGATGGCGTTGTCCAGCAGGTTGTAGCACACCTGGGTGATGGCGTCCTGGTCTCCCCACACGGGGACGGGCTCGTCCTGGGGAATCTGGGCGTCCACCTCCAGGTCCTTGGCGTTCACCTTGCTCTCCAGGGTGACCAGCGCCCGGACCAGGGTCTCGCAGATATCGAACTGCTGCTGGGCGGCCCGCTCGTCGGACTGGAGGCGGGACAGGTCCAGCATGGAGCGCACCAGCCGGGACAGGCGGCGGGTCTCGGAGGAGATGATCTGGAGGTAGTGCCGCTCCTGCTCGGGGGGGATGGTGCCGTCCAAAATGCCGTCGGCGAAGCCGGCAATGGAGGTCATGGGGGTTTTGAGCTCGTGGGACACGTTGGCGATGAACTCGCTGCGCCGCTGCTCACTGGTGGACAGGGACTCCGCCATGGCGTTGAAGGCCTCGGCCAGCTCGCCCACCTCGTCCCGGCGGCTGCCCACGTCCACCCGCACGTCCAGCTGGCCCAGGCCGAACTGCCGGGCGGCGGCGGCCACCTCCTTGATGGGCTGGGACTGGCGCATACTGGTCACCGAGCTGATGATGGCGGCGATGAGGATGACCGCCAGAGCGGTGACCAGCAGGATGGCGGACAGATCCCGCCACACCCCGCTGATGTTGGACGCGGAGCAGGACACCAGCACCAGGCCCTGGAGGTAGTCGTTGGTGGTGATGGGCAGCCCCACCAGGTAGCGCACCTCGGGGTACAGCCCCCCCAGGTTGGTCATGCCCACATAGGAGCTGAAGGAGATCTGCTCCACCAGGGCGCTGGGCAGGGGGGCGTACTGCAGGTCGTGGAGCTGGCTCCCCCCGCTGGTGGCGTAGACGATGATGCCCTCCGGGGTGGCCACCATCACGTGGGAGTCGGACACCAGGGCCACCGAGCCGAGATAGCTCTGGAAGTCCTTGGTCTGCCACACCCCGCTGCCCCCGGAGCTCAGCGAGTTGGATGTGAACTGAGCGATGTATTTGGCGTTGCGCTCCAGGGTGTCCTTCTTTTCCCGGATGGTGTATTGGTAGCTCAGGGTGGCGAAGGAGGCGCCCAGCATGAGGAAGGACAGCAGCACCATGCCCACCATGGTGGCGAACTGGCGGCCGTACATGGTTTTCATCCGTTGGTAACCTCGAATTTATAGCCCACGCCCCACACGGTTTTGAGGCTCCACTGCTCGGAGACCCCCTCCAGCTTCTCCCGCAGCCGCTTGATGTGCACGTCCACCGTGCGGGAGTCGCCGAAGTAGTCGAAGCCCCACACCTCGTCCAGCAGCTGGTTGCGGGTGAACACCCGGTTGGGGGAGGAGGCCAGGTGGAACAGCAGCTCCAGCTCCTTGGGCGGAGTGTCCACCCGTTTGCCGTCCACCAGCAGCTCGTAGGAGTCCAGGTTGACCACCAGCTTGTCGAAGGAGAGGCGCTTTTCCGGCTGCTCCTCCTCGCCGTAGCGGCGCAGCACGGCGTGGACCCGGGCCAGAACCTCCTTGGTCTCGAAGGGCTTGGTGATGTAGTCGTCCGCCCCCATCTCCAGGCCGGACACCTTATCCTCCAGCTCGCCCTTGGCGGTGAGCATGATAATGGGGGTCTTGGAGCTCTCCCGGATCTTGCGGCATACGGACCAGCCATCCATGCCGGGGAGCATGATGTCCAGAATGACCAGGTCGGGCTGGACGGACTGGAATTTCTCCAGGCCGGTGAGGCCGTCCCCGGCCACATGGCAGTCCATGCCCTCCTTTTCCAGGTAGAGACGGAGCAGGTCGGCGATGTTCTTGTCGTCCTCCACGATGAGAATGCTGCGGGGCATGGCCATACACCCTTTCTTTAACATGTGCGCGAAGCCGCGCATAGGCGCGGCGGCTGCGTTCGTTACCCCATCATTATAAGTCGAACGGCGGGAGAATTCTATAGAAAAATTGTTAAATCCGCGTTTTTTCCCACAGGCCCGAACGCACACTCACAGCACGTGGGACCGGTCCACCCCGATGAGGGGGCGGCAGTCCGGCTCCCGGGCCAGTAGCTTTTCGGTCAGCGTGTCCCGCACCTGCTGGTCGGACAGGGCCACGTCGTAGGGCACCACCACGTCGAACAGCAGCTGGCCGTCCGGGGCCAGGCGGACGTCATGGACGGTGGCGGCGGCGTCCAGCTCCCGGGCCAGCTCCCCGGCGGCGGTCCGCAGCCGGTTCAGGAGGGGGTTGCCGGTCTCCACCGGGTCCAGGTGGATCACCGCCTCCAGGCCGAAGCGCTGGGCCAGCTCCCGCTCCGCCCGGTCGATCACCTCGTGGAGCTCCACCAGGGAGCCGTCGGCGGGCACCTCGGCGTGGACGGACATCATCCGCCGGCCGGGGCCGTAGTCGTGGATAACCAGGTCATGGAGTCCCAGGATGCGGGGGTCGCTGAGGATGAGGGCCTCGATGTCCGCCACCACGGCGGGGTCCGGGGGCGTGCCCAGCAGGGGGTCCAGGGTGTCCCGGGCGGCCCCCCAGCCGGTGCGCAGGATGAGGACCGCCACCAGCAGTCCCAGCCAGCCATCCAGCGGAAGCTGGAAGAGGTGGGAGGCGGCCAGCCCCGCCAGCACCGCCGAGGTGGCCAGCACGTCGGAGCGGGAGTCGGCGGCGGCGGCGCACAGGGCGGCGGACTGGGAGCGCTTCCCCAGGGCCCCGTAGAACCAGCCCATCCACAGCTTCACCAGGATGGACAGGATCAGCAGCCCCAGCGCCAGGGGGGTGGGGTTGGTCTGCTGAGGGCGGAGAATTTTCTCGATGGAGCCCCGCCCCAGCTCCACCCCCACCAGCAGGATGAGCAGGGACACCGCCAGCCCGGCCAGGTACTCGATCCGGCCGTGGCCGAAGGGGTGGCGCTGGTCCGCCCGCTGGGAGGCCAGCTTGAACCCCACCAGGGTCACCGCTGAGCCGGCGGCGTCGGACAGGTTGTTGAAGGCGTCGGCGGTGACGGAGATGGCCCCGGTGAGGATGCCCGCCAGCAGCTTGCCGGCAAACAGCAGCAGGTTGAGCCCCAGCCCCACCCCGCCGGCCAGCAGGCCGTACCGCTCCCGGACGGCGGGATCATGGGTGTCCTGGTAGCGGGGGATGAGGCGGCGCAAAACGGCGTCCAGCATGGCAGAGCTCCTCCTTTCGCCTCCGGCGGAGGCCTTTCTCATGGGATGAAAAGGGGCATTGCTCCCTATGTACCCCTGGATGACGCGCCCTTTCTCCAGAGGCTGCTTTCATAGTATGCCCAACCTGGGCCGGATAGCAATCTGCCTGGACGAAAGTCCAGGCAAACGCTTTTATGAGCTTGGTCTGCAGGCCCGCACAATGGACAGTGGGGGGACCTGCCGGGGAAGCCTCATATGGAACTCCATCTGCGGGTGCCGGGGCTGGGCCAGCTCCAGGCCGTCCCCGTCCCGCATCATGGGCGCGGTCATGGCAAAGGCGGCCACGTCCGGCCCCACCACCTCGAGCTCGTCCCCGGCGGAAAACTTGTTGCGCAGGGACAGGGTGGCGTTGCCCAGGGCGTCGCAGGCCTGGACCACCGCCAGCACCTGCCAGTCCCGGACGTACCGGGCGGAGTCGGTGTACTGCCCCGGCTGGCCGAACCAGAAGCCGGTGGAGTAGTGCCGGTGGCTCACCTTGTCCACCTCGGCGCGCCAGACCGGGTCCAGGGGCCTGCCCGCCGCCGCCGCGTCCACGGCGTGGCGGTAGGCGGCGGTGGTCATGGCGGCGTAGTAGGCGCTCTTGGCCCGGCCCTCGATCTTCATCGAGTCCACCCCGGCCCGGATCAGCTCCGGGATGTGGTCGATCATGCACATATCCCGGCTGTTTAAAATGAACGTCTCGCCGTTCTCCTCAAACACCGGGAAGTACTCCCCCGGGCGCTTCTCCTCCATCAGGGCGTACTGATAGCGGCAGGGCTGGGCGCAGGCGCCCCGGGAGGCGTCCCGCCCGGTCATATAGTTGCTGAGCAGGCACCGGCCCGACCAGGATACGCACATGGCCCCGTGGACAAAGCACTCCACCTCCAGCCCCCTGGGAGCCCTGGCCTTCAGCTCCCCCACCTCGTCCAGGGACAGCTCCCGGGCCAAAATGACCCGGCTGGCCCCCAGCTCGTGCCACACCCGGGCCATCTCGTAGTTGGTGATGCCCGTTTGGGTGGACATGTGGATCTGGACATGGGGGGCGTGGCGCCGGCACAGGTCCAGTACGTCGGGGCCCGCGGCGATCACCGCGTCCACGCCGATGGAATCCAGGTACTCCAGGTATTCGGGGAGCTGGGAGATCTCGCCGTTCCGGGCCAGGGTGTTGCAGGTGACGTGGACCCGAACCCCGCGGGCGTGGGCGGTCTGCACGGCGTCCGCCAGCCCCGCCCGGTCAAAGTTCCCCGCGAAGGCCCGCATCCCGTAGGCGCTGCCCGCCAGGTACACCGCGTCCGCGCCGTAGCTGAGGGCCATGTCCAGCCGCTCCCGGTCCCCGGCGGGGGAGAGCAGCTCCGGCTTAGCCGCCATTGGCGTTGTTGTAGCGGTTGACCAGCGCCTCGTGCTCGGCGTAGGTGCGGGAGAACTCGTGGCGCTTGGTCTCGGGGTTGAGGACGTAGAAAAAGTAGTTGGTGTCGTCGGGATTCATGGCGGCCAGCAGGGAGCGCATGCCCGGGTTGGAGATGGGGCCGGCGGGCAGGCCCTGGTACAGATAGGTGTTATAAGGGGAGTCGATGGCCCGGTCTGCCAAGGTGGGCACCTTGCCGCCGTTGAGGTACACCAGGGTGGCGTCCACCTGGAGGTAGCCCACCGTCTCGGCGGAGGGATTTTCCAGGCGGTTGTAGATGACGGAGGAGATGACCTCATAGTCGGTGCTGTCGGTCTCCTTTTCGATCATGGAGGCGATGGTGACGATGTCATGGAGGGAGTAGGGCGCCTCCTCCCCGAAGAGCTGGGCCATATACTGGTCCATTTTGGCGTCGAAGTTCACCAGCATCTTGTTGATGACATACTTGGGGTTCTCGCCCAGCTCGAACTTGTAGGTGTCGGGGAACAGGTAGCCCTCCAGCCGGTGGTAATCCCCCAGGGGGATGCCCTGGAGCCAGTCGAAGGCGTAGTCCCAGTTGGCGGCCATGTCCTGGAGCTTGTCCACCGAGGTCACGCCCCGCTTGTCCAGCAGCTCAAAGACCTCATCGATGGTGAGGCCCTCCGGGATGGTGATGTCCGTCACCTTCCGGGCGGCGGAGGAGGAGCCCATGCTGGACACCAGGGCGTGGTAGTCCATCTCGGTGTCCAGCTCGTAGGTGCCCGGGGAGATCTTGTCCTGGGCGTGGGAGAACCAGGCATAGAGCTTGAAGAGGAACTTGTACTCAATGAGGCCCTCCGCCTCCAGGGTATCCACCAGGGTGTTGAAGTCGGTGTCGTCGTTGATGACGATCTCGGTGGAGACATACTCCTTGTTGAGGCCAAGCAGGTCGCAGGCCCAGACCCAGCCCAGGGTGGCCAGCACGCCGGAGGCGCCGATGACCAGCAGGACGTACAAAAGCGCGCCCGCCGCCCGGGCGGCGGCGCTGCGCCGGCGGGGCTTTTTCCGGAGCTGGGAACGGGAGGGGTCGCGCTGGGGCTGAGACTGGCTGCGCCCTGCGGGGCGGCGGTCGTCTGCCATAAGATTCACTCCTTTAAATGTCGGGCCATGCCTAGGGCTTGTTTGAAAAGTGTCAACATATCCACGAGACGGGCCTTTTCCGGCAAACGGCGTTGATTTGACTGACGGAAAGATCCCTCGCCGCTGGGCACATTGCCATTTTTCAAACGGCGCCTAGGAGGGGAACCAATTTTTAGGTCCCCACATAGTATGACGCAGAAACGGGGAAGAAAGCCGGCCGGGGATCAAAACGGGGCACGGCCCCGGCGCCGCCGAAGACGGCGTCCGGGCCGGTCTCCGTGACCGGGAAGCAGGTGAACGGGGGTCGCCCCCGGCGCCGCCGGGGGCGGCGTCGGGGCCGGTCTCTGTGACCGGGACATCAAATGTGAGGTGACAAAATCATGTGTTGTGGTAACAATGGTGGTTTCGGCGGGGGCTGCTGGTGGATCATTATCCTGATTCTCCTGCTGTGCTGCTGCGGCGGCGGGAACAGCTGGGGCGGCAGCAACAATTGCTGCTGCTGCTGCTGTGGCGGCAACAACGGCGGCTGTGGCTGCGGCAACAACAACTGCAACTGCGGCTGCAACGACGGCTGCTGCTAAGTTCTGCTGCTGAGCCGTCGTGAGCCGCGCGGATGGACCGAAGCGAGGGGCGGGCAGCGGGGCCGCAGGCCCCGAAGACCGGCCCGAGACGGAGGGAAGCCGCGCGCGGCGAACAGGCGAAGCGCAAAGCCGGAAACGACCCAGCCATGCGCCCAATCGGAGCGTGACAGCGCGGAAGCGCTGAGCCGCGCGGCCAAGGCGCACAGGGCCGCGCATGCCGGCAACGTACCCATCGGACGGAGGACGTTTGTCCTCCGTCCCTCTTACTCCTCAATCAGGACAAGCTTCACCGGCACGTCGAAGTCCTCCCGGGGGATGCGCTCCGCCAGCCGGCCTGGACGGCACACGCATACGGTGAAGCCGGGGAAATCCGCCAGCCAGCGGTCATAATATCCGCCGCCCCAGCCCAGGCGGTACCCCTCCCGGTCACACATCAGATGGGGGATGAGGGCCACGGAGATGTCCCCCTTGGGGATGGCGGGACAGGCGCCGTCCGGCTCGGGAATGCCGAAACGGTTTGGGATCAGCTGGTCGGGGTCCAGCACCTGCCGGGCCTCCATGCCCCGGTGGGGCAGCACCACAGGCAGGGCCACCCGCTTGCCCCGCTCCAGCAGGGCGCGGATGAGGGGGAGGGTGTCCGGCTCCCGGCCGGTGCCGTAAAACACCATCACGGTGTCCGCCTGCTCCACCTGGGGGAGGGCCAGGAAGCGGTCAAACAGCGCACCGGCCTCCACTTGGGGCAGGGCGGCGGCGTGGCGGCGCAGCTCCGCCTTGCGTTCCTTGACCGTCATAAGCCGTAGTGCAGTGCGGCGCGGACCTGCCGGGCAGCGTCCGCGCCGGCCAGCGCCTCCACCAGGGTCAGGCCGAACTCGAAGGCGGCCCCAGGACCCTTGCCGGTGATGAGCCTGCCCTCCGTGACGGCGGAGCAGGCCATGGCGGGGACCGCCCCGGCCTGGACCAGCTCCCCCTCCATGCCGGGGTAGCACACCGCGCGGACCCCTGCGGGGAGCAGCCCCGCCCGGGCCAGCAGGGTGGGGGCGGCACAGATGGCGGCCAGCCAGACCGCCGGAGCTCCCGCCGCCCGGCGGATCAGCTCCATAGCGGGAGCGCTCCCCTCCATGGCGGCCACGCCGCCCATGCCGCCGGGGAGCACCACCATATCCCCCTCTGTCAGGGACACCTGATCCACCAAAAGGTCCGTCCGGACCGTGATATCGTGGGACCCGGTGACATACTCGCCGCCGATGCCCGTCAGGGACACGGAGAGCTCAGCTCGACGGAGCACGTCCGCCGTCACCAGGGCCTCGGCCTCCTCAAAGCCCGCGCCCAACAGAATGTAGACCATAAGTGCATCTGCCCTTCCTGTTTTGGAACCTGCATTTACAGCCTCAACCCCCCATTTATGCGGAGGAATTTTCGGTTATGCGTGCAGGTTTTTACATATTGATTTGGAAAAATGAGAAGCCGGACCAATCGCGGAGAGATTCAGAAGCTGCGCCCGGTGCGGCTTTTCAGCCGCCTCTGAGCCGAGCCCCTGCGGCGGACACCAGAAACAGGGGCAGCTTGGCCATGCGGCCAATGCGGGAGGGCTCCCGGATCAGCCGGTACAGCCACTCCAGCCCCAGCCGCTGGAACCCCTCCGGGGCCCGGTCCACCTTGCCCGCGAACACGTCCAGCGCCCCGCCCAGCCCCACCAGCAGGCGGGCCCCCGTGGCGGCGCCGTGGGCGGCGATCCACTTCTCCTGCTTGGGGGCGCCCAGGCAGACGAACACCAGGTCGGCCCCGGCCTTCCGGATGGCGTCGATCACCGGGCCGTCCTCTTTAAAATACCCGTCGTGGGTCCCGCACACCACCAGGCCGGGGTAGGCGGCCTGAAGGTTTGCCGCAGCCTGCTCCGCCACCCCGGGGGCGGCCCCCAGCAGATAGAGCCGCTTGCCCGTCCCGGCAATGCGGCCCATCAGGGCGGAGGCGAAGTCGATTCCGGGCACCCGGGCCCGCAGGGGGCGGCCCAGAATGTTGGCGGCGTGGATGACCCCCACCCCGTCGGGGAGGACCAGGTCGGCCCGGGACAGGATGCCGGCGAATTCCGGGTCCCTGCCCGCGCACTGGACGATTTCCGGGTTGGGGGTGGCGGCCAGATGGGGGCCGTCCTCCTCCAGCAGGGCCAGCGCCCGGTCCACCGCCTCGTCCAAGGTCACATTGTCAAAGCTCACGCCCAGCACGTCGGTCCGCATGGCGCCCTCCCTCTGGCATTCCTGCCCATTTTGCCGACATTTTACCACAGCCCGGGAAAAAAGTCCACCCATGGCGGAAAGTATTTACATTGTGTTCAAGAAGAGAAGCGCGGAGAAGCGGACAGCGAGGGCGCTTGGAGCGGAGCGAGGGTAAAAAACCAAGATTTGCGGAGCAAATCTGTATTTTGCCCGAGTCGCAGCGAAAGCGCCCGAGCGTCTTGGCCGCTTCGCAGCGTGATCAGGAAGCGCCCCCTGCGCAGGGTGGACGGCCTCCGGCGGCCTACTTTCTCTCTCGCAAGAGAAAGTAGGCAAAGAGTGCGCATAGGGGCTGTGGCCCCTATGTACCCCAAGGGGAGCCATTTACGGAGCGTGAGTGGTGACCCTTCCGGCGCGTGGTGGTCGGGATGCGGGGCACCCTATTGGGCTGCCGCCCGTAGGCGCGGTACTGAAAAGGAGTGAGGTCCACACTCTGCGCCTGGGAGGGCGGGGGTTTTGCGCCCCCGATGTAAAACCCCGCCGCCCAGGCGCGGAATGTGTCCTGCGCCTACGGAGTGGATTTGAGAACGGGAAGCGGCTGAGCGGCATCCATGGAGAAACGCATTCGAAGGAAGCGTGCGCCGGGAGGGTTACAGCCTGCTTTTCGTAAATTGGTCCCCCGCAATCAGGGGGTTCTCAGGGGGAGGGCCGCCTGTGAGCAAGGCCCGCAATGCGGGCCGCAGTCGAACCGGCGGCCTTCCCCTGAGCGTGTCTTTGGTTCCTTTCTGCACGGGCAGAAAGGAACCCGCCGGAGGCGGGAGACCGAGGCGGCCCGCCGCACCGGCATAATCCTGCCGCGCCCGGCCGTTCAGACCCTCAAAAACGAAATTTTTCGAAAAACCGGGATTTCTGCTTGACATCACGGGAGTAAAGCGATATACTAGCGCTGGTGAGCTGGAAGGCTCACTCCTTTGTGCCCCTGGCACTTTGATGGCACAAAGCGGTAAAGTGACAGATCATTGGAGGAATAGAAATGAAAAAGAATTCGAAGCTGGCGGCGCTTTTGCTGGCGCTGGCCATGTCCCTGTCCCTGGCCGCCTGCTCCAGTCAGCCCAGCGCGGAGAGCGCTGCCCCAAGCGGCAGCGCCGAGGGGAGCAAATATGTGGTGGGTATCTCCCAGTACGTCACCCACGACGCCCTGGACGCCGCCACCCAGGGCTTCATAGACGCCATGAACAAGATCTTCGGCGAGGACGGCTGGGAATATGACCTGCAGAACGCCGCCGAGGATCCCAACCTGTGCTCCACCATCGCCCAGACCTTCGTGTCCCAAAAGGTGGACCTGATCATGGCCAACGCCACCCCCGCCCTCCAGGCTGCGGCGGCCGCCACCGGCGACATCCCCATCCTGGGCACCTCCGTCACCGAGTACGGTGTGGCCTTCGGCATCGAGAATTTCTCCGGCACCCTGGGCAATAACGTGTCCGGCACCTCCGACCTGGCCCCCCTGGACCAGCAGGCCCAGATGATCAAGGACTGGTATCCCGACGCCAAGAACATCGGCCTGCTCTACTGCTCCAACGAGGACAACAGCCAGTATCAGGTGGACACCGTCCAGGGCTACCTGGAGGGCATGGGCTACACCTGTAAGCAGTACGCCTTCTCCGACTCCAACGACATCGCCGCGGTGTGTCAGGCCGCCGCCGACGCCAGCGACGTGCTCTATATCCCCACTGACAACGCCGCCGCCTCCAGCACCGGCATCATCGACAACATCTGCCACGGCAATATCCCCGTGTTCTGCGGTGAGGAGAACATCTGCAAGGGCTGCGGCGTGGCCACCCTGTCCATCAGCTACTACGACATCGGCTACAAGACCGGCGAGATGGCGGCCCAGATCCTCAAGGGGGAGGCCAAGGTGGAGGAGATGGCCATCCAGTATGCTCCCGAGTTCGTGAAGAAGTACAACCCCGCCATGTGCGAGGCGCTGAACATCACTGTGCCCGATGGCTTTGAGGCCATCGACTGACAACCAAACGCCCGGCGGCGGGACGGGGAGAGCCCCGGTCCCGCCGCCTTCCCGCATCCCCACAAACAACAGGGAGGAACAATTCATCATGACATCTTTTCTCGGCGCGCTGCCGGGGGCGGTGTCCCAGGGGCTTATCTGGGGCATTATGGCCATCGGCGTATATATCACCTATAAAATACTGGACGTGGCGGACCTGACGGTGGACGGCTCCTTCTGCACGGGGGGCGCCGTTTTTGTCATGCTGTTCGGCTCCGGAACCAACCTCTGGCTGGCCCTGCTGGCCGCGCTGCTGGCGGGCACCCTGGCCGGGCTGGCCACCGGGCTGCTCCATACCGTGTGCGGCATACCCGCCATTCTGGCGGGCATCCTTACCCAGCTGGGCCTGTGGTCCATCAACCTGGCCATCATGGGCATGAAGGCCAACGTGGCCATCAACCTTCAGGACAATCTGGGGCGGCTGCTGGTGTCCTCCCGCTTTGTGCAGGGCGTGGCCAAGGGGGAATGCCCCCTGTGGCAGCATCCCATCCTGGTGGTCGGGCTGTTCACCCTGGCGGTGATCGCCGTGCTGTACTGGTTCTTCGGCACCGAGCTGGGGGCCTCCCTCCGGGCCACCGGGGCCAACTCCAACATGGCCCGGGCCCAGGGCATCAACACCGACGTGAACAAGGTCATCGGCCTGATGATCTCCAACGCCCTGGTGGCCCTGGCCGGCGCGCTGCTCAGCCAGTACCAGAGCTTTGCCGATTCCAGCATGGGCAAGGGCGCCATCGTCATCGGCCTGGCCGCCGTCATCATCGGCGAGGTGCTGTTCTCCAGGCTGTTCCGCAACTTTGCGCTGAAGCTGCTGGCGGTGTCCATCGGCGCTATTGTCTACTATATTGTCATCCAGGCGGTGGTGAGCCTCAGCGACATCAACACCAACTATCTGAAGCTGATCTCCGCCCTCATTGTGGCGGCCTTCCTCACCGTCCCCTACTGGAAGGGAAAATACTTTGCCAAGCCCGTCAATCCCGCCAAAAAGGAGGCGAGCCCCCATGCTTGACGTAAAGAACATCCGCAAGACCTTCAACCCCGGCACCGTCAACGAGAAGACGGCGCTGGACGGGGTATCCCTCACCCTGAACGACGGGGACTTTGTCACCGTCATCGGCGGCAACGGGGCGGGCAAGTCCACCCTGCTCAACGCGGTGGCGGGGGTGTGGCCGGTGGACTCCGGCTCCATCTCCATCGGCGGGGCGGACGTGACCAAGCTGCCGGAGCACAGGCGGGCGAAATACATCGGCCGGGTGTTTCAGGACCCCATGATGGGCACCGCCGCCACCATGCAGATTGAGGAGAACATGGCCCTGGCCGCCCGGCGGGGGCGGGTCCGCACCCTGCGCCCCGGCATCACCCGGGACGAGCGGGACCACTACCGGGAGATGCTGAAGATTCTGGACCTGGGGCTGGAGGACCGGCTCACCTCCAAAGTGGGGCTGCTGTCCGGCGGCCAGCGCCAGGCGCTGACCCTGCTGATGGCCGCCCTGCGCAAGCCGGACCTGCTGCTGCTGGACGAGCACACCGCCGCCCTGGACCCCAAGACCGCCGCCAAGGTGCTGGAGGCCACCGAGCGCATCGTGCAGAAGGACCAGCTCACCACCCTGATGATCACCCACAACATGCGGGACGCCATTGTCCACGGCAACCGGCTCATCATGATGTATGAGGGGCGGATCGCCCTGGACATCGCCGGGGAGGACAAGAAAAAGCTCACGGTGGAGCAGCTGCTGGCCCGATTCGGTCAGGCCACCGGCTCCGACGAGGCGGACGACAAATTGCTGCTGGGCTGAACCCAAGCGCGGCGGGGACAAGGCTCCCGCCGCGCTTTTGTGTCTGTGATTGCAAATCCGGGCCGGACGTGGTATAGTCAAAACACTTGAAATTCGGCAGCCCATTGAGGTCCGCCGCAGGCCGCCTTGCGGTCCCCGCGGCGCAGATTCTCGAGCTGAACAGGAGGAGGGAGCGCGGTGATGCTGGACGCGGAACGGTGGAAAAAGCGGGGCTGGGCCCTGTTCGCCCTGTGCTTTGGGGCGGCGGCGGCCTTCGCCCTGTGGAAGTGTCCCTATGGCTTCGGCTCCTATGACGACGCCTTTTACCTCACCATCCCCCACCGGCTGAGCATGGGGGACGCGCTGTTTGTCGATGAGTGGCACCTGTCCCAGCTGTCCGGCCTGCTCACCGCGCCGCTGGTGTGGCTCTACCGAACCTTCACCGGCTCCATGGACGGCTCGATTCTGGCGGCGCGGTACGCCTATGTGGTGTGCCACGCCCTGGTGTCGCTGGCCTTCGCGTATCAGCTGCGGGGGTACGGCTGGGCCGCCGGGGCGGCCGCCCTGTCCTGGTTCCTGTTCGCCCCCTATGACATCATGGCCCTGAGCTACAACACCATGGCTATGGACTGCATCCTGCTGTGGGGAGCGCTGCTGGCCGGGGGAAGGAGCCGGCGCGGGCTGGTGTGCGCGGGTGTGCTCCTGGCCGGGGCTGTGCTGTGCTGCCCCTATTTCGCGGCGGGGTACTTCCTCTACGCCCTGGGCGTGGGGCTCCAGGCCCTGCGGGGCCGGGGGGAGGGCGTATTTGCCCCCCGCCGCCTGGTCTGGCTCACGGCGGGGGTGGGGCTGGTGAGCGCGGCCTTCGCGGTCTACATCCTGTCCACCTGCGGGGTGCGGGGGGTGTTGGACAGCCTGCCCTATCTGCTCAGCGACCCGGAGCACCCCGCCCTGAGCCCTCTGGTCAAGCTCCAGCTGGGCTGGGACGGCCTGCTGCGCAGCCACGGGGGCGTCCCCTGGCTGCTGGGGGGCTGGTGTGTGCTGCTGGGCGCACTGCTGGCGGACCGGCGGAGGGGGGAGCGCAGGGGGGGCTATCTGGCCGCCTCCTGCGCCCTGGCGCTGGCCGGCTTTGCCCTGTTCGCCCCCCGGTCGGCGGAGGTCTATTACAACGCCATCATGCTCCCCATGGCAATTGTGGGCCTCACCGCCTACCTGCTGTGCCGGGACAGGCCCAGGGAGCTGTTCGTCACCCTGTACCTGGGGGGCGTGGTATACGCCGGGGCGGTGACCCTGGGCTCCAACAACTACGCCTACGCCGTCTCCATGGCCGGGGCGGTGATCACCGCCGTCAGCCTGCTGTTTCTGGGCCGGCTGCTGGGGGAGATGGCCGGGGACCGGGCCGGCCTGCGGCGGCTGGCGGCGGGGGCCGGGGCGGCGGCGACGGCGGCGCTGCTCCTCCTCCAGCTCCACGTGAAGGCCGTCCACTGCTTCATGGACGACAGCCCCGCCGCCCTCACCCAGACCCTCCAGGAGGGCCCCGCCCGGGGGGTGCGCACCACCCCCTACCGGGCCTCGGTGTACCAGCGGCTGAACGGCGAGCTGGGCTACTACAGGGCCAAGCCTCCGGGAAAGCTGCTCATCCTCAACGAGCGGGCGTGGTGCTACCTGTCCGCCGACCCCATGGAGTACGCCGCCTTTTCCGCCTGGATGTCCGGGGAGAACCAGGCCGCGCTGGACCGGCTGGAGGCCTACTACCGGCTCAACCCGGACAAGGTCCCGGATTACATTTACCTGGCCAAGAACGCCCTGTTTGACGACCCGGAGGCCATTGTGGCCGCGGCGCTGGCCCAGGGCTACACCCTGGAGGAGAGTGAGCTGAGCTACTACCTGGCCCGGGGCTGACGCCCCATAGATCAGCTCCGCAGCAGCGGGGAGGGCCCCGTCCGCCGTCCGGCGGACGGGGCAAGAAAAAAATGAGAGAGCCGGGAAAAAACTGTTGACAACGGGGGAAGTTTATGCTAATATCTATCTTGCGCTAAAGAGAGGCGCAAAGACGTGCGCGAGTGGTGGAATTGGTAGACTCGCTGGCTTCAGGTGCCAGTGCTCGCAAGGGCGTGCGGGTTCGACTCCCGCCTCGCGCACCAAACCCATATAATCCGAACCTTTTTCCGATAGGAGATGGGTTCGGATTATTGATTTTCTTTGACCGCTACGAAAGCACCTACTTCCGAAACGGGGTGGAGCGAAAGCCCACCTCTAAACCGAGAGGCCCCCGAAAGAAGAAGCAGACCCCATAAATGAAAAAAGGGCGGGCGCAGCCGTTTTCACGGTGCGCCCGCCCCTTTCGTTCTTATTCCGTTCTTGCCTCCCGCTTCTCCGCTTCCCGCCGTTCCTTCCATTCGGCAAATTCCCGCTGGCCCTCCTCGCTTTCGTAGAAAGCGAGAATATCAGGCATGATACAGCGGGCGATAGCCTCAATCTGATACTGGGGAATGTCGGTGCGATTGATTAGCTTCTTCCGTCTGCTCAAGTGTTGCCTCCATTTCTTCCATATTCAATTTTCAAGGTGCAAATGCGGTTTACCGCTGATAATCCTTTGGATGGCGCTGCCCCCTCTGCTGTTCCTTCAACGCCTGCCGTATCTCCGGCGGTATGCTGTTCACAAACCGCCGGAGCTGTTCGTTCTCCTTTTTCAGCATGAGCACTTCCATCTGCTTCTGTATGCTCTTTTCGCTGTTGACCTGCTTTTGTAAGCCCTTGTTCTCCTGGGCCAGATAGTCGATGGTGGCCTGGTACTTCTGCATCTGCCCCAGGTGCTGTTCCAGCCGGGAGAAGTACGGCCCCACCAGTTCCAAAACCTCGTCCCGCTTCTTCCCGGCGTTCAGCACACCGATTTCAGAAATGGCCTTTTCAATGGCCTGCTGTTGGCGGGTGAGGTCGATAGACTGCTTGAACAGCCAGGTGGGGATATGCTTGCGCTTGGTGACAAGGGCGCTCTCGCCCCGTTGGAGGCCGGGGAACGCCCGGTTCATATGGGCGTGAAATTCGTCCTGCCAGCGGGATAACTGCGCCCGGTTGCCCAAAATTTCCTTGGCGGACAGCCGCCCGTCCTTGGTGATGGGCGTGAAGCACAGGTGGAGATGGGGCGTTTTCTCGTCCATGTGAACCACGGCGGAGAAGATATTGCCCCGGCCCACCTTCCGCTCCATGAACGCCGCCGCCTCGGTGAAGTAGGCTTGCACCTCCCGCCTGCTCCGGTCCGTGAAGAACTCCGGGCTGGCGGTGATGAGCGTGTCCACGAACATGGTGCTGTCCTTCCGGGTGCGGCACCCCGCCGCCTTGATCCGGCTGTCGATTTCCCGCCGATACTTCTGTGTGGGCCGGATGATGTGAAAATTGTCCCTGCTCCTGCTGGTGTTAATGTCCGGGTTGCTGGCGTATTGCTCCTTGGTGCGCTCGTGGTGGGCCTCCAGCGCCCCGGCTGGCCCCGCTTTGCGTTTTTCAAATCTCAAAATTGCGTGCTGTGCCATTCTACCTCCTTACTGTTCATTTTTGGGCGCAGAAAAGCCACGCCCGCCGCTCCCGGCTTGCGTGGCTTTACCGCCCTGCTTCTTCCTCGTACTGGATAAACCGCCGTTTGATGGCCTCCATCCGCTTGACAACCGCGCTGTGGGTCTTGTACCCCAGCTTGTCCGCTATCTCCTGGTAGCCGTACCCCTCCACCCGAAGCTCCAGAATCGCCATATCCTTTGGGGACAGGGTGGCCTTGAACCGCCGGCAGAAGTCCTCCCCCGCCACCTGCTCGGTGAAGTCCTCCGCCGCCGGGTCTGCGACAGCGTGTATGCCGCTGTCCTCGTCCTCCATGCACTCCTCCAGCGAAACGGTCTTGACCTTCTTGGAACGGGTGTGATACCATTTGCGGAGAAAGTCTTTCCGCACGTTGGTGTCCCACGGCTCGAAGTCCTCGGCGCAGGGCATTTCCCGCACCACATCCAGCATCGGCCCCCAACCCTGCTCCTCGATGGTGCGGCGCACCACCGACCCGATGGACGCTTTCACGTCCTCCGGGTCGAAAAAGGGTATCTCGAAGTCGGGGGACAGGTCAAACAGGGCTTGCGGGCCCCAGCCCCGCTCTCGCTCTATCCCCTTGGCCCACAGGGGCAGGGCGTAGGATAAGTACCATACGGGGCACCAGCCCGTATAATGCTCCTTCCAGCCGCCGAAGCCGAAGTGAGGGAACACCAGCGCCGCCATAGCGTCCATGATTTCATTTCGGAACTGCTGGCTTCCAAGGACTTCCTGCCATTCCGGGTCATTAAACGCCCCCATGCGGCGGGGCAGCTTCCGCAGGGTGGGACAGCGCAGGAGCAAATCGTGGGGCAGGATGTAGACCAGGGGCAGATAGCGGAGCGGGGTGTCGTAGGGCAATCTGTAGGTAACGGACACGATAAAACCTCCTCTCTGAGTGTGGTGTATCTCTATCTAATCAATAACGACATAAGTATATACTTTTTGTTCCTATTTTTCAAAAGAATTTTGGAGAGTACTGCTTTGTTGCAAATGAAAAGGAGTTATGCTATAGTAAGTTAGAAAACTAAAATTTGTGGAGGAGAAATGATGAACCGAACAATTCCTCAAATCGGTGCGGCGATTGTTACTGTCACAGTTTTCCTTTTTGCTGTATGTCTGATTTTTGACTTTTCATTTGGCTCATATTTCGTGTGTATGTTTTTGCCCTTGGGATATATTATGATGGCAGTTGGATTTCAATATGAATGTGACGAAAATCGACGGGTTCCTGTCAATATCGGTGTTGCTGTTGGTGTTATCTATGCAGTATTGGTTCTTCTGGTATACTTTGCACAGACAACAAGTGTCCGATTGGAGAATTTGAATGAGCAAGCCATCAAAATATTAGATTTTCAGCGTGGTGGTCTGCTGTTCAACTATGATTTGCTTGGTTATGGAATGATGGCTCTTTCCACATTTTTCATCGGCCTTTCTATCAACTCAAATTCCAAAAGAGACAAGTGGCTGAAATACTTGATGATGGTACACGGTATTTTCTTTATTAGTTGTTTTACTATGCCAATGACAGGAATGTTTACAGGTATGGAAAATGGAGAAATTGGAAGCGGAGGAACTATTCCGCTATTATGCTGGTGTGCGTATTTCCTTCCTGTTAGTGTACTGTCATATAAGCATTTTCAGAAGGTTCAATGATAGTCGTATTTACTTGGACAGTAGCAAACCCAGCCGGAGCCGTCAAGGTTAAAGTGCATGGCGCTTTCAGCGCCAACCTTGACAGCCCCGCCCTGGTTCGCTCTTTGGTGGGTAAGGCGGGCAAGCCCCAAGGGTGCTTGCCCGCCTCCTTTGATTTTGGGTGCCGGGGGCGGTGTTCCTCCCGCCAGGAATCGACGGAAACGTACCTCATTTCGATGTACGTTTCGATGCGGGGGACGAGAGACGGGGGCTTGTATACCTGCCTCCGCTCCCCGAAAACGGACAGGCTTTTTGTTCGCTCCCGCTCACAAAACCCCCGCCCGTTTTCCTGACGGTGCAAGCGGGGCGCGAAAGCGCCGCACCCCGCTTCCCCCGTCAGCCGCGCCAGCAGGTATAACACACTACACCTTGCAAGCAAGGTCGTGTGCCAAAGGGGGGAAAACTCCCCCCTTTGGAAACCCCCACCCACATCAATCCACCCTGCAATTCAATATATGGATTGACACGAGCGACAAATTGTGATACAATAGGAGCATGAAGGAGGCGAGAGCCATGAGCGAGATAGGCGCCAGACTGCGGACGCTCCGGGAGGGTATCGGCCTATCCCAAGCCAAGTTCGGAAAGATTGCGGGTATCCCCCAGGCCACCATCAACCGATATGAAACGGGGTATTCCTCCGCCCCCATTAAGGTACTGATTTGGTATGCGGATTACTTTGACGTGTCCATGGACTACCTCTGCTGCCGCACCGAGAAGCCCCAGGGGAGGCTATATGAGTTCAAGCCGAGAATCCTTGAGGAAGATAAGGATATGAAGCAATTCGTGGAGATGTGCTTTGACCCCAAATCTCCCATGAATGACCGTCTGAAAAAGGCCATCATCGAAATGCTGGAAGGGGTGAAGGAATGAAGGCCGTGATATATGCCCGGTATTCCAGCGACAACCAGCGGGAGGAAAGCATTGAGGGCCAAATCCGGGAGTGTACCGCCTTTGCCGAGAAGAACGGCGTTACCGTTCTGCGGCACTACATCGACCGGGCCTTTTCCGCCAAGACCGACAACCGCCCGGAGTTCCAGAACATGGTGAAGGACAGCGGCAGACGGCTCTTTGACATGGTGATTGTCTGGAAGCTGGACAGGTTTGCCCGGAACCGTTACGACAGCGCCCGCTACAAGGCCACGCTGAAAAAGAACGGGGTCAAGGTGGTGTCCGCCACCGAGGTCATTTCCGACGGTGCCGAGGGCATCATTTTGGAGAGCGTGTTGGAGGGGTACGCCGAATATTATTCCGCTGACCTGTCCGAGAAGGTGGTGCGGGGCATGACGGAGAACGCCCTCAAATCCAAGTATAACGGTGGCACCCTGCCTATCGGGTACATGATTGACAGCGAACAGTATTTCCAGCTTGACCCGCTGACCGCCCCCTTTGTGCTGGAAGCCTTCCAGCGGTACGCCGAGGGGGCCACCATGAAGGAAATCCGGGACTATCTGAACCAGCAGGGCGTGAAGAACACACGGGGCCAACCCTTGACTTATAACAGCGTCCAGCACCTTTTGAACAACCGCCGTTACATCGGGGAGTACACCTATCGGGACATTGTGGTGCCAGAGGGAATCCCCGCCATCGTCCCCCAAGACCTCTTTGACCGGGTACAGGAACGGCTGGCGAAGAACAAGAAAGCCCCGGCCCGCTATAAGGCCGAGGAGGATTACTTACTGACCACCAAGCTGTTCTGCGGGTACTGCGGGGCCTATCTCTGCGGCGAGAGCGGCACCAGCCACACGGGGAATACCCACCGCTATTACAAGTGCGTGTCCGTGAAGAAGAAACGGCAGGAGTGCCACAAGAAGTCTGTCCGCAAGGAATGGATAGAGGATTTAGTGGTGAACGAAACCATGAAAATGGTGATGGACGATAAGGCGATAGAGGCCATTGTGTCCATGCTGATGGACTTACAGGACAGGGAGAATGTGAACCTCCCGCTCTATGAACAGCAGTTGCGGGAAGCGGATATGGCCATCCAAAACCTGTTGAACGCCATCCAGCAGGGTATTCTCACCAAGTCCACAAAGGGACGGCTGGAAGAATTGGAAGCCACGAAGGAGGAACTGGAAACCCGTATCGCCTGTGAAAAGCTGGCGAAGCCCAAGGTGAGCGCCGAGTTTATGACGTTCTGGCTCCACCGCTTCCGCAAACTGGACGTGCGACAGAAAGCCCACAGGAAGATGCTGATTGACACTTTTATCAACGCTATTTTCGTCTATGACGATAAAATGGTGATTACCTTCAATCACAAGGAAGGGACGGACATGATTACATTTGATGACCTCAAAGCTACTTCTGCGGCGGGAAAAACTGGTTCGGATTTGGATTGCTTAACTGCACCACGTCGGAGCGAAATCCGCTCCACTCCATTTTAAGGCGGTCCCTTTTGGGGCCGCCTTAAAACTGTGTTCCGCTCCTTTGCTCCTCCTTTCCAACTCGAACCCGCTGCGCTGGGCTTCAAGTTGGCTTTTGGTGCATGATGATCGTCTGCATCTTTTTTATCAACGAAAGACATGCGGAGTGTCCAAATAGGACGCTCCGCATTATTTTTGCCCGCAAATTCCATGCGGCAATCCGCCTTGGAGCGGTGGATTTAAAAGGATACAGTATAAAGCAGGGCGTGCTGTGCCGCTGCCGGCCGCCTCCTGGACACAAAAAAGACGCCGGCAGCAGCCGGCGTCTTTTTTGTTCAATGCTCCTGCCCTGGAGGTCCCTTATTTCAAATACTTTTTCAATTTGTAGGTGACAGCCTGTACATCAATCGGCTTGGCCAAGTGGTCATTCATGCCGCAGGCCAAACACTTTTGAATGTCCTCAGAAAACGCGTCGGCAGTCATTGCGATGATGGGGATATCCGCGTCCTCACGCTCCAGCCTCCGAATCGCGGCGGTGGCCTCATAGCCGTCCAGAACCGGCATTCGCACATCCATGAGGATCGCGTCATAGTACCCGGCTGGGGAGCTCTCAAATTTCTCCACGCAGGCCTGCCCGTTCTCCGCCCAATCCAATTCCACTTCAAGGATGGAGAGCATCTCGCTTGCCACTTCCCAGTTCAGCTCATTATCCTCCGCCAGCAAAATATGCTTCCCCCGAAGCACCAGGTCAACCGCCTTTTCAGTATCGGCGGCTTTTTCAACGCCGGTGCCGGTAAATGCGCTGAGGGCATTGAACAAAGTGGACTGAAACAGCGGCTTGGAGATAAAGCCGGAGATCCCCGCCTCCCGGGCCTCGTCCGCGATCCCGCTCCAATCACAGGCCATGAGCAGGGCCGCAGGGCTGCCCTCCCCGCAGCGCAGCCGAATGGCCCGGGCGGCCTCGACCCCATTCATGTCCGGCAGTTCCCATCCCAAAAGGACCAGCTGGAAGCGGCCGTCCGCCGTCCGCTCCACGGCCTGCTGGGCGCTCAGGCACCACTGGGCGCGCAGGCCGATGGAGTCCAGAATATGAACTGTGTTGGCGCACAGCCGCTGGTCGCCGTCAACCACCAGAACGTCCCAGTCCGGGAGCTCCGGGGCCATCTCCCGCTCCGCCGCCTTCTCCAGGTCAAGAACGACGTGAAACTCGCTGCCGCTCCCCTGTTCGCTGCGGACGGAAATGGCGCCGCCCATGGCGTCGATAATATACTTGGTGATTGTCATTCCAAGCCCGGAGCCCTCGGTTTTCTGCACCCGCTTGTTGTCCTCCCGGCTGAAGGATTCGAATATTACCTTTTGATACTCCTTTGACATGCCGATTCCCGTATCGCTGACCAGGAAGTGGGTGCGGACGCGGGAAGGCGCCTCCGGAAGGGCCTCCTGATACACTGTCACCGAAATGGAGCCGCGCTCCGGCGTAAATTTGACGGCGTTCCCCAGCAGGTTGATCAGCACCTGATTCAGCCGCACGCTGTCGCAGAACACATCCTCCGAGAGGATATCGTAGGCAGCCGCGTTGAACCGCTGATTTTTCGCCTTGACCTGAGGCTGCATGATATTGACAATGCAGTCCATTACCTCTCGCAGCGACATGGGCTCAACGTTCAGCGCCATTTTACCGCTTTCAATCTTGGAGATATCCAACACGTCGTTGATCAGCCCCAGCAGATGCTTGCTGGACAGCGTGATTTTACGCAGATAATCCTGAACCTGCCCCGGATTATTGGCGTGATCCATGGCCAGGGACGTCATCCCGATGATGGCGTTCATGGGGGTGCGTATGTCGTGGCTCATGCTGGAAAGGAAGTCCTGCTTGGCCGTGCTGGCCTGCTCCGCCTCTTTGCGGGCCCGCTCCGCGTCCTTCCGGGCGGCGTCCATTTCCGTGTTCACCCGCTTCAGTTCAGACAGCTGGTTTCGGTACAGCCGCAGATACCGAAAGAATATGTAGAGGAGCATGGCGATGACCGCGAAGGAAGCGGCGTAGACAATGGTGAGCCAATGGCTGCCCATCCCCGCGATTGCGTCGTCCAGCTTGTCGAAGGGGAGGACCGTCACCAGATACCAATCGCAGTAGGGCAGGTCGGTGCAGTACAGGTGGCGGCGGGACTGGCCGTTTTTCAGAATGGCGGAATAATCTTCATTCCGGCTCATGGCCGCCGTCAGCTGTTCAATGTAGGAGGCGGCCTCCTCGCCCTGACCCTCGAAAATACTGGAGAGCCGGTCAAAATAGTTTTTGTGGGCATCGTTCTCGCTTCCGACAACGTAGCTGCCGTCCTTTCGTATGACGAAGGAATAGCTCAAGGACTTGTCAGAGTCCAGGAAGAGGACCTGGCCCATATATTGGGTGGAAAGCCCCACAACCATGGCAAGGCTGTCGCCTCCGTCGGACATGGGGTATTCGCAGGGGACGCCGAACAGGATCACGCCGTCTCCGCTGCTGTCAACTGCGGACGCCGTCTTGCGCTCCCCGCTCCGCAGGCTCTCCAAAAAGGGCTCCGGGTGCTTGAGCTCCACGGGGTCGCCATAAATCATTTCAATTTCGCCGTCGGGCGAGTACAGGGCGGCGCACAGAAAGTGCCTTGCCCTTGCGCCGTATTCAATCTCCTCCTTCGAGCCGTAACCGGAGTCCTGGTCTCCTGCCGCAATATGCGCGATGGATTCCGCCATGGTCAGGCGGAGCTCAATAATCGTTTCAAAGTGCAGCGACACCTGCTCGTTCATTCCAGCCATATAGGCGGTGCCGATCTCCTCAATCGTGCTTTCGCTCACATCGTGAATGGACATTCCGAGAAAGGAAAACACAAAAATAGTGAAACAAATCATCACCGCTATGCTGATTTTGAAGGAACGCGGCAAAGCCTTGTTTTTCATACTTTTTCCATCCTCACAGTTTTCAACATTTTAAGAACCTGTATTCACAGCCGAAATCGCCGGATGGCCGAGGGATTTTCCCGTCAGGCAAGGCGAATTTTCGCAGGAATAATTGTGTTTATTTCAAGGAAATTTGTGTTTATTTCAAGAAAATTCAACGCCGCATGACGGGAAAAGGCCCGGTCAGATGGTGAATTGAGGTTGTGGATACAGGTTCTAAGAAGTGGTCAGCCCCTCAATTGGCTCATGACCTGGAACATTTTACGGATGTCCACCGGCTTTGCCAAATGCTCGTTCATTCCGGCGTCCTTTGCCAGCGCGATATCCTCATCGAATGCGTTGGCCGAGAGGGCGATGATGGGCACGGTCTCCGCGTCCCTTCGGTCCAGGCCGCGAATCACCCGCGCCGCCTCGTATCCGCTCATAACCGGCATCATCAAGTCCATGAGCACGCAGTCAAATGCCCCCGGCTCAGCCGCGGCGAAGGCGTCCACGGCGGCCTTTCCGTCGCTGGCAGTCACGACCTCCACGCCCACGTCCCGGAGAATGTACTCCACGATTTCACAGTTAATCTCGTTGTCCTCCACCAAAAGCACGCGCATCCCGGCAATATTGTCCGGCATAGTCCAGGCCTCGTCCGCGGACGCTGCCAGCTGCGCCTCATCGACTGGAAGGGGAAGGGTGATCCGGACCACGCTCCCCTTGCCGACCCGGCTGTCGATCTCAACCGTTCCCTTCATCTGATCGACCAGCTTCTTCACGATGGACATACCCAGGCCGACCCCGTTATAGTTGGTTCTCGCTCCCTGGTGCTCCTGGGTGAACGGCTCAAAAATGTGCTCCTTGAACTCCTCTCCAATGCCGATTCCGGTGTCCTCGACGACAAACCGGCAGCTTGCGGTCCCATTTTGGAAGGCGGTCTCCTCCGCCCGGACGAAGACGGCGCCGTGGGGCCGGTTATATCGGAGGGCGTTGTCCATGACGTTTGTCAGAATCTGTTTCAAATGCAGCGGATTTCCGAGCACCCTGCTGTGCCGCAGCCCGGAATCCTCCAGCTCCAGCCGGATGCCCCGCTCCTCCGTCAGGGGGGAGAGCATGGCGATACAGTCTCTCAGCGTGTCGTGAAGGTCAAAGGGCTCCTCCACCACCGCGGGCCTTCCGCTCTCCAGCTTGCTGACCTGAAGCACGTCGTTCACCAGGGACAGCAGATACTCCGTTGACACCCGGATTTTCTTCCGGCACTCCCTCTGCCGCTCCGGGTCGTCCTGGCATCTCTCCTGAATGGCCAGCATTCCCAGAATCCCGTTGATGGGCGTGCGGAGGTCGTGGGACATGTGGGAGAGAAACTCGCTTTTTGCCGAGTTTGCCCGCCGCACCCGCTCCAGCAGCTCCATGATGGACTGTTCCTGCTTCTTTCTCGTGACCATGGTCTCTGTGATGTCCTGATGGTATCCGTTCAGGCTGACGCCGGGTTTTTTGAAGGTCTTGTCCGGCACACCGCCGCAGCGGACATAGATTTTCCCCAGCTCCGGGTGATTCCAGGGGTACACCACCTCGGAGCGCCCGCCCTTCAGCATCTCCTGCACGGATTCCTCCACCATCTCCACATAATCCGGCTCGATGCCCGCAAACCAGCGGCGGTAGCATTCCTCCGGCCCGATCCCGTCCGGCACCCCCAAAAGAATCCGCATGGTCCGGTCCGCGTACATTCTCGGCGGGCAGCCCTCCTCCAGCTCGATGGTCCAGATTCCGGTTCGGGCGCCCTCCAGAATGTCCTCCAGGCTCTGCCTTGCCTCCAGCTTGTACTTCTCCTCCTGCTCCACCAGGGCGTTGACATCCCGCAGGGCGAAAATCGCGCAGTTCTCCGTGGCCGTCTTCTCCGTGGCGGAGAAGTGGATCTCCAGGTGCTTCAGTCCCGAGGCGCTGTCCTTCACCTGGTACCGGGCGGAGAACTTCTTCTTGGTCCTGAGCTGGGCGAGCACATAGCGCTTTTTTGTCACGGTGCGCAGCCGCTCCTGGTCCCGGGGAACCACATACTGGGAAATATACCGCTCCAGAGCCGCCTCGTACCCGTCCTGAAAATTGGCCGCCCAATCCACCTCCAGCTGCCCGCTGCTGCGGTAGACCTCGCACTCGCCGGTGTCGAGGCTTACCTGATATATGCCAAGGTAGTCCACACTGAGGGCGTGGAGCACGTTATAGCTCCGCTTCTGAAGCTCCCGGACCAGATTGCGCCGCTTCAGGGAGGACACGATAAAATACGCCGCGGTCTGGAGCATGTTTGACGCGTACTCCAGCGACCGCACAGGGGGATTGTCCACGCCGTAAAAGCCGATGATCCGCTTGCCGTCATACAGGGGGACCACCACAAGGGAGTGGACGCCCTGCCGCTCCAGGTTCTCATACTGAAGCGGATCGGTCTCCCGGATATCCTCCAGGCTTTCAATGACGATGTGCTTGCCGATGCGGAATTTCCGGTACCAGCTGGCGCACACCTCCGGGGGGACGTTTTGGAGGCTGTCCTTTTCCGGCTCCACCCCGTCGGCCACCCACTCATAGGTGTTGTCATCGCAGCCGGACTCGTTCTGCTCGAATATATAGGTCCGCTCCCCGTTCAGCGCATGTCCCAGATGCTTCAGCAGCACCCCCAGCGACTGGTCCGGCGTCTCCTCCAGCAGGGCGACGCGAAGGCCCTCGTTGATGACGGCCTCCAGATTCTGAACGCTTTGTATGCCGCTGTGGCGCTCGTGGGTGTCGGCGGCCGGAGCGCTCTCCCCAGTCCGTTCCCAAAATTCCCCTGAATAATCCATATACCTGTCCTCCATATTGACTGATCCAAGTTCAATCGCTGCCACAGCGGATGCCCAGGCGCGGCGTTCCGGAAGGCGCCGCTTTACATTGCCGGTGTGGTTCCGCTCTGCCCCGGGGCTGCGCTGAAAAAATCAGAAAATCTGTGTCATAATACCATGTACCACCCAATCGTGTCAATCATATGCGGCAGAAAACTGTGTCAAGCAGTTGCGGCGCAAAAAAGTGCCTCTCGCGGGAGGGGATATATGGTATAACATCCATACTTTGTCAAAAAGGGAGGGCGTCTACAGGGTCAGGCGGCTCAGAATCTGGAGTTTGCAGCTGCCGCCTCTATCAGAGTGTAAAAGCATCGGAGCAGGTGATTGGCCTGCTCCGATGCTTTATGAAAGCGCGCTGGGGGCCAGAGGCCGTCCGTCAGTCCAGATCGGGGCCGGGCGCCTCCTCCCGGGCCCTGCGGAGCTGGGCGCTCACCCGCACCCAGCGGATCACCAGCGCCGCAGCCCCCGCCAGGATCAGGGCTATGCCCACGCCGCAGAAGGCCCGGATGGTGCCAAAGGCCCGGGGCTCCACCAGCAGAGGCGCGCCCATGGCCTCAAGATCCTGGTCGGTGTAGCCGTAGTAGTCCTGCAGATCCTCCCGGAACAGCTGAGCCAGCTCCTCCTCCATTTCCACCACCCGGGCGTCCACAATGAGCTCAGCCGTGGGCTCCCCGCCGTCCTCCAGCAGGCAGGCGTAGGTCTGCTCCACCAGGCTGTTCGCCGAGGAGAAGGAGTGGGAGGCGACCGAAAGCCCCAGGTACCCCTCTCCGCCGGGCAGGACGTAGTAGCGGAAGGAGGTCCGCTTGGATGTGGTGGCGTGGGTCCGGCTGTTTTCCGTCCAGGTCTCCATGCTGGCAAAGGTGTCCAGCAGGTAGGGAACCCGGCCCGACACGTGCTCCCCGGGGACGGCCCCCTCCTCCAGCACATCCTCAAAGCTTTTGGGCGCCTGGAAGGAGGTGATGGTGTCCTGCAGGGACGGCCACAGCATCAGCCCGCCGATGAGAATCAGAATCAGCCCGACCCGGCTGATTTTAGCCATTAAATTTCCCATTTTTATTTCTCCTCACTCACAACTCACATAAACTTTCGCTTCCGCCGGCGGGCCCTCACGCCATGGGCGGAATTTCCGGCAGAGTCAGCGCGTAGGCGTCGCTGAGCTCCTGGAGCAGGGCGGGGTAGTCCTCATCCATCAGCTCCGGCTGGTAGGTGATGGACGCGGAGAGGTAGAAGCCGTCCTGCTTGTAGTCGGCGTACAGCGCGACCACCCGGACCTTGGTGCGGTCCTCCTCAAAATAGGAAACCTGCTTGACGGCCACGTCGTATTCCTCGAAATACTGGGTGTCGGTGACGCCGTCCTCATAGATATCCATGCCGGCGTCCACCATGGCCTGATAGGCCGAATCCACCACATCGACGGCGTTCCCGTCGGACTGGGCGATGGTGACCTCCACCTCCATGCCGTGGGCGGCGGAGCGGATGGCGCGGCCGTCGTTGGGGTAGACGGGGTCCTGGCTGTAGGGGACGTGGGCGTCCACATAGGCGCCCTCATAGCCGAACATGCCGTCGGGGGCCTTGATGTAGCCCACCCCGGTGTAGGCGTACCCCAGCTCCTCTCCCACGTGGAACAGCTCCTGGGGGTCGGGCAGGGGGGTGGGAGTGGGGGTGTGGGTCTCCTCCACGGGCTGGGTGGGGGTGGGGTCGGGGGAATCGAGCGCCGGACCCTCCAGCAGCAGGCCGAAGCCCGCGCCGGCCAGGGCCAGCACCGCCGCCAGCACCACCGACAGGATGAACAGCCCCCAGCGGGGCGGGACAGGCTCCTGGACGGGCTCCATGCCGGGGACGGGGGCAAAGCCGGGATAGGCCTTGGGGATGGAGAGCTTCTTTCGCCTGCCGTTGGCGTTGGCGTAGGAGCCCAGCCACCGCCAGGAGTCCTCCTGGATGAACTGGAAATCCGTCAATGGCATCACCGCCCGGCTGAGGATGCTGCCCGGCATCACCTGTCCGCTGCTCAGCAGGGAGATGGCCCGCAGGATGGAGGCCTTGGCCCGCTCCTGCTCCTCCGCGCTGAGGATGTCCCACCGGATGGCCCGAATGGCCCCGTTCTTCTTGGTGAAGCGGTATGTATCGGAGACGTTCAGCAGGGGGAGGTTCACCTTCCACACCATGCCGTTGACCCGGACCATGAGGAACGTGGCGTTTTGGGCCAGCTGGACATGGGCCAGGCCGATCAGCATCATCACGATGCTGCTGATGAGGCAGCCAAAGCCCGCTAAAATGAGTGACGGGGCGTAATTGTCCCCAAAGGCCATGAACATCAGCACAACGGTGGGCACGAGGCCCAGCAGCATGGACAGCGAGGCGCTGAACCTCAGCGGGCGCAGCCACTTGGGATTCCCGGGATAGAAGGCGGCCTCCACCTCCTCCGTGCCCTGGGCGGCGGCAGAGGCGCGGGGGAGGTCGGGCAGGTCCGAGCCCTGAAGCCCGCTGATGATGGTGGGCACCGCCCCCACCAGGGTGAACAGGTACAGCAGGGCCAGATTGCCCCAGTAGATGCGGCCCTCCAGGGCCTCTGCCTCCAGCAGGGCGGGGATGGCCTGGAAGCACTCGAAAATACCGGCCTCCGCCACGCCGGCCACGGCGATGGCCCAGGTGAGCTGGTGGGCCAGATAGGTCATGATCAGAATGAGGACGCAGGAGATGACCGCCCCCATCCTGCTCAGCCGGCCGCCCAGCAGCTCATAGCCCTTCAGGGCCCCCACGGCCATGACCAGGCCGGAGATGGAGGCCACATAGCCCAGCTGGTCGATCAGGACGATGCAGAGCACGCCCACCAGTGAGCCCAGAAAGGCGCCCACCGCGCCGGCCGCTACATTTTCCCTTTTTTGTTCCCTTTCCTGTTCCATATCAGAACAGCCTCCCTTCTCAAAATACAGGTTCTTAGAGGACGTCTGAGCAAAGCGCCGCGGGCGCATTTGTTCAGAGATTCCTTATAATATGGGGTCGGGCGGACATCCGTCACTGCCCGTGGTAGATGGAGTTGATAATCCGTTTCAGCTCCTGGGCGGTGATGTCGCCGGTGACAGAGCACTCGGCGGGACCGCTGGCCCAGACAGCGGCGGGCCGGCCCGCGTTGGTCATGAGCATATGGGTTACGCCCCCCACTGTGTAGGGGATCGGATCCCCCTCGTCCTTCTGGAAATGGGTGCTGGGAGAGGTGGAATACTGGCCTGTGTCGAAGTAGACGTTGATAAATATAGTCAGGTGGCTGTCGCCCCGGGCGTAGAGCGCCGCAAACATGACATTGCCCAGCTCCGACATGTCCTCCACGTGCAAAGCGCTGAGCTCAAACCCCTCCGGCATCCAGCTGGGGGCCAGCGGCTGAGACAGGCCGCAGGCCGACAGCGCCTCCTGAAGGCTGGCGTATTCTTCCGGCTCCTCTGGTATGTGGATGTCGCTCTTTGGGATGGGGACGATCTGGTCCGGCTCAATGGCCAGCTGCTCGTCTGTCCACCGGGCCAGAATCCCCCACAGGTCATAGCCGTTGGCCCCCGTGGCCGCGCAGACCAGCAGCAGCGTGGCCGCCAGTGCCGCCGCGGCCAAGGCGGTGCGGAGCCACCGGCGGCGCCGTCCTGGGGCGGCGCATGAGGACGGCGGGCTGCCGTCCTCATAAAGGGAGGTTCCGAACGGGGCAAAAGGGAGGTATTTTTCCTGAAAGGCGGCCCACGCCCGGTCCACAGGGGGCTGTGGTTCCCGCTGGGCCAGAAGCTGGGCGGCATGGTACAGCTTGTCCATATCAGCTCCCCCCTCCTCCGGGGAGTAGAAGTCAAGCAGCAGAAGCTTCTCCAGACTGGCTGAGCTCATCTGTTCCATGGCGGCGTCCTCGTCCTTCCAATGTTCAGACCCTGACACACAGATTCTCCCCTTTCATAGGTATTTTCAGGCCCTCAGCTTCTTTTGCAGGCGCTTTCTGGCCCGCTGCACCCGCTTTTTACAGGCCTCCACGGACACGCCCAGCTCCTCCGCCAGCTCCAATATGGTGCAGCGGTCCAGGGCGATGCGCTTGAGCAGCTGAAAATCTTCGCTGCCCGATATGTCGTTGAACAGAAGGTCCACGCTCACCAGCTCGGGCGAGTCGGTGGGCAGGTCCGTCCCCTCCTCCAGAGACAACAGCTTTTTTAATTTTGTCTGGGTGCGCAGCATATTCTGCATGACGTGCTTCAGGGTGAGCATGATCCACCCCTGGGGATTGGGGCTGGACAGGAACTGCTCCCGCCTGGCGCAGGCGATGCAGAAGGCGTCCTGCACCGCCTCCTGGGCCAAGGCGTCGTCCTCCAGGACCCGCAGGGCGTAGGCGTGAAGGGCGGGGTACATCTCTTTATACAGTTTTTCCACCGCAGCTTTCCACGGCTCTCCGCCTTTCACCGCCTCACCTCCCGCTGGCCCCGGGGGGCGCGGCGCGCCTCAGGACCATATTTCTCCACTCTATAATAGTTGTGTTGAAACCGGACCGTTTGGGGACAGCGGATTTGGGAAAATGCGGCGGGAAGGCGCGCCGAAAACCGCTGACCCAATCCGTATCATCGGACCAGATCAGCGGTTTGTTAAGGTCTTGTGTCTGGAATGGGCGGAGAGAATCAGCTTTTGGGCCTGGGCTTGAACAGGAAGGCCACCAGAACGCCCAGGAAGATGGCCGCGGCAATTCCGCCGGCGGTGGAGGTGACCCCGCCGGTGAGGGCGCCCAGCAGGCCCTTTTCCGCCACCGCCTCCTGCACGCCCTTGGCCAGGGAGTAGCCAAAGCCGGTGAGGGGCACCGTGGCCCCCGCCCCGGCCCACTCCACCAGGGGCTGGTAGGCGCCGACCCCTCCGAGCACCACGCCGGCGACCACGTAGGCCACCAGGATGCGGGCGGGGGTGAGCTTGGTCTTGTCAATGAGGATCTGGCCGATGATGCAGAACAGGCCGCCCACGAGAAAGGCTTTCAGATAGTCCATCAGGTTCCTCCTTCCAGCGCGATGGCGTGGCAGATGCCGGGGATGGACTCCCCCTGCATGGTGGCGGTGGGGGAGTGGAGCGCCCCGGTGGGGCAGAACAGGATGCGCTTCCACCGGCCCGCCAGCAGCCCCGGCAGCAGGTAGCCGCACAGCACCGACGCCGAGCACCCGCACCCCGACGCCCCGGCGTGGACGTCCTGCTCCTCCCGGTCAAACAGGAGCAGGCCGCAGTCGTTGTAGTTGGACAGGGAGACCCCATCCCGGGCGAAAAAGTCGGAGACGATCTCGTGGCCCAGCTGGCCCAGGTCGCCGGTGACGATGAGGTCGTAATAAGAGGGCTCCAGGCCGGTGTCCTCGAAGTGGGCCTTCAAGGTCAGATACGCCGCGGGCGCCATCGCGGCCCCCATGTTGTTGGCGTCCTTGATGCCCTTGTCCACCACCTTGCCCACGGTGACCCGGACCACCCGGGGCCCGGGCCGGACCGAGCTGGTGACGATCACCGCGCCGGAGGCGGTGGCCGTCCACTGGGCGGTGGGGGTGCGCTGGCAGCCGTACTCCAGCGGGGTGCGGTACTGCCGCTCCGCCGAGCAGAAGTGGGAGGAGGTCACCGCGGCGGCGTAGGTCCCGTATCCCCCGCTGAGCAGCAGGGAGGCCAGGGCCAGGCTCTCCCCCATGGTGGAGCAGGCCCCATACAGCCCGAAGAAGGGGAGGGCGGCCGCCCGGGCGGCGTAGCCCGAGCCGATGCACTGGTTGAGCAGGTCCCCCGCCAGCAGCAGGTCCAGGTCCGACGTGCGCAGCCCCGCCCGCTTCAGCGCCGCGTCCAGGGCCAGCTGCTGCATGGCGGACTCCGCCTTCTCCCAGGTCTCGGCCCCAAAGAGGTCGTCCTGACAGGTGTGGTCGAAGTGCCGGCGCAGAGGCCCCTGGCACTCCTTGTGCCCGGCGGAGGAGCCGTGGCCGATGATGACGGGGGGCGACCCGGGCTGGAAGGTCTGCTGCCCCAGCTTTTGATTTTCCATGGAAAGGACTTCCTTTCAGAGCGTTGTTGCGGCGCTCGGCCCCCTTGCGGCTTTGCGCCTCCTGCCGTTAGTCTGCGCAGAAAGGTCCAATCCATGCACCAGAAAGATTTGACAATTGTGTGGGCTTTGTCTCTGGAAAAATGGGAAAAATGGTGGTATAATACCCTTCAATGATTTTGGGAGGGTTGGCTTATGCCAGAGGAGACGCGAACCATCGGATACATCTGCCCCGTCTGCGGCCAGACGGTGATTGCCCAGCGCACCGCCTTCCAGCTGTGCGCCGGGGACAGTGTGCTGCCCTGCCCCTGCGGCAAGTCGGAGCTGTCCTTCCGCCAGCTGGGGGATCGCTGCGAGATCTCTGTGCCCTGTCTGTTCTGCGCCAGGGACCACCGGGCGGTGTGCGCCAACGACGGGCTGCTGCGCAAGCCGCTGCTGGCGCTGAGCTGCCCCGCCTCGGGGCTGAGCTGCTGCTGCATCGGCGAGGAGGGCCAGGTGTTCCGGGCCATGGAGAAGCTGGAGGGGGCGGTGGACAAGCTGCGGCTGGACGACCAGACGGACAGCCGGGGCGCGTTCCTGGACCAGGTGGTGATGGGCGAGGTGCTGGCCGAGCTGAAGGACATCGCCGCCCGGGGCGGGGTGAAGTGCGCCTGCGGCGCGGCGGATTACGGGGTGAAGGTGGGCTACTCCTCGGTGGACCTGGTGTGCGGGGCCTGCGGCGCGGCCCTGCGCCTGCCCGCCGCCACCCAGGACGATCTGGCCGCGCTGTGCGCCCAGGCCACGCTGACCATCCCAGGAAAGAAGGAATAGGATTTGAGTACGGTCTATGAGATGAATTTCCGGGTGGACTCCCGGGATGTGGATTTGTTCAACCAGTGCCGCCCGTCGGCGGTGCTGGGCTATTTGCAGGAGGCCGCCACCCAGGCGGCGGTGGAGCTGGGGGTGTCCGGGCCGGAGATTTTGAAAAAGTACAACTGCCTGTGGATGGTCACCCGGAACTGGGTGGAGCTGGACGCCCCCCTGCGCTGGAACGATCTTATCACCGTCAGAACCTGGCACCGGGGGGCCGCCGGCGCGTCCTCCTACCGGGATTTCGATTTGTACCGGGAGGGGAAGCCTGTGGGCCAGGGCACCTCGGTGTGGGTGATGGTGGACGCGGCGGAGCGCAGGCTGTACCGCATGAAGGGCTTGACGGAGTTTCAGGGCACCGACGGCGGGGAGCTGTGCAAGGCCGTCAAGCTCCGCCGTCCCGGCCTGCCGGAGGTGTTTGACAGCCGGGTCCGGCGGGAGCTGGGCTACTCCCACACCGACATCAATGGCCACGTGAACAACGCCCACTACGCCGACTTTGCCTGCGACAGCCTCCACCTGGAGCGGCTGGGCCGGGAAAGGTTTGTGCGCTCCTTCCAGATCGGCTACGTCAGCGAGTGCCGGGCGGGGGAGAGCATCTGGGTGGACACCGCCGTCCGGGGAGACGAGCTTTTCGCCCGGGGCGAGGGGGAGGACGGCGGCGAGCGGTTTGATTTTACCCTGAAACTGGAAAACGTGTCGGAAATCGTCAGCTGAAACCAATCAAATCGAGAAACTTAATGCTTTTGTAACAAATTGACGCGAACTTTTGTAACGACTTCCCAGTATCCTAATCCTTGCAAGAGATGTTTTCTTTTTCATTCTATCCTCCATCCTTTGAGCCGGGGCGCCAGCCTCGGCTCGCCTTTTTGCGCTTTCGCCCCCGGCCAATGGCCCGGGGGCGCTTTTTGCGCGGGTTTGTCATAGGAAGAGAAAGATGTCCTCTATGGGAGCGTCCACCGCCCGGGAGATGTCCACCGCCAGCTTCAGAGAGGGATTGTACTGGGCCTTTTCCAGCCGCATGATGGTCTCCCGGCGCACCCCCACCTGGAGGGCCAGCTGCTCCTGGGTCAGCTCCTTGAGCTGGCGGTATTTTTTCAGCCTGCACTCAAAGTCCGGCATGGTCACTCCTCCCCGCCGTCCAGCTGGTCCGCGCTGTCATAGCGGTAGAGCAGGTACTCGCTGAGGAAGAGGTCCAGCGCCACCGTCAGCGAGAGCGCAATCAGCACGGCGATGAGGGTGTAATCCAGGCTGCCCAGCAGCGCCCCGCGGCCGTGGCCCACCACCAGCAGCACCGCGAGGAGAATCCCCACAGTCACCCGGTGGGCAGTCAGCTCCGCTTGGGTCCTGTTCTCCACATACCGCTCGTCCATGAGGGTGTTGGACATTTTTCCCTCATAAAAAAAGCCGAAGAACCCAAAAAACGCGAAAAAGATAAAGGGGAAAACCGCTTCATATGCGCTGTAGGTCCAGAAGCCCCCAAAGCCCAGAAAGCCGGTGAAGCCCAGCAGGCCCAGCTTGGGATTGAGCCTGCGGGTGGTGTTGGCCGTCTTCTGGCGGCGCTTTTCGGCAAAGGCGGCCCTTAGAATCAGCACTGCCAGATAGAGCACATACAGAACAAAGAGAGCCGTGGAGATCAGCATGGGCAGGTCCTGGGGCACAAACTCATACGTGGAGAAATCGGTGGGAACTATTAGCCGCCAGTCGTTGAACTGGATGGAATACCAGCCGGATGCCGCCAGCAGCAGGACGATTATTACGCCCAGGATGATGGTGAATGTAGCTTTGGACTTTTTCATGACGAGCTCCTCCCAACAGATGAGATATATTTATCTTGAGATTTATTTCTCTCTTAATGAGATGAATATATCACTTCCTGCCGGAGCTGTCAAGGGGGAAGTTACAAATAAATCACTTTTTGCCGCGGGGGAATCCTTAGACTATCTTAACTTCGATTTTATGAAGGCTTTGGATTTGCGCGGTACAATCCAAAGCGTCAGATGGGCCGTCCCATTGGCGAAAACACAACTGTTTGGAGGGCATATGTATGAAGAAAAAGTGGCTGATTGGGCTTGGGGTCGCCGCGGTTGTCATTTCGGGCGTTATTTTGTGCTACACCATGTTTTTTTCCAGCCTCGGCGATACCTATTATTACACCCAGATCGACAACAGCAGGCTCAGTCGGGCAGGGGGGCAGGGCGTGATTGACCTGACGGGCAACGGTGGGATGGAGTATTCTTACACCCTGCCCTCTTTCGATGAAAACGGCGGGCAGCGAGACATCACCTTCGGCGTGTCACGGGAGCTGCGGGAGAGCGCCTTCCTGCGCCTCACGGTGCGGTCCGGCCGGGGCGTGATGACCTGGGCGGAGGTGCAGTACGACGAGCTTCCCCCGGCGGTGCGGGAGCACTACGCCGCCCCGGAGAATTGACAGGAAGCCCCCGCAGTCATGGACTGCGGGGGCTTCTTCGTCTGTGGGCCGTTGCAGGGGTACACATCGTGCGCCCGTTTTGACCGAGCTGGTTCCGTAACACGCGGGCGCACAATGTGCGCCCGTTTTGACCGAGCTGGTTCCGCAACATGCGGGCGCACAATGTGCGCCCCTACTGGCAAAATCATAAAATCCCATCGGGGCGAAGCCGCGACGGATGAGAGGGCGCCCTTACACAACGAAATGAAACAAAAAGCCCCGCAGTCTATGACTACGGGGCTTTTTCCGCTTATTTTCCGATCAATACATGCCCATGTCGGGGGCGGGAGCCGGCGCGGGAGCGGGGGGCTCGGGCTTGTCGGCCACCAGGGATTCGGTGGTCAGCAGCACGGCGGCCACGGAGGCGGCGTTCTCCAGGGCGGAGCGGGTCACCTTGGTGGGGTCCACGATGCCGGAGGAGATCATGTCGCAGTACTCCTCCTTATAGGCGTCGAAGCCGTAGCCCACCTTGCCGGCGGTCTTGACCTTCTCCAGCACCACGGAGCCGTCGATGCCGGCGTTGGCGGCGATCTGCTTCATGGGCTCGGCCAGGGCACGGGCCACGATGTTGGCACCGGTCTTCTCGTCGCCCTCCAGGGTGTTCACCAGGGCCTCCACAGCGGAGATGGCGTCCACGTAGGCGGCGCCGCCGCCGGCCACGATGCCCTCTTCCACCGCGGCGCGGGTGGCGTTCAGCGCGTCCTCGATGCGCAGCTTCTTCTCCTTCATCTCGGCCTCGGTGGCAGCGCCCACCCGGATGATGGCCACGCCCCCGGCCAGCTTGGCCAGGCGCTCCTGGAGCTTCTCTTTGTCGTAGTCGGAGGTGGTGGTCTCGATGGCCTTGCGGATCTGGCCCACCCGGGCGGAGATGGCGTCGGAGGAGCCCTCGCCGTCCACGATGATGGTGTTCTCCTTCTGGACCTTCACCTGGCGGGCGCGGCCCAGCATATCCATGGTGGCCTCCTTGACCTCCATGCCCAGGTCGGAGGAGATGACCTGGCCGCCGGTGAGGATGGCGATATCCTCCAGCATCTCCTTGCGGCGGTCGCCGAAGCCGGGGGCCTTGATGCAGCACACGTTCAGGGTGCCCCGCAGCTTATTCACCAGCAGGGTGGACAGCGCGTCGCCCTCCACGTCCTCGGCCACGATGAGCAGGCGGCGGCCGGACTGGGCCACCTGCTCCAGAATGGGCAGCAGGTCCTGGATGGAGGAGATCTTCTTATCGGTGAGCAGGATGAGGGCGTCGTCCAGCACGGCCTCCATCTTCTCGGTGTCGGTGACCATATAGGGGGTGATGTAGCCCCGGTCCAGCTGCATGCCCTCCACAACCTCGGAGTAGGTCTCGGCGGTCTTGGACTCCTCCACGGTGATGACGCCGTCGTGGGAGACCTTCTCCATGGCCTCGGCGATGAGGGTGCCGATGGCGTCGTCGGAGGAGGAGATGGCGCCCACCCGGGCGATGTCGGAGGTGCCGGACACGGGCTTGGAGTGGCTCTTGATGGCCTCAATGGCGGCGTCGGTGGCCTTGGCAATGCCCTTCTTCATGACCATGGGGTTGGCCCCGGCGGCCAGGTTCTTCAGGCCCTCCCGGATGATGGCCTGGGCCAGCAGGGTGGCGGTGGTGGTGCCGTCGCCGGCCACGTCGTTGGTCTTGGTGGAGACCTC
>ERZ808037.481-NODE-481-length-36983-cov-7.198260_pt1 | contig 36983 bp, 27 predicted proteins | sample MGYA00380190_ERZ808037 | MGnify/ENA primary metagenome ERZ808037 (study PRJEB31490, sample SAMN06133399) | mouse gut metagenome | isolation source: J9 | host: mice | place: China: Chengdu | collected 2015-05 ...
TATTCTGCAGGTGCTGGTATTCCGGCTTTATCTGCACATTGGCATAGAAAAAACGTATCAGCAGGAAAATCAGCTTATGGAGATGAATCACCGGCTGCTGGAGCGCAATATGGAGCTGCTGGCGGCATCCGGGGAGGACGGCGCCATGGAAAAAGTCTGCGATAACGCCGCGGTCAACAGGATTCTTACTGTATACACTTCGCAGGCAAGACAGGAGCAGATCAAGGTGATGCTGGACGTGGAGCTTGGCAGCAATCCCGGGATTCCCAATATCGATTTGATCACTATACTGGCAAATGCGTGGGAGAACGCTTTGTACGGCTGTATGGAAGCGAGGAAAGAGGAAGAGAAACGGGAGTGCGTGATCCGTCTGATGGTCAGGAGAAAGAAGAACAAGCTGGTCATCTACTGCAGCAATACGTGCAAGGTGGAGGCGGCGCTTGAAAAAGGGCTGCCAAGACCCGAGGATTCGGGCGGAATCGGCGTGATGAGTATTGTCAAGACGGTAGAAAAGTTTGACGGGGAGTACGATTTTAAAAACGATAACGGCGTATTTATTTTCCGTCTGGTTATGAATATTCCCTCCGACAGAGATGTTTCGGCGGCAGGGTGACAGGAGAGAATCCATGTATCAGATTGCGCTCTGCGACGACGAGATAGAACAACTGCATAAAACGGAGCAAATGCTTACAGAATACCGGAAAAGCCATCCGGATACGGACTTCCGGGTGGACTGCTTTGAAAGCGCCGACGAGCTGTTAGAGATGGTCGAGGAGGAGGAATATCTTCCGGATCTCATTCTGATGGATATTTATATGCCGGATAAGCTGGGGATAGAGGCGGCGAAAGAGCTGCGGGATATGGGTAATCCGTGTCGGATTGTGTTTTTGACGACTTCCAGAGAACATGCCCTCGATGCCTTTGAGGTGGAGGCGGCTCAGTATCTGGTGAAGCCGCTTGCGGAGGAAAAGCTGTTTCCGCTTTTGAATAGATTTCTTAAGGAGATGCAGGAGGAGCGGAAGCGGTATGTCCTGCTGCGGATTGACAGTACGGTAAGGCGGGTGGCAGTGGACGATATCGTATACTGTGAAGCACAGGGCAAATTTCAGTATATGCATTTTTCGGACGGCAGTCAGTGTATGCTGCGCGTCACAATGGGAAGACTGGGGGAAATGTTGAATCCTTACCCCGAATTTATGCGTGTCGGCGCTTCTTTCCTTATCAATATGGTGCATATCGAGTGCATCAGCAAGCTGGAAATCCGTATGGATACGGGGAAAAAGCTTTTCCCGCCGAGAAGCTCGTTTCAGGCGGTGCGGGAGAGGTATTTTGCATACTATTGTGGTGAATAGAGCGAAAAGAACTTCTAAAACTCAGCAGCAATGGCTGCTGAGTTAAGAAGTTCTATGTTTCGCTCGAGAGAATGCTTCGCATTCTCTGCGCTGTCTAGTCATTTCGTTCTTTACCCCAGAAAAATACGGCGACGGTGCCGGGACCGGTGTGGGCGCCGATGGTGGTGCCGATGCTGGTAATCATAACCTTGCCGTCCAGATTCGGGAAGCGTTCTTCAATTAAATCGGCGACGAATCTGGCGTCGGCATAGCAGGCGGACTGGGAAATATAACATTTTCCGCTGTAGGCGGTGCCTTCCTCGATGCATTCCTCCATTTTATCGACAATTGTATACATAACCTTTCTCTTGGTGCGGATCTTATAACGGGGAATCAGCCGCCCCATATGGTCCACGTTTAAGAGAGGGCAGATATTGAGCATATTGCCAATCATGCCGGAAGTTTTGGAGATACGACCGCCTTTGATATAGAAGGTAAGGTCGGTGGAAAAGAACCAGTGATTCAGGCGCAGCCGGTTGTCGAGCACCCATTGGTAAAGCTCTTCCACGGATAACCCATCGTCGCGCAGATCCGCCAGCTTTTCCATCAAAAGTCCGAAGCCGGAGGATGCCGCCAGAGAATCTACAATATAAATCGTCTGCTCCGGGTATTTTTCCGCCAGGATTTCTTTGGCGCCCATAGCGGAGTTGATCACGCCGGAGATACCGGAGGACAGACATAGATGCAGGATATCCTTGCCGGCTCGCAAAAAGGGCTCGAAATACTCCGTAAATTCCGCCACGTTGACCTGCGAGGTTTTGGTATCCGCGCCGTCCGCCATCGCCTGATAAAACTGCTCAAAGGACATACTCTTGCCAAGATCGTCCAGATATTCTTTCCCGTTCAGTTCATAGTGGAAACTGGCGTAGAAGATACCGCGTTTCGTGAATTGTTCCGCCGGAAGATCGGCAGTGGAGCAGCAGCTCAGAATATATTTCCTCATATAAAGGTATGCCTTTCCCGCAATCTGCGAATCAAATTTACTTTCAAATGCAACATACATTAGAGTTTACCACGTTTGCTGCGCAAATACAATGAGGACTTAGCACTAGCTTGTACTTGTTTTAAACGGAAATATTTGGTATACTGATAGCGCAAAGAAAAACAAAAATAAATAAAAATGATAAGAAAAAGGAGAGCAGACATGAAAGGAAACATTGTTGTTGGTCAGTCCGGCGGTCCTACAGCCGTTATCAACTCTTCCGTAGCGGGTGTGTACGCGGCGGCGAAGAAGCTGGGCGTGAAGAAAATTTATGGTATGGTTCACGGTATCGAGGGATTTCTGGAAGACAGAATGATAGACCTCGGCGAGTATCTGGATGATGAGACGGGAATCGAGCTTTTAAAGAGAACTCCCTCCGCATTTTTGGGTTCCTGCCGTTTCAAGATGCCCCAGATTGAGGGACATGAGGATGTTTATGAGAAGGTGTTTGAAATCATGGAGAAGCATGATATCGAGTGCCTGTTTTATGCCGGCGGCAACGATTCCATGGATACGGTCAAGATGCTGTCCGACTATGCGGCGGCTCATAATAAGCCTCAGAGGTTCATGGGCGTGCCCAAGACCATTGACAACGACCTGCCTGTGACGGATCACTGCCCGGGTTACGGTTCCGCTGCGAAATATATTGCGGCTTCCCTGAAGGAAATCATCCGCGACAACGCATCCTTCGGCGCGAAGAAGCCTACCGTCTGCATTGTGGAGATCATGGGACGTAACGCAGGATGGCTTACGGCTGCTGCAGCGCTTGCCAAGGGCGATGACTGTGAAGGCTGTGACGCGATTTATCTGCCTGAGAAAGTGTTTGATATCGACAAGTTTGTCGCGGATGTGAAGGATTTGGCGGCAAGAAAGTCTTCTGTAGTGATTGCGGTTTCCGAGGGTGTGAAGGTTGCGGACGGCAGATATGTATGCGAGATTGGCAGAGAGGTTGCCGTAGATGCGTTCGGTCATAAGCAGATGTCCGGTACGGCGGTTATGCTGGCGGATAAGATTGCTGCAGAGACAGGACTTAAGACCCGCGCGATTGAATTCTCTACCTTACAGAGAGCAGCGACTCATCTGGCTTCCCTCACGGATATCAACGAGGCGTTCCAGGTTGGTCATGACGCGGTGATGGCTGCGGAAGAAGGTAAGACAGGCATGATGATCACGCTTGACAGAAACGGTGAAGCTCCTTATCAGTGCGGTACCAGCGCTTACGATATCCACGCAATCGCGAACGTGGAGAGGAACGTGCCCGACGAGTGGATTACCGCGGACGGCAAGGGTCTGACAGACGAGTATGAGAAATACGCGAGACCTCTTATCATGGGTGAGCTGCAGCCGCTGTTTGTGGACGGACTGCCGAGACATCTGGTGAGAAAAATGTGAAGGAAAACACTAAGCTCGAAAAAACCTCGCTAAGTGTTATCAAGCTTCACATAAGAGAATGCCAAAGAACGGCATTCTCTGCATGAGATTAAAATAAACTTGATTTTTTAAAAGAGTGGTTTACAAAACCACTCTTTTGTTATATGATTGTTTTGGAAAACGATTTCCAAGAGCGGATTGCAGGTGCCAGGCGGAAAACGAAACAGCGGCGGGTATTATCCGACACAGGAATCGTTTCGGAATGGAAAAATTATGGTATCAATTAAAGATGTCGCAAAGCAGGCGGGTGTGGCGATTTCCACGGTTTCCAAGGTGCTTAACAACTACCCGAATGTGAGCGAGAAGACGAAGAAAAAAGTAAATCAGGCGGTGGCGGAGTTAAACTTTGTACCCAATTCCGTTGCGGCGGCGCTTTCTTCCAAGCAGTCCGGCAGGGTGGCTCTGCTTTTGAATCTCGGAAATGTGTCTCAGGCGGTGGACGAGATCAATATGCAGTACATGGCAGGCACGATTGGCCGGGCGGTGGAGCTGAATCTGGATGTGATCACGATATTTGACTCCATGCTGAGAAATAAAAGTCTGGACGAGGTGGTGCGTTATCTGCGTTCCCAGAGCATTACGGGACTTATTATATTTGGAATGTCGAAGGATGACAGGGTGCTCCAGAAGCTGATAGACGCGCAGCTTTTCAAGATTGTGACTGTGGATGCGCCTCTTGTGAACGCCTCCTCTTCCTCGGTCTGGATCGATCAGGAGTCGGCGCAGTACGATGTGGCGAAGAAAACGCTTAAGGAAAACAAGGGAAAGAGCATTCTCTATCTGGCGGGCAAGAAAAACGGCTATGTTTCCGGGGAACGCCTGAAAGGCGTACAGCGTCTGGCCAGGGAAGAGGGGATACCGCTGCTTGTCAGAAACGGGGAGTTTTCGGAGCTGCAAGCCAGAAATCTGACGCTGCGGTATGCGAAGAAAAAGGATATCGTGGTGTGCGCTTCGGACCTGATGGCGATTGGCGCGATGCGGGCGCTGATGGATATGGATATTTTCCGGCCGGTGTGCGGATTCGACGGGATCACGCTGATGGGCTATGCGGGCAAGCAGATGAACACGGTCAGGCAGAATTTCGAGCGGATCGCTTCGGAGGCGGTGGAAGAGCTAAAGCGGCTTCTGGACGGCGGAGAGGGCAGAGAGATAGTGCTGGATTATGAGCTGGTCAGAATGAAATACGAGGATATCCTGATGGCCGCACAGTGAAAAACTGCGGGCGGCATATGGCGGAGGTCTTCGCCGGAACCGGACGAAGCGTGAAAAAACGCGGGTTTACACGAAGGCAGAACTGGATAATATAATTAACATAGAATAAACAACTAACATGCAGAAAAGGAAAAGGGAGGTTTCAACATGGCACAGGCAAGCAACCTGAAAAGAGACGTACTGGTAATGAATCTGGAGCAGGAGTTAGAAAACCAGACACAGAGCGGATATGGTAAATCCATTGCCGGATGCAGCAATGAAGAGCTTTATTACAGCATTCTGCAGCTTTCCAAGAAGCTGATGACCGCATCGGAGCGGATTGAGGGCGAGAAGAAGATCTACTATATTTCCGCGGAGTTTTTGATCGGCAAGCTTTTGTCCAACAACCTGATCAATCTGGGCATTTATGACAATCTGGAGAAGATTCTTGAAAAAAACGGCAAACAGCTGTCCGTGATCGAGGAAGTGGAGCCGGAGCCTTCTCTCGGAAACGGCGGTCTGGGACGTCTGGCGGCATGTTTCCTTGACTCCATTGCCTCACTTGGACTTCCCGGCGAGGGCATCGGTCTGAACTATCATTTTGGCCTGTTTAAGCAGGAGTTTAAGGACAAATTGCAGACGGCCGAGAAGAATGACTGGATCGAGGCGCAGTCGTGGCTGACGAAGACGGACACGACCTTTGAGGTGGCGTTTGGTGACAGGAAGGTGACTTCCAGACTTTATGACATTGATGTCATTGGTTATGATAACGGCGTAAATAAGCTGAGACTTTTTGACATAGAGACGATTGACGAGAGTCTGGTTAAGAAGGGCATCGACTTTGATAAGGAAGATATCGAGAAGAATCTGACGCTGTTCCTCTACCCCGACGACTCCGACGAGGCGGGAAATCTTCTGCGCATTTACCAGCAGTATTTTATGGTGAGCAATGCGGCGCAGTTGATTTTAAAGGAAATGAAGGAGAAACAGTACGATCTGAGAACCATGTATGATCATGCGGTGATCCAGATCAACGACACCCACCCGACCATGGTTATTCCGGAGCTGATCCGCATTCTTGTAGATGAGAAGGCATTTTCGATGGATGAGGCGATTGATGTTGTGAGCAAAACCTGCGCTTACACGAACCACACGATTCTGGCGGAGGCGCTGGAGAAATGGCCGCTCAAGTATCTGGAGAAGGTAGTGCCCCAGCTTGTGCCGATTATAAAAGAGCTGGATAAGCGCGTGGCGAAAAAGTATAAAGACCCGAAGGTGCAGATCATCGACAAGGACGACAGAGTGCATATGGCGCACATTGACATCCATTACGGCTTCTCGGTGAACGGCGTGGCAGCGATCCATACGGAGATCTTAAAGAACACGGAGCTGAATGCGTTCTATCAGATCTATCCGGAGAAATTCAATAATAAGACGAACGGCATTACGTTCAGAAGATGGCTTCTGTCCTGCAATCACGAGCTGGCGGGCTTCCTTTCCGACACCATCGGGGACGGCTATAAGAAGGACGCGGCGAATCTGGAGAAACTTTTGGAGTTTGCGGACGACGAGGCTGTGCTTGACCGCATTGCAGAGATTAAGATGAACCGCAAGAAGGATCTGGCGGCTTATGTGCAGAAGGCGGAGGGCGTAACGCTGAATCCCGATTCTATCTTTGACATTCAGAGCAAACGTCTGCACGAGTACAAGAGACAGCAGATGAATGCGCTTTACATCATTCATAAATATCTGGAGATCAAGGCCGGCAAGAAGCCTGCAAGACCCATGACCTTTATCTTCGGAGCGAAGGCGGCGCCCGCTTATGTGATCGCGCAGGATATTATCCACCTTCTTCTTGTGTTACAGGAGATTGTGAATAAGGATCCCGATGTGAGCCCTTATATGACGGTGCTCATGGTGGAGAATTACAACGTGGCTTACGCCGAGAAGATGATTCCGGCCTGCGACATTTCCGAGCAGATTTCGCTGGCTTCCAAGGAGGCGTCCGGTACAGGCAACATGAAGTTCATGTTAAACGGCGCGGTGACGCTCGGCACTTCCGACGGCGCGAACGTGGAGATTCACGAGCTTGTGGGCGACGACAATATTTACATTTTCGGTGAGAAGTCCGAGAAGGTTATCGAGCATTACGAGAAGGCAGACTATGTTTCCAAAGAGTATTACAAAAAATCTCCTGTGATTAAGGAGGCGGTGGACTTTATCGTCGGCAAGGAAGCGCTTAAGGCAGGACACAAGGAGAATCTGGAGAGACTTTACAAGGAGCTGTTAAACAAAGACTGGTTCATGACCCTTCTTGATCTGGAGGATTACATCAAGACCAAGGATCAGATGATGGCTGATTACGAGGATCAGAAGAAGTGGAGAAAGATGATGCTTGTGAACATCGCCAAGGCAGGATTCTTCTCCTCTGACAGAACCATCGAAGAGTACAACAGAGACATCTGGAAATTAAGATAATCCGCCCGTAAGCGGTGACAAAAAGAAGATCACAAATAAAAAGGCCGGAACCATGCGCTGCATGGACTCCGGTCTTTGCATTTTGCGGGTGAGAGCGTTACGCATCTTCCAAAAGCGCTTGCAGCCGCTTCTTTGCAGGCGCGTAGTCACCACATTTCTGATAATACGTCCGCGCTTCCCCGATGTGCCCGGTGCACTCGTAGATCACGCCGACATTGTAGTATGCCATATAGCTGTTTACACCGTCTACGGAAAACTCTTCCGTGGTGGCAGCCTTTTCAAACTCGGCAATGGCGTCGTCGAAAAGGCCGTTATTCATATAAACCAATCCCATCAGAAAGACAAAATCCGCCCGCACCGCAAATGCATCGTAAAGCGCGGCAAGTCCCAGCGCATCCTGTGTGCGTTTCAGGTCTAAGAGCGTGTAACCGTAGGATTCCACCATGGTTTTTACATAGTCCTGGGTGGGATCCACTTCCATGGAAAGACCGGCGTCGAAGCTCGAAAAGGCTTTTTCGGCATCCCCCAGCCTGCGATAGCTCTGCCCGAGCTGGAAATAGAGATACGGATCAGGGCCTTCTTTTTCAAGCTGCGCTTCGAGAAGGGCAATGTTGCGGCGGGATTTTTCCCGCATGTCCGACTCGGTTTCGTCATATCCCACATGCAAAATTGTGACAGGAGCGTTATAAATAGTTTTGGCGTCGTCGTCGCGGCGTTCCAGCTGCTCATGCACCGCTCCGGTGAAATGAAAATATCTGCGGTCGGCCAGACGGCTTACCCGCGTCTGTTCATAGGAAGTCAGACCGTCACGCAGGAAGCGGCTGCGGATGAGAATACGCCCGGCGCGGTCAGGATGGGCTTCCATACAGCGGCCAAGCGCAGCCTGGTCCAGCTTTTCAATATACTCATCGCAGTCGAGAGAAAGTATCCAGTCATGGGAGGCTTTTTCCATGCAGAAATTTCTGGCGGCGCTGAAATCGTCGCACCAGTCGAAGTGATAAATCCGGTCGGTGTACTTTTCGGCGACCGCCAGTGTGCGGTCCGTGGAGCCGGTGTCTGTCAGTACGATCTCGAAACCGTAGGAAGACAGGCGTTTGAGGCATTCCCCGATATGTTTTTCTTCATTTTTAGCAATAATACATACGGACAGCGGAAGCAAGGGGTCTCCTTTCACGGGTTGCTTTTTCCAGGCATTTGCGAAACTCTTAATATCGTGGCTTCTATTGTGCAAATAGTATAATTATAAGCAGACCCTTGTAAAACGCCGGCACTTGGTGAGGTTTTTTCGAGCCTAGAGCCGCTGCGTTTGGAACGGAGCGAAAGCGCGTCTGTGTTGATTATGCTATTTGCGCAAATTTAACAGCCTTAAAAGAGTTTCGCACATGCCTAGTCGTTTTCTCTGTCGGCAAGATCCCGGAGTCTTCTGAGGGCGGGATCGTAATCTCCGCATTTTTTATAGTAGGTCCGCGCCTGCGGCAGGTCGCCCATGCTCTCGTAAATTTCGCCGATGTGGTAATTGGCGCGGTAGCTGTTGACTCCCGTGCGGGCGTAGGCCGTGAGGGCGGTAGCTTTTTTAAATTCGTCGAGGGCCTTTGCGTACTCGCCCTTTTTCTGGTAGAGCGTACCCATCAGGAAGACGAAATCCGCCCGGTGGGAGAAGAGATCGTACTTGTCACGAAGGGACATGGCCGTGTCGTATCTGGCCAGATCCACCAGACAGTAGCCGTAGGTCTCCGCCATACTCTGGACGAAATCGGAGTTGGGATCCGCGTTTAAATCAAGCCCGAGTTTATAGTAGTGGGCCGCTTTTTCCATGTCGTTTAATGAGATGTAGTTTTGTCCGAGCTGGAAATAAATATAGGGGCTTGGTCCTTTCAGCGACAGGTCGTGCAGCAGCATTTCCAGATTTCTGGTAGCCTTCATACGCTTGTCGGACTCGCCCACATAGCCCTCATGATAAAAGGTGAGGGGAATAGGGAAGGTGTCCGGCTCTTTTCCCTGCATGGTGCGCACCTGCTCGTGTATGCTGCCCTCGAAGTGGCAGTACTTTTTATTAAAGAGGCGGCCGATGCGCTCCGACATAATGGAGCGGGAACCCTGCACGGTGTAGGGATTGTGGCGGGTAATCATACCCACGGCCTCGCGCCGTCCGGCAAGAGAGTCTTCCAGCAGGGCGAGATTGACATTTTCCAGATACTCGTCGCAGTCGATAATCAGCACCCAGTCGTTGACTGCCTGCTGGATGGAAAAATTTCTGGCGCTGCTAAAGTCCTCACACCACGCGAAATGAAAGATTTTGTCCGCATACTTATGGGCGATTTCCACGGTCCGGTCCACGGAACCGGTGTCCACCACAATGATTTCGAAGCGGCAGGGACGAAGCCTTTTCAGACACTCCTCGATATGATTATCTTCATTTTTGGCAATCATGCACACGGAAACGGGAAGCATAGCGACACCTCTTTTGTGATTTATTATGTTATGCCTATTTTATCATCTTCTTAGCGTGGCGACAATACGGTTTTTGCGGGAGGGCGGAATGCCCTGATTGTAATTTTTGTACAAAAAGTACAAAAATGGGAGGGAAAAGCTGATAAAGATGACGATATTCCGTTCAGTAATAATGCTAGGTGGTTCCTTTTCGGGTGGGAATATGGTATACTATCTCCAAGCGGAGAGGAGCAGACCTCTTCTCATAATGTACTCCCGGAGTCTCTTTGTGCCTGATTTAGTGAGATGATTTTTTGCCAGAGGTGCATAAATTTATGAGGCGTACGTGGAACGTACGTTGATTAAATTTATGTGCATATGGCGGAAAATCTGCCACAAAGGCAGGTGCAGGAGAGATTCCGGGAGTACATATAAAGAAAATAGTACGTGATAAGGAGGTCTATTATGACAAAGGCAGAAATCTTAAAGGCAGAAATTTTAAAACAGCATAAGAGTGTCAGACAGTTTGCGATTGAGATGGAAATACCGTACTCTACGTTAGTTACCGCACTTGACAGAGGCATAGAGGGTATGGCTTACGGCACGGTGATCCGTATGTGTGACAGACTGAATCTGAATCCTGTGGATTTCTCACCTATTAACCAGAAGAGCCTGCTTGGCGGTAAGATTATGGAAAACCGCGTGATGCAGTATTATGTGAAGCTGAATAAAACCGGCCGGAAGAAAGCGCTTGAGCTGATGGAAGACTATGCGCAGCTTGACAAGTATAAGGCGGTTGAAGAGTAATGCGGGAAGCGCTTGCGTCCGCTCACGGCAGCGGCTGCTTCGGGAGAAACGTGAATCCCGCATAGGAGAATGCCGGAAGGCGGCATTCTCCGTATGGACTGGAGAACAATATGAATTATGACTATATGATTGTGGGCGCAGGGCTGTACGGCTCTGTGTTTGCCCGCGAGATGAAAAGAAAGGGCCGGCGGGTGCGTCTGATTGACAGGAGGCAGCACATAGCCGGCAATATTTATACAGAGGAAGTGGAGGGCATACAGGTGCACCGCTACGGCGCGCATATTTTCCATACCTCTGACAAAAGAATATGGGATTATGTAAACCAATTTGTAACATTTAACCACTACATCAATTCACCTGTTGCACGGTATAAGGAGGAGTTGTACAATCTCCCCTTCAATATGAACACTTTCAGCAAAATGTGGGGTGTGACGACGCCTGAACAGGCGAAAGAAAAAATTGCGGAGCAAATCGCGGATCTTCACATTGCAGAGCCGGAAAATCTGGAGGAGCAGGCGCTTTCTCTGGTGGGGCGGGATGTGTATGAGAAGCTTGTGAAAGGCTACACGGAGAAACAGTGGGGCAGGGACTGCACAGAGCTGCCGGCCTTTATCATCAAGCGGCTTCCGCTTCGTTTCATCTACGACAATAATTATTTCAATGACCCTTATCAGGGGATTCCTGTAGGAGGCTATACCATTATGGTAGAGAAAATGCTGGAGGGCATTGAAGTGAAGACGGGCGTGTCCTACCGGGAGTTTGTGACGGAGGAGGAGAGGGACGGACAGGTATGTCTGACAGACCGGGAAGGCAATACTTACAAAAAAGTGCTGTATACGGGTATGATCGACGAGTTTTTTGATTTTGCGCTGGGCCATCTGGAATACCGTTCCCTGCGGTTTGAGACGGAATTTCTTGCGGATTGTGACAATTATCAGGGCAATGCGGTGGTGAATTACACGGAGCGGGAGATTCCTTATACCAGAGTGATCGAGCACAAGCATTTCGAGTTTGGCACACAGAAGGGCACGGTGATCACCAGAGAATATCCGGCGTTCTGGAAGGAAGGGGAGGAGCCTTACTATCCCGTTAACGACGAAAAAAATGAGAAGCTGATGGAGAAATACGCGGCGCTTGCAGAAACGAAGCCGCATGTGATTTTCGGCGGACGGCTGGGACAGTACCGGTATTACGACATGGATAAGGTGATCGCGCAGGCGCTTGCAGCGGCGGAAAGAGAGCTGGTATGACCGCGCAGCCTGTGCCGGCGTAACAGATCAGGAACTTTTTACAGGCAGAGTCTTGACAAGAAACAAGGCTCTGCCTATAATATTTCTTGATAGTTTGAATATCAAAGTATTTTCGGATCAGCAGAGACAGAAGGGATCGGGTGCGTCGCCATGCTTGCATGAGCGACAGTGCACGAGACCTTATGGCGAGCGAAGCGAACGGGAAATGCGAAGCATTTTGAGTCGGCTGATCCGAATTTTTATGGAGGCGCCCTATGAATTGGAATGAGGCAAACAGAGAACTGGACAGGAGAAGAGAGAGAGCGTTGCTCGGCGGCGGCCAGAGCAAGATCGACAAGCAGCATGCGAACGGGAAACTGACGGCCAGAGAGCGGATCGAGATGCTGCTTGATCCCGGCACCTTTGTGGAGGTGGACGGCTTCCTGGAGTCCCGTATCGACGATTTTGACCTGGATAAAAGACGTGTGCCCGGCGACGGCGTGGTGACGGGTTACGGCGAGATCGACGGCAGACAGGTGTTTGTGGCAAGCGAGGACTTTACGGTGATCGGCGGTACGCTCGGCGAGTACCATTCCTTTAAGATATGCCGGATTCAGGATATGGCGATGGAGATGAAAGCGCCCCTGATCTGCATTAACGACAGCGGCGGCGCGAGAATAGAGGAAGGCATTTCCTCTTTGAGCGGTTACAGCGGCATGTTTCTGCGGCATACGAAGGCGTCCGGCGTGATCCCGCAGATCGCGGTGATTCTCGGTCCCTGCTCCGGCGGCGCCTGCTATGCGCCCGCCATCTGCGACTTTATCTTTATGGTGAAGGATATCTCGAAAATGTTTATCACCGGACCGAACGTGGTCAAGACGGTGATTAACGAGGAAGTCTCGGTGGAAGAGCTGGGCGGTGCGGAAGTCCATGCGAAGAAGAGCGGCGTGTCGCATTTTACTTACGACACGGAGAACGAGTGTCTGATGGGCGTGCGCAAGCTCCTGTCCTATCTGCCGGGCAACTGGATGGAGAAGCCTCCTGTGGTGAATACGCCGGAGAGACAGAGCATTTCTTCCAGAGTGGGGAGAGTGTTTGGCAGAGGCGAGGGCGCAAGACAGGACAATGTCCTGCGGGCGAAGGCGGCCAAGCTGAAAGATATCGTGCCGGACAATTCCCGCCATGCTTATGATGTAAAAGAAGTGATCGACTGTATCGTGGATGAGGGCAGCTTTTTCGAGGTGCAGAAGGAGTTCGCCACCAACGCGGTAGTTGGCTGGTGTCGTATGGAAGGCAAGGTGGTCGGCATCGTGGCGAACCAGCCGAACTCCATGGGCGGTTCTCTCGATTACCATGCATCCGATAAAATAGCGCGGTTCATCCGTTTCTGCGACTGCTTTAACATACCGCTGGTGACGCTGATCGATGTGCCTGCGTTCCTGCCGGGAACGGCGCAGGAGCACAATGGCATCATCCGTCACGGCGCGAAGATACTCTATGCGTACTCGGAGGCCACCGTGCCGAAGATTTCGCTGATTATGAGAAAGGCTTACGGCGGCGCCTATATCGCCATGAATTCCAAGGAAATGGGAGCGGACATTGTGTACGCGTGGCCCATCGCTGAGATCGCGGTGATGGGGGCTGACGGTGCGGTCAACATCGCTTTCAAGAGAAAGATCAAGGCGGCGGCGGATCCGGAAGCCATGCGCGCCCAGTGTAAGAGAGAGTATGAGGACAGATTTTTAAATCCTTATGTGGCGGCATCGAGAGGTTACGTCAACGAGGTGATCAAGCCCGAGGAGACGAGAGAGGCGCTCTTAAAGGCATTAAGAGGCTTAAAGAATAAGCAGACCGAAAACCCGAAAAAGAAGCACGGAAACATACCGTTGTAACGCAGGGCGAAAGCGGACTCATGAATCGAGTAGGGCGTATAAAAACGCGGCAGGTCATACAACCTGCCGCGTCTTCTGTTTTGTTTTTTTGGTTTTATTTAGCAGTAACTGTTAAACATCATGCCGCTATATGCGCTCGTGATATAGGGGCTTGCAAAGTTCTTGCCGGGATTTTTGTAAGCTACGATCACGTTGTTGACATAGTGCATCGGATCCAGGGAAACCTGATTCGATTTGCGCAGGATAGAGTTCGTAAAGCCCTTCATCGAGGAGAACGCTTCCTTCGCGTCCTCACTGGTCGCCTTCTGGCGCAGCACGTTGTTGTCCACTTCCAGGGTGCCGTCCAGATTCAGGTTCAGCCCTGCGGAGGTAAGGCCCTTCGCGTAAACTCTGGCAACGCTGCTCATTTCATGGAAAAGGCGGTCGCTCTTAGGCTGTACGCCGCTGTACTCGGAAACGGCCTGCAGGAAAGAGTTGTACCCTCTCACCAGCGTGTTAATATTCTCGGCCAGCGATTCCACGTCGGTCTTAATACCGATGGAAGCAGTCTCGCCTTCCTCACTGCTCACGCCCTTGAACTGTAACTCATATGTGTGATCCAGCGTATAGTGGTTAGTGGTGGAGGAATGCTCCTCACCGTTTACCAGAAACGAAGCGTTTGACGCCGGGGATGCAACATAATCAAGTCCCAGATAATCCACCACGCCCGCCGTCTTGCTGGTGCGCTGGTCGGAGATAAGGAACTGCATTTTCCGGCCTTCTTTTAAGCCGGTAGCGTCCGATTCCATGCGCAGGGCGGAGCCGCCGTTTTCGTCGGTAACAATCCTGGCCGACATGCCGATGTTTGAATTGTTAATCAGTCTCGACAGACGTGCCTGCACATCCCTGTTGGTGTCGCTCGACTTAATGCTGAACTGAAATTCATAGCTTAAATCCTCGATCCCCACGTCGAAAGAATAGGTGTCGGGAGCGAGCGCGGCAGGTTCATCGGAGGGAAGGAATTTCCCCAGATTCACCTGGGACGAAGCGAGCCGGTTGATCTCCACCTCGTAGGAGGGGAAGTCAGCTTCCGGCTTTTTGGAACCGACATATTTTGCGGTAGCAATTTCCTCGTTGCTCGAATAAGCCACCTTCTTGTTCAGAAGCTCTTCTTCGTCGAGGCCGCCCAGAGACGCAATGGTATTGCGCAGTTCTCTGGCGTTTTCCTTTATGCCTACCGCAAATTCCCGGGATTCTTTGCTGGTGTCTAAAATGAACAGAGGCGATTCCTTGTTCATTTTGACAATCGAATTATATACGCTTCGAAGCTCGCTCTTCTTATGCGTGTCATAAGGCGTGCTGGACTTCGGCGCATAACTGGTCACATAGAAATTGTAGACGTTCGCTAAGTTGTTGATCGTGTTGTAAGACATAAGCCCTCCTTTCTTCCGTGAAAGCATAACAGATACCTCCTGCGGCCATCCGTAGCCTGCAAGGTATCATTTGTGGGCATTTCTACCTAATATTATATTAGTGCATCTATTTTACCACTTTTTCCACGAAGAATGCAAGTATTTCTGGAATTATAATATATATCGTATAGAAATGTTATTTTATTAACAGGTAAGATTAAAAAAGTAGAGAAAATCAGGGAGAAAATGCAAAAAAGCGGTTGACTTAAGACACGCCGTATGATATATTGTGTGAGCGAGAAGAGAGTTAAGGTCTTTTTTTTATGCTCAAAAAGTGAGAGATACAAGATCAAACGAATCGTAATACAGGTGGAGGTGGCGAGATGCGCACAAGGATCACATTGGCATGTACGGAATGTAAACAGCGTAACTACAATACGACGAAGGACAAGAAGACACATCCGGACCGGATGGAGATTAAGAAGTATTGCAGATTCTGCAAAAAGCATACCCTGCATAAGGAGACGAAGTAAATATTCGTCGCGTTGAAAAAAGGAGATATTGGATTATGGCAGAATCAGCGAAAACAGATAAGAAAGCAGTCAGGTTTTTTGACGGCGTGAAGGCTGAGTTTAAAAAGATCAGCTGGCCTGATAAGGATTCCCTCCTGAAACAGTCTGTTGCAGTCGTTGTTATTTCCCTTGTGGTAGGGGCAATTATCACAGTGTTGGATTTTGGCCTGCAGTACGGCGTCGATTTCATTACTACATTGAAATTTTAAGACAGGTTCTTAATATGCACACGGCCGCCAGAGGGAAGAGTGTCAGCGGTGCTGACGGGCGTCCGGCGCAGTGGGCAGGGAGAAAACATTCCCGCCTGATTCTTAGAGACGAGACAGGGAGGATCCGTATGGCAGAGGCGAATTGGTATGTTGTGCATACTTATTCCGGATATGAAAATAAGGTGAAAGCCAACATAGAGAAAACGATCGAAAACAGACATCTGGAGGAAGAGATTCTGGAGGTCAGAGTGCCCATGCAGGATGTAACGGAGCTGAAAAACGGCGCGCGTAAGACTGTCCAGAAAAAGATGTTCCCCGGGTACGTTTTGATTAACATGGTTATGAATGACGACACCTGGTATGTCGTGAGAAATACCAGAGGCGTGACGGGATTCGTAGGACCGGGAAGTAAGCCGGTGCCGCTTACGGAGGCGGAGATGAAGCCTCTTGGCATTAAGGTGGAAAATATGAGCGTCGATTTCGCAGAGGGCGACACCATTGCGGTGGTTGCGGGCGTCTGGAAGGACACCGTGGGCGTTGTGCAGAGAATCGACTATGGCAAGCAGACGGCTACCATCAACGTGGAGCTGTTTGGCAGAGAGACTCCCGTGGAGATCGGTTTCGCGGAGGTCAGAAGTATGCGTTAACAGTTCAGACAGCGCGTGTTTTGCGAATCGCGCGGGCTGAATATGATGGAACAGGTATTTACCCGCTTTTGCGGTGTAGATAGGTGTGGGAGCCGGTTAAGTGATTGAGAGCGCTGTGCGCTTAAAGTCTGAAACCCGAACCTGTCTGTGATAATCCCGCAGATTGCGGCAGGCAGGTGGAATGGCGTCCGAACCACAATATTATTAGGAGGTGCCGAAATGGCAAAGAAAGTAGAAGGATACATCAAGTTACAGATCCCTGCTGGTAAGGCAACACCAGCGCCCCCGGTTGGTCCTGCACTCGGTCAGCACGGGGTTAACATCGTTGAATTTACGAAACAGTTCAACGCAAGAACAGCCGACAAGGGTGACGTGATTATCCCGGTTGTTATCACAGTGTATGCAGACAGAAGCTTCAGTTTTATCACGAAGACTCCCCCTGCTGCGGTACTTTTGAAGAAGGCATGCAACATCAAATCCGGTTCCGCTGTACCCAACAAGACGAAGGTGGCGACGATTTCCAAGGCGAAGCTGCAGGAGATCGCAGAGATGAAGATGCCTGATCTGAACGCGGCAAGCGTTGAGGCGGCCATGAGCATGATCGCCGGTACTGCGAGAAGTATGGGTATCACAGTAGAAGAGTAATGGAGGGTTCGAGATGAAACACGGTAAAAAATATCAGGAGGCGTCTAAGCTGGTAGATCGCAGCGTACAGTACGAAGCAGCCGAGGCGATTTCCTTAGTGAAGAAGACAGCAATAGCTAAATTTGACGAGACTGTGGAGGTTCATATCAAAACCGGGTGTGACGGACGTCACGCAGAGCAGCAGATCCGTGGCGCGGTGGTACTGCCTAACGGAACCGGCAGAACGGTTCGCGTGCTGGTGTTTGCCAAGGGCGACAAGGTAAACGAGGCGGAGGCGGCAGGCGCTGACCATGTAGGAGGCGAGGAGCTGATCCCCAGAATCCAGAACGAAGGATGGCTTGATTTTGACGTGGTGGTAGCGACCCCTGACATGATGGGCGTTGTAGGCCGTCTCGGTAAGGTTCTCGGTCCGAAAGGTCTGATGCCCAACCCGAAGGCAGGCACGGTTACCATGGATGTCGCAAAAGCGATCAGCGATATCAAAGCCGGTAAGATTGAGTACAGACTGGATAAGGCGAACATTATCCATGTACCTGTCGGCAAGGTTTCTTTTGAGGAGAGCAAACTGCAGGAGAATTTTGACGCGCTGATGGAGGCGATTGTGAAGGCAAAGCCCTCTGCGCTTAAGGGACAGTATCTCAGAAGCATTACGCTGGCAAGCACTATGGGCCCCGGCGTGAAGGTGAACGTGGCGAAGTATTAATTAGCAGGAATGCCATACAAAGAATGGAATAAAAAGAAATGAAATCGGAGAGCGGTGTGCAGTTGCATACCGCTTTCTTTATTTTATCAGGAAATTGCGACAGTGTAAACCATTCAGGGAGAATGCTTCGCATACGCGGAGTAGAAGCATTCCGGGTCTGCTTATGGCTTCAATGGCAGGGTCAAAAGAAACAGCGCGCCGCCGTCTTCGGCGTCGGTGACGGTAAGCGTCCCTCTGTGGGCTGAAACGATTTCTTTCGCCACCGCAAGCCCCAGGCCGTGATGTCCTTTTTCACTTTTGGCGGCGCGGGAAGCGGGTGTTACGCGATAGAAGCGGTCGAAAATTTTCTCCTTCTCCCCGTCCGGTATGCCGCCGCCGTTGTCCTGCACGCCGATTGTCATTTCTTTTTCGTAAGAACCTTCTGCAATGAAGAAAAGGATCGTGCTTCCGGCGGGCGTGTGGGACAGGGCGTTGTGCAGAAGAATATGACATACCTGTCGTATTCTTCCCTGATCGCAGTCACACAGCGGCAGCCCGGCTTCGGGAAGACGGATGGAGAGCAGATGTCCGCTGTCGGCGGCAAGCGGCAGGAAGTTTTCGTAGGTTTCAAGGAGAAGCGTCTGCAAATCCGTTTTCGTTATTTGCAGGGCCAGTCCGTGGCTGTCTGCGCGGGAGAGCGTGAGAAGCTGCTCGAGCATGCCGGACATCTGTGCGCCTTCCCTTGCGATTACCTGAAAAAAGGGCTTTTGCTCCGCGGGGGACGCTTTTTCACAGGCGGAGGCGCTTGAAAGAATGACGGCAAGCGGTGTGCGCAGCTCATGGGAAACGCTGGCAATGAAGCGGTTCTGGCTTTCCCGGGAAGCGAGAAGAGGCTGCAAAAGCCGTCCCGTGAAATACCAGCAGAAGAGCGCAAGGAGACAGAGAGAAACAAGAAACAGAGCGAGGTAGAGAAACAGGCTGCTTCCGATCCGGGCATAGAGCGGTTTCAGCGACTGTAAAAAGCAGATTTGCAGGATGCTGTCGTTTTTGACCAACTGCTTTTGGTAGCAGAGAACTTCGGGCAGGATGCCGTGCCTGCCGACCGAGACGCCGTCGGCTTCTTTTTTCGGGTGCAGCGTGCGCCCGGCGTCCGGCGCAGACAGGTAGTGGGTGTATTCGGGGAGCGTCCGGCTGGCGTGGTCGTAGTTGTGGAACAGTTCTACTCCATTGTCCCACAGATAGATGCGGAATCCGGCATTTTCCTCATGTGTGGCAAGCCAGCGGGAGGTGAGGACCGTCTGTCCGCTGATGGATTCAAACACCGTGTAGGACTGGCTCGTAAAAGAGGATAACTGGAGGGAAAACTGCTGTTTCACGGAAAAATAGAAGCAGACACCGAGCAGTACAGCCAGCAGAACGGATAACACCGCGGTGAAAAGTTTGGTCAGACGAAGCCGTACATTGTGATACATAAAAACTCCTTTATTCGTTGTCGTTGTATGCCAGACGGTAACCGTGTCCGCGCCGGTTGACGATGGCGACGCGGCTGTCTAACGTTTTCAGACGTTTGCGCAGAAAGTAGATATAGTTGTCCAGATTGCTGTTTTCCACAGAGGTGTCCAGTCCCCATACCTTGTGCAGCAGCACGGTGCGGTCGGTGGTCCTGTCGCCGGCCTGCAGAAGCTGGCTCATAAGATCGCTTTCAGTCTGGGAGAGGGCGCATTTTTTCTCCCCGCACATGAGACTGTTTTCCGCGCTGTCCAGAGAAAGGTCGCCGTAAGAGAGGGCGTTGTTTCCGAAGGCGTTTTTCCGGCGGAACAGCGAGGAGATTCTGGCGGAAAGCTCGGAGTAGGCGAAGGGTTTTACCAGATAGTCGTCCGCACCCGCGTTGAGTCCCGTTACTCTGTCGTTCACTTCGCCGAGGGCGGAGAGGATGATGACGGGAATAAGATTGCCGGCAGCCCGTATGCGGCGCAGAATGTGCAGTCCGTCCTCGCCGGGCAGCATACAGTCCAACAGGATCAGGTCGTAAATTTCCTGTCTGATATACAGCATGGCTTCGCTGCCGTCGTGGCAGCAGTCGGTGCGGTGGCCTTCCTGCTGTAACTGCCATGATACGGCGTGGCATAAGTCTTTATCATCTTCGATTATCAGAATATTCATTGTCGTTCCCTCTGCCAGAAATATGTTTGTGAACAGTTTACCACATTTAATCTTTAAATAATTTCTAAAATTAGAGATTTCTTAGAAACTTCTTAGAAGATATTTAGAAGGAATTTTTATTATAATACTGTTAAGTGAATGGGAAACGTATTTATGGCTGCTGATGATATCTGTACGATAATGATAATGTGATGGCGCGCTTTGCGGCTGCAGGGAGGATTGGAGATGTCTGGAAGAGGGCGGGTGCTGTTTTTTATATTGATTTGCGTTATGTTCGCGGCGCTATCCGGCTGCGGCGGCGGGGAGGAAGAGATTCCCATGGGACGTTATGCGGACAGGGAAGTGAAGCTGCCGCCCGGCGTGTTTGATTATATGCATCCGTGTCCGGACGGAAGCTATTATCTGTACGGTCTGGACGCGAATCTGACCTGTGTGGACGCGCAGGGTGAAATTGAGGAAAAGGACCGGAGCTGGGAAAAGAATGCCAATATCCGTGACAAGCATGTGGTGGGGGTTTCGGATGACGGCGCATGTGTTTTCGGCTATGCGCCCAATTTCTGGAATGATGATGACTTGGAGGAGTTGTGGATCAAAGGCGATACCCGTTATCTGTATTATTATGTGGATGCAAAGGGAGAGAGGCATGCGCTGGAACCGCATGGAGAGGGGTATCGGAAAGGGACGAATCTGCATATCTTTGCCTTTTCGCCGGAGGGCGGACTGTATGCGGCGTCTGAAAACGGGATGTACCGGATTGACGCAGAGAGCGGTGTGGCAGAGAGCCTCTTTGCCACATCCGGGCAGGTGAAGTCTGTTGTTTTTGCGGACGGCTTGCTGCTCGCGGCGGACAGCGAAAAAGTGTATTTCTATGATATGGCCAGAGAGGAACTTCTTGGCGGCAGCACGGTGCTGGATGAATTTATAGCCAGCCACGCAGCGGGCGGTATCGTGATGGCGGTGTCCGACGAAGAGAGCAATGTAAAACTTATGGAGGACGCCGCGGAGAGCGACGGAACGGATGACGCAAAGGGTGACAGCGCGGACGCCGCAGATGAGAAAGGGAACGCGCAGGTTCTGTACATGGCCTGCCGCACCGGATTGTACCGCTTCGTATTGGGCGGTTCGGTAATTGAACAGATTGCGGACGGGCAGATGACAGCACTCGGGGATACGCAGAGAACCCCGCTTGCTTTGCAGGTGTCTGGCAGCGGGGAGTTCCGCATACTGTTCAGCGGGAATTTCATGGTGGAGATGTATTATGACGAGACGCTTCCCGCCAGACCGTCCAGGGAACTGACGGTGTACAGTCTGGAAGAGAACGGCTGGATCCGCTATGCGGGACAGCTTTTCCAGAAGGAGCATCCCGATGTGCTGGTGCGGTATGAGACGGGAATGGACGGGGACAATGCGGTCAGCAAAGAGGATGCGCTGAAAAATCTGAATACACGCCTGCTGGCAGGAGAAGCGCCGGATGTGATCGTGATGGACCATATGGATATCGAACGGTATGCAGGCAAGGGTGTGCTGAGAGAGTTGGACGGCATTTTGCAGCCATATCTGGACGATGGTATTCTGTACCGGAATATCGTTGAGGGGATGCGGATGACGGACAAGGAGAAAATCTACAGCGTGCCAATGATGGTCTATCTTCCGCTCTGGCTTGGCGAGGCGATGTATCTGGAGGGAGAACAGAGTCTTGAGGATGTTGTCGCGGGTATGGAACTGGCAAGACAGAAACACCCGGAGGGGGCGATCCTCTATACGCTTTACCCGAAGGACATTCTGCTGCAGACCATGCCGGTCTGCCTTCCGGCGTGGACAAAGGAGGACGGCAGTCTGGACGTGGAGAAGCTGACGGCGTATTATCAGGCGGTGAGCAGAATGTGGGAGATAGACAGCGCCGGATTCGATGCGGCAGGGCGGGAAGCGTGGCAGAAAAACAATATGGAATGGTATGCGCCCACGGATATGGACATGGCGGATATCGGATCCAATTATCAGTACGGCGCCCAGCAGAACTTCGGCGAGACATGGCTGCAGCTCGGGTTTCTGATGACCCCGCAGGTCGGCATGACAGGCATTCATGTGAGCAAGGCGAATATGGCAGCGGACTGGCAGCAGAAAGAGCTGGATGATGTGGTGACTTACGGAGCCTATGCGGGGCAGGCGGACAATGTCTACTGGGCAAGAAGCATAGTGGGGCTGTGCGAGCAGGCAAAAGAGCCGGCGCTTGCAGAAGAATATATGCATCTGCTGCTCTCGGACCAGATGATGCGAAAGTGGTGGCTGGATAAACCGAGGAATCATAGCGGGCTCACGATACGGAAGGATTCCCTTGGTGACATTCTGGATATCGACAACATTGAGTTCGGGCAGACCATGGGTTTTCGGGATCCTACCGGCGTTAACTACCCGGATTTCTGGCCGACGGAGGAAGAAAAACAGTGGCTTTATCAGATGATGGAAGACGCGGACTGCTGTTACCGCCCGGGAACGATGCTGGAGGAATGTGCCATGGAGACCGGCGTGCGGGTGCTTGAAGGAGAGCTGGCGCCGGAGGAGGGAGCGAAGGAAGTTGAAAGGAAAATGGCGATTGCCATGGAAGAGTAGGCGGCTTTTGTTTCTGCTGCCGGGATTTTCAGGTGTTATGATTTTCTATCTGCTCCCCTTTTTCGAGGTGGCGCGGCGCTCGTTCTATCAGTCCGGCAACGGTGTTTTCACGGGGACGGACAATTACCGCGCGGTGTTTGAAAATGGCGCCTTTTTACTTGCCGTGCGCAATACGCTTTTGTACATGGCTGCAGGCGTGCCGCTTTTGATGGGGATCAGCCTCTTTTTGTCACTGCTTTTGCGAAACCTTGTACTGCGCCGCAAACTGGTGTCGGCAATGCTTCTGCCCATGGCGGTGCCGGCGGCTGTCATGGTTTTGACGCTGCAGATTCTGATTGACAGGCAGGGAGTCATCAACGGCGTGCTGACACATGTTTCGGAAAAAATAACGGCGCTCCCGGACTTTTCTGCCATTGACTATCTCAATACCGAATGGGCGTTAGTGGTGGTGGTATGCAGTTTTTTATGGAAAAACACGGGGTATATGGTTATCCTGTGGCTTGCGGGCCTTGCGGCGCTGCCAAAGGAAGTGGAGGAGGCGGCGCAGGTGGACGGCGCGAACAGATGGCAGAGCTGGCGTTATATCATCAGACCGGGGCTTTCCGGCAGCTTTTTTACCATAGGGATGCTGTCGGTGCTGCAGATCTTTAAAAGCTACAGGGAAGTCTGGATGGTGGCGGGGAGTTACCCGCAGGCGCATATTTATTTTTTACAGCACCTTTTGCAGAACTGGTATCTGAAACTGGAGTTTGACAGGATGGCTGCGCTGACGGTGATTCTTTCGCTTGTACTGCTTGTGGTGTGTCTGTCTCTGCAAAAAAGAACTGATTAGCGTGAAAAGAACGGGGAAGGCGGAAGAAAACAAAATGGGGAACAGACTGACGGCTCCGGCGTGGGCGGTACGGGAGTATGGTAAATGGCGGAAGCGCAGAAGGGCATGGCTTGCGGCTTTCATCTGTACAGTGGCAGCGGTTCTTATCTGCGCACCCCTTCTTATGATTCCGGGCGGTTCCCTGATGGATAACGCGGAGATGAAACGGATGCTTTCGCCGATACTTGGGGAGGGAAAGGGCTTTGCGGTATGGCATCTGATTCCCCTGTATCCGACCATCAGTCATTTCTACCGACTGCTGATTGAGTCTCCTGCTTTTTACCGGCTGTTTTGGAATACGGTGGGGATGACGGCGGCGATCCTTCTGGGGCAGTTGGCGGTGGGGCTGCCCTCGGCATGGGCGTTTGCCGCCTTTCGGTTTCGGGGGAGGAATTTCCTGTTCGGTCTGTATGTGGTGCTGATGCTTCTGCCTTTTCAGGTGATGCTTTTGCCGCAGTATATCGTATTACAGAAGCTGGGATTGTACAATCATCCGGCGGCGGTGATCCTTCCTGCGGTCTTTTCCACGTTCCCGGTATTTATCATGTACCGGGGATTCACCAGGATTGACACGGAAATTCTGGAGGCGGCACGACTGGACGGCGCGGGGGAATGGCAGATATATTTTTATATAGGGCTGCCTCTTGGGAAGATGGGGATCCAGGCGGCGATGGTTCTGAGCTTTTTGGAGTATTGGAATCTGGTGGAACAGCCCATGGCATTTCTGGAGGAGCAGGCGAAATGGCCGCTGTCTCTCTATCTGCCGCAGATTACGATCGGGCAGGCGGGATTTGCCTTTGCGGTGGCGGTGATGGTGCTGATTCCCGCGCTGTTTGTCTTTGCGCTGGGGCAGGACGCGCTGGAGGAGGGCATCGCGTATATCGGAGTGAAAACGTGAGAAGGACTGAGCAGATTTGGCGGCAGAGGGTGCTTTGTCAGGAAACGCGATGTCTCATGTAAGGGAAAGAGGCGGGATGCAGATGGAATCAAAGAAAAAACTGTGGCAGGGATTCGCCCTGTTTATGGCGGCTATGCTGATTATGACATATGTGTCACGAATGGTCTGGGTGAGCCGGATGCCGAGAGTCAGGTGGAGCAGTCCCATGTCGGCATCCATACACAATAAGGTCAGTGCGGAGGGGACGGTGGAGGTAACAGGCACGCAGGCGGTGATCGGACTGGAAGGTCTGCTTGTGGAGAAGGTCTGTGTGATGGCGGGCGACCGGATGGAAGCGGGGACGGTTCTCTATGAGGTGAACACGGAAGATTTGCTCGCGCAGCTTTCGGAGCTGGAAGCGCAGGAGGAGGCGTGGCAGAAGCAGGAGGAGTCAAAACGCCTGGATGCGGCTGCGGATGTCATCCGTGCGCAGGAAGATTATGACACTACTGTCATAGAACTGGACAGAAAAATTGCAGAGGAGACGAAGAAACGGGAAGAGCTTATGGAGGATCTGGATACCCATATGTTCCGTATTCCCGAGGAGGATGCCGCCGACGAGATCTGGATTGCATGGGCGGACGAACGGCTGCGGTTTGACAGGGAGATTGCGCAGAAAAAGCGCATGATCGAGGATATGCAGCTTGAGAAGGAGAAGGTATTAAGACAGGCGGACAGGGAATTAGAGGATGCAAAGCGTGCCCGGAGCGCGGCACAGAGCGGTCTGGAACTGGGGGCTTCCGGTGTCAGTCAGGTGCGGGAGAGGCAGGAGCGGATTGCGCTTCTGACAGAGCTTTCCGGAAACGGGGGCAGGGTGGAGGCAAAGAACGCAGGCGATATTCTGGAAGTGATGATACAGTCCGGTATGCGGATGGGAGCGGATGCGGTTCTGCGCTATGCCGACGATACGGGCAGCAGGATATTCCGCACGGTTATCAGTCAGGAGCAGAAGGGCATGGTGCACACGGGGGATACGGTCCGCCTCATGTTTCCCGGCAGCGCGGAGGAGGCGGGCGAGACGATTGATTCCATCGTGCAGGAAAACGGCGGCTATACCGTGACGATCCGGCTGGAACCCGGCGTGGCGCTGGGGCGTACCGAGGGCGTTATGGAGCTAAACGCCACTTCGGAAATCTATGATTTTGTGGTGCCTGTCAAAGCGCTCCACAACGACGGCGGCAATGCAGTTTATGTTCTGGAGGAAAAGGCGGGAATCCTGGGTACAGAACTGTGCGTCAGGAGTATGACGGTGCGGCTGCTTGAGCAAAATGAGGAATACGCGGCAATTGCCGATGAACTGCTGTCGGGAGATATGAAAATCGTGACAGAGTGCGATCAGGAACTGGAAAACGGGATGGTGGTGAAGGAGTGGGAGTAAAGAGAAAAGAACCGGATTGTATTTTGCTATGACGGTCATTTAATGATATAATGGTCGCATGGCTAAGAATAAATCGCGTAAAAGAAATAAGAAGAAAAACAGAATACGGTTTCACAGGAGCTTTTTCCTGCCCTTTGTCATCACGCTGACGGCGGCGGTGGCGGCGGGGGTTCTGGCGCTGGCGGCGCATCAGTGGATCATGGAACCTGTGAAGACGAAGAAGACGGAAGCGGTGCGTCCGGATCAGGAGGAGAAGCCGTCGGAGGCTGACCGTACAGAACCGTCCGGAGAGATTGTGGAAAACGACGGGGACGAGGCAAAGCCTGCCGCAGAAGAGGGGGAGCCGGAAGCTGTCTCCAAATATCAGGAGACGCTGGACGATCCCGTTTACATGGAGGAAAACGGCATTTATGCGCGGGAACCCGCGCAGCCGGGGCAGGTGACCATGACCTTCGCGGGGGATATTCTTTTCGATACGAACTACGCCATTATGAGCGTAGTGGGTTCCGGCGGGGATATATCCAAGGGGGTGACGCCGGAGGTCATCGGGCGGATGCAGGCGGCGGATATTATGATGCTCAACAATGAGTTTGCCTATTCCGACAGAGGGGCGCCTCTGGAGGAAAAGCAGTTTACCTTCCGGGCAAGACCGGAGACGGCGGCGTACCTGAATGATATGGGAGTGGACATTGTGTCTCTGGCCAATAACCATGCCTATGATTACGGGCCGACGGCGCTGGAGGATACGTTTGATACCCTGCGTGAGGCGGGGATTCCCTATGTGGGAGCGGGCCGGAATATCAGTGAGGCGCGAAGACCCGTCTATTATATCGTGGGAGATATCAAGATCGCTTTTGTGTCGGCTACCCAGATTGAGCGGCTGGACACACCGGACACGAAGGAGGCCACGGAGACCTCTCCCGGCGTGTTCCGATGCTGGAACGGGGCGAAACTTTTGGAGACGGTCAGAGAGGCGGCCGAAAACAGTGATTTCGTAGTGGTCTATGTCCATTGGGGGACGGAAAATCAGGTGGAGCTGGACTGGGCACAGTTAAAACAGGCGCCGGAGCTGATTGCGGCGGGAGCCGATCTGGTGATCGGGGATCATCCCCACTGTCTGCAGCCCATCGGCGTGATTCAGGGTGTGCCTGTGATTTATAGTCTGGGGAACTTCTGGTTCAATTCAAAGACCCTGGACACCGGAATGGTGGAGGTGGTCATCGACGAGACGGGTATCGTGAGCTACCAGTTCATTCCCTGCTTACAGAGCGGATGCAAAACCACACTTTTGCAGGGCGCGGAGAAGGAGCGGGTGCTCTCCTATATGCGCAGTATCTCCGCGGGGGTGCAGATCGACGGGGAAGGGTTCGTGAGCTGGTAGAAGCCTCCGAAACATATCCGGATCAAACGGAAAGTAAAAATGCTGCATATTTTCGCAGAATGAAACTTTCCGGACGGATGAATCGTATTACCTGTAAAGGCACATTTGATCGGGAAAGAAATGTTTTGCCGGAAAGGAAGAGAGCGATGAACATAGGAAACAAATATGCTTCGTGGATGCATAATGCGACACAGCCGGGATACGCAGGACGCGCCGGGCGGACAGGTAAAGAAGGTGCGGATAAGCCCTTTTTTGGCGGCAGCAGGGAAAGAGACGAAAATGTCATAAATGATGCGGCCTCCGGCAAGGCGGAGACAGACGAAAAAAGAGAAGAGAAAAAAGCGGAAGATATGACTTACCGGGAACAGATTCTTGCGCATATGGAGGAAATGGCGAAAAAGGTGAGAGAAGGCAAAGTGGAGCCGACTTTCCAGACGGGCGCGCAGTCTTTTACCATAAAGGAATGGGAGAAGCTTCTGGCGGATTTTGACGACGCCGAGGAGGCTTTACAGGAGCAGATCAAGGAGCTGATCGCGGAGGCGGAGAAGCAGGCCGCTAAGGAAGCGATGAGAAGAGAAGCGGAAGGAAAGCCGGACTCTGACGGTGCGGAGACAGTTGTGACAAATGTGTCAGTTCCAGAGGCGGCACTGCCCGCGGTGGAATCGGGAGGCAGTGTGGTGAATCCTTTGACCGCCGGGAAGGGCGCTGCGGCAGTTGCGGGAACGGCTCCGGCGTCCACAGACAGCAGTGCGGCGGTGCCTCATACGGCGCAGACAACCGTGGGCGGCACAGAGGCTGCTGCACAGGCCGGGACAACAGCGGGCGCAGGCGCGGCGGCTTCCGGAAAAAGAACGCAGGAGACGGACGATAATTGTACGGATGCGGAAGTGACGGATCCGGAGGAGCTTATGGAGCTGCTTACGGAAGAGGCGACCAAGGCCACTTTTCCCACCGACGATCCCCAGAAAAAACACTGGTTTATCACCTGCTACGGGCAGGATGGGATCTGGTGCAAGGAGGCTTATTATGAGAACGGCAAGTGGGTGAACAGGGACTGTTTCAGACTGTCCTATACGGAGGCCGGACAGTACGAGAAGGTGATGGCGTTTATACAGAGGTTCCCGCAGGATGCGAACCTGCGGTTTACCTGTAGCGAAGCGTTCTGGAAGGACTTTCTCGCCGGAAAGATTGATGAAGATGAATTTGTCAATTTCTTTGAGACTTCTACCGACAAGGACGGTGTGCCCGACTACACTTATGAGAAGGACGGCTCCACTTACATTGACAGGGAGAAGGCGAAGTGGGCCAAATACATGAACGGCTTCGGCGCGCGTTTTTATACGGCGGAGGAGATGGATCTGCTCTGGCGCGGCATTATTCACGAAAACCGCAAGGGCCTGCAGAAAATTTCCGACTATGACGGCCGGATGACGATTCCGGAGGATGCGAAAAACGAAAAGGCACAGGACGGGGAAGAGGATCTGGAAACGCAGATCATCACCAAACCTGACGGTTCCACGGTGCTTGAGATCAAGACCAGCTTTGGCGTGATGGAGGTGGAAATCACGGAGGCGCAGAAGTTCGGGCTGCAGTACGAAGCGCGTCCGAAAGCAGCAGTCGTGACGCAGCGGTTTGCAGCGCCGTCTGTGTATGCGTGACAGGGACCGTATCGGCAAAGGGCCGGAATAACTGCAATAAGCGGAAATAATCGAAAAAACAGTTGACAGCTCCCGGCGCGTTGTGCTATAGTAGCAAATGCCGAAGACAGCAGGTGCCGTATTGCCGGCGTAAGAGTTCGCCTGCCGAGGAGAGAAGAGATATCATGGAATTATATCATCCTTCCTGTCTTCAGGGAGGATGTTTCTACGAATAGACTCCTAATCGGCACTAAAATCTATAAGGAGGTAATGTAATGGCAAAGGTGGAATTGAAGAAACCGATCGTAGATGAGATCGCCGCTGCCGTGAAAGACGCGCAGTCAGTCGTTCTGGTTGACTACCGCGGACTTACGGTGGAGCAGGACACACAGCTTCGTAAAGAGCTGCGTGAGGCCGGGATCACCTACAAGGTTTACAAGAACACAATGATGAATTTTGCATTCAAGGGCACGGACTGCGAAGTGCTTCTTCCGTATCTGGAAGGCCCCAGCGCGGTTGCCATCTCTACAGAGGACGCTACGGCTCCCGCGAGAGTGTTATGCAAATTCGCTAAGACGGCAGATGCCCTTGAGGTTAAGGGCGGCATTGTGGAAGGCATCGCTTACGATGCGGACGGAATCAAGGAAGTCGCTAAGATTCCTTCCAGAGAAGAGCTGCTGTCCAGACTGCTTGGCAGTATGCAGTCTCCGATCGCCAACTTCGCACGCGTAATCAAGCAGATTGCGGAGAAGGATGGAGAATCCGGAGAGGCAGAGGCAGCGCCCGCAGCGGAGGAAGCGCCTGCAGAGGCAGAAGCTGCACCCGCAGAGGAAGCAGCGCCTGCGGAAGAAGCGCCCGCAGCAGAATAAGCGGTTCGCGTTTGAAATGCTTCGTATGGAAACCAGGGTCTGCATCGGGCAGCCCCGAAAGGCAATGTGAACAAAGAATAAGAAATATGGAGGAAAACAATCATGGCAAAGTTAACTACTCAGGAAATGATCGATGCGATCAAAGAGTTGACAGTATTGGAATTAAATGATCTGGTAAAGGCATGTGAGGAAGAGTTCGGCGTATCCGCGGCAGCGGGCGTGGTAGTTGCAGCAGCAGGCGATACAGGCGCGGCAGCAGCAGAGGAGAAGACCGAGTTCGACGTTGAGCTGACAGAGGTTGGCCCTAACAAGGTTAAGGTAATCAAGGTGGTTCGTGAGGCTACCGGCCTTGGCCTGAAGGAAGCGAAGGATCTCGTAGATTCCGCTCCGAAGATGGTTAAGGAAGCTGCTTCCAAGGAAGAGGCTGACGACATCAAGGCTAAACTTGAGGCTGAGGGTGCAAAGGTTACCCTTAAGTAATCGACCGGCATATCTGAAAAACGGAACCGTTCACATGCTTGTGTTAAGCGTGTGGACGGTTTTACTGTCTTTTTGGCCAGCTCATTTTTTCGAAAAAATTAATTGACTCCCATGGTAATTTGTAGTAGAATGGATGATGCACTATTGTGGTGTGTTATGCTTTTTTTAGTGTTGCTTCCGACGAAGCATGGATCAATCATAAAGAACGGGGTGAAGTGTCAATGGAAAAAAACAGGATCCGTAAGACTGCGGCCGGCAGAAATACGCGTATGACCTATGCACGACAGAAAGAGGTTCTGGAAATGCCGAACCTGATCGAAGTTCAGAAGAACTCCTATCAGTGGTTCCTGGATGAAGGCTTGAAGGAAGTGTTTGACGATATTTCTCCGATTTCGGATTACAGCGGGCATCTGAGTCTGGAGTTTGTAGACTTTGAGCTGTGTGAGGAAGATGTCAAATATTCTATCGAGAAATGTAAGGAGAGAGACGCCACTTACGCAGCCCCTCTCAAGGTGAAGGTACGTCTGATTAACAAGGAAAAAGACGAAATTACCGAGCATGAGATCTTTATGGGTGATCTGCCGCTTATGACGCAGACAGGCACCTTTGTAATCAATGGCGCGGAGCGTGTTATCGTCAGCCAGCTTGTCCGTTCCCCCGGTATTTATTATGGAATTGGACATGACAAGATCGGTAAACGGCTTTTTTCCGCGACAGTGATCCCGAACCGCGGCGCGTGGCTGGAGTACGAGACGGACTCCAACGACGTGTTCTATGTGCGTGTGGACAGAACCAGAAAGGTTCCGATTACCGTGCTGATCCGTGCCCTCGGCGTTGGCTCTAACGACGAAATCAGGGAGCTTTTCGGAGACGAGCCGAAGATCGAAGCAAGCTTTGCAAAGGACGCTTCTGAGAACTATCAGGAGGGTCTGCTTGAATTATATAAAAAGATCCGTCCGGGCGAGCCGCTCAGTGTGGAGAGTGCGGAAAGCCTGATTATGGCGATGTTCTTCGACCCCAGAAGATATGATCTGGCGAAGGTCGGCAGATATAAATTTAACAAGAAACTGATGTTCAGAAACAGAATCAGACACCATGTGCTCGCGGAGGATGTGGTGGATACCCAGACCGGCGAGATTCTGGCGAAAGCGGGCGACAAGGTGACGGCTCAAATGGCGGATGCGATCCAGAACGCAGCCGTTCCCGCCGTGTGGATCCAGACGGAGGAGAGGAATGTGAAGGTTCTCTCCAACATGATGGTGGATATCACGAATTTCGTTGACTGCAATCCCAAGGAGCTTGGCATTACGGAGCTGGTTTACTATCCCGTGCTGCAGCAGATTCTGGACGAGTACAGCGGAGATCCGGCGGAGCTTGCCGGCGTGATCCGCAAGAATGTACATGAACTGATTCCGAAGCATATTACGAAGGAAGATATCTTAGCTTCCATTAACTATAACATCCATCTGGAGTATGGCATCGGCAATGACGATGACATTGACCATCTGGGCAACAGACGGATCCGTGCGGTGGGCGAGCTTTTGCAGAACCAGTACCGCATCGGTCTTTCCCGTCTGGAGAGAGTGGTGCGCGAGAGAATGACCACCCATGACGCAGAGGAAATTTCCCCGCAGGTGCTGATTAACATTAAGCCCGTACAGGCAGCGGTGAAGGAGTTCTTTGGTTCTTCCCAGTTGTCCCAGTTCATGGACCAGAACAATCCGCTCGGCGAGCTGACCCACAAGAGACGTCTGTCGGCGCTTGGTCCCGGCGGTCTTTCCAGAGACCGTGCCGGATTCGAGGTGCGTGACGTACACTATACGCATTACGGCAGAATGTGCCCGATTGAGACGCCTGAGGGACCCAATATCGGTCTGATTAACTCGCTGGCGTCCTATGCGAGAATCAATGAGTATGGTTTTGTGGAGGCGCCTTACAGAAAGATCGATAAGAGCGATCCGCAGAATCCGCGCGTGACGGACGAGACGGTCTACATGACGGCGGATGAGGAAGATAATTATCATGTGGCGCAGGCTTCGGCGCCTCTTGACAAGGACGGCTATTTTAAGAGGAATAATATATCCGGCCGTTATAAGACGGAGACACAGGAATATCCGAAGGCTATGTTTGATTACATGGATGTGTCTCCCAAGATGGTATTTTCGGTAGCGACAGCGCTGATTCCGTTCCTGCAAAACGACGACGCGAACCGCGCGCTGATGGGTTCCAACATGCAGAGACAGGCAGTGCCGCTGCTCTTTACGGAGGCCCCTGTGGTGGGAACCGGCATGGAGCCGAAGGCAGCTGTGGACTCCGGCGTATGTATGGTGGCGAGAAAGTCCGGCGTGATTGAGTTTGTGTCGGCTGATATCATCCGGATGACATGCGACGACGGGGAGAAGGACGAGTACCGTCTGATGAAGTTTTCCCGAAGCAACCAGTCGAACTGCTATAACCAGAAGCCCATTGTGCAGAAGGGTATGCATGTGGAGGCCGGAGACGTGATTGCGGACGGTCCGTCCACGGATGGCGGCGAGCTGGCTCTTGGCAAGAATCCGCTGATCGGATTTATGACCTGGGAGGGCTACAATTACGAGGACGCCGTACTCCTCAGCGAGAGACTGGTGCAGGAGGATGTCTACACATCCGTGCACATGGAAGAATACGAGGCGGAGGCGCGCGATACCAAGCTCGGGCCCGAGGAGATTACGAGGGATGTGCCGGGTGTCGGTGACGATGCGCTTAAGGATCTGGACGACAGAGGCATCATCCGTATCGGTGCGGAGGTGCGCGCCGGCGATATTCTGGTAGGTAAGGTGACGCCCAAGGGCGAGACGGAGCTTACCGCGGAGGAAAGACTGCTCCGTGCGATCTTTGGTGAGAAGGCGAGAGAGGTGCGCGACACTTCCCTGAAAGTGCCTCACGGTGAATATGGTATTGTTGTGGATGCCAAGGTGTTCACGCGAGAGAACGGCGACGAGCTGTCTCCCGGCGTCAATCAGGCAGTCCGCATTTACATTGCGCAGAAGAGAAAGATTTCCGTTGGTGATAAGATGGCAGGCCGTCATGGTAACAAGGGTGTGGTTTCCCGTGTGCTGCCCGTGGAGGATATGCCTTATCTGCCAAACGGACGTCCCCTTGACATTGTATTGAATCCTCTGGGTGTGCCTTCCCGTATGAATATCGGGCAGGTACTGGAGATCCATCTGTCGCTGGCGGCGAAGGCGCTTGGCTTTAACGTGGCTACGCCTGTGTTTGACGGCGCAAAAGAGGATGATATCATGGACACGCTGGATCTGGCAAACGACTATGTCAATCTGGAGTGGGAAGAATTTGAACAGAAGCATAAGGATGAACTTTTACCTGAGGTGATGGAATATCTGTCAAAGAACAGAGAACACAGAAAGCTCTGGAAGGGCGTGCCGATCTCGAGAGACGGCAAGGTGCGGCTGCGCGACGGCAGAACCGGTGAGTATTTCGACTCTCCGGTTACCATCGGACACATGCATTACCTGAAACTCCACCATCTGGTAGATGATAAGATCCATGCGCGTTCCACCGGTCCTTACTCGCTTGTGACGCAGCAGCCTCTGGGCGGTAAAGCGCAGTTCGGCGGACAGCGTTTCGGTGAGATGGAGGTTTGGGCGCTGGAGGCATACGGTGCGGCATACACGCTGCAGGAAATCCTGACCGTGAAGTCCGATGATGTGGTGGGCCGCGTGAAGACTTACGAGGCGATCATCAAGGGCGACAACATTCCAGAGCCCGGTGTGCCGGAGTCCTTCAAGGTGCTTTTGAAGGAGCTGCAGTCTCTGGGACTGGATGTCAGAGTGCTTCGCGACGACCAGACAGAGGTGGAGATCATGGAAACCATCGACTATGGGGAGAACGATTACCGGTACGAGATCGAGGGCGATTCCCGCAGTTACGACTATGAGAGAGAATCCTTCGGTTCCATGGGTTATCAGCGTCAGGAGTTCGATGAGGACAGCGGACAGCTTGTAAGCAGTGACGAGGAGGAAGCAGGGACCTTTGAGGAGGAGCCGGACGAGGCTTTCGAGGAGGCTTACACGGAATAACAATGTGGGAATGCTGATAAGCGGCATTCTCCGTGTGGACTGGAGATTCCGAAAACGGCTTCTCCGCATGAATATGACAGATGGAGGACAGTGCAGGATGTCAGAAATGAGACAGGAAGCGTATCAACCCATGACATTTGACGCGATCAAGATCGGGCTGGCGTCACCGGAAAAGATCAGAGAATGGTCGAGAGGTGAAGTTACCAAGCCGGAGACGATCAACTATAGAACCTTAAAGCCCGAGAAGGAAGGTCTGTTCTGTGAAAGGATCTTCGGGCCGAGTAAGGACTGGGAATGCCACTGTGGTAAGTATAAAAAGATCAGGTATAAGGGTGTTGTCTGCGACCGCTGCGGTGTTGAGGTGACGAAGTCCAGTGTCCGCAGAGAGCGCATGGGCCGCATAGAGCTGGCAGCTCCGGTGTCCCATATCTGGTACTTTAAGGGTATTCCGAGCCGTATGGGACTGATTCTGGATCTCTCTCCCAGAGTGCTTGAGAAGGTGCTGTATTTCGCGTCCTATATTGTATTGGACGGCGGCGACACGGATCTGGATTACAAGCAGGTGCTCTCCGAGAAGGAGTATCAGGACGCCAGAGAGACATGGGGAAATAAATTCCGGGTAGGTATGGGCGCGGAGGCGATCAAGGAGCTTCTGCAGGCCATTGATCTGGAAGAGGAAGCGGCGGAGCTTAAGGAGGGACTGAAAGAGTCCACCGGACAGAAGCGCGCCCGCATTATCAAGAGACTTGAGGTCGTGGAGGCATTCCGCGAATCCGGAAACCAGCCGGAGTGGATGATTATGGATGTAATTCCGGTGATTCCGCCTGATCTGCGCCCCATGGTGCAGCTCGACGGCGGCCGTTTTGCAACCTCCGACCTGAATGACTTATACAGAAGAATCATCAACAGAAACAACCGTCTGAAAAGACTTTTGGAGCTTGGCGCTCCCGATATCATTGTCCGCAACGAAAAGCGTATGCTGCAGGAAGCGGTGGACGCGCTGATTGATAACGGCAGAAGAGGCAGACCCGTGACAGGACCCGGAAACAGGGCGTTAAAATCCCTTTCCGACATGCTTAAGGGTAAGTCCGGCCGTTTCCGTCAGAACCTTCTCGGTAAGCGTGTAGACTATTCCGGCCGTTCCGTTATCGTGGTCGGCCCTGAGTTAAAAATTTATCAGTGCGGTCTGCCTAAGGAGATGGCGATCGAGCTGTTTAAGCCCTTTGTGATGAAGGAGCTGGTATTCCGCGGCATTTCGCAGAATATCAAGGCGGCGAAAAAGCTGGTGGAGAGACTGGACACGCAGGTCTGGGATGTGCTTGAGGAAGTGATCAAGGAGCATCCGGTTATGTTAAACCGTGCGCCTACCCTGCACAGACTGGGTATTCAGGCGTTCGAGCCGATTCTGGTCGAAGGTAAGGCAATTAAGCTCCATCCGCTCGTATGTACCGCGTTTAACGCCGACTTCGACGGCGACCAGATGGCAGTCCATCTTCCTTTGTCCGTGGAGGCACAGGCGGAGTGCAGATTCCTTCTGCTCTCTCCGAATAACCTGCTTAAGCCTTCGGACGGCGGCCCGGTGGCGGTTCCCTCGCAGGATATGGTGCTCGGCATTTATTACCTGACGCAGGAGAGACCCGGCGCGATGGGAGAGGGCAAGTTCTTTAAGAATGTGAACGAAGCGATTCTTGCTTACGAGAATAAGGCATGTACCCTCCATTCAAGGATTACCGTCAGGGTTACCAGGAAGAATGCCGACGGGCAGGAGGTGTCCGGCAATGTGGAGTCCACGCTGGGAAGATTCCTCTTTAACGAGATTCTTCCGCAGGATCTGGGCTATGTGGACAGAACCGATCCGGAGAATCTGTTGAAGCCGGAAGTGGATTTCCATGTGGGTAAAAAGCAGTTAAAACAGATACTTGAGAAGGTTATTAACATCCACGGCGCAGTACGGACGGCTGAGGTGCTCGACCTGATCAAGGCGACCGGCTACAAGTATTCCACGCAGGCGGCTATGACCGTTTCGATTTCCGATATGACGGTGCCTGCGAAAAAAGAGGAAATGCTTGAGGAGGCGCAGGCTACCGTCGACAAGATTTCCGTAAACTTCCGGAGAGGACTGATTACGGAGGAGGAGAGGTACCGCGCTGTCGTGGAGACCTGGAACGACACCGATAAAGAGCTTACGGAAGTGCTGCTCTCCGGTCTGGATAAATACAATAACATTTATATGATGGCGGATTCCGGAGCCCGTGGATCCAACCAGCAGATCAAACAGCTTGCCGGTATGCGCGGACTGATGGCGGATACGACGGGACGGACCATCGAGCTGCCGATCAAGTCCAATTTCCGTGAAGGTCTGGATGTGCTGGAGTATTTCATGTCGGCGCACGGCGCCCGCAAGGGTTTGTCCGATACCGCGCTTCGTACCGCTGACTCCGGTTATCTGACCAGACGTATGGTCGATGTTTCGCAGGAACTGATCATCCGCGAGACAGACTGCTGCGAGGGCAGGGATGAGCTTCCCGGCATGGTGGTCAAGGCGTTCATGGACGGCAAGGAGACCATTGAGGGATTGAAGGACAGAATCACGGGGCGTTT
>ERZ808037.482-NODE-482-length-36893-cov-13.045850_pt1 | contig 36893 bp, 33 predicted proteins | sample MGYA00380190_ERZ808037 | MGnify/ENA primary metagenome ERZ808037 (study PRJEB31490, sample SAMN06133399) | mouse gut metagenome | isolation source: J9 | host: mice | place: China: Chengdu | collected 2015-05 ...
CGGGTGGAGCTCATTGTGGTGGACGAAATTGGCTTCGTTCCCCTCCATAAGGACGCCGCTGAGCTGCTGTTCCAGGTCATCTCAGACTGCTACGAACGCCGCAGCCTTATCATCACTTCCAACCTGGAGTTCAGTCAGTGGAACACCGTCTTCGGTGACAACCGGCTCACTGCCGCCCTCATTGACCGGCTCATCCACCACTCTCATATCGTCATCTTCTCCGGGGAGAGTTACCGCCTCACCCAGTCCATGAACCGCCAGAGGCCCGGTATCCAGTGACGAGACCAGAATGGCCAACATCTGGGCGTTTCGGGGTTTCTGCTCCAGATGTCTGTGCGCCAGTTCTTCCAACAGGGGCCGGCCCTCCCGCCAAATGATGCAGCTCACAGTCCGGATGTTCCGCTCTACCGCTTTCCAGTTGGTCCTGTACTGCTTTGCCACCTCCGGGTATAGCCACTTTGTCACCAGCAACAGCCGGTCCGGCTGCTCCACACACAGCCATACCGCATAGGCCATGTGGAAAAAGCCGGTGTAATTTGCCGTTGCGCCAAGACGGTATAGCAAGTCATAGATATCCGTCATATAGCACCCGCCAGTTCTTTTTCATGCTCTTGTTGGAACGCTTTGTCCTTATGGCATGCATCCATGTATTTTTCCAGAAATGCCCCGCGTTCTTCTGCACTGAATCCTAACGCTATCATAATATCATATATTGTTTCAATTTTCGGTATATGTGCGTGGCATTCCAGCAGATAAATGCAGTTCCGGCTGACTCCTATCTTCTCTGCCAGGGCATATTGGGACATGCCCTTAGTACTCTTCCGTCTTGCATAAATCTCGGTGTCCAGCAGCCGGGTCTTATAGGGATGATTTTGATATGTGTTGTTAAATTTTAACAATTTCAACACCTCCTATAACAGGAAGCATATATTAATTGCCAAAATCTTTCAGCTAACTACAGTTAGCTTTGTGGATTATGTCGAATTTTGTTTCCATCTCCCTTGCGATTAAAAAGAGCCCCAAAATGTGTGCATTAGGGCTCTCAATGCAAAACCGCTTTCCCTTTGATACATCAAAAGGGCTCCAAAATGTGCGCATTGGGGCTCCTGCTATCAAATATCCTCATGGGCATGAATAAAGAGCCTCAAAACTTATGCATTGGGGCTCCTAATACTAAATAGTAATCTCTATTGTTTATAGGTGCTGAGGGTGCTCACCTTTTTCGAGCCCTTTTGCTTAACTTTTTTCTTGACAAACACAAGGAGCATTGGCACCTTTCCAAACTACTCATTGACGCTCACCAGTGGCGATGATAGAATGAAAGAGCAAGCTGGAATTTAGCGGAGGTAACGCAGGTGAAAAAGCCAACTGTTGTTCTCGTTCGTTTAGAGCCGGATGACCGGGAACAGTTTATTCTGGATAATCAGGAAGCCTTTCTGTATGGCGCAACACAGGAATTTGGGATGCGGGACAACCATTTTGAAGAAGATGGGGAGATCATCTCACGCAAGACCATTGAGAATTCCATTGACGGCGAACACGCAGAGGTATACCGGATCATCGCGGACGGAGAAAAGGCCGGCGGCATCGTGATAAGCGTTGATGGGAGCAGAGGTGATTTGGAACTGCTGTTCACATCACCTCTGCTGCACAGCAAAGGCATCGGCTTTGCCGCATGGTGTGAGGTTGAAAGGCTGCATCCAGAGATTGAAGTGTGGGAAACCGTTACGCCTTACTTTGAAAAACGCAACATTCATTTCTATGTCAATCGCTGTGGGTTTCATATTGTGGAGTTTTTCAATCCTCACCACCCAGACCCCAACGACAAGGATCAGTTATCCGATGGAGAGACTGACGGTTCCGATGGAATGTTTCGCTTTGAGAAAATAATGAAGTAGCAGGAGTGATTGCTGTGTGGAAATGTCCCAAGTGCGGACGGGAATTCAAAAATCAGAATCAGGAGCATTACTGCATCAAGCCTCAGACGATTGACGAATATATCAGTCAGCAGGACGAGTGTGTACAGCCATATTTACAGGCAATACGAAATGCAGTTCATAACGCTATTCCTGAAGCACAGGAGCGGATTTCGTGGAGTATGCCGACCTTTTGGGCTGGGAAAAATGTATTCCAGTTCGCCGCATCCAAACATCACATCGGCATCTATCCCGGTTCAGAGACCGTAGAGATGTTTCAGGATAGATTGTCGGACTACGAGACCAGCAAGGGAACGATACGCCTGCCTTATCGAGAGCCATTACCTCTGGAATTGATAGCGGATATTGCAAGGTGGTGTTGGAATCAATATAAAGTGTAAATAATTTTATCTAAAACAAGCCGTCTGTCAACAGTGACAGACGGCTTGTTTTTTGTGAAAAAGGTGATGAATTATTACAAAAATCAAAGAAAAGCGCACAGTAAATGGCAAATTAAAGGAAAAAGTCAAGGTCGCACCCAAAGAGCTTGTCCGCCGTGGGCTGGATGACGGTACGGAGCGCCTGCGGGGCCAGCTCCAGGAGACTGCCCAGCGGGGAGAGGCCAGCGACTACGGCGGCGACCGGATCGAGGATACCGCCGCCCGTGGAGCATATCAGACACGGCGCGGTGTGGAGGCTCTGCTGAAGAAGAAAAAATCCGCCAGGGATCGGCTGCCGGCCAAGGAACTGCGTACTCCTGATTCGTCTGCACCCCCGGAGTCCCCCGCCGAGCCACCCCCCAAATCCCCAGCAGGACGCTCCCCAGAGTTCCCGTCAGAGCCGCTCTCTCCCCATGATCCACCCACACGGGAGTCGCCCCGAATCAAGACGCGGGAAGCTGTTTCCGTCAGAGAGGGCGGCATTGGTGCTGGGCCGACTGAAAGCGGCAGAACAGGACCATCCCTTGGGGAGAGGATGCGGCAGGCACGGATCAAAACCAGGGAATCCGCTGTTCATGATCCCTGCCCGGATGTGCCGCCTGTACCACAGGCTGGATCGGAACCGCCGCAGATCAGGACAAGGGAGGCCGCTGTCCATAATACTCCTGCGGATGTGGAACCGGCCCCACGGCTGAGATCAGAGCCGCCGAAGATCAAAACGAGGGACGCTGCCACTGGTGCGCCCACTGACTATAGTACGGCAGAACCTTCCCCCAGCACTGCTCAGGCAACTAACCGGCTGTCAATTAAGACCAGGGATGCGTACATCCAGAGCCAGCCCGCATCTGCGCCGGAGCAGCCGCCCCAGGCGATTGTGCAGGGCGAACAGGAATTCATGCGGGAGCAGGGGAGGGCGGCAGCCATAAAACGGGCGGAGGTCCAGCGGGTAAGGAATGGCGCTGTTTCCCAGGCTGGGAGTAGAGGGGAGAGTGCGTCTCCCACTCCGGTGCGGCGAGGGTATGCTGGTAGACAGGGCAAGTATACCCCGGCCCAGGGTGTGCGCAGGCCGGTAAGTTCGGGAGAACCCGATACCCGGTCTGTGCGGGATGGTGGACGAAAGATTATCAAAACGGTACGTTCCGGGAGAAAAGCTGCTGATCGCACTGCCAAAGAGACCATTAAGACTGCGGAGCGCTCATCTGAAAAGGCCATCAAGACCACACATCAGGTAGCAAAAACCACCCAGCGAACAATGGAAATTGCACAGCATACGGCCACGAGCGTCCAGGCCACCCAAGCGGCCCGCAGGAGGGCTGTCCAGGCCCTCCGTGCCCTCCGAAAGCCCCCAGCGGTTACCGCCAGGGGTGCAGCAAAGGCCGGCACAGCGGCCCTACGTGCGACTGTCAAGGCCGCCCGGACGCTGGCTGCTGCCCTAGCCGCAGGAGGCAGCGTGGTGGTATCGGTTATTCTGGTGCTGTGCCTGGTTGGGATGCTGATAGCCTCTCCTTTAGGCATCTTCTTTGCGGACAGCAGCTCCCCGGACACGGCAGCGCCGTCCACGGCGGTGGCGCAGATTAACGGTGAGTTGTCTGACTATCTCTCCGGGCTGCAAGCTGGGGGTACTTATGATCGAGTGGAAGTCCTGGGCCAGCCCCCGGCCTGGTCGGATGTGTTTGCTGTGTTCGCCGCCAAGACGGCGGGGGCAGCGGATGGCGTGGACGTGGTCACGCTGGACACCGCCCGCATGGACCTCCTCCGAGCAGTTTTCTGGGATATGACCAAGATTACCACGGAGGAAGAAACAGTAGACCACCCGGCCAGCGGGAGCACGCCCCCCTGGTCGGAGACTGTTCTGAAAATCACTATCACCCCCAGAACGCCGGATGATATGAGGGTGTTCTACAGTTTCACCGACGCGCAGAATCAAGCGCTGGACGCTCTGCTGGCCAACGGCGGGCTGCTGACCACACTGGCGGGTGACCTGACCATCTCCAGCCAGGGCGCCAAAGCCTTGCTGGCGTCACTCCCGGAGGACCTGGACCCGGAGCGTAGGGCCGTGGTGGAGACAGCCTGTCAGCTGGTAGGTAAATTGAACTATTTCTGGGGCGGAAAGAGCCGTGTCCTGGGCTGGGATGAGCGATGGGGGCAGATCAAGAAAGTGACGGCCTCCGGCAGTTCCACCTCCGGGACTTATCGCCCCTTCGGGTTGGATTGCTCAGGATTCGTGGATTGGGTCTTTTACAACGTGACTGGCGGCAACTACATCATCGGCCACGGCGGGGGCGCCCACTCCCAGCATGACTATTGCACAGCCATTACATGGGATCAGGCCATCCCTGGCGACCTGGTTTTCTATCCGGGAGATACTCACGTCGGCATTGTGGGCGGCAGGGATGAGAACGGCAATTTGCTTATCATCCACTGCACCTACAGCAAAAACAACGTAGTGATTACGGACAAAAGCGGTTTTACATCTATTGCAAGGCCAAATTATTACAGCGAATAGTATCGGCGGAGAGGCGTGGGTTTTCCCACGCCTCTCCGCTTTTCCATGAATCAATGTCACAGCAAATGTCTGTGGTGTTGATTTGTGCCGAAAAGAGCGGTTCGAGCCGCAGCAAAGATGAAAAGGAGTCAATGATTATGGCAGTTTTTCGAGTAGAGCGCACCAACAATTACACCGTCATGAGCAACTATCACCTGCGGGACAAGACGCTCTCGCTGAAAGCCAAGGGACTGCTGTCCCTTATGCTCTCACTCCCTGAGACCTGGGACTATACCCTCTCCGGTCTGGCCCGCATCAGCTTGGAGGGGAAGGATGCCATCCGGGCCGCCGTGGTGGAGCTGGAAAAGGCGGGGTATATCCAGCGCGGCCAGACTACCGATAAGGCCGGGAAGTTCAGCGGCAACGAGTACATCATTCGGGAGTATCCCACTGCCCAGACGCCGTCGTTGGAAGAACCGTCGTCGGAAAACCCGACGACGGCTTCCACGCAGACTGAAAGCACGTCGCCGGTTTTTCCAACGCAAATAAATATAAAAGAAAATAAAATAACTGATTTAACAAGTAAAGATTCACTTCCTTTCCCTTCATCCCCTCCCGCTCCGGCAGTAGGGTCGAAGGAAGCGAAGGGAAAGAGGTGAGAGAGAAGAAATGCTGTCAGTAAGAGCGAGATGGACGGCTATCGGGCTCTGATCCGGGAGAACATCTGCTATGACGACTTCGTGCGCGAGCGTCCCTACGATGCCGCCCAACTGGACGAGATGGTGGAGTTGATGGTGGAAGCGGTCTGCTCCAGGAAAGAGACCATCCGGATGGCGGGAAACGACTTTCCCCAGGCGGTGGTAAAGTCCCGGCTGCTGAAACTGGACGAGCAGCATATCCGCTTCGTGTTCGACTGTCTCCAGGAGAACACCACCCAGGTGCGGAACATGAAGCAGTACCTACTGACGGTGCTGTACAATGCCCCGGTCACTATAGAGAGCCACTACGCCGCTCAAGTTAATCATGATTTTTATTATGCACCTAAAGCAGCGGCATGTGGCCAATGCGGATAGGGAGGACTGTGCCAAGGAAAGAGTTTCAAAGCGTATGGGGGTGGTTTTCAAACGACACTTCAATGCAAAACTCGGTGTCCATTTGTTCATAGATCAAAAACTGAGAGAGAAACAGAATATACCACACACCGAGGACAGGCAGCAGGAGCAAGGTCCAGGGGGCGAACAGAACGAATACTGTCCAGTAACCCAGCTGCAAGAACCCGACGCCTAGCACTCGCCAGAAATATTTGATGCAGAACAGCAGGCAGTTTCTCAGACGGACAGAGGCCTTCTGCCGGAACAGCACCAGTTGGGGCCAGTAGAGGGTATTGATGATGAGGACTGCCAGCAGAGCAGACAGGTATAAGGTCACCGCTCCTGTGGAGGGGGCGTATTCTGCCCACCAGAACAGCATCGCCATAAAGACATAGGCGCCCAGCACAAGCCCCAGCAGCGCCCCGGGGATCAGGCTACTTTTCCAGTTCTGCTTCCAGGCGCGTTTATAGCTGTCCCACCAGGGGAGGGGATCGTCTCGCAGACCCCGCAGGATGGCATCGTACATCCCGGCCAGGAAGGGCCCGGCGATCACGCCGCCCAGGACGGAGCAGGGGAGCAGCACCAGAAGGCTGCTGGAGGCCACCGCGTAAACAATTCCCGCCGCCAGGGGAGCAAAGCCCGCCAAGGTGAGCAGATTGGTTTTCCACCACCGCCCGAAGCGGACGGACAGCAGCTGACGGTAGCGGTAAAAGCCGGTCTGCCGCTGGTTTTCGTCAAAGTGGGGGTCCTCCGGGAAAAACAGTCCCATATCGCTTCTCTCCTCTCAGGCCGCGTAGTGGCAGGCGTTCAAGAAATCGGTCAAAATCTCAGTTTCATCTTCCGTGAAGCTGTCCAGGCAGTTCAGCTCCGCACTGATGGCATAGTCCTGATACACACCAAAGGCGGAGACGCCCCGGCTGTAGGGATTGGTCTCGGACTTGCAGGTGTAGGCGGAGACAGTGTAGTCCTGCCCGCTGCAGGTCTGGTCCTCGGAACCGGCAACGTCGTAGGTCTCCGCCTGCCGGGCGGTCCAGTCCTCCAAAGCCTGCTGGGCGGCGTCCGCGTCCTTGCAGCCGTAGACCAGCACATCCAGCCGGGCGGGGTAGAGGACCACCTCGTCCCCGTCTTCGTTGGTGTAGGGCTCTCCCTCGCCGATGGTCCAGGAGGCCAGGTACATATCCGTAATGGACAGGGCATCCTTATTGTCCTGCAATGTCAAATCATGCCCCGGCTCCTCTACCCCCAGAACGCCGCCTAGGGTAGTCCAGCTCTCGTTCCAGGCTGTGCCGTCCGCCGCCTGTTCGGGGGTAGTTTTTGTGCAGCCGGTCAGTAGCAGGCACAGGGTCAGCAGACAGACAATAAACCTTTTCATGAGGCAGCCTCCTTACTCAACGCCGTCCACAGCGCATCGCATTCGTCAATATATTGGACCGTCCGATCCTCCCAAAACGCCCGCCGGGCCAGGAACAGGCCGTTTTCCACCTGGAACCAATCCTCTTGCAATATTTCATAATCGGCCTGAAACCCCTCCGGGTCCTCCAGCAGAAAGAAATAGCTCTCACAGGAATCTAAATCGGCCATCAGCTTTACGTTGGAAGCGGCAGCGTACATGAGATCGTCGCCGTCTCCACCGGAGGGGTACTGATTCAACTGGATGACTACCTTGCCGTCCCCGTTGCAGTCGGCCCCCAGGACGGACAGACGGTCCTCCCAAGCGGCGGTTTCCGCGTCGGGGAGCGGGACCCCGCCCACATAGGCAATCTGATAGTCCGGACGGACCTGGGTGGCGGTGTGCCAGACCAGATTGCCCGCTATCAGCACGGCCGCCGCGCCAAGGACCACATACCACTTGTGATAGTGCCACCAGTTCCGGCGGCGCTGTTTTTTTGTGTGCTCCATCGGAGCGTTGGGCTGGACGTCCCGGTATTTCCATCTCAAATATTCGCTGGCCATGGGGGAAGTCTCCTCTCTGGTTGCGGGCGGCCACAGGCCGCCCCTACGGTTCCAGGGTGGTCCCGCCTGCGACGTAGGAGACGGGCAGGCAGACCAGACTGGGCAGATTGCTCCGATCCTCCCGAAGGAGGAGGTCCACGCTGGTTTCCGCAAGACGGGCGACCGGCTGGACGATGGTGGAACAGTAAAAGCCGTCCTGGGCGAAGCGGCGAATGCCGTCAAAGCCAATGAGCTGCACGTCCTCCGGCACCCGCAGGCCCAGCTCCAGCAGCATGGTCCGGATTTGAATCGCCAGGGCGTCGTTGACGCAGAAAATGCCGTCGAAGGCCAGCCGCCCCCCCTCTATGCGGCTGGACAGGAAGTCCCGGAAGGGGGCGTAACCCTCCTCGTCATTGAGGCGCAGGGAGATGCAGTTCATCTGCCTTTGACGAAACACTGATTCAAAGCCGTCCCCCCGCTTGTCCGACTCACCGGGGACCTTGGAACCGATGCGCAGGAACAGTGGGCGGGTACAGCCCAGCTCCAGCAGTTTTTCTGCCGCCAGCTGGCCCCCGCCGAAGTTGTCGGAGGAGACGCAGGGGACGCAGGGGCTGAAATAGCGGTCGATGCTCACATAAGGAAGCCGGGGGTCCACGTCCAGGTCGGGGGTGTAGGTCAGGCCGATGATGCCGTCCACCTTGTTCTGCTGGACCATCTGGATGCACCGCTGCTCCGCTTCTGGATCGTAGGCGGTGGTGGACAGGATGGTCCGGTAGCCCCGCTGGGCCAGGGCCGAGCAGACCTCCTGGGCCAGCATGGCGAAGAAGGGGTCGGTCACATTGGGCAGGATCAGGGCGGCGGAACAGGTCCGGTTGGTTTTCAGTCCACGGGCGTAGCTGTTCACCTGGTAGCCCAGCCGTTTGGCGGCCTCCTCCACCCGGCGGCGGTAGTCCTCGCCCACCGGGATGCTGTTGAAGACCTTAGACACCGTCCCCAGAGCCACACCGGCCTCCCGGGCCACGTCCTTCATGGTAGGGGCGTTTTCTTTCTGTTTCATGGGGTTCACCTCGTAAGCTGTGAAATGTTTCACCGATAATTTCATTATATTCGTGAAACGTTATTTTGCAATTGTTTTCTCAAAATTCAAAACAAATCGTCCATCTACACAAAATTGGGCAAGCCTTTTTGTGGAAAATAAAAGAATTGTTTTGGAAACAAAAAAATGCCTTGACAACAAGTAAATGGCTGTACTATCATAAATACATAGCATATGTAACGTTTCATATCGCAAGCGAGTAAAAGGAAACAAAATAGGGAGTGAGCGATCAATGGCAAAACGAAATCCCTCAGCGGCGGCGGGAACCGCCGCCGCGCTTGCCCGGCCGGGCAAGACCCTGGGTCAGCGCATCATGGACAACTGGCAGCTGTATTTGCTGCTGCTGGTCCCGGTGGTCCTGACCTTTGTTTATAAGTACATCCCCATGTACGGCATCCAGATTGCCTTCCGGGACTTCAAAGCCAGCCGGGGCTATCTGGGCAGCGAATGGGTGGGCTGGTACTGGTTTGAGCGCTTCTTCAGCGCCCCCACCTTCGCCCGGATGATCCGGAACACGGTACTCATCAGCCTGTACAGCCTGCTGTGGAGCTTTCCGGTCCCCATTATTCTGTCCCTGATGATTAACCAGCTCCGCAGCGCCAAGTATAAGCGGGTGGTGCAGACCGTCCTCTATGCGCCCCACTTTATCTCCGTCATGGTTATCTGCGGTATGATCAAGATTTTCCTCAGCCCCTCGGGCGGTCTGCTCAACCTGATTCTGGGCACCCAGGTGGATTTTTTGACCCAGTCCTCCGCCTTCCGCACCATTTACGTGGCCTCCGGCATCTGGCAGGACGCCGGGTGGGGCTGCATCATCTACCTGGCTACTCTAGCCAATGTGGACCCTGGCCTGTACGAGGCGGCCAAGATGGACGGCGCCTCCGTCTTCCAGCGCATCCGGAACATCGACCTGCCCGCCCTTCTGCCCATGGCGATTCTGAATTTGATTATGGCTGCGGGCGGACTGATGAACGTGGGCTTTGAGAAAGTCTGGCTGCTCCAGACCGACCTGAACAAGGCCACCTCTGACGTGATCGCGGTGTATGTCTACGAACAGGGCATCCAAAACGCCAAATACAGCTACTCCACGGCGGTGGGATTGTTCAACACGGTGGTCAACATCGCCCTGCTGCTCATTGTCAACAAGATTGCGTCCAAGGTTTCGGACGTGGAATTTGTGTAAAGGAGAAGAGCGGAAATGAGAAAAGCCTCCGGTATGTCCGACCGGACCAGCCAGATTATTCTGACGGTCATCTGCGGCATCATCCTGTTTATCGTGGCCTACCCCCTGTACTATGTGGTGGTGGCCTCCTTCTCCGACCCCTACCAAGTCTACGCCGGGAAAACCTTCCTGTTCCCCAGCGGCTTCACCCTGGACGGCTATAAGGCGGTCTTCCTCAACGATGGCATTGTCTCCGGTTTTCTGAACTCGGTGAAATACACCGTAGTGGGTACTATTTTCTCGGTGGTCATGCTGTACATCACCGCTTACCCCCTGGCCCAGAAGGACCTGCCTGGGCGGAAAGCTCTGAGCATCTTCTTCCTGTTCACCATGTACTTCGCAGGCGGACTGGTCCCCACCTATCTGGTGGTCAAGTCCACCGGGCTGGTGGGCAGCATGTGGTCCCTGTTTCTCCCCGGCGGCGTGGGGGTAGGCAATATGATTATTGTCCGCAACTATTTCCAGAACTCCATCCCCCGGGACCTGGTGGAGGCCGCCGAGATTGACGGCTGCTCCAAGCTGCGCACCTTTTTTTCTGTGGTAATCCCCCTGTCCATGCCCATCCTGGCGGTGATGGTGGTGTTCTCCATGGTGGCCTACTGGAACGACTGGTTCACCGCTCTGATCTACCTGGGCGGCAAAAACATCCCCCTGCCCCTGGTCATGCGGAACATTCTCATCAAGAGCTCCGCCACAGCCAGTCAGGCGGCGACTATCTCCGGCGGTTACGCTGAGCTGAACAAGCTCACCGAGCTGCTGAAATTCTGCTCCATGATCGTGGCGGCACTGCCCATGCTGGTGATCTACCCCTTCGTCCAGAAGTATTTCGAGAAGGGCTTCATGGCTGGCGCGGTTAAGGGTTGAGAGGAGGAATTTTCATGAAAAAGAAAATTTTTTCAGCGGCTTTGTCCGCCGCAATGGCGCTGTCCCTCCTGTCCGGCTGTGCCGGGGGACTGGTGAACAACGTGAACGACGGCACGGTCAACACCAACCTGGACCAGACCGAGTTCAACATTATGGGCGGTATCTCCGCCCTGTCCAGCGGCTATGAGAATAACGAGGTGCTCACCGCCCTCCAGGAGCAGGCTGGGATTCACATTACCTGGGAAACCATGTCCGACTCCCTGGCCGAGCAGGTGAACATCCGCATCACCGGCGGCCAGTACCCCGACGCCTTTATGGGGGTGGGCTTCTCCAACTACGACCTGGCCCGGTACGGGGACGACGGCACCTTCCTGGACCTGACCCCCTACCTGACCCCGGACATCATGCCCAACCTGTGCGCCATTCTGGAGGAGCACCCGGAAATTCGGGCAGCCATCACCCAGGAGGACGGCAAGATCTACGGCCTGCCAGCTGGTGAGCAGATGACCACCGCCGGCATCGGAGCGGATTTGGACAACGCCTACTCCATCTTCTCCGTTCCTCAGTACAGCATGATTAACAAGGCGTGGCTGGACGACCTGGGCCTGGAGGTTCCCACCTCTCTGGACGAGCTTCACGACGCGCTGAAGGCCTTCAAGGATAACGATATGTCCGCCAAATACTACGGCAACGCCCCCGGAACCACCTTGCCTATGTCCACCGGATTTGACCAGTGGTGCTGGGGCCAGAATATCTTTTACTCCGGCTTCGGCTTTACCAACTGGCACAACGATGTCATCAATGACCTGCACCTCAAAAGCGACGGAACTGTGGAGTTCGTCTGCGTCTCCGACGCCTACCGGGACTGCCTGACTTATTTCCACGACTGGTACAACCAGGGGCTGATGGATGTGGAGATGTTCTCCCAGAGCGACAGCCAGCTCATCGCCAAGTGCCAGCAGGGCTATGTGGGAGTGTCCACCTGGTGGTACATCGAAGAGCTGATGGGGGAGTACGCCAAGGATTACGTCTTCCTGCCGCCCCTCACCGGCCCCAAGGGCACCCAGTATGAGGACACCTGCGGCGTCACCATCCGCCCCGGCTCCCCCATTACCTCCGGCCAGCTGAACATTACAAACAAATGCAAAAGCCCAATTAACTTGCTGAAGTTCTATGACCTGTGGTACAATGGTGAGACGGTCATGCAGCTGCAATACGGCCCCATCGGCGTGTTCTTCACCGGTCAGGACGGCAAGGGCATGTGGCTGGCTATTACCGAAGAGGAGGCCCAGTCCAGGTTCGGCAAGAGCGCTGGCGAGGTCCGCAACTCCTATGAGACCATGGGTCCCAAGCTGATTTTGGCCGAGTACTACAGCGAGGTTTTCTACATGGAGGACCGGGCCATCGAACGCCTCACCGACCTGGACCAGTTCTGGATGCCCTATGTGAAGGACACCACCTTCTATCCCGTGGACTGCGTGTTCACTGGCATGGAGATGGAGACTATTGACTGGCACAAAGCCGATTTTGAGAGCGCCGTCAAGGAACAGGAGGGCCTGTGGCTCCGGGATGGTGGCCCCACCGACGCGGAGTGGCAGGCATACAAGGACCGCCTGTCCCAAAAGTGCGGTATGGACGACCTGCTCCAGGTCTACCAGGACGCTTACGACCGCTACAGCGCGGCGAAGTAAAACCGTAGGGGGCGGCCTCTGCGCCGCCCCGATGTGTAGGGGCCGCCCCCCTGGGCGGCCCGTCAAAAGTGTGCAGACATAATATGCGGGCCGCCGAGGGCGGCGGCCCCTACAACCCCATTTGGGAGGATTTGCTATGACCAGTGATCTGCTGCAAAGGGCCCGGGACTTTGAGGCCCAGTACGGCCCCCACATCCCCGACAGCGAGCGCCCCGCCTTCCACGCCACCCCCACCATCGGCTGGATGAACGACCCCAACGGCTTCTCCTTCTACCAGGGGGAGTGCCACCTGTTCTACCAGTACCACCCCTACTCCAACGAGTGGGGCCCCATGCACTGGGGGCACCTGAAAACCAGAGATTTTATCACCTGGGAGCGCCTCCCTGCCGCTCTGGCCCCGGACAAGGACTATGACGCCGCCGGATGCTTCTCCGGCGGGGCGGTGGAGCTGCCCGACGGGCGGCAGCTGCTGATGTACACCGGCGTTCAGCGCGGGCACAACGCTGAGGGTTATATTCAAGACATTCAGGCCCAGTGTATTGCCGTGGGCGACGGGTTGAACTATGAGAAGATCCTGGATAACCCTGTTTTGGACGCCAAGGATCTACCCGAAGGGGGCAGCGCCATTGACTTCCGGGACCCCAAGGTCTGGTGGGATGGGGATATTTTCTACGCCGTGATCGGCAACCGCACCGCCGACGGAAGCGGGGCCATCCTGCTCTATCAGAGCCGGGATGGTCTCAAGTGGGAATTGGTCCGCACCCTGGACCGCTGCCACAACCAATACGGAAAAATGTGGGAGTGCCCCGATTTCTTCCTCCTGGACGGCAAGCAGGTGCTGATCACCAGCCCCCAGGAGATGAATCCGGTGGGGCTGGAGTTCCATGCGGGCAACGGGACTGTCTGCCTCATCGGGGACTACGAGCCCAAAGGAAAGGGCTTTATGCGGCAGTATGTTCAGTCTATTGATTACGGACTGGACTTCTACGCCCCTCAGACGGTGGCCGCTCCCGACGGGCGGCGGATCATGATCGCCTGGATGCAGAACTGGGGGACGGTGGGGGCCAAGCCTTACCACTGCCGCTGGTTCGGCCAGATGACCCTGCCTCGGGAGCTGGCCGTGAAAAACGGGCGGCTGTACCAGAACCCGGTCCGAGAACTGGAAAGCTACCACAGCTGCTGTGTCATGCACAACAACATCCCGGTCAGCGGGGAGGTCAACCTGCCCGGCGTACAGGGGCGGGTGCTGGACATGACAGTCACCGTCCGCCCCACCGGCGGGGAGCTGTACCGCTGGTTTCGCATCCGGGTAGCTAAGGACGGAGAGCACGAGACCATCATCCGCTACCGTCCCAGCGATGGCACTCTGAAGATCGACCGTACCCGCAGCGGCCTGCCCCATGATATCGTACATACCCGCAGCTTTTTAGTGAGACCCAGAGACGGGGAAATTAAACTACGGGTGATTCTGGATCGTTTTAGCGTAGAGGTGTTCGTCAACGACGGCGAACAGGCGGCCAGCGCCGTTATTTACACCTGTCAGGAAGCGGACGCCATCTCTTTCGAGGCCGGCGGCTCCGTGCTGATGGACGTGGAAAAGTACGATTTGACCTTTGACGGACAGGAAACGGAGGGGTAAAGGATGGAGACAAAGCGGTTTGATGTTGTAGCCCTGGGTGAGCTGCTCATCGACTTCACAGAGAACGGCCTCAGCGGGCAGGGGAACGCCTTGTTTGAGGCCAACCCCGGCGGTGCCCCCTGTAATGTGCTGGCCATGCTGAAAAAGCTGGGCCGCTCCTGCGCTTTCATCGGCAAGGTGGGGGAGGATATGTTTGGCCACCTGCTCCGGGATGTGGCGGCAGAGGCAGGCATCTGCATGGACTATCTGGTGTTTGACAAGGATGTTCGCACCACCCTGGCCTTTGTGAAGACCTTTCCCAACGGGGATCGAGATTTTTCGTTCTACCGCAACCCCGGCGCGGACATGATGCTTACAGAAGAGGAGCTGCCTGTGGACGCCATCTCGGACTGCCGCATTTTCCACTTCGGCACCTTGTCTATGACTCACAAGGAGGTACGGAAAGCCACCTGCAAAGCTATTGACACGGCAAAGCAGAGCGGCGCTCTGCTGTCCTTTGACCCCAACCTCCGTCCGCCGCTGTGGAGTGACCTGGAGGAGGCCAGAGCACAGATCAAATACGGTCTGTCCCGCTGCGATATTTTGAAAATTGCGGACAACGAGCTGGAATTTATGACCGGGGAAACCGACTATGACAGGGGCGTGGCCATTCTCCGAAGCAAGTATCCCAACATTCGTCTGTTCAATGTAACGGCGGGGGCCGAGGGCAGTTACTCCTACTATGAGGATCAGCGGGTATTTGTCCCCGCCTGTAAGCTGGGCGGTGTAATTGAGACCACCGGGGCGGGGGATACCTTCTGTGCCTGTGTGCTGAACTACATCCTGGAACATGGCCTGGATGGGCTGACCACCAATGACTTGACGCAAATGCTTCGGTTTGCCAACTCAGCAGCCTATCTAATAACGACCCGAAAAGGAGCAATTTGCTCAATGCCGGAGCGTGGACAGGTGGAAGCAATATTGTATAGTGACTGATTATATTCTACAAGGTTAGCAGGGTGGTTCGACCACCCTGCTTTTCATCTGTGTAAACGCAGATTGGTCGTTGCAAACTCAGCATCCTTTGTTCCGCTGCAAGCGGCAAAGCGAAGAATGAGGAGTTGCTCTTCCTCCCCCATGCGGCCCGCTTCGCCGGGCTCGCATGGGGATTCAAGATGCCTGGCCGAAAAATCGAAAGGAAAGAAGCAGGAGAAAAATGCTGTCAGCAAAGGCGAGATGGTGAAGTTGATAGTAAAATAGGTGTTGAACGCAACAACAATATTTTTGATTTACATTTTAGTTTGAATTTACTTGGGGGATATGCTATACTCGCATTATTCAAATTTGAACCCGATGATTAATCTGCTCGAATGCGATTCCAGAACATATGTCCGTATTCCGTAAGTCATCAATAGATAATAATTGAGAGGTCTATAACGCTATGCTGACATCTAAAGAGTTTGCTAAAATGCTAAACGTATCACAATCGACCGTATCTCGGGCTTTAAGTGGCAGTAATCAGGTTTCAGAAGAAACAAGACGATATATCAGTCAAAAAGCGGAGGAGGTTGGTTTTGTCTTAAATAGCCAGGCACAGAGTTTAAAAATGAAAAAGTCGGGAACAGTAGGGATTCTTTTTCCATCATATTTTGAAAGTCTTAGTAAAAATATGATGTTCACTTATATCTATGACTGCATCCTCAAGCATTTGCTTCAATTCAATTATGATGTGATGATTATTTATGATGAAAACCCAGGTAGTAAATTGACCGTTCTGGAACGAGCAATTAAAAGCTGTAAGGTAGATGGTTTTATTAGCCTGCACTCCACACTAACCGAAAATGAGGTTAGTATGATATCAAAATATCGTTTTCCCTGTGTGCATATTTTCCAAACGCTTGATTCACTGTACACAATTAACCAATTCGGTTGTGATGAATATACGATTGGAAAACTTGCAGGCACTAATTATGCTTATTTAGAGGGACACCGTATCGAATATATTGGTACACAGATCAATCGCTTCAGTTCAGATGAGCGTTTGCGTGGATTCAAAGATGGGCTTGCTGCTCAGGGAAAAACGATTGATAAGGTTGCTATTAATGCAGATTTTTCAATGACAGAAGCATATCAAACAATACAGGACCAACAAGAATGGTTAGAAAAAGGAAAAACCGCTCTGTTCGTTTATAATGACATGATGGCTCTTGGTGTTGTACGAGCAGCAATTGATATGGGCTTAAATGTTCCTGGAGATATTAAAGTTATTGGCGTGGATGATGTACCAATCTCTGATTGGCTTCCACCTAGGCTAAGCACCATTCATATTCCCGTTGAGGAAATGGTCTACGACAGTTGCGAAAAACTTTGTGAATTATTAAATAACCAAAACGCTGTGGAACCTAAAACTGTGTATTATCAGCCTTCGCTTATTCATAGAGATACTACCCTTGTATCTAACCCCTAGATTTGTATTTTGTACCTCATCAGGAAATCGTTATTGATTGTATGTAGAAATTCAAAAGGTCGATGGACAATTCATAGTTGTACAAAAATGTCTTTAACACAAAAACAAAAATTCAAAATCCGTTTTTTTCACGTGGAAAAAACGGATTTTGTTGTGCAATCATCCAAATGTGTTTGTTGGCTGCTGGAAATGTTGAAAATAACCAAAGACCACTTGACAAAAGCCTTGTTGGTTGGTACACTTATAGTATCGCATACGTATGCGAACAGCGAGATTTGCTGCGGAAAGGGTGGTGTGGAAGCGCATACGTATTCAGTTCGGGGTTAAATCCCATTTATGAGACACAATGTCCTCATAAATAACAAAAAAGGAGATGTTTAAAATGAAAAGATTTGCAAGTGCGCTCCTGATCTTAGCTTTGCTGTTCTGCGCTGCCGGATGTTCAGACAAGGACGGTAATAAGAGCAATGACAGCAGCAAGGACAACAACGGCAGCAGCAATGCCGACGTGAACTGGCCTACTGGTGCTACAACCATTTTTGTCGGTGCGCAAGCCGGCTCCAATCTTGATCTGAAAGCCCGGATTGTCGCTAAATACTTGACCGAAGAACTTGGTGTTGCTGTTGTGGTCGAAAACCGTCCTGGCGGCGGTGGTATTACGAGTTGTACACAGTACTTGAGCGAATCCGCTAACACAAATAACATTCAGTACCTTGCGGCCTCTTATGTTGCCGTTGCGCCGATTTATAACGAGGTGGACTATACCGCTGATGATTTTATCACTGTTGCCGGTGTGGACTCTGTAGATAACGGTTTCTTTGTGGATGCGAACCTTGGGATCAATAGCGTTGACGATCTGGTCGCCTATGGTAAGGACAATATTATTAAATTTGCGTCCACTGGTGTAGGAAGCGACACTTTCCTGTTGAGCCGTGCCCTGATGGAAAAACTGGGGCTGGAATCCGATACTGTGGTCGGCGGCGGATTTCCTGACATGATTCTCAGTACCATTTCCGGCACAACTCAGATTACTTATTGTTCGCTGGAAACTGCTCGTCAATATGTTGCGGACGGTTCTTTAATCCCGATTGCAGCCTGCACTCCGGATGCCTACACTGGCTATGCCGTTGAAGGCTTTGCTTCCGTCCCTTCTCTGAATGAGCTTGGTTATGGCATTGAATATTCTACAATTACTTGGCTGGCACTGCGTTCTGGAACAGATGATGCAATCGTTGCGAAGCTGGCCTCTGCACTTGATGCAGTTTACGCCAATGCAGAGTTCCAAAAGGAAATGAAGGACGCTGGCTTCTTTATGCTGGAAGATCCTTCCTCTGCCGCTGTCTCTGAACGCATTGACACAATGGTTTCGTCCTGCCAGGAATTTGCGGATCTTATCACACAATAATGAATTGCTCAAGCAGGGTGGTGGCCTGTACATATGGCGCCACCCTGCCAGCTTAGGAGGAGATATCCATGAAGCAAGTCACGCTCAAAAAGAACCTAACTTCTGGTTTAATTGCATTCATTTTAGGTATCGTACTGTACGCCGCAATTCCATATTGTATCAAAGTTAAACTCCAGTTTTCATCTTCTGCCTTTGGCCCCGATGAAATGCCCAGGATCGTCGCTATCATTATTATTGTGTGTGGCCTTGTTCTGATCGGCCAAAGCCTGATCTTAAAAAAGGATGAGACAGTCACAATTGAGTTCGGCAAAGAGCTTCGTGTACTCGTTTTTGTTGTGCTGCTAGTTGCATATTCGCTCCTGATGCCGATTGCCGGGTTCCTTGCTACAACACTGGTCTTTGTGTTTGCGTCCCTTTTTCTGATGGAGTGCCGGGCCCCGCTCTATTATCTTAGTGCTGCTATACTGGTAGCATTCATTTTTGTGTGCTTCAAGTATGGGCTATCTGTTAATCTCCCAACCATTATTCTGTAATTAGGAGGTGCGCTGCAGAGATGTTGTCTCTCATAGTGAATGGCATCGCCGATGCCTGTACACTTACAAACATACTGTTGATGTTTGCCGGCGTATTTGTAGGAATTATCTTTGGTTCAATTCCTGGCCTTTCCACGGATCTGGCCGTAATTCTTTTTCTCCCACTCACCTTTAATATGACCATTCTGCCCAGTATCTTGCTGCTGCTTGGTGTGTACTGCGGCGGCACTTATGGCGGCTCTATTTCTGCCATTCTGATTGGAACACCGGGAACCAACGTGGCGGCCGCAACCGTATTTGATGGGTATCCAATGGCACAAAAAGGCCTTGCCCGTAAGGCGTTGGATATGTCTCTCAACGCTTCTACCATCAGTGGCATCGTCAGCAGTTTGCTGTTGCTGTTTACAGCACCGTTTATTTCCAAGTTTGTACTCAACTTCGGCCCGCCGGAATATTTTTGCCTTGCTGTATTTGGCATCACGATTATCGCAGGCGTCAGCGGAAACAGCCTGCCACGCGGTATCATTATGGGGTGTATTGGTTACTTTGTCTCCTGTATCGGAATTGAAACAAATTCTGGCGTTTCACGTTTCACCTTTGGTAATGTTTTTCTGATGAAGGGGCTTGGCCTTCTGCCTGTTCTGCTTGGCATTTTTGCTCTTCCCAATATTTTGAATCAAATTTACAGCCGTGGCTATCTAAATCCCCCTCCCAAGAGAAACAAGCTTGACAAAAGCAATAAGCTGACTTCTCAGGAGATGCGTGACTGTATGCCTGTAATCGCAAAATCTACTGTTATTGGCTCTATCATTGGTGCAATACCAGGTGCTGGAGCTTCGATTGCTGCCTTTATGGCCTATAATGAAGCAAAGCGCAGCTCAAAACAAGGACACCTTTTCGGTACTGGTGTACTGGATGGTGTAGCTGCGCCGGAGGCGGCAAACAACGCTGTAACCGGCACATCACTGATCCCTCTGTTTACGCTGGGCATCCCAGGAAGCGTCGTCGCCGCCTTGCTAATTGGTGCTTTTACCATGCAGGGCATGACCCCTGGTCCAACCCTGTTTGAGACACAGAGCGGCTTGATGTATGCCATTATGATCGGTATGCTGCTGTGTAACATTGCAATGTTTATAGAAGGAAAATACCTGTTGAAACTTTTTGCACAGGTTTCCAAGGTTCCTCAGCAGCTGCTGTTTACCGGACTGGCACTGTTTTGTCTCGCAGGTTCTTTCTCCTCTTCCAACGTGATTTTTGATGTGTATGTTCTCATTGTGATGGGAATTGTGATGTATCTGCTTCAGCGATTTGGGTTCCCGGGCGCTCCGTTTGTACTGGGTATCATCCTGGGCCCACTGATGGAATCCAATCTGATGAACTCCCTGGTAATGAGTGAAGGATCTTGGTTGATCTTCTTCCAGCGGCCTATCTCCGTTGTAATTTTGATTATCACAGTCGTGTTTACAACATATTCTGTGGCCAAGACACGCAGTATGAAGAAAAGTACCGCCGCTCAGACCGGAATGAGTGAAGAAGATGTTCTGGAAGATTGATTAAGAATGGGAGGGTTAGAACGTGCGGTCGATTACAATCATGTATGATTCACTGAACCGGCATATGCTCTCAAGCTATGGCAGCTGTGAATCAATTACACCAAACTTTCAGCGGCTTGCAGAACATTGCGTCACATATGACCGCTTCTATTGCGGAAGTATGCCCTGTATTCCCGCCAGACGTGAGCTGCATACCGGACGGTACAACTTTCTGCATCGGAGCTGGGGACCGATGGAACCCTATGACCAGTCTGTTTTTCAGCAACTGAGTGAAAACGGAATCTATACGCATTTCGTTTCGGATCACGCCCATTATTGGCAAGAGGGCGGTCTTAACTATCACACCCGTTTTTCGTCCTGTGAGTTTATTCGCGGACAAGAGGGAGACATGTGGCAGGGGGAGACGCTTGGCTATACTGGCCCGCTGGATCTAAAGCGTCAGGACGCTGTAAATCGCTCCCACATGCAGAACGAGGAAGATTTCCCTCATGTCCGTGCGTTTCGAGCCGGAATGGACTTCTTGGAGAAAAACTGGAAGAATGATAATTGGCACTTACACTTAGAATACTTTGATCCTCATGAACCTTTTTATGTGCCTGAGAAATACAAAAAAATGTATGACGAGCGGATTTCTGCGCTTGATTGGCCACCCTATGCGCTTGCCGAGGACGATGAGGAAACCAAGCAGTTCCGTGCTAATTACCTTGCGCTGCTGACCATGTGTGATACATACCTCGGCTATGTACTTGATTTTATGGATGAGCATGATATGTGGAACGATACAATGCTCATGATCAACACAGATCACGGATTTCTGCTGGGTGAGCATGGTTACTATGCCAAAAACTATATGCCTACTTATGATGAGCTTTGCCATCTGCCGTTTTTCCTCTGGGACCCTGTCAGTGGGAAGAAAGGGGAGCGTAATCAGCAGCTTGTGCAGACAATCGATCTTGCTCCTACACTGCTCGAATTCCATCATCAGCAAATACCAAAAGAGATGCAAGGAGAATCCTTGCTATCTAATGTGCGGAAAAATGTTCCGCTTCTGCGAAAATACGCACTGTTTGGCTCTTTTGGGAAACACGTCAATATCACAGATGGCAGATACGTGTATATGCGGGCTGGGCGAAAGGAGATCCTCAACAATTACACCCTGATGCCAACACACATTTTCACACCTTTTTCTGTAGAGGAACTTCGTGATATAGATCGAGAGATGACGGATCAGTTTTCCTTTACCAATGGTATCCCACTGATGAAAATACCAGCTTCCTCCGCAACATCCCCCAACAATTCCTGCTATTGGTATGACCAGCATATGCAGTACGGTGACCTGCTGTATGATCTTGAAACAGATCCATGTCAAACCAAAGTAGTGCATGATGAGGCGGTTGAAGCACGTATGAAACAAGCCCTAATCAGTATGTTGGATGCAAGTGAAGCGCCAGCAGAGCAATATGTTCGGCTCAATCTGAAAGGAGAAAATTGAGATGAGCAATCATCCAAATATTCTTTTTCTGTTTTCTGATCAGCATCGTGGTGACTGGATGCCGTATGACGAAAGCACATTCCAGCAAATCCGCGCACAGAAAGTTCCGGTGCGTATGCCTAATATCCGCAGGTTGATGGACCAGGGCTGTACGTTTACCAATAATATGAGCAACTCGCCGCTATGTGTTCCGGCGCGTGCCTGTTTGGCCTCCGGTATGCAGTATGACAGGTGTCGTGTCTATAACAATGACTACTGCTATCCACTCAACCAAAAGACATTTTACAGAGTACTAAGGGATGGTGGTTACGAGGTCTGTGGAGTCGGAAAATTTGACCTTCACAAGCCGATTTTTTACTGGGGAACAGACGGTTGGATCGATCAGCTTGCCGATCTGGGCTTTACAGATGCGATTGACAGCGAAGGGAAATATGACCTCCTTTGGAGTTCCTTCTATGAGCCCCAGGGGCCGTATGCTAAATTCCTGACAGACAATGGTCTGCTGCAGGAGCATGCCAGAGACTATATTCTCCGCTACCTGGATGCAAATGATGTCCGCCCAACACCGCTTCCGGAATACGCATATGCGGATAACTGGGTCGGTAAAAACAGTATCGAGAAGCTGAGAAAAATCAGCAGCGGAGCAAAGCCGTGGTTCCTAATGGTCAACTTCTCGGGCCCCCATAATCCCTGGGACGTCACAGAGCGAATGAAAGAAGCTTGGAAGGATGTTACTTTCCCGCTTCCGTCCAGCTGGAAAGGGGATAAGGATGAGCTGAATGCGGTTCGCCAGAACTATGCCGCTATGCTGGAAAACATTGACCGCAACATTGGCCTTATCCTTGATGAGCTTAAAAAGACCGGGCAATATGAAAACACGGTTGTAATCTATTCCGCAGATCATGGTGAAATGATGGGGGATCACAACAGATATATGAAGAGTGTCCCTTATCGCGGCTCTGTACATATTCCCCTTGTAGTGAGTGGCCCTGAAGTGGAACACGGGAAAATTTGCAATGAAATGGTGCAACTGCACGATATCGCGGCCACGATCACTGATTTTGCAGGCTATAAAATGCCGCCTGAAACAGATTCCTGCTCCTTAAAAGCATTGGCTTGCGGTCTCACAGACGAGCCTATCCGTAACTACCAGGCCATTGCACTCTACAATTCCTTGAAGTTCGGAAAAGATTATCCAGGTTATGAAGATTTGATGGATCGGCAAAAAAAGAAAAATGATCAGGCATACATTCAGGAATTCTGCAAAGTGCTGGGCTTAACGGAGACACATGCGTCCATGTCCAAGTTTGGTTACAGTAAAGACTGGAAATGTGTAATGAACAGGCAATATAAGCTAATTGAATTTGATGATGCTCCGCCGGAACTATATGATTTGCAGGCAGACCCGGATGAGCTGGTCAATATCGCTGAAGGAAATGAGCAACTTATCGCTGAAATGAAAGAACTTTACCAGATGCGCTCAATTGAAAATTGAAATTTTCTTTTTTAGGCAAAAGCTCAGTTAAAAATCAACACCTTAATAAACATTGGCATATAAAATTTGAATTAGGAGGGCCACATGAGAAAAATAGTTTCAATTCTGCTGATGATAGCGCTCGTTTGCACAACCTGTACTTGTGCAGGTGCCGTAACGCAAGAAGAAACCGTTTTAAAGCAGTCTGCCCAAGATCCTCCCATCCAATATGAAACAGTCTATTATCAAAGTGAAGGTATCAACCTTGCAATTGATATTTACAGACCCAATGAAGAAAAGTATCCTGGCAGCCGTCCCGGCATCCTGTTCTTTTTTGGCGGTGGTTTCCATACTGGCACAAGGCAGGCGTTTCGTGAACAAGCAAAGGCCTGTGCCAATCAGGGTTATGTTGCCATGTCGGCAGACTACCGAATCAGTGCTGTCCACAATACCAGAGCAGAGGACAGCATTCTCGATGGTACTCGTGCATGGGACTATGTACGTAGCAATGCCGCACAGTGGAACTTAAATCCTGAGAAGATTGTGCTTGCTGGTGGTTCCGCTGGCGGGACTATCGCTTGTATGTGTGGTCCGCTTACAGGTGTTTTTCCCCAAGCTCTGGTACTGTTCAACCCCGGCATTTTGGATGATGAATATCCGGACGCAACACTGTCCAAACTGGTGGGAAAGGAAATGAATGGTGTTGCTGTAACAAATGTTAACAGCGTTGAACCTGGCTGGCCTCCTGTTCTGGTGATGCACGGAGAAGCAGACACTACAGTTCATTTCTCCTCAGCCAAAAAATTTGTGGAACATGCGCAATCTGAAGGTGTAGATGCTAAACTGGTCTCTTACCCTGGGATGACACACGGTTTTTTCAACTTTTTCAAAAACCGAACACATTATTACCTGACCGTGGGTGAACTCTTAGGCTTTCTGGAAAAAGTAAATCCCTCAAGAGGTATTTTAACAGTAAAGCAGGATGGAACTGGTCATTACAAAACCATTCAAGCGGCGGTCAATGCAGCTCAGCCTGGTGACACCGTGGAAGTTTATGCCGGCGTGTATCGTGAACAGGTTATTTTCCCAAGAGGCGGCACGGACGAGGCGCATCGCATCACACTAAAGTCTCATGATGGAGACAGTGTAACTGTAACTGGCTCAAACGTTGTCAGCGGCTGGAGAAAGGTAGATGGTCACGATGGCGTATGGACCGTTACACTGGATAAAGATTGCTTCACAACGGATGTGCTGGGAAATTATTTTAATCCCTATGCAAACCAGTGGCAAAGCAAGGTGCGAGGCTTCTATCCTTCCTGTGGCTGTATCTATGTGAATGGCATTCCGATGGATGAAGCACATTCTCTGAAAAACACCACACTGAATCAAACAGATTCTAAAGGTACTGTGACAACACTTGATGTTGCCGGTTTGTATGATACCAAGAATACATGGATGGCAGAGGTTGACAAAGAAACTGGAATTACAAAAATCCTAGCAAACTTTGGCACGGTCAATCCCAATGCCGCTGGTGTTTTGGTGGAAAGCAACACGCGCAAGCAAGTTATTACAGCTGCATGGAACTCCGGCTATATCACTATTGATGGTATTCGTGTGACCAACGGCAGCGGACCTAAGACCATTAACTTTGCCCAGCTCGGTTCAAAATCTATGGCAGGCGCTTTATCTACCCACGGCGGACACCATTGGATCATTGAAAATTGTGATCTGAGTTATAATCGTGGTGTTGCACTGGACTTTGGCCTTGGTTCCCGTGGATATATGTATGATATGTGTGGTTATCCGAGCAAGGGTGAGAATCCTGATCCTGAGCCTGATCTCTATGGCTATCATATCATTCGCAATAACTATATCCATAATAATATGACCAACGGCGCTATGGCATATCGCGGAGCATATACAGAAATATATAACAACATCTTGTCAAATAATGACGATATGAATACCGCCCTGGCCTCTGAAGGTTACATTAAAAATGTAAATAGTGGTTATGGAATTAACATTCACGACAACTACTTCTATAGCGACCACGATTGGGATACCCGTGCCATTTGGTACGATACAGAGGTGGATGGTTCTTCCATCACAAACAATATCTTCTTCTCCAATGGGCCGGATGGAAAAGGATTCAGCTTCATCATGTGGGAGGATGGAAATGGATGGGCGCTATGCAACAACAATGTGTTTGTAAACGTCGGATTCCGCAACGCCACGTCTTCCAGTGTACTGTTAGTAAACAACCTGTTTCTTAACAATACAAAGCGTGCAGATTTTCCCGGAAGTAATGTTCCCGCAAAGGCATATGGTTGGGACGGGTACTCTCGTTCGCTGCGGGCTAAATATCCTGGTACATTAGAGACTATCTGTTTAGATGGTGATGATGGAAACAGCCATTTCCAGACATACTGCCGTTTCAACAAAATGTTGAACAATATTTTCTTCACACAGGGGCTTAACAGCAACGAATCAATGGCTGACTGCTCCGATGCAGATTACAACAATAAGTACTATGAATTTATCAACGATGTTAACTACGAGGACTTTACCACAGATAATGTCGACCCCGATAAGTTCACAGGACTTGCCGCTGACAACTGGACACCTGTTACGCCCAATTACGCTGAAGATGCAAGTCGTGCCTATGGTAATGAGTGTGATTATAATGTGTACTATGGCGGAGCTGCCCCCATCAACTATCAATATGGTGAAGCTCGTGGCTATGTTGCAGATGCCAACAGTAAAACTGTGAATGGCGGCAGCTATACGGTGGAAGGTGATGAGACCAGCTTTAAGTTGACTTTGAATGTGGATAACAGCATCTATACCGTTAACGCTCCCAGTATAACTAGCGAGCTGCTGGGGCAGCCGGGCCTATACAAACATCTTGGTGTTGATTTCCCTGTGCAGATCAGCAATACAGATTATTTTGGAAATGAACGTACAGAAACAACGGTTGTAGGTCCATTTGCTGTCACAAAATCCTGTGTACTCAATCGGACGATTGGAACAAAGGAAACTGCTCAGGCTAAAATTGAAGTTGCCATCAACATGAATTAAGCGCTCTAAGGGCTTGCCACATCGCCGCGGCAAGCCCTTCTTTCATGAAAACCGAAATCAATCTGGAGCATATGTCTTCCGCTTGGATAATCAAAATAGCGGCATAGGGAAATGGAGGTAAAAATGATAGTTTTCATCTTTCTGCTTTGCTTTATCGCCAGTACTATTGGCGGTATATGCGGTATTGGCGGTGGTGTAGTAATTAAGCCATTATTGGATGCTACGGACATCATGTCAGTACCCACAGCATCCTTTTTGTCCGGAATAACTGTGTTATCAATGGCGTGTATCAATGTTTGGAAAAACCGTAAAAGAAACGAACTTGAATTGTCGAGAAGTCTCCCTCTGGGGGTAGGTGCAGCCATAGGCGGTATCGTTGGGAAACAAGTATTTTCACTTCTCAAGGATACTGTACAGGCTGACCATATTGTAGGTGCTGTACAGGCTATTACCCTGGCTGTTCTGGTATTGGGTACATTGATATATGTACTATTCAAATCCCGAATTAGATCCAAGGATATCCAAGGATGGTTTGTACCAGTAGTGATTGGTTTGCTATTAGGATTTTGTTCTTCTTTTCTGGGTATAGGCGGCGGACCGATGAATTTAGCGGTACTATACTACTTTTTCTCTATGGATACGAAGAAAGCGGTAGTCAACTCCATTTTAATTATTTTAATCAGCCAAGTAGCCAGTTTGGCAATGACCCTGGCAACCTGGACAGTTCCGGATTTTGAGTGGGGCCATTTGATTGCAATGGTCATCGCTGGCGCGCTTGGAGGAAACTTATCAGCAAAGCTACACAAAAAGTTGTCTACAGATATGACAGACAATCTTTTTGTCGGTTTACTAATCGTTATTATCTGTTTGTGTATTTATAACGCTGTACGTATGTTAATCTGATTAAAAAATCCCGATTATTGAAAAGTAAAATTCAATCATCGGGATTTTTCAATGGTGAAATAATTTCTTATTTTCCTAACTGCTTTTTTTGAATTTTGCTTGCGATAAGAGCCAGTTTTTCATATGCATGCTGAAAAAACATCTGGTAACCTTCACAAAAATAGTTTAATCCTGTTTCGCCTTCAAATGTTGTCATTCTGCTGCGAAAGCAACCGCCACGGCATAGCTCTCTCCATTGGCAACTCATGCATCTGTCAGGCAGATGGAAAGATCGCTCCCGGAAGCCCAATTCGATGCGGCGCTGATCAATTTCTGTTATACGCTGAGTGTTGAAGTTCCCCAACTTCCACTCATCTAGCGCATAGAAATCACAAGGGTAAACACTTCCATCTGCCTCAACTACATATTGAATACCACAAACACCCTGCTGTTCGCAGGATTCTGATGGCATACCTAATAAAATGCCGATATAGTTTTCAAATTGTCGGATGTACGGCGCTTTTCCCTGTAAATAGTCCTTATGCCATAAATCAAACAGGTGAATTAAAAATTGGCCATAGTCTGCGGGGAGCAACGAATAGGGCTGCTGCCCACGGGATTCTCCTAAAGGATCTAAGCAAGTAATGAATTGAAGGTAATGCCAGCCCCTACGTCGATATTCATGATAAATCTCATTAATATTGTTTGCAATTTCTCGATGAACGACAGTCAGAATATTGTAGTCTACATGATATTTATCAAAAAGGCGGATAGTCTCCATCACACGGCTATAAGTAGGGCCACCATTAGCTCCACTGTGTCGGTAATTATTATGAATACGTTCTACTCCATCTACAGATATACCTACTAAAAAGTGATTTTCTACGAAAAAGTGACACCACTCCTCAGTAATGCCATAACCGTTTGTCTGGAGGGCAAAATGGATATTTATGCCCTTTCGGTTAAAATGGTTGGCATATTCTACTGCCTTTTGAAAAAAAGGTAAACCACATAGGGTTGGTTCACCGCCTTGAAAAGCAATCATGCAATCTTGTTCGGATGGAATGATACATTTGCGCATTACATTTTTCAATGTTTCATCAGTCATTAAACCATAGGATGCCTGTTGCCTTTTTGCTGCCTCATCGCAGTAAAAACAGTAATCGCAGAACATATTACATAAACCAGAGGCAGGTTTAAGCAATGCATATATAGAGTGCATACATCAATACTCCATTCAAAATGCAACTTTTTTGTATTTATTATACCACATAGCCACATTAATGTCCATATATGTATTTCTTTTTACAGATATAATAGCTGTGTCCCAAACAGGGAAAATACATGCAAATAGAGAAAATATTCCTACAATATCAATTAATTCATAGAAGGGCGGCCTCCAATAAGGGGGCCGCCCTTCTTTTTATTTCGACAAGATATGAGCAATTTCTCTGTCTGCACTTAAAAAAATGGAGACCCTACATTGCTAAATATCCCTAATCTCCAATCAAAAAATATGATGATTGGAGATAATAGATATGTTTTATGATATGAAACAGAGTGGGGTGCGCATCCAGCAGCTCCGCACTCAAAATGGATACACTCAAGAGGAGTTTTCTAAGATTCTGAATATTGACAGAAGTAATTTAAGCCGCATTGAGTCTGGAAAACGCAGCTGTTCTTTGGAACTCCTTGTTCAACTCTCCGGCTTGTTTGATGTGACACTGGACTATCTGATCCTTGGACAAGGTGAAGCGAGTACATCGAAAGCTTACGACCATACGCATTTGAAAGCGGACATAGAAGCGCTGATTCAGCAACTGGAAGCATTTAAACTCGATCTGTGAGTTGCTGTGCCAAACTGGCACGGGGATGTGCCAATCCCGCTCTAACAAAATGAATCTATTCCCATTACAATTAAAATACAGCCAAGAAAAAGGCTCTGTACATTGAAAAGTTCACACCAGCAGTACGGGTAACCACCCGGACAGATGAGTGTCCTGCAGCGCACGCCACGACGTTAGAGAAAACGGCGCAACCTTCCAAATTTTACGCCGTCCCCTGCGGTCCTATTGAAACGGGCCGCAGGGGCTCTGACCGAGCGAGAATGCCACCTGCGGGGGCGGCCTTTGGCATGGCCGCCAGCGTTGACCCTGTCCGGGTACACAATGAGACACCTTCGCACAGCCTGAGAACCAGGCATGTGGGGCTGCCCCGGAGTTGAAAGCAGTAGAGACTCCTGGTATATGCCCGTGCAGGTCTTGCCCGACCTGGCCCGTACTGTTCCCAATCTCATCAGGGGTGCGAGCTGCAAATGTGGTGAGGAGAAGATCGCAGAAAACCAAGAATGTGATTGGGGAAATCATCATGTTACCATTCGAAAACAGACAAAACGCACACAGCGACATCGATCATATTTTCAAGGATTTGCTCCCCGCCCAAGGCATGGCGGAGCGGCCCGAGCAAGTGGCTCTGAGCCACCGGATGCTAGACGCCATGCTAGACGGCTCCATCGCTCTGTGCGATGCCGGGACGGGGATCGGCAAGACCTACGCCTATCTGGTGGCCGGGACGGTGTTCCGCCGCCTCCGGGCCGCCAGCGGACTGGCGCAACCGCTTCTCATCTCCACCTCCAGCATCGCCCTCCAGAACGCAATCCAGAGAGAGTACCTGCCTCTCCTGTCTGCTATTCTCATGGCAGATAGGATGATTACCAGTCCTCTCCGGGCGGTAATCCGCAAGGGCAAGTCCCACTACGTCTGTGATGAGCGATTGGAATGGAGGCTGGCTCAGGTCGATCTGAAGAAAAAGAACCAGGCAGCGGCAGAGGCCCTGCTCTCCCTGCGGGAGTGGCTGGACGCCGACGAAGCCGTCCACCTCAGCGGTTATGACCGGGAGCGCGTCTGCGTTCCCAAGGTCTGCGACTGCCAGCGGGACAGCTGCCGGTACCGTACCTTTTTAGACCACTGCGGCTCGGCACAGTTCGCGTTCCAAATCTGCAACCACAACCTGCTGCTGGCCGATACCATCCACCAGAACACAGGCCGCAGACCTATCCTGCCTGACAGCTGCGCCATTATCATAGACGAGGCCCACAAGCTGCCCGAAGCGGCCCGGCAAATGTTCGGGACTACCCTGGAGACCAGCGATATCCAGAGCCTGATCCGCAGCCTGCGGCAGGAAAAATTTCTGCTGGCCTCGGAATCCCTGGAGGACATGGCAAGACCGCTGATGAATAAGATGGCACTGCCCTTTGACAAGGACAGGCCCTTTTCTCAGTTTGCCCAACTGCTCACTGGCCCGGAGCGGGCTATGACCGTGATAGGCCGGCAGCTTTATAAAATGCTCACACCACCTACCCAAAAATCTTTGGCAAGGGTGTTTGCATCCACGGCGATGTTTAATGGCATTTGGCCTGATATGGTCTTTTATACAGCAGAGGACAAGCGAGGCGGCACCATGCTGTGCTCCACCATCTCCGACCTGACCACCCAGCTCCGCGGCACCCTGTGGAGCCAGGACCGGCCCATGATCCTCACCTCTGGCACTTTGGCCGTGGGGACCAACTTTCGCCGGTTCAAGGAGACGGCAGGCCTGCTGACGGATGGACGGGTGACTGAGTCTGTTTCTCCTTCGCCCTTTGATTACGAAAAGAACTGTCTGCTTTACCTGCCTGAAACTCCGCCCAGGCAAAAAAACCAGAAATATTACGACATGCTGGCAAAGGAGATTGCTGTCCTGTTGGAAGCCGCCTGGGGCCATGCCTTGGTACTGTTCACCTCTTACGCAGCCATGTCCGCCGTCAAAGAACGGCTGACTCAGAAAAGTTTGGGTTGGCCGATCTTTACCCTGGGCCGCAACCCGGCCCATACCACAGAGCACTTCAAAGTCCAGCCGGGGAGCATCCTGCTGGCCACCGGTGCAGCTTGGGAGGGTTTCGACTTCCCCGGCGACTGCGTGTCCCTGCTGGTAATCCCCCGCCTGCCCTTCGCCCACCCGGACGCCGTGAAAGAGAAAGAGAGGGAGCAGTACCCTACCCTCCACGCCTTCATCCGGGCGGTGGTGGTGCCCGAGATGCAGATCAAGCTGAAGCAAGGCTTCGGACGGGCCATTCGCACTGAAACGGACACCTGCGTGGTGGCAATCCTGGATGAGCGGGCCGCCGAGGACAAACGCTACTTCCAGGCTATGCTGGACGCTCTACCCGAAACGCGGATCACCTCCGACCCCAGAGAAGTGGAGGAATTTATCAGAAGTACCAAGGGAGATGACTATTTCCTGGAGGGCTGCGCATGATCAACGTGAAGAACGAGATCCAGTACATCCTGGTCACCCGCCTGCTGGCGGATATGACCCAGGCTGGTTTTATGACAGCAGAGGAACTAAAAGCGGCCAAGCGGCTGGCGGTGGAGAAATACCGCCCATCAGCTGTGTGGGAATAGTGCTGGATATTCCCGCCCAGGTGTGGTAGTGTTGTCGCTGGCAAAGGAGGTGGCTAGCAGATGGCCGCAAACGTGAAGGTGATCCCACCCAGAGACAAAGCCCCCGATATCCTGCGGGTGGCAGCCTACTGCCGGGTCAGCTCTGATTCCTCTGACCAGCTTCATTCCTACGCCGCACAGATCCGCAACTACACCAGCGAGATCAGCAAGCACGACGGCTGGGAACTAGTCGATGTCTATGCCGACGAGGGCCTGACAGGCACCCGGATGGACCAACGGGAGGACTTCAACCGTATGCTGGCTGACTGCCGGAAAGGCAAGATCGACAAGGTGCTGGTCAAGTCCATTTCCCGGTTCTCCCGGAATACCAAGGACTGCCTGGCCACCCTGCGGGAGCTGACCTCCCTGGGCGTGTCCGTCTGCTTTGAAAAAGAGAACATCAATACCGAGACGCTCACCACCGAACTGATGGTGAGCGTCTCCGGCGCCCTGGCACAACAGGAGTCCATATCTATATCGGAAAACCAGCGCATGAGTTATCGGCGGAGGATGGAACGGGGAGAGTTTATCACCTGTTTCGCGCCCTATGGATACAAGCTGCCGGATGGAAAAAATCTCATCATTTATGAGCCAGAAGCAAAGTGGGTGCGCTGGATATTTGACCAGTATCTGATCGGAAAAAGCACGGCATGGATCGCCGAAAAACTGACTGAGCTGAAGGTTGCCAGCCCGACCGGACACCCAGCATGGCACAGACGGCCTGTCTGCTACATATTAACTAACGAAAAATACGTTGGCGATTCGCTGTGCCAGAAAAACTATACCACCAGCATATTTCCTTTTGAAAGACGGCGCAATAAAGGCGAGTTGGACCAGTATTATACGGAACATTCTCATCCGGCAATCATTGACCAAGAAACTTTTCAGAAAGCCCAGGCACTCATACAACGCAGAGCGGAAAGAGTTCCTTCCCCATTTGTCCAATATCCACTGGCGAAAAAAATCTTCTGTGGAAAATGCGGCACCTTATTTCAGCGAAAGGCATCAAAAAGTGGATACGTTACATGGGTTTGCCGCAAGCATGATGAGAGAGCAGCGGACTGTCCCGTGGGCCGGATCGCTGAGACGGAGCTGTACGCCGCCTTCGTGCGGATGTACAACAAGCTCAAGCAGCATGAGGGTATCATCCTCAAGCCGGCCCTGGCCCAGCTCAATGATCTGAACGACGCCCTCCAGCGGGGCAACCCAGCCATGCTGGCCGTCAACAGGGCCATCGCCGACGCCTCCGAGCAGAGCTACAAGATTACCACCCTCCAGACCAGAGGTCTGCTGGACGCCGACGCCTGCGCCGTCAGGCTGCGGGATATCGAGGTCAGGCTGACCGAACTCCGTAGGGAACGGCGGCGGCTTCTGAAGAACGAGGATATCGAGGAGGTCATGGAGACTCTGCGCCAGACGGCGGACCTGATCCACGACGGCCCGGACCGGCTGGACAGCTTCGACGAGGTCCTGTTCGCTGACCTGGTGGAGAAGATCATCGCGGAGTCCACGACCCGCATCCGCTTCCGATTGTACGGCGGAATCGAACTGACAGAACAGCTTCGGGAGGTAGGACGATGAAAAACAGGAAGATACTCTACGGCTATCAAATCCAGCGGGGTGAGCTGGTCACTGTTTTCCAGGAGGCGGCAGCGGTTGAACGAATCACCACGCTGTACCTCAACGGCTTGTCCTACCAGAAGATCAGCGATACCCTCAACGGCGACGGCATCCCGTTCAGCGAGGAGACCCCTCTCTGGAACAAGCACAAGGTGAAGCGACTGCTGGAGAACCCCCGCTACACCGGAGTGGACGGATACCCGCCCATCATTGAGCAGGAGACGTTCGACATCATCCAGAGCATGATTCGTGGCAAGACAGCTAACCGTACCAAGACGGAAAAGCGGCCCGCCCAGCGGCTGAAGGAATATCTCCACTGCGGGAACTGCCACGGACGGCTGTTGGGTATCGGCGGAAAGAACCAGAGGCGTGATGCACTGTACCTTCGGTGTGAGAACTGCGGTATGCAGGTCACGATTGCTGACAGCGACCTGCTGACTGAAGTGGGCCGTCAGATAGCGGAGCACGACGCCCCGCCCCAGGAGCCCTACAGCCCCTCCAGCGAGGTTGTCCGCCTGACCAACGCCATCAACCGTGGCCTGGAGCACCCGGACAAGCCGGAGGATGTGGTGGACCTGGTCTTGCAGGGGGTCTCCGCCCGGTACGACTGCTGTTCCGCCCCAACTGAATATGACACACCTTCCCGCCTGACCGAAGCGGACTTCAAACGCTTCGGACGGGCGGTTTCTCATATCGTCATCGCTGAAAACAACAGCGTGACAATACAATCCAAATGATCGGAGGAGCACATCATGGAACAGGCAGTACAGCTTGAACGCAGGGTGCGGGTCATTCCCGCCACACGGCAGCCTACAGCCAGAGGCCCCCGGCACGACGGGAAGCGGCGGGTGGCCGCCTACTGCCGAGTCAGCACCGACAGCGAGGAGCAGCTCAACAGCTACGACGCTCAGAAGTCCTACTACACCCAGCGGATTGAGGAGAACCCGGATTGGGAGCTGGCCGGCATATTTGCTGATGAGGGCATCACCGGCACCAGCATGAAGAAGCGGACGGAATTTAAGCGGATGATCGCCGCCTGCAAGCGGGGCCGCATTGACATGATCCTCACCAAGTCCCTCTCCCGATTCGCCCGGAACACAGTGGACTGCCTGGACACGGTGCGCGTCCTCAAAGCCAACGGCATTGGTGTGATCTTCGAAAAGGAGAACATCAACACCCTCACCGAGTCCAGTGAGTTCCTCATCACCCTGTTCAGCGGCTTTGCCCAGGCGGAGAGTGAATCCCTCAGTAAAAATGTCAGACAGGGGAAGCAGTTTGGGATGAAGGATGGTATCGTTCACTTCCAATACAAGAAACTGTTGGGTTACCGCAGAGGCGAAAACGGCCAGCCGGAGATCGTCCCGGAGGAAGCGGAGACAGTGCGGAGAATCTACCGTCGTTACCTGGAGGGGGCCAGCGAGGGCGAGATCAAAAAGGAGCTGGAGGCGGACAATGTTCCCACGGCCGCCGGCCTCGCTGGGTGGTCCCACCGTGTGGTCCACAGCATTCTCACCAACGAAAAATACATCGGAGATGCCTTGCTGCAAAAGACCTATGTAACCGACTGCATCAGTAAAAAGGTGGTCAAAAACCAGGGAGAACTGCCTATGTACTATATCGAAAATCATCATCCGGGAATCATCCCCAAGGAACTGTTCCAGCGGGTACAGGAGGAGATGGCCCGGAGGACCAGCAAGCGGAAGGTAATGCAAAAAACAGGCAAGACCGAGCAGGGCAAGTATTCCGCCAAGTACGCCCTGTCCGAGCTGCTGATCTGTGGGGAGTGCGGGACCCCCTACAAGCGGTGTACCTGGTCCAGAAACGGGAAAAAGCGGATTGTCTGGCGGTGCGTTTCCCGCCTGGAGTACGGTACGAAATACTGCCGCAGCTCTCCTACCCTGGATGAGGGCAAGCTGCACGACGCCATCGTAGCTGCCCTGAATCGGTACGGTGCCGACCGGGCCAAGGTGATAGAGGATGCCTTGGCGATAGCGGAGATCGTCCAAAGCCACGGCAGTAAGGACGGTGTGAGCCTGCTGTCCCTCCAGGATCGATTAAAGGCGCTGTCGGCGGAACAAGATGCCCTGCTGGACAAGGTGTTGGCCAACATGGGCAACTCAGAGCTGAACGCCCAACTCAAGGCCTTGGCCGAGGAGAAGCAGGACATCCTGGACCAGATGGCGGCACATCAGCAGGATGAAAAACAGCAGATTCTCCAGGCATCCAGACAGCGGGAGAGGGACGAGTGGCTGGAACAGCAGGAAATGAAGTTCGCGGAGTATGACGATATCATTACCCGCAGATTCGTAGAAAAGATCACGGTAGTGAACTCTGAGACGGTCCTGGTCAAGATTCAAGACACGGATGTAGAAATCGAGCAGAGTTTGTGCTAGAATCAAGATAGGAAAGTGAGGGCATTATGGCTATATTTATAACAGGTGACACACATGGAAATTTCAAGCGGTTTGAGAATACCATCTTCTATGAACAGACAGGACTGGCCAAAAGAGACTGCATGATCATTTGCGGTGACTTTGGAGGTGTTTGGGATGAAGGTACCGAAGACAATCACTGGCTGGACTGGTTGGAACAAAAGCCTTATACCACCCTGTTCGTGACAGGCAACCACGAAAACTACGACCTGCTGTCCAAGTATCCTGTGGAGAAGTGGAACGGCGGACTGGTGCAGCGTATCCGCCCCTCGGTGATCCACCTGATGCGGGGACAGGTGTACGACATACAGGGGAAAAAGTTTTTTACAATGGGAGGGGCCAGCAGCCACGACATCGCTGGCGGCATTCTGGAACCGGACGACCCAGAGTTCGAGGAGAAACAAAAGCGTTTGGAGAGCAGCAAAGCCCTGTACCGGATTAACCACGTTTCCTGGTGGAAGGAGGAACTGCCCAGCGAGGAGGAGTACCAGATCGCGCGGGCCAGCCTGGAAAAATGCGGCTGGAAGGTGGATTACATTATCACTCACTGCTGTTCCACCTCTGTGCAGGATGAACTGAGCGGTGGATTCTATCAGGCCGATGCGCTGACGGATTTCCTCGACGAGGTCACCCAGCGGTGCCAGTTCCAATACCATTTTTTCGGGCATTACCATACCAACAAAATCATCCAAGAAAAATATGTCCTGCTGTATGAACAGATTATTCGCTTAAAACTGTGAATAGAAAGAGGAGCCGGGAATTGATGAAAAGTCAATTCCCGGCTCCTCTTTCTATTTTCAGAAACTTCTTTCGTGGTTTTCAAATTTCTCTTTACAATCTCTCCCTTTTGTGGTATAACTTTAATAAGAATTATGGCTTGTACAGTTCGCAAAAGAGAATACATCAAAAGTACTGAAGCAGAGCCGCTTTTCGAACTTTTTTATCGAAAAGCGGCTCCGCTTCACTCTGTATCCATTGAAATGACTGAGTTTACCAAAAACCTCACTAAAGACATCTTTTTGAAAAACGGGAAAATGTTTCACAAAAAAACATACTCAGGTTCACATTTTAGACACGGGATTTCTCATAAATCCTGTGTCTCTTCTTTTCCGTACAGCTCT
>ERZ808037.483-NODE-483-length-36836-cov-5.652765_pt1 | contig 36836 bp, 40 predicted proteins | sample MGYA00380190_ERZ808037 | MGnify/ENA primary metagenome ERZ808037 (study PRJEB31490, sample SAMN06133399) | mouse gut metagenome | isolation source: J9 | host: mice | place: China: Chengdu | collected 2015-05 ...
GCTTGCCGGAAACATTGCCGGAAAAACAAGGACGCTTCCTATGGCGGTTTATTCGGAGGTGGCTGCGGGAAATATGGAACAGGCATATTCTTATGTACTGGTGATTACGGCAATCGCCTTTTTTTCCGTGATACTGATTAACAGGGCGAAGACGGTGACTGAGAAAAAGAGGAGATAGAAGAAAAGTGAAGCTGGATGTGGAGATTTACCGCTGTTTGAGGGATTTTACCTTAGATCTTTCCTTTTCTGCCGGGGAAGGATGCCTGGGGATTTTGGGGGCTTCCGGCTGCGGGAAAAGCATGACCTTAAAATCCATTGCCGGAATTATCCGACCGGACAGGGGAAGGATTGTCCTTTCCGGGGAAGAGGACAGCGTGCTTTTTGATGCGGAAAAATCGATTTGTGTTCCCCCGCAGAAACGTCAGGTGGGGTATTTGTTTCAGCACTATGCACTGTTTCCCCATATGACGGTGGAAGAAAATATTCTCGTGGGCCTGGAGGGAAGAGAAGCGGCAGAAAAAAGAAAAGGCAAAAAGCACAGGTTTGGGGCAGGTTTGAGGAAGGAAAAGCGAGGGCAGCGCCTTGGGGAACTGGTGGAGCAGTTTCGTCTTCATGGGCTGGAAAAGCATTATCCGGGGCAGCTTTCGGGAGGACAGCAGCAGAGGACGGCGCTGGCAAGGATTTTTGCCTATGAACCGGCAGTGCTTTTGCTGGACGAACCGTTTTCCGCGATGGACAGCTTTCTGCGCGAAGGGTTAAGGCTGGAACTTGCAGGGGTACTAAAACGGTTTTCGGGGATTTCGATTCTGGTGACCCATGACCGGGACGAGGCGTTCTGGCTCTGTTCCCATCTGCTTTTGATGGATAAGGGAAAGGTTCTTGCGGCAGGAAAGACCAGGGAAGTTTTCCGGCAGCCAAAGTTTTGTTCGGCAGCCAGGCTGACCGGGTGCAGAAACATTTCACGGATTCAGCGTCTGGGGGCGCACAGGGTTCGCGCACTGGACTGGAACGGGCTGGAACTGGTCACGGAAGATGCGGTGGAAGAAAGGCACAGCGCGGTTGGAATACGCGCCCACGATCTGAAAGAAGTGCCTGACACCCAGGTAAAAGCATGGGAGGATAAAGCTGGAGGGAATCTTATCCCGGTGGGAAAGGCTTCCTTTTCGGAAATGCCCTTTGCATGGTATATTACCTTAGAGAACGGTCTGTGGTGGAAGAAGGAAAAAGAGATGAATGCCCGGGGGATTGCAGGGATGCTTCCTGGCTGGCTGCGGGTAGAGCCGTCGGCAGTGCTTTTGCTGGAGGGGGAGTAAGGAAAAGAGAAAAGCGGCAGGGCAGGCAGAAATAAAAAGGATGACAGAAGAAGAAAAACGGCAGGACAGGCAGAAACAAAAAAGGGTGACAGAATAAAAAAGAATATAGAATAAAACAGAACGGAGAATGAATGGGATGGAAGAGTTGTTTCGGGAACTTGAACAGCAGATGCTTTGCGGCAGGGAAACGGTTTTGGCGACGATTATTGCCAGTTCAGGTTCAACCCCCAGAGGAGCAGGGTCAAGGATGCTGATTTTATCTGACGGATCGATCCGGGGAAGCATCGGCGGCGGCGCGGTGGAATATCAGGCCATCCAAACAGGTTTGGCGGCAATGAGGGAGAAACAATCCGCAGTACACGGCTTTTCCCTGACCCGAAACCAGACAGCAGATATCGGTATGGTCTGCGGCGGGGATGTGGTTGTATATTTTCAGTATGCTTCGCCGGAGAATACCGCCCTGCTTAGCCTTTGCAGAGAAATCAGGAAGGCGCTTGCGCGGGATGAGGATAGCTGGCTGGTGATGGATATTACGGAAGAAACCTGCTGGCAGATGGGGCTTTATACCCAAAAGGGCGGTTTTGTGGGAATGGAATGCTTAAAGGCGGCTGTTGGTGACAGGGAAGGGGATGCCAAGGCGTTTGCCAGGGAGTTTTTCCGGAAAAAGGCGGTGCAGAAGGAGGTGCGCGGGCGGAAATATTACTGTGAGCCTTTCGTCTGTGCCGGGACAGTGTATATCTTTGGCGGGGGGCATGTGGCGCAGGAGTTGGTTCCCCTTCTGGCACATCTTAACTTCCGCTGCGTGGTCATGGACGACCGGAAAGAATTTGCCAGACCGGAATTATTCCCCCAGGCGGCAAAGACCGTGGTGGGGGATCTGGAACATATTGGAGAGTCTGTTTCCATACAGCCCCAGGATTATGTCTGTATCATGACCAGGGGGCATCAGTACGATTATTATGTACAGAAGCAGGCGATGCAGGCGCACCCTAAGTATATCGGTATTATGGGAAGTAAAAATAAGGCGGCAGTTATTCGGGAAAAGCTTCTGCAGGACGGCTTTTGCCCGGAGGAGGTTGATGCCTGCCATACACCTATAGGAGTGGAAATTGCAGCGGAAACGCCGGCGGAGATTGCAGTGAGCATCGCCGGGGAGTTAATTAAGGTCAGGGCAGGTTACTGTTCACAGGGCAGCAAGTGCGCAGACTTATGTGAACAATAATCTTGCTTTTTCCTGTAAATTACGGTAGAATAATGGAAAAAATATCGCCTAACCGTCGGCGGATTTTTAAAGAAAACAAGGGAGGAAGCAGGATGAAAAAAAGAGTGGCTGCTCTGCTTTTCGCTGTATGTATGACAAGTCTTACGGCCTGTGGAGGCGTCGTTTCAGGCCAGGTGGCGGAAAAGGTGCTGGAAGGTCTGATGACTAAGGATTCCGGGAAGGATGAAGAAGAAAAAGCAGATAATGACGGAAAAATAAAGGACGGTAAGGAGCAGGAGGAGCAAAACAGGGGAGAAAATAGCGGACAGGGGGAAGCAGAAACCGGGGAAGCTGCAGACGGCACAGACAGCAAAGGGACAGAAAAAGCCGATTCTGTGGCAGACAAAGCAGAAAAGAATAAAAGTTTGGAACTGAGATTGGAGAAAAGGTATCTGAATGAACATAATGGGTCGGAGCTTTTGATGCAGGTGGAGTATCCCTTCCTTTCGGTCAATCAGGAAAATTTCCCCGGTCTTTTTTCTGCAATGGAATCTTTAAATGGCGAGTGTGAAGCGCAGGCTGTACAATGGAAGCAGAAAAAGCTTCCCTATCTTCAGGAAGAGATAAACTATGGATATTCCCGCGGCTATGAATATGTTCAGACGATGCATGTGCACCGGGCAGATGCACAGCTGGTCAGTATCATCGATGAACATTATGAATACACCGGAGGAGCGCATGGCGGTATATATTTTACATCGAAAACCTTAGACAGCGCCACCGGCAGGGAACTTTCGCTTGCGGATGTGACGACGGATCTTCAGGGGCTTGCCGATGCGGTGATTAAGGAGCTGAATAAAGAATACCCTGTGGAATACGCGCCAGAGGGTTATCGCGATACAGTGGAGAGCCAGATTGTGAAACAGGGGCCTGACGCCTATGATGCGAGCTGGGCTTTAAGCTATCATGGAATCATCTTTTGCTTTGGAAGCTACGAACTGGGAGCCTATGCCATGGGCTGCCCGGAGGTTATCGTGCCGTTTGACCAATATCCCGGACTGATTAAGGAAGAATATACCCGCGTACCGGAAGAATATGTGGTAAGCCTGAAGAATGCTCCGACGGTCTATGAAGATGTCGACGGGGACGGCAGTTTGGAAACAATTTCTGTTTCTGCCTATAATACCCAGGACGATTATAGGCAGACGATGCATATCTATATTGACGAAACCAGCACGGAATATAACGCAGAGGGCTGGTTTAACGAGGCTTACCTTATTCATTTGAAGGACGGTTCCCTTTATCTTTATGTTTGTGTATCTGCAGAAGATGATGAAAGAATTATCCATATTTTCCGTATTTCCGGAGAATCGGCGGTATTTGTGGAGGACGCCCACGGCTATTTTGGAGATGGAATGATGGAGAATCCCGGGTGTTTCAGGGTGTATGATGGTTTGGATGCATTAAGCACCTACAGCGGTTACCGTGATTGCCGTGTGGGTGACGGGGGGCGGCTGGAAGCGCTCGATGATGCTTATACGATTGTGAACTACACCTACGGCGATGAGCCGGAGCGGCATTTAACCGCGAAAATCCCGATTCCCGCCTGGATGATTTCTGAGGATGGAAGTGTGGCAGAAACCCCGGAGCAGCTTCCCGCCAGAACCAGGCTGTATTTCCGCAGAACGGATAACCGAACCTTTGTGGAAATGGAGCTGGAGGACGGACGCCGCTGCCAGATAAGGGGGGATTTTACGACTTGGCCGAAAACAATCAATGGGATAGAGGAGAATGACTGTTTTGACGGGATAATGTATGCAGGATAGCATTTTATCGTCAGAGTAAAATCATTCAGGGCAAGTTCAGATGAATTTAGGGCAGGTCTGCGAAGTATTTCTGAAATAACGCTTTTGCCGCCTGCTGTACCTCCTGTTCCATGGCCAGGTAGCGCTTTAAATAGTCCCTGGATTTTGGGGTGAGGACGGAGGAACCGCCGTCGCTTCCGCCGGATTTGGTGGAGAGGAGGGGAAAGCCCAGGTGCTTTTCGGCATCCTTGACAATGTGCCAGCCCTTGCTGTAGGACATATGCATCTGGCGGCAGGCGGTCTGCATGGAGCCGGTGTGGTCAACCAGGGTTAAAAACTGGGCGATGCCCGGGCCGAAAAAGATATCGTCCCCCTCGATGTAAAGCTGTGCAACGCTGTGAACCGGGATTTTCCGGGAGCGGTCATAGTTAAGGATGCAGTCCCTGTCCTCTTCGATGGCAAGGATAATCCCCTGATCTTCAACCGGAATTTCTTCCAGATGGGCATTAATCTCTTCCTGGCGCAGTGCGCCGCGCAGGCCCTGGTTTCCCGAATAGCGCAAAAGAAGGGGGATAAGGTCTTTGGAAAGGATAACAGGGTGGCCCCGCCGGTTCTGATAAACAGGGCAGGCGGCCTTTTTCTGGCTTCCAAGCAGCTTTTCTATGGTATCACCCAGAAACATGGGGTACTTTACCGGGAGGAAGAGGACGCGATCGCAGAGATCTTCGATATAGTTTAAGCCCATGCAAAGGCTGTCATACATCTGCGTCGTTAAGTAGTCCTCATTGCGCAGACAGATAACACGCATACGGGAAATATGTTTTTCCACTTCCTCTGCCTGCTGCCCGGTAATAACGATAATGGGGTCGATATCCGCCTGTTTAAGCATAATGATGATACGGCGGATAATGGTGGTCTTTCCTATGGGAAGAAGAGGCTGGAACGGGGCGTCGATATGGTGCCCGGCGGCGGAGATAACCGCTCCGGTTTTTACGGTTTTCATCAAAAAGGAACTCCTTTCCGTGCAGGTCTTTGAAAGCGAACATTTATATTTTGTTGCTATCTTTGCCCAGGGAATATCAAAAATAATATAGCATAGAGTTTGACAAATTTCAAGGAACACGACCGCTTAACTTTGCCGGGTTGCTGTTTGCGTTACTGCTCACACGTTCACAGTAACGTTTGCACGTTCACAGCAGCTTGTCAAATGCAGGCGGTTTTTCGGTGTTTATTTTTTAGAAGGGGGTGTTTTTGCTTTGCTTGACATCGTTGCTTTAGTCAGAACAACGGTATCAAAAAAACCCTTTATTATTTCTGTAATCGGCGCAGGGGGAAAGACGACATGTATAGAGAGAATCGCAGAAGAAGTGCGCAGGCAGGGAAAAAAGGCGGCGGTGGTGACAACAACGCATATGTGGATTCCCGAAAAATACAGTGCGGTGGGCAGGTCGTGGGAAGAATCCGTTAAGCAGATGAAGGAAGAGGGAATTGTTTATTGCGGCCTGGCGGCAGAGTCCGAAGGGAAGATGGTATTTCCGGGACAGGAGGGCTATCAGGCAATTTGTTCTGCGGCGGACGTGGTGCTGGTAGAGGCGGACGGGGCGAAGGAAATGCCGGTAAAGTTCCCGGACTGGAGCCGCGAGCCGGTAATTCCCGAAAATACGGATACGATTATCCTGGTGTTTGGATTGTCTGCCCTGGGAAGGCCGCCGGGCGAGGTCTGTCACCGGTGGGCGCTGTGCCGGGCTTTGCTGGATAAAGAGGAACTGGATAAAGAAAAAGGGCCGGATAAAGAAAAAGGAACAGAAGGAAAGCCTAATCCAATTACAGCACAAAAGATCATGGATAAAGAACTTCTGCTTTTTCTTTTGCAATACGGCTATCTGCGCAGGTTAAGGCTTCGTTTCCCAAAACTTCCTCCCCTCGTGCTGCTTAACCAGGCGGACGATGAAGAAAAGAGGAGGGATGGGGAATGGATCAGAACAAAGCTGGAGGAGTGTGGGCTAATATGCAGGGTGGTACAGTGCAAATCGCCGTAATTTATATGGCTTCGGGATTTGGAAAACGGTTTGGCAGGAACAAGCTTTTAGCGCCGGTGAATGGGAAGGCGCTGTATCTGCACGGACTGGAAAAGTTTATTCTGCTGAAGGAAAATCATAAAAAAAGAAATACGGCATCGGAGCAGAAGAATTTTCATATAAGTATAGTGCTGGTGAGCCAGTGGGATGAAATCCTTCAGTTCGGACACAGGCAGGGACTTATCTGTGTAAAGAATGATCAGGCGGAGGAAGGGATTAGTGCTTCTATACGTCTGGGGCTTGAAGCCGCAGGGGAGGCAGATTACTATTTGTTTTCGGTAGCCGATCAGCCCTGGCTTAAACAGGAAACCTTAGAAGCATTTATCTGCAAATTTTTGGAAGTGAAAGAGCATTACAGTATAGGCTGTCTTTGTGAAGAGCATGGAGGAAGAAAAAACCCGGTGGTATTTCATCAGCGTTACAGGAAAGAGCTTTTCATGCTTCGCGGCGACAAGGGAGGAAGCCAGGTGGCAGAGCGCTGTCCCGGGGAGATTTTCCGCTTTTTTACCGAGGAAAAAGAACTGAAGGATATTGATCAGATTTGTGATATTTCACCTTAAAAATCCCTTATATTTAAGGGGGGGAGGTCGATATATTTATTGTAAATAGGTATATTCTACCAGAAAGGAGAAGCAATTATGACAAACGGAATTTCAAGCAGCTATCAGTACAATGGCTACAGCAGCTACCAGCCGAATATGCTGGACAGCAACAGCTGGGAAGAGAAGGCAAAGCAGGATGCTGAGAATATTAAGAACAGTATCGATAAAACCTCCAGTACTTCTAACACCTCCAGTACAAACACCTCCATCAGCGTAGGCAGCTCAGCCAGCGATTCTACGTTTTTGTTAGCCTATCAGTCCCAGCTTGAAGACTTGGAAGCATCCGCGGCAAAACTGCAGATGAGCGAGAAGGACAACGTGTTTTCCAAGTATGATGAGGCAGTAAAAAAAGCGCAGGAGAACCCCTCCGAGGAGAATACCAAGGCCGTAGATAAGGCATTGGATGACATTGTTTCTGCATTTAAGGATTTAACAAGCAAGTACAACAGTACGATGTCCTTCCTCTCAAACAATCAGGAGAGAGGGTCCGGAATTCAGGCACAGATGGAGTCCTTAAAGCGGATGATGCCTAATGAAAAGACACTGAGTGCCATGGGTATGGGTTATGATAAGAACGGCAAAGTGACTTTTGACGAAAAGGCATTCAGGGAAAACTGGGAGAAAGACCCGGAGCAGATTAAGAACTTAACCGGCGGCCAGTTTGGTTTTGCCGAGCGTGTAGGCAATAAGGCAACGGCAATCCTTGATTCGTCCGTGGATAAGATTATCGGAAGTGATGAAACCACGTCGGCGAACAAAAAGCACAGCGCTACCTCAACAGACACCAATACCACGACAAACTTTACCAAATCATCTACAATGTCCGATTCCTTTATGCAGTTTGCTAATTTTGCAAAGAGCGGAGCTTTTAATTTAAGCAATTACTATACCGTGGGTATGCTGAATATGCTGGTATAAGGGCAGATAAGAACAATTGGGGCGGAGATTTCTCCGCCTGCTTTTTTTCCGTTTACCGTAAGCATGTAAGCCGCAGCAAACCTTCCCGGGGATAACCGATAAACATATGAACTGATTAGTAATTGGGTAAAAATGGTAAATTCACGGATGGAAATATCTTTGTTTTTATTTAGAAAAATGGAAATTTTTCCCCTGGTTTTTTTTGGCGTTTGGCAGTAATTTTCTTGACATCACAGAAATTTTGTAGCATAATAGTAAAGAGCTTAATTACGGGAAGGGTGGTTTTGTGTCCGAACTGTTGATTTTTCCTGGAAATATGCAGGGAAAGACGACAGGACGACTGCAAACGGATGGGTAATTAACACAGAATGTTACTGTTCACACATTCACAGTAAGCGCAGAATTTCCTGTTTTTTTGTAGAATAAAGGTTAAGAAATCAGATGATTTATTATCTGTATGCAGAGAAACAGAAGGAAAAGGAGAGGATAGGGGCATGTCGGGAATATATGGAAACGGCATAGGTTTGACAGAAAAAATGTTGGATTATTTGTGGGCCAGACAGTCGGTTTCACTGAATAATATTGCGAATGTAGATACTCCCGGGTTTAAATCACAGTACATAACGTTTGAGGAAGAATTAGCGAAACGTCTGAAGAACGCAAGCAGTTATAAAAAAGCGCCTAAACGGGCAGTTGCACAGGCGATTGAGGATACACATGCACAGATGCATATTACTTGGGATGAATCAAGCCGCCTGGACGGGAATAATGTAGACATGGACCAGGAACAGATAGAGGTGGTAAGAACCGCCTATCAGTATCAGTTCATGCTCAGTTCCCTGAATAATGATTTTACCCGTCTGAGGAATGCGGCAAAGACATTTTGATATGTTGGCCGTAGTTTGTTGATGGCCAGCATTTTCATTTTGTTTGTTAAAAAATTGTTAAAATAAGTAAAGCAGGAAGAAAAGGGAGAGAATGATGGAAGGAGCAGCATTTATAACTCCTATGATGCCGTGGAATTCGATTGGCATACAGGAAGACGTCCGTCAGACGGCGGTGGTTAATGCAGAAGCATCTTTGTTTAAAGATGTATTTAAAAATACAATTAATCAGGTAAAAGAAGCACAGGCCGATGTAGAGGCCAAACAGTATTTATTAGCCACAGGCCAGTTAGACGATGCCCATGTCCTGCCGATAGCCGAGGCAAAGGCAGGTTTAGCCGTAGATGTGCTGATCGGACTCAGGAATAAGACGATTGAATCCTACAACGAACTGATTAAGATAAGTGTTTAAGTTTCCCTATGAATATAGAATAAAGGTTGGATAAAGACGTGCAGAATTTAAAAGAAAGCTGGTTAAACATACCAGAAAAAACGCGAAAACTAATTGCCATCCTGGCGGGGGGAACGATTGTACTTGCAGTAATCGCCATACTTGTCCTGAATCTTGGGAAGAATACTGATTACAGTACGCTGTTTACCGGATTAAGCCAGGAAGAGGCCCAGCAGGTAGTGAATCTTCTTCAGGATCAGGGCATAGACTACCGCTATAACAGTAATGACGGAGCGATAAGGGTTCCGGAAACTTCGGTAGAGCAGACCAGGGCCCGTCTGGTCAGCCAGGGATATCCGAAAAGCGGCTTTACATACGATATGTATTTAAACAATACGGGCCTGATGACGACAGAGTCCGACAAGGAGCAGATTACGCTCTACGAACTTCAGGATCGTTTGGGAGCAACCATTCGCCTCTTTGAAGGGGTTCAGGATGCGAAAGTAACCATTGTCTTAGAACAGCGTCAGCGCTTTGTGATTGATGATAATTCCGGGCAGGAAGGCTCCGGCTCCGTAGTGATTACCATGCAGAGCGGAAGCAGCTTAACCGCGGAGAAGGCGCAGGCGGTAAAAAACCTGATTTCCCATTCTGTCCAGGGTGTAACCTTCACCAATGTCCGTGTCTTTGACGCGGCGACCATGCTGGAGGTTGACGGGGAACTTACCAACTCCGGTTCCGGCGCAGGTTCGGATATGGTCAGCCTGACCACGATGGTGGAGAATAATATCGCGGCGAATGTCCGCCGGGTAATCGAGCAGTTTTACGGTGCGGGAAATGTAGCCGTATCGGTTAAGGGAACCCTGAACATGGAACGTTTAATTCAGGAGAACACCCAGTATTCCGTACCGGAAAAAATTGACAACGAAGACAAGACCGGTTTGCTGCAGACCGAAGATGTCATGAACGAAAGTACGAATGCCGCTTCCCAGGATGCCGGAGGTCTGGTAGGAGCCGACGCGAATGCCGATACACCCCGGTATACGAACGAAGACGGAACCGAGAGAGTGGATGATTCTTATTCTAATGGGAGTGCTTCACGGCTGTGGCTCTATAATACGTTAAAAGAGCAGCGTGAGATAGACCCGGGCGTTTTGGAGGATACCTCCGTAGCCGTAACGATTGTAATGAATAAAACAACCGAAACTCTTGATGTTAAGCAGGAGGAACTTCTTCGGCTGACGGCGAATGCCGCAGGGATTCCGATAGAAGCGATCGATGAAAAGATAACGGTTGTCCGTGCCTCAATCCCGACAGCAGGGGAAAACCAAGTTCCGGATGTCGATGTTGGTACAAGAGATATTGTCAAGATAGTTACCCAGCTTCCATGGCAGGTGCTGGCAGCGATTGGTGCAGCCATCGTTCTTTTACTGCTTCTGATCATCCTTATGATGCTGAGAAGAAGAAAGAAGAAAAAGGCCCAGCTCATCCTTGGTGAAGGAGAAGTTCTAGAGGGCGAAGATGCCAATGCTCTTCCAGGAGGTGAAGGAGAGTCCGCGGAAGACGGACAGCCGCATGCTATGCCAACTTCGGAAGAAATCGAGGATGAATTTGCAAAGAATGAAGAGATTCTTAATCTTCGGATGCAGCGCAGCCTGCGTCTGAAGCAAAATATATCGGAGTTCGTGGATCAGAATCCGCAGATAGCTGCGAAACTGATTCAGAGCTGGCTGAGAGGGGAGGAGGATTTAGGTGATGCCAGAAATAGAAAGCAGTCAAAGTAAAGTGGAAGATATTATGCCCCTGACCGACCCCAGAAGCAAAGCGGCTCTGGTTGTGGTATCTCTTGGCGCGGATCGTGCCTCTCAGATTTATAAATATTTAAGCGAACAGGATATTGAAGACCTTACCTTTGAAGTGGCAAAACTGGGAAAAACGAATAATTCCCAGGTCGAAGCTACGCTTGATGAGTACTATAAGCTTTGCCTTACGCATAAGATGATGACCGACGGCGGTCTTGACTATGCAAGAAACGTACTGGAGAAGGCTTTCGGCGAATCCACCGCCAGAAATCTTTTGGAAAAAGTTTCCAAAACCCTTCAGTCCAAGCCGTTTAACTTCTTTATGAAGGGAGATCCGAAAGCGCTGTTCTCCTTGCTGCAGAATGAACGTCCCCAGGTCATCGCCCTGATTATGGCCTATATGGATACGATGCAGGCAGCACAGGTTCTGGAGGAGCTTTCCGACGAGAAGCGTATACAGACGGTAGAATGTATGGCAAAGATGGATCGGGTATCGCCCGAAGCGATTTCCATCGTGGAAGAAGAGATGAAGCGCAAGTTTGCAACCATCATTACCAGCGAAGATAATATGAGTCTGGGCGGCGTGGACTATGTAGCCGATATGATGAACCATATTGATCGAAGCAGTGAAAGGAAAATCTTTGAAGAACTCGGAAAACGCAACCCCGAACTTGCACAGACCATCCGCGACAAAATGTTCGTATTCGAGAATATCCTGGATATGGACGATCGTTCCGTGCAGCGTTTCGTCCGGGACTGCGATACCAAAGATATTGTCTATGCGCTTAAGAATGCTTCCGAAGAGATGCGGGCAATCTTCTTCAACAATATGTCCAAACGTACAGCCGATACCGTGCGGGGCGATTTGGAGATTACGACAAATGTGCGCTTAAAAGATGTCGAAGAAGCACAGCAGCGTATCGTCAATATTATCCGCGGCTTAGAAGAGCGGGGTGAGGTAATCATTAAGAAGGGAGGCGAAGATGATAGCATCATCGTCTAACCGGATTATCAAGCACCCGGATGCGGCAGGACTGATAAAGCAGTACATCCCTTTGGCAGAAACGGTTCCGGCGGGTGAACCCGTAGTGAAAAAAGCAAGTTTTCCGCACCTGACGCTGGAGGGGAAAGAAAAAAAGGAAGAGTTTAAGGAACCTCTTTCCGAAGCGGACGCATATAAAGAAAGTGAGGCAGCACAACTAGAAGAAGCTGCTTCTGCCCAGGAAGCGCTGAATGCGCAGTGGGAGCAGGAAGCAAGAGAAGCCTTAGAAGAAGCAAAAAAGGCCGCCCAGGAGATTATCGAACAGGCCCATATCCAGGCCGAAGAGGAACGGGCAGCCGCCAAAGAAGAGGGGTACCGCACAGGCTACGGAACAGGTTACCGGGAGGGGATGGCCCGGGGCGAGGCCGAGTGCAGGGAAAACTTTAAGGAAAAGCTTACCGCCTTTGAGAGCGATATTCGCAGAGCCTTAGGTTCTGTGGAAACGGCGAAGGAAAACTGTATGCGCCGTTACCTTGATGAATTAAAGGACTGTGCCATTGCCATAGGCGAGAAGGTCATCCATATCAGCCTTCGATCGAGCGGGGAAGTTATTAAAAAGATGATTGTTTCCGCCACGGAAAAGCTGAAAAAAACTGCCTGGGTGAAGATTTACATTGACAAATGCGACTACGATATGATGTTGGAAACCGACGCCGATATCTTAGATGAACTTGCCCATCTCTCCGATAATATTAAATTTATCGTGATGGATAAAGAAGAGCGGGGCGACTGCATTATCGAGATGCCGGAGGAAATCGTCGATGTCAGTGTCAATACCCAGATAGAAAATATCAAGGACATTTTGGAAAATGTACGAATATAGGAGCTTTTATGTTTGAAAAAATTCCTTCGCTGATTAGTAAATCAGAAACGGTGAGCCATATCGGGAAAATTGAAAATGTAGTCGGGATGTCCATGGAGGCTTCCGGCGGCCGATCCAGTATCGGGGATATCGTGATGATTTATAACGAAGAACAAAACCGCCAGATGCCTGCGGAAGTCGTGGGTTTTAAGGACGGAAAAGTTCAGCTGATGACCTACGAGGCGACCAGCGGCATATCCTCCGGAAGCTTTGTAAGGAATACGCGGCGAAGGCTTAAAGTTCCTGTGGGAGATTTTCTTCGGGGAAGAATTATCAATGCTTTGGGAGAGCCGATTGACGGCAAGGAGGGCTTTCCTTCCTCCCGCTATTATACCGTGAACAGCCCCTATATTAATCCTTTAAACCGCCCCCCCATAAGGGAACGGCTGGAATTCGGCGTTAAAGCCATCGATGGACTCAATACCATAGGAAAAGGCCAGAGAATCGGAATCTTTGCCGGTTCCGGTGTGGGCAAGAGTACATTGATGGGAATGATTGCAAAAAATGTTAAAACCGACATTAATGTCATCGCCCTGGTAGGCGAGCGTGGACGTGAGGTTCTGGAGTTTGTTCAGAAGGATTTGGGCGAAGAGGGAATGCGCAGATCCGTCCTTATCGTGGCGACCTCAGACCAGCCCGCCATGCTCCGCATGAAATGTCCGCTTGTGGCGACCACCATTGCAGAATATTTTAAAGATCAGGGTTTGGATGTCTTGCTGATGATGGATTCTCTTACCCGTTATGCGATGGCACAGAGAGAAATCGGCCTGGCTATCGGCGAACCCCCGATAGCCAGAGGATATACTCCGTCAATCTATGCTGAGTTTCCCAAGCTTCTTGAGCGAAGCGGGAACTTCGGGAAAGGCTCGATTACCGGCGTCTACACCGTACTGGTTGAAGGCGACGACACCAACGAGCCGATATCCGATACCGTCCGCGGTATACTCGACGGGCACATTGTTCTCAGCAGACAGTTGGCGAATGAAAACCACTTTCCGGCAATCGATATCGGAGCAAGTATTTCCCGTCTTATGGTGGAAATCGTATCCGACGAACACCGGGCAGTAGCTTCCCGGCTGCGCAACCTTTTAAGCCTTTACCAGAAAAATGCGGATTTGATTTCCATCGGTGCATACAAGAGGGGAACCAATCCTGCGTTAGACGAGGCAGTTTCAAAAATCGGAGCAGTGAATGCATTTCTGCAGCAGGGCACAAACGATAGTTTTACTTATGAAGAAACCTTAGCACATATTAAAACCATCGTTGGCTGATTTCGGAGGGGATAACATTGAAGCAGTTTAATTACCGGCTGGAAACCGTTCTGGCCTATAAAACACAGGTTCTGGATAATTTAAAGTCCGAACATGCGGTAATTATACAAAAGGTGAACCGCAAGCAGGAAGAAATTCAGGGATTGAACAGGGAGCTGGTAAGTTATGAGAGCGGCTTTGACGAGGTCAAAGAAAAAGGCGCTGCCATAGAAGACTACCGGCTGTTTGATATGTGTATAGGACGGATGGAAGAGATTATCGATACCGAAAAAGAACGGCTGAAAAAACTTCGTCAGGAAGAAGACGCCAAAAAGCAGGAAGTTGTGGAAGCAAAAGTTGACACGTCAAAATTTGAAAAATTAAAAGAAAAGAAATTTCAGGAATACCAGAAAGCCGTGATGAAGGCAGACGAATTATTTATTGAAGAATTTGTTTCCAACACGACACTGCGGGAGAAAAGGCAGTATAGCTAATCCCTTTTGTCTGTAACTTATTTTTGGTAATCACAGCTTTGGGCTGTTGATTATAAAAAGGACTGCAAAAGCACAGCGCAAAAAGCAGTCCGCAGCATAAAATAAAGGATAGAAGAAAGGAGGGACAAGATGGATGGAGCAGTAAAGATGCCCGGGCCGCAGATACAGGTAAACACGGCGAACCGGGTACAGAGCACACAAAATTCCGATTCCGGGATTGAATTCATCCGGCTGATGCAGGCAAAGAATGACCAGACAAAAACGACCGGTCAGGAAAAGACCCTGCAGAAGACGGAGAACAAGACATCACAGAGCACCAACGACGTAAAAGAAAACCCGACGAATGAAAGCGGTAAGGAACCTGAGATTTCTTCCGACAAGGAAACCATCGAGGAAATTACGGATGCCGAAGAGATGGCACAGCAGGCCGCCATGCAGCAGACCGCAGCGCTTTTAGCAGGAATGATTGCACAAAGTCCTGAGGGGAATGCAGAAGAATCCGTGATGCAGGAAGATGTGGTTTCGGCAGTGGGAGAACTGCTGACGGAAGAAGTTCCTGTGGAAGCTGTCGGAGCAGAGATGGCAGAGGCCGGGCAGGTGCAGACAGATGCACTCGCTGCTATTGCCGAAGCACAGGCGGAGGTTAAGACGGAAGTTGTGGCGCAGACCGCTGTTCAGGAAACTGCCGGGAAGCCGGAAGCTGCACAGGCGCAAGACGCACCGACAGAAGCCGTGCAGACAGAAGCCGCACAGCCAAAAGCTGTGGAAGAAACCGTTAAGAATGAAGGTAAGGCGACAGGGGAAAAGGCAGAAAAAGCCGAGGATACCGAAAAGGTAAATGAGCCGGTTCGGAATGTGTCCGGAGAGCAGAAGGCAGAGGAAAAGCCAGAAACCGGAAAGCAGACCGCCCAGGAAGAATTTGCAGGGCAGGGAAGCCGTAAGGCGGAAGAAACCCTAAACCACGCCGCAGAAGGCGAAAACGGACAGGTGCAGGCCGCAGGAGCAGAAAGCTTCAGGGTATTTGGACAGCAGAATCAAAACAGCCTGTTTGGACAGAAGGCAGAAACCGTTTCGATGAAGACCTCACCGGAAACCATTCCGCAGGATTTAGGAAAGATGCTCGGCGCAAAGATGGCTGAGGGGGCAAGAACCCTTACCTTAGAACTTGAACCGGCAAACCTTGGAAAGCTTACGATTCATTTAAGCTATGAAGGTGACCGGGCCGCCGTATCCATTATGGCAACGAACCCGAAGACCTTGGAACTGCTGAACCAGAAGGCTTCTGAGATTGCAGCAATTCTTGAAGAAAAGACGGGTCAGGAAACCGTGATTTTCACACAAAAACCGGAAACCAACCAGGAAAACTACGACCGCAATCCCGATGGAAAGAGGGAGCGGGAAGAGCAGGAAGAAAAGCACCAGCAAAATAAAGAAGAGCATCAGAGCTTTGATTCCTTTGCACAGCAGCTTCGGCTGGGACTGGTTTAAGATTCGTTTTTTTCATCAAAAAGGATAAAAAGACAAGGAAGGGAAACAAGATGGCAGAATTAGGTGCAATCAGCGGAACAACAGATCCATATAAGAAAAACACATATACGCCGGAATCCAATGATAAGAACACGATTTCCATGACCGGATACTTTCAGCTTCTGGCAGCACAGTTACAGAACCAGGATATGACCAATCCCATGGATAACAGCGAGATTATGGCGCAGATGACACAGATGGCGATGGTACAGTCCTTATCTGCGATGACAAATGCGGTAGATACTTCAACTTCGGTTACGACGCAGACCTATGCGGGCGGGCTGTTGGGACAGGAAGTAACAATGGCGGTTGTTAAAGAAAACGAATGGGGAGTGGAAGTTCCGATTGGCGTAAAATATGCAACGGTAGAAAGTGTAGATTTTACCAGCGGTTCTCCGACGATTCGCTTAAAAGATGATCCAAAGACCTATCAGTTAGCACATGTAGTTGGTATGGGCAAGGTGCCGGATCCGTATAATACAGAGGTTGACACAGGCGATCCGGATGAAGATAAGAAGCCGGATGAAGTAGGAAAGCCGGACGAAACGGAAAAACCGGGGGAATCTGAAAAGCCAGGGGAAACCGACAAAACGGATAAGCCGGAAACACCGGGAACGGGGGATATTGCATAAGACAATAATGGATAACGGGGGATAACTGTAGCGTAGCAGATAAAAAGATAGCTTTTGGAGAGGAAAAATAATGGATGTAAATGGAGTGTCAAGATATAACCGACAATCCGGCATCCCCGGCCAGAATACCGAAGCGCCTGGAACCGGGGGAAATCAGGCTGAGTTTCACAAACTTCTTCAGGACAGCGCAAAGGTCGGCTTGAATTTTTCCAAACATGCTGCAAAACGTATGAATGAGCGGGGTATTGCCGTTGATAATCAGTTAATGAACGATCTGGAACAGGCCGTGGAAGACGCCAGAAAAAAGGGCGCAAAAGATGTGGCAATTATCGGTTCCAGAGGGGTATTTATCGTAAACGTACCGAATAATATGGTTGTTACGACAATGTCACAAAACGATATGCGAGAAAGAGTATTCACAAATATTGACAGTGCCGTTCTTATGTAAGCGGGACCTCGGATGAGGACGCTGATTTGTTCCGTCAGAAGAGCGGGGCGAAGGAACGGAAGAAAGGAATAATAAGACTATGTTAAGATCAATGGATTCAGCAGTTGCAGGGCTTCGTGCCCATCAAAATAAGATGGACGTTATCGGTCATAACCTGGCGAACGTAAATACATTTGGATTTAAGGCACAGACGTATACGTTTAAGGAAGCGATGTATCAGACTTCGAGTGCATCAACTGGTGGAACAAACGATGCTGGTGGTTCTAACGCAGCTCAGTATGGTTATGGTACATTGATGGGAACCATAGGTGTAGATATGACTGCCAGTACACCGTCTTATGTTGGTGGGTTAAATGCTACGATTAATGGTGAAGGTTTTTTTATGACTTCAGCACAAAAATATACAGATGGTGAACCCATTAGTGGTAATCTGAAAACGTCTTCTGTAGATTGGGATTATACTAGAGTAGGACAATTTTCAATAGATAGTAATGGATACCTTGTTGATGGTAATGGTAATTTTGTATATGGTTTTCGTCCAGGAGATGATAATTTTAAGCCAGCAAATGATAAAGATAATCCAGGAGCACTTGATCCTAATAAGGCAAAATTGCATCCGTTACGCATACCAGTTGATATTGCAAAAAATACCAGTGGTGATGGTTACACTTTGACTTTTTTAGGAACAGGAACAGGAGCAGGAACCAACACTGATGAAGCTCTCAAAGCAACAAGTGTTAGTATTAACAAATTGGGAGAAATTACAGCTACGATAACTAAAGGTGATGAAACCTTTGCAGGTGTTCATATTGGAACAGTTGCCCTTGTTACATTTCAGAATCCGGAAGGTTTAACAAAAGCAGGTGAAACCTATTATAAAACTACAGAGGCTGATAATAGTGGTCGTGTAGATGCTACTGTTCCCGGTGGCGATGGAGTAGCTACTTTAATGTCCGGCTACATCGAAGCCTCCAACGTAGACCTTGCCAAAGAATTCGCCGAGATGATCATGACCCAGAGAGGTTTCCAGGCGAATTCCAAGATGATTACGGTCAGCGATGAAATGTTAAGCGAATTAGTTAATATGAAGCGGTAATAGGACTGCTATAAGATAGCTATGAAACGATAACCCACAGTCGTTTAAAAATATAATTTAGGTAATGATTTATGAGAAGGCGGAAAAGTGCAGATCAGAGGATAATGGACAGGGCGAGGGAAGCTCGTATGGACAGAATATCCGGAAACAGATTAAAAGAAAGACGAGGCTCCTACTCCGAATCTGGAGTAATTCAGGACCCCAAGGATGGAGGAAAGAGTATGATCAGGGTAACACGGTTAAATGGCGAGGTGCTCTATCTAAATATTTTGCAGATAGAATCGATGGAATCCATACCCGAAACAAAGATTAAGATGATGAATGGTGATTACTTTCTTGTAAAGGATTCTGCTGATTCTGTTATTGCGCAGTTGAAAGCGTTTTTCCTCAGCTGTATTGCTGTTGATGGGGGATTGACGAAATAAACTTTTTCAGATATTTTATTTAGGAGGAGAAAGACATGGATGTGTCAACACTCATAGGTTTTATATTAGCCATTGGCTTGTGCGTATGGGGAATCGGCCCCAGTAAGCTGGGAAACTTTGTGGATATGCAGAGTTTGGCGATTGTCGTCGGAGGAACCATAGCAGCAATTGTTGCAAGTTACCCGTTCCGTTTACTGAAGGATGTACCAAAGCATTTCGCAGTACTGGTCAGAGGAAAAAAGTACAATATTCCCAAGCTGGTCGATCAGATGGTTGATCTGGCGATGCTTGCCAGACAGAGCGGGCTTTTGGCGCTGGAAGAAAAAGCGGAGGAGATCAAGGAACCTTTCTTTAAGCAGAGTATTCTGATGATTGTGGATGCGAGCGATGCGGAAAAGGTAAGAGAAATGCTGGAAAAGCAGATGGATGATATGATGGCCAGACATGACGAGGTAGCCGGTATTTACGAGAAGGCTTCTTCCTACGCTCCGGCGTTCGGTATGATTGGTACACTTATCGGTCTGATTAACATGCTGAAGGGTCTGAACTTAGACGGCGGCGGCGGCGCCAGCAGTTTAGGTGAAGATATGTCCGTTGCATTGATTACAACCTTTTACGGCAGTGCTTTTGCCAATATCTTCTGTCAGCCTATAGCAAAGAAGTTAAGAATCCGCCAGGCAGAAGAAGAATTATATTGTACGACGGTAGTTGAAGGAATTATGGGAATTCAGGCAGGAGAAAATCCCCAGTTCCTGCGGGAGCATCTCCTGTCCTGTATGAAACAGTCGCAGCAGAAGAAGCTTCTCTTAAAAGCCCAGAAGGGCGGCGGCGGTGAAGGTGGTGACAAATAATGAGCAGACGGAAAAAAGGCGGCGGCGGAGGCGAAGACTGCGGAAGCTGGATGGATACATATGGCGATATGGTGACGCTGCTTTTGTGCTTCTTTGTAATGCTGTATTCGATGTCGGATATTAACCAGCAGAAATGGGAAATCTTTGTTAAAAGTATCTTCCCTAATGCAGGAGATACGCAGCAGATTGCAATTAATGAAAATATCTCTGAGGGAGAATTTGATGTATCCGGTAATCTGGAGATGGATGTGGATCTGACGCCGGAATCGATGGAAGAACTTTTCCTTGCTCTTGTACAGACGCTCCAGGAAAACGGTATCGACGGCGTATCCGTTTCCCAGGGCGAGGGCTACACCTTTGTTGCTTTTGAAAACCAGGCGTTTTTTAACGGAGATAGTTCGATTCTGACGAGTGAAGCCATAAAAATACTGGATGTCTTCTGTGATATTATCGCGCCGCAGGCGGAGAATATTTCACAGATTGAGATTATGGGCCATACTGCTCAGGCTGACCCGAATAAGCCGAATGATCCGCGAACCGACCGGCTGCTGTCCTCTGCACGTTCTGCAGAGGTGGCTGCCTATATTCAGAATAAGGATATTATTGACCCGAGCAAGCTGGTAGGCATCAGTTACGGGCAGTTCCGTCCGGTAGATACCTTTGAAACCCAGGAGGGCCGTGCAAAGAACCGACGGGTGGAATTCCTGATTGTGGATAAGGGTGCCGATATCAAGAGCATGAATGATTTTTACGATGAGATTTACAGCGGCGATAATGAAGGCGCGGTAACCGGAGGCGATGCGTCTGACAATCCAACCGAAGGGTTTGTACCGGTTGACGGCAGCATGGAGGGAGCAGGAAGTATGATTCCGGAGGCAGACAGTCCTGAAGCGGCGGCAGCGCCGGATATGGCAGCTCCGGAAGTGCCGGCCGAATAAGAATGAGAAAAGGTGGCTTATAACGATGGCAGACGTATTATCCCAAAGTCAGATTGACGCGCTTTTAAAGTCCATGCAGGGTGGCGGCGGCGGTGGGGAAGAACCCCAGGAAGCTAAGCAGGAAGAAAAGGCGGCCAGCGTCAAACAGGAAAAAGAAACGATTAAATACAGTAAATATGATTTTTACAGCCCCAGAAAGTTTACCAAGGATAAGCTGAAAATCCTGACGAGCGTATTTGAAAACTATGCGCGGATTATTACTTCCCGTGTCAATGGTGTGTTCAGGGTAATGACGGACATCACGGTAATGGAAGTTCAGGAGCGGCGTTATTACGAGTTTGTCAACTCTCTTAACGAAAATGATATGGTTACGATGGTGAATACAATTATTCCTAATTATAACCGAAAACTGGTTCCTTTGATGATTTATGTTACGCCCGGTCTGGTGATTACGCTGATTGAACGTATGCTGGGCGGCAGTGAAGAAGTAATTAAGGTTAAGCCCGGCTATCGTTATTCCGATGTGGAAGTTGCTTTGTACCGGAGAATTTTAACCTACCTTATTCAGGCATTAAAGGATGGTTTTTCCAATTATTTGAATATGGATTTTGAAGCCCAGAGGATTGAAGAAAATCCCAGTATGATACAGGATGTAGGTGTTGATGAAACAGTAGCCATTATTCTGCTGAATGTGGATGTGGCCGGACTTGCAGTGGAGAGGATAAGGATTTGTATGCCGGGAAATCTTCTGGAATCCATATTCCAGGTGATTGATACCCGCAAGCATCTGGCGAAGGGTTACGCCTTTGAGGATAACCGGGAAACGATTCTGGAAAATATCCGTCAGTCCCAGCTTCCGATTACCGGACAGCTTGGCACAGTAGCTTTGGACTTAAGCGATATTTACCACTTAAAGGTCGGCGATGTTATCGACATGAATAAGCCCAAGGATAGGGATGTTAAGGTCTTTATCGGAAGGCAGCCCTGGTTTACCGGGAAGATGGGTGTCTATAAGAAGAATGTGGCAATCCAGATCAGTCAGCGGCTCTTTGAGGACGGGGAGTTTACCGATAATTCCTCATTAGAAGAGGCAGCGGCGACGGTGGATGAAGAAAAGCTTGCCGCGTCAGAATAGGAACAATAAAGAAAATATGATTTTTTAGAAAAGAGAGGAAAAGAAAATGGCAAAGATTATGTTGGTTGATGATGCCGCGTTTATGAGGATGATGGTGAAGAATGCCCTGACAAAAAGCGGGTATGATAATTTCGTGGAGGCACAGGACGGTGCAGAAGCTGTAAAGAAGTATGATGAAGAGAAACCGGATATGGTTATCATGGATATCACTATGCCGAATATGGATGGTCTTCAGGCATTAAAGAAAATCCGTGAGAATGATCCCAATGCCAAGGTGGTTATGTGTACCGCCATGGGTCAGGAGGGAATGGTTGTGGATGCGATTAAGTCCGGAGCAAAGGATTTTATCGTAAAGCCGTTTAACGCAGAGCGTATCGTACAGACCGTAAACACGATTTTAGGTCAGTAGTCAGGCAGGAGGAATCAGAATGGCTTTTTTAAGTTCTTTTGACATCAGTGCGTCTGCTTTGAGCGCCCAGCGCATGCGTATGGATATTGCTGCAGAGAATATTGCCAATATCGACACAACCAGAACGGAACGCGGCGGTGCCTATCGAAGGAAAGACATACTGTTTGAAAGTTATGGAGCAGGGTCTTTTCGTGAGGCTCTGCGCACCGCTTCGCAGGGAAAGGGTTTTCCCGGAAGAAATGCAGGTGTGCGGGTTGCGGGAATTATTGAGGATGACCGGGAGATGAAACAGGTTTATAACCCGGGCCATCCGGATGCGGATGAAAGTGGTTTTGTAACTATGCCCAATGTGGATTTGTTAAAGGAAACGGTTGATTCGATGTCAGCTACCCGATCCTATGAAGCAAATGTTACGGCGTTAAACGCCATGAAGCTGATGGCGCAGAAGGCTCTGGACATCGGTAAATAACCTTCGTCCATAAGAAAAATGAGAAAAAGGAGATTGAACAATGGGCGCTAGCAGCTTTAACGAAATGGAACTGGACGCCATAGGGGAAATAATGAACATCAGTCTCGGCGCTTCTGCAACTGCAGTTTCTACTATGCTGAGTACGATTGTAAACATTACTACGCCTATCGCCAGTGTTCTTCGCAAGGATGAGTTTGAATTTAAGCGGCTTGAACCGGCGATTGGTGTGGAAATTGACTATGTAGAAGGTCTGGAAGGCAAAAACATTATGATGTTCCGCCGGGAGGACGTGCGCATTATCGTCAATACAATGATGGGAGAGGAAACCAGTTCCGAGGATTTTGAACTGGACGAACTCCATATCAGCGCAATCTGCGAGGTCATGAACCAGATGATGGGCGCATCCGCTACGGCTCTGTCCGAATTTTTGGGCATGATTGTCAATATATCTACTCCGAAGTCCTTTGAGATAGGGGAACCGGAGGATTTTAAGGATAAGTATTTTACTGATGAAGACGGCATGGTGGTTGTTCGCTTCCGCCTCGAAATCGAGGGCAAGATGGAAAGCGAGTTTATGAATATTATGCCGATAGGTCTGGCAAAGAAGCTTTTAGCTCCGTTTGAGGCTTCGTTAGGGGACAGTGAACCGGCACCTGCGCCGGAACCCGAAAAGCCGCTTGTATCGGAACCCGAACCGGATTCTTCGGGCGGCGGGGCGACGATGTCGCAGGCCGAGATGGACGCGATGTTTGCCGCGATGCGCGGAGAAGGCACACCTGTACCGGAACCCGAACCGGCATCTTCCGGAGGCGGAGCAACGATGTCGCAGGCCGAGATGGATGCGATGCTTGCTGCGATGCGCGGGGATTCTCCTGCACCAGCTCCGGAATCAGCACCAACGCCGCCGGCACCGGCTCCACAGCCCGCTGCACCGGCACAGCAGCCAGCAGCACCGATGCCTCCGCAGGGAATGGCACCGGCACAGCAGCCGTACTATCCTTATCCGCCGATGGGTTCCGATCCGATGATGCTTCAGCTTTTAAATCAGATGCAGCAGACGCAGGCGCAGATGATGGAGATGATGAAAAATGTAGGAAAGGCACCAGCACCGGCAGCGCAGCCTGCACAGGGCGGCGGTTCGATTATCCGACCGTTAGAGTCTTCCCAGGTTTACGAGTCTGCGGGAAGCGGAGAAGAGGATAAGACCAACCAGGAGATGCTGATGAAGGTTCCGCTGGAGGTTTCCGTAGAAATCGGAAGAACGAAGCGCCTTGTTCGGGATATCCTGGAATTCACCCAGGGAACACTGGTCGTTCTGGACAAGATGGCCGGAGAGCAGGTGGATTTGTTTGTCAACGGTCAGTGTATTGCCCGGGGCGATATCGTTGTGGTTGAGGATAACTTTGGTATCCGTATTACCGAAATTGTGTCCAGGGAAATAAATCCAGAAAGCTTATAAGATGAATGGTTTGACCTTGTTTCAGGCAGTATTAACAGTAGTGGGTGTTTTCTGTCTTGCCTATTACTGCAGCAGGCTGCTGGGAAAGCAGTGGGGAAAAGCTTCGGTGTCCCAAAATATGCAGGTGGTTGAGCATATCCAGGTGGGACAGAACCAGAAACTTCTTCTCCTGCAGGTGGGCGGGCAGTACTACCTGCTTGGCGTAAGCCAGGCCGGCATCCAGCTTTTAACCCGGCTGGAGGGGGAATTTTCTGCCCCGGAAGCCGTGCTGCCTGGCCCGGAACAGCCGCCCTTTCAGGAACTGCTGAAAAAATACCTGACGCCCCGTCAGAAGAAAGGGGGAGAAGGGGATGAATGACCTTCTGACACAGTTAAACGGCGGGAATGTCCCCGTACTGGATTTAATTTTCTTGCTCACCTTTGCGGCCCTGCTGCCCTCCATCGTGATTATGATGACGTCCTTTACCCGGACGATTATCATCCTTTCCTTTACCCGAAATGCCATGGGTGTTCAGCAGTCGCCGCCGAATATGGTTTTGGTGGGCATCGCTTTATTTTTAACGCTGTATATTATGAGTCCGGTGATTGATCGGATTAATGTGGAAGCTTACCAGCCTTATCTTCGGGAGGAAATCAGTCAGGAAGAGGTTGTGGAGCGGATGGTTGTCCCTCTGAAGGAATTTATGCTGAGGAATACGGAAGTGGATACTTTAGATCACTTTCTTCAGATTTCCGGAACGGAACTTCGGGAAGACCCTATGGATTATCCCCTGACGGTTATTGTGCCTTCGTTTATGACGACGGAGTTAAAGCGCGGGTTTATTGCAGGGTTTTTAATTTACCTTCCGTTCCTTTTAGTGGACATTATTGTTTCCACGACGCTGATGTCCATGGGTATGGTTATGCTGCCCCCGGCGATGGTTTCCATGCCGTTTAAGCTTTTGCTCTTTGTCACGGTAGACGGGTGGGAACTGCTGTTTACCAGCATTGCCACGGTTTACCGGTAGCCTTTGGGTTTAGAGAAAGGAAGGATTCCATGACGGATGTAGAGATTCTTGATATTTTATATTATACGTTCCAGCTTGCCTTAAGGCTTACCATGCCTTTTCTGCTCACCAGTATGATTATCGGTGTAGTGATTGCCATTTTCCAGGCAGCTACGCAGATTAATGAGCAGACGATGACCTTCGTTCCGAAGTTTCTTTCCATCTTAGCGGTTATGGGGTTCTTGGGCAGTACGATTTTAGCCACGCTTCAGGATTTTGTCCGTCAGATGGTGGGAATGATGGGAGGCTGACTTCATGTTTATCCTGTTTGCCCTGGTATTTATGCGGATGAGCGGAGCGATTCTGTTCAATCCCCTTTTGGGGAGAACGAACTATCCCCGTCCGGCAAAGGGAGCGCTGATTTTTGCGCTCAGCCTGCTTTTGTATCTGGGGGTGGACGGGCAGCTTACACATGAGCCTTCCTCGATGCTGGAGTTTGGCTTTATGCTGATGAAAGAACTGATGGTGGGGTTTGCTCTGGGCTTTTCCATGGAACTTGCCTATGCCGTGATTCGGTTTGCTTCGGCGATTATGGACTATACAATGGGCTTATCCATGGCCCAGGTTTACGATCCGCAGTACAATACCCAGATGACGATCACTTCGGGTATTTACTATGCACTTTTATCTCTGCTTTTTTTAACCACGAACGGACATCTTCGGATGATTGGGCTGTTTTACACCTCGGCCCGCTTAATTCCCTTCGGCGAGGTTGCGCTAAAGGCAGAACTTTATCAGCTTATGCTGGAAATTTTTAAGGCAAATATTGCCCTGGGCCTTCAGCTTGCCTTTCCCCTGATTGCCATGGAACTGGTGACGGAGGCTGCCATAGGAATCCTTATGCGGATGATTCCGCAGATTAATGTGTTTGCCGTGAACTTTCAGGTGAAGATTATCGTCGGCCTGATGATGATGGTGCTTTTATTCAGCCCCATGGCAGACAAAATGTATGTAATTATGGATAATACCTTTATCTATATGGAACAGCTTCTGCAGTTGATGCAGCCATAGGCGGTTCATAGAGAATAAAGGAGCAAGGATAAAATAACGGCGCAGGCTGATGAAAGGAAGTGGTGAGCTTGGCAGAGTCAAACGGACAGGAGAAGACCGAGAAACCAACCGGTAAACGGCGGCGTGAAGCCCGTCAGGACGGTAACCTGTTCCAAAGTAAAGATGTGGCGACGGTCGTTATGCTGTTCGGCGTATTTTATATGCTTCGCCGTATGCTTCCCTACATCTACCGGACAGTGCGGGATGTGATGATTCACTATTTTTCCGCAGTAGGCAGAGTCGAGCCTTTTTCGGAATCCCCCAATATCTATGTGGATATGGTGGCAGCGGCGTTAAAGTGTTCTCTGCCCATACTTTTAACCTCTGTGGCTCTGGGAATTATCTCCCACGGTGTCCAGACACGCTTTAATCTGACCTTTAAGCCTCTGCGCCCAAAGTTCAGTAAGCTGAACCCCATATCTGGGCTAAAAAAGCTCTTTGGCCTGAAAAAGCTGGTGGATTTGGCAAAAAATCTGATTAAAATAGCATTGCTGATGGCTCTTTTATATAACCTGTTAAAGAAGGATATTATGGAAATCAGCAGAATGTTCAATATGCAGGTTTTTGCATCCACTGCCCGAACCCTGGAGCTGGTCTATAGCCTGGTTCTTAGGGTCTGTCTTGCTTTTGCTGTTGTGGCGTTTTTTGATTTTATCTACCAGCGATGGGATTATGAAAATAATCTGAAGATGACCAAACAGGAAGTTAAAGATGAATATAAAAACACTGAGGGAAATCCGGAAATCAAGGGCAGAATCCGTAATGTCCAGCGTCAGATGGCGATGAGCCGGATGATGCAGAAGGTTCCCCAGGCAGATGTTATTATAAGAAACCCCACGCATTTTGCCGTGGCCCTGCGCTATGATCCGCACAAGGACGGAGCGCCGCTGGTTCTGGCCAAAGGGCAGGATGCCGTCGCCTTTCGCATTATCAAGATTGGCGAGGAGCATGGGGTACATGTAATTGAAAACCGGCCGCTGGCCAGGGCATTGTATGCCGCCTGTGAGATTGACCGGGAGATCCCGGCGGAGTTTTACGGGGCCGTGGCGGAAATCCTTGTATATATCTACAAGGTAAGCAACCGGGAAGATATGTTCCAGTAGGAGTCTTTCATGAAAAAGTTACTGAGTTATTCTATCGTACTATTTGTACTTACCATCGTTCTGCTGTTGATTATCCCTCTTCCGGCAGCGTTTGTGGACGTGGCAATTATTCTGAATATGTCCCTTTCCATGATGATTTTAATTATCACCATGACTATCCGGGACGCTTTGGAGTTTTCCATTTTCCCGTCCCTGCTGCTGATTACCACTTTGTTTCGTCTGGGAATCAATGTATCGACAACCAGAAATATCCTGACCAATTCCGGTTCCTCCGGTCAGATTATTGCGGCTTTTGGTGATTTCATCCTGCAGGGGAATGTTGTCGTCGGTATTATCATCTACATGATTATCGTCCTGATGCAGTTTATTGTTATTACCAAGGGTGCGGAGCGTGTATCGGAGGTAGCTGCACGTTTTACCCTGGATGCCATGCCCGGTAAACAGATGGCGATTGACGCCGACTTAAACTCTGGTCTGATTGATGAACAGCAGGCAAAGATGCGGCGGGAAAAAATTCAGCGGGAAGCCGACTTCTACGGTTCCATGGATGGTGCGACGAAGATTGTCAAGGGCGATTCGGTGATGTCATTGATTACGACGGCCATCAATCTTATCGGCGGAAGTATTATCGGTATTATCCAGTCCGGCGACACGATAGGCAATGTATTAAGCACCTATTCCATTGCTACGGTCGGTGACGGTCTGGTCGGACAGATCCCTTCGCTTCTGATTTCGGTAGCTACGGGTATGATTGTTACCCGTGCCGTTTCCGAAGGAAGCTTGAATGACGATATTTCCAAGCAGTTTATGGCTCAGCCTGTAGCGATTATGATCAGCGGTATCGTTATCGCAGTGCTGGCGGTTATCCCCGGTATGCCGGTGGTTTCCCTGTTAATTGTTTCGGTATTCTTAGTTGCCGGGGGATATTTCCTTGCCCGCAGGCTTCGCGAAGAGCCTGCACTTGCAGCCGCAGGTGCCCTGGCGGGAGGCGGAACCCTAAGAAGCTTTTCCGGCGCTCCGGAAACCGAAATGGGCGATATGCCGTCCGAACAGGAACAGCCTGCTCCGGTCAGCGAGGAAGAGTACTTTAAGGATGTCAACAATGTCTATAACCTGCTCTCCGTGGAAGCGATCGAGATGGAATTTGGCTACAGCCTGATTCCTCTGGTGGATGAATCCGTGGGCGGGCGTCTGATTAACCGGATTATTATTTTTAGAAGACAGTACGCACAGGACATGGGATTTGTCATCCCCTCGATTCGCCTAAGGGACAGTTCGGGCTTGAATACAAACCAATATTGTATTAAAATAAAGGGTGAGGAAGTGGCAAAGGGTGAAATTTTAACCGATTACTTCCTTGCACTCGAACCGGAGAATCCGGAAAAGGAAATCGACGGAATCGAAACCATCGAGCCGGCCTACGGTATTCCCAGCCGCTGGATACGTCCGGAGGATCGGGAACTGGCAGAGATTTACGGCTATACGGTTATCGACCCGCTTTCCGTTCTGGTTACGCATCTGTCGGAGGTTATCAAGCAGCATGTGCATGAACTGATAACCAGACAGGAAGTGATTCACTTAATTGAGAATACGAAGAAGACATCGCCGGAGCTGATTGACGAGGCGTTCCCGAATTTTATTTCCTACAGTTTATTCCAGAAGATCTTAACCAGCCTCTTAAAAGAGAATGTGCCGATCAAAGATCTGGAAACCATTATCGAATCGGTGCTGGAAACCATATCCGATACAGGACTGCCGATTAAGGATGTGGACGGCCTGATTGAAAATATCCGTACCGCATTAAAGCGTACCATCACCAGGATGTACTGCGAGGACGGCAGTATGAAGGTTATCACGCTGGATTCGGAATTAGAGCGAACGATGGTAGGCTGTCTGTCGAAGAATGACCGGGGATATTATCTGGCACTCAGTCCGGATATTCTCCAGAGTCTGATTAACCAGATTACGGTGCAGCTGAAGAAGTTTAACAGCATTGCACAGAGCCCGGTGATTCTGACCTCGCAGGTTATGCGTGTTCATTTCTACCGGCTGATTGACCAGTTTTATCCGAATGTGCGGGTTCTCTCGTTTAACGAGATTTCCAATAACGTGCAGATTCAGTCCATCGGCAGTTTAACTCTTGAGCAGCCGTCAAGAAAGGGCGCTTAAGGAATGCCATAGTGCTGTTTTCTATGAACAGCAGTAGGGCAACCGGGCCTAAGGGGGTGGCAGAAGATGGTTCCGGCAGATTATTTAGAAGAAAAGACCAACGAAGAGCTTTTAGCTCTGTACATGGCCGAAGGTCAGCTGGAAGTCAAGCAGGCTTTGGTGATGCGCTATCTTTACATTGTAAGAACCATTGCCCTGCAGATGCGCAATGTCTATGCAGGCAGCCTCCAGATGGAGGATATTATTAATGAAGGCGTAATTGCCATCATGAAAAGTATTGACAGATATGACCCGGAGCGCGATAATAAATTTGAAACCTTTGTATCCAGGCGTATCCGCGGAATGATTATCGATCTTGTCCGCAAGAATGACTGGATGCCCAGAGATTTCCGCAAGCAGGTGAAGGCTGTGGAAGAGGCGCAGACCGCCCTGAACCGCAAGCTGGGGCGTCAGCCCTCGGACGAGGAAACCTCGCAGGCCCTGGGCATGGATATTCGGAAATACCGGAAACTCCAGCGGATGAGCATTATGATGAATGTGCTCTCTTTGGATATGATTACCGAGGACGACGGGGAACACCAGTCCATCCAGCTCTCGGCAAATGATGTGGAGTCGCAGCCGGAGAGGGCTTTCTTAAAGGGAGAGTCCCGTCAGATTCTGGCAGAAGCTGTGGAGAGTTTAAAAGAAAAGGAAAAGATGGTGATTTCCCTCTACTATGTCGAAGAGTTAAATATGGGCCAGATTGCCCAGGTTTTAAACGTAAGCGAACCCAGGGTATCCCAAATCCACAGCTCGGCCATCAAAAAGCTTAAAGCTTATATGAGTGCGTATTAAGATTTTAATTTATAGAAAGAAGAAAGGAAAGAACAGGCATGTATCAGGGATTTTATAACCTAACTTCCGGTATGCTGACCCAGAGCCGGAACCTGAATGTTATCAGTAATAACATGGTCAATATTCAGACCGCCGGTTACAAGCGGGATAAGATGGTCAGCACCACATTCCAGGAAGAGATGCTTTACCGGACAGGGAAGAGATATAAGGAGAATCCGGAGCCGATGGCAACGACTTCCAAGATCCGCACGGCAGACAGAACCTATGTCAACCATGAGCAGGGGAGTTTTGAATCGACCGAGGGGATTTATGATTTTGCCCTTGCCGGGAGCGGATATTTCTGCATTGATACGGCAAGGGGAATCCGCTATACCCGCAACGGTTCCTTCAGTGTGGATGACGAGGGATTTCTTACCTTGAACGGCATGGGCAGGGTGCAGGGCACGGACGGTCAGCCGATTCGTATTGAAAACGAGGACTTTACCGTGGATGAGCGGGGAGTTATCAGCGTTTCTCAGGACCTCGGTGAGGATGGGAACGAAGCAGGGATGCGTCAGATCGGTGCACTCAGGGTTGTGGATTTTGCCGATTACGAGCAGCTCCACAAGGAAGATTACGGAATGTTTTCAACGAACCAGGCAGCCCAGGAAGTGGAAAATCCGGAAATTATATGGAAATCTCTGGAAAGATCCAATGTGGATATGGTGGAGGAAATGACGAATATGATGTCCTCCCAGAGAGCATTGCAAAGTGCCGCACAGGTATTGAAAATGTATGACCAGATTATGAGCAAGGCGTCTACGGACGTCGGCAGATTATAAGGAGGCAGTCCATGTACCAGTCCTTTTACACCGGCGCATTAGGCGCAGGAACCTGTATGGCAAAGATGAGTATTCTTTCCAACAATCTTGCCAATATTAACAATAACGGTTTTAAACCGAAAACAGCCGCATTTACCGATCTTCTTCAGTTTAATTTAAACGACTCGGAGAATGCGACCACGGAACTGCAGGCAGGCAACGGCGTGCGTATGCAGAGAACCTATACGAATTTTGACACTACCTCTTTTCGGAATACGAACAGTGACTTAGACTACGCTATCCATCAGCCGAATCAGTTTTTTATGGTGCAGAATCCGACGACGGGTGAAATTACCTACACCAGAACCGGGCATTTCTACCGGAGCGAGCGGGCGGACGGCTTTTACCTGGCTACGGATGCCGGAAAGCTGGTTTTAGATCAGAACGGCCAGCCCATCCGTCTTCGTGACCCGAAGGAAATAGCAGAAAGCCAGGAGGATCAGGAAAACCAGGATTTGACGCTTATTGAGGATGATGAGCAGAAAGTCAGCCTGTACACCTTCACCCATCCCAGCCGCCTTCTCAGCGTAGGTGACAATGAGTTTGCCCCTCCGGAGGGAATGGCACCTATCCTGGTGGAAAACCCCGAGATAACACAGGGGGCGGTAGAAAGTTCAGGGACAGACCTAGCAAAAGAAATGACACGGATCATCGAATGTCAGCGGGCTTACAGCTATGCACTGCGTATGGTTACAACTTCGGATGAGATTGAGTCAACGATTAACAGCCTGCGAGGATAAAGACATCGAAGGAAGGTAAGGTGAGAGTTTGCGATGAGACTTAAAAGTTATGGAGATATGAATCTTCTGGATCTGGATGTAATGAAGGAAATCAGCAGTATCGGCACGAGCCATGCGGCGACTTCCCTTTCGAAGCTTTTGCAGAAGGAAGTAAGGATTACCATTCCTGAGGTAAATATTTTAAGCTATGACGAAACGGTCGATAAAATCGGTCAGATCGAGGAGCTGGTAGCGGCTACCCTGGTGCAGATGTCGAATGAAGTCAACGGTCTTATGCTGTTCATCTTTAAGATGGATCTGGCAAATGCCGTTCTGGGAAAGCTGTTAAACCGGCATTATACATCGTTTGAAGAAATGGACGAGATGGACTATTCTGCACTGGAAGAAATCGGAAATATTATCATCTGTTCCTATGTCAATGCATTTACCCAGTTAGTCGGCGTGGAGATTGACTTATCCGTGCCCAGTTCCACCATCAATATGCTTGGCGGAATTTTAACGGTTCCCATTGCGGAATACGGCTATGAAACCGATAAACTGATGTACATAAACGCAGAGTTTATTATGGACGGAGAAAAACTTACGGACGGGCTGCTCATGCTCCCGGATATTGCATCGCTTAACAGAATCTTAGAGAAACTAGGTATTTCATAATGGCAGATAAGGATTTAAAAGTAGGTATCGGTGATATGAAGTTTACCAGGGGGTCCGGGGTTGTGATTACCTATGCCCTTGGTTCCTGTATCGGAATTACATTTTATGACCCTTTTTTGAAACTGGGTGCACTGTTGCACATTATGCTCCCGAATAAGACAGATCCAAATGATCCTAAAGTTTTTAAATATGCGGACAGCGGGATACGAGAAACCGTGCGGAAGCTCTCCGCTTTCGGTATGGTAAAGAGCAGGACGGTGGTAAAGATAGCCGGCGGAGCTAAGATGTTTGACGTCAAGGGAAATTCAGACTTTGGAAACATCGGGCAAAGGAATGCGGCGATGGTAAAGAAGATTTTAATGGAAGAACGACTGCGTATTTCCGCGGAAGATACCGGCGGGACATATGCAAGGACGATGCTTATCGACGTAGCTACCGGGAATGTAGCCGTCCGCACGGTAGGGAAGCCGGAAAAGCATCTCTAAAAAGAATTCATGCAGCTGCGCATGAGGATGTATGTACATGCAGGCGCATAAAGGTTTAGATAAGGAAGGAGAGGAAAATCGTGGACAAAGAAAAAGAGGGTATCCTTCTTGAGTCAGGTACAAATGAAATTGAAATCATGAAGTTTACGATTCAGGGAGAGTTTTACGGAATTAATGTAGCCAAGGTAAAAGAAATTATGATGGCAGACAAGGTGAAAATCATGCCCCATGCCCATCCTGCAGTAGAAGGAATCTTTAAACCCAGAGATGTCCTGATTACGGTAATTGACCTTGGATTTTATCTGACCGGTGATCGTCTGGAGCACAAAGCCAGAGATTTGTTTATTGTCACAAACTTTAATAAGATGACAGTAGCTTTCCGGGTACAGAGCATCGAAGGCATCAGCCGGATTTCCTGGAGAGATATTCAGAAGCCGGATAAGACCTTAACGCACGGAGATGAAGGTGTAGCAACCGGTATTGCCCAGTGCGCAGAGGAACTGGTGACGATTCTTGACTTTGAAAAGATTGTGGCAGAGATTGCACCGGAAACCACGATTCAAATTTCCGAAGTGGAGGAAATGGGTGATCGGCCGATCTGCGATAATCCGCTGGTCATTGCCGAAGACTCCATCCTTCTGCAGAAAATGATTGATGATTCCCTGCAGCGGGCAGGATTTACCAATGTTAAAAACTTTAATAACGGTAAGGAAGCCTGGGATTACCTTGCCTCTGTGCGCGGCGATTCGGATCTGTACGATAAGGTAAATCTGGTGATTACCGATATTGAGATGCCGGAGATGGACGGTCACAGACTGACAAAGCTTATTAAGGAAGATTCCCGTTTAAAGGTTCTTCCGGTAGTTATTTTCTCCTCATTGATTAACGAGCAGATGAGGATTAAGGGGGAAGAACTGGGTGCAGACGAACAGCTGACAAAACCGGAAATCGGAAATCTGGTTCATGTCATTGACCGTCTTTTAGAGCGGTTTATGGAACAGACGAAAAAAGGCTGAGGAAGCTGTAGGCAGTAGTTTATTGGAAGGGCAGGCTGTTTGGGAGCCTGCTTTTCTGGTTTACCATAAAAGTTTACCGCCGAATTAGGCGGTTTAAGTTCAGGTATTTCAAATGCGCCATAGAAAGCAAATCTTCTTTTTGGCGCATCGAATGGGAATAGGAAGCTGTGTTGTTGTGAAAGAACTTTGCCGGAGATAAGGAGGAATGTTGGCTTGAAAAAAATAGCTGGAATACTTGTCGGAGTGATTGCTCTGGGGAGCTTATGCATGCCTGTTTTTGGCGATGAATGGGATTTATCGGAGGATGGGCAGTACTGGCAGTACTATGGTTATCAGGATGAACCGCTTAAAGATGAATGGATTGAAGATAAGGGAAAAACTTATTATGTAGATCAAAACGGGAACATGAAAACCGGATGGGTGACAAACAGCAATGACGGAAAACGGTATTATATGGGGGAAGACGGGGCTATGGTGAAAAATGCCTTTACCCCGGATGACCGCTATGTAGGGCCGGAGGGCGCGACCGTGGAAAAATATGATACCTACCGGAAAGCCGTAAAGGCAGAGATCAACAAGGCGGCCCGGCAGGGAAGGAGCGGAAGAAGTTCGGCGGGCGGAAAGACTTCTGCAAATACAGACGTCCAGGAAAAGGTTATGCAGCCTTATTTTCTGCTGGCGGACTTAAATCGGGATAATTATAAGGATCTTGTGGTTATGTATGCCTATGAACCGGAAGCGGCGGAGAGTCAGGGGGCAGCCGGGCAGGATACAAACGGGCAGGCACAGTCGGGGCAGGCGCTGACACGGCAGAGTACAGCGGGGCAGGTTTTGGGAGAGAACCCGACCATCCCGCCGGCAGGGCCTGTGAGCGGAAACCTGGTGGAAATTGTGGTCTGGAATCCGGAGGAAGAAACCTTCCAATTAGCAGCGGAGTTTGATGAAACCGGTGAAGGAGAGTACAGCACCCTTTATATCGATCCGAACGGTGAGGGAATTTGGCTGGAAATTACGGAGAATGAGGAAAGTGTTCGGCTTTTTCAGATGGAGGTAGATACGGCGCGGTTTAAAGGTGAACATAGTTTTTCCATGGAACTGGATGACTGGGGCGGGGCGGAATACTTTATTGACGGAAGCGCCGAAGAGAAATCTGTCTGGGACGAAGAACTGTATCGTGCGAGGTTGCACCGGGGAAGCCTTCCCTTATCCGGGTATCTTTTGGTCAATGACGAAAATATGAAAAAAGAAATTGACCGGGAACTTTTGGAGGGAGATTTGTACCTTTGGGAGTAGTGGGGGAAGATGGGCAAAGAATACCAGAAGGGATAAAAAGCATTGAATAAACAGGCAATTATCGTTGTAAGCTTTGGAACGAGTTATAAGGAGAGCCGAAAGGCTGCGATTGAAGCGATTGAACGGACGATTGCAGAGGCATTTCCGGGATTTGCGCAGTATCGTGCATTTACCAGCAAAACGATTATTGAAAAGCTGAAACAGCGGGACGGATTGGAAATTGACAGTGTAGAGAAGGCATTAGAGAGAGCCGGGGAAGATGGAGTGAAGCGCCTGGTGGTGCAGCCTACGCATTTCATGGATGGTTTTGAATACGGTAAAGTGAAAAAAATCGTGGAGGCGTATCAGGACCGGTTTGTAAAATTGGTTCTTGCAAAGCCTTTACTGGCGGATGCAGAGGATTATCAGGCAGTGGCAAAGGCTGTTGTGGATATTATATCATCCTATTACGGCGGTTGGGATGATGGGGAAACGGCAGTTTGTCTGATGGGACATGGCACAGAGGCGGCGGCCAACCAGGTTTATCTGCGGCTTCAGGAGGAGCTTAGAAGGACGGACGCCGGGATGCAGGGAAAAAATAAACCGTGTCGTTATTTTATCGGAACCGTGGAGGCAAAGCCGACGATTAAGGATGTTATGGCAGAAATGGCAAAGCATGGCTCGTACCGCAGAGTTGTACTGGAGCCATTGATGGTTGTATCCGGCGATCATGCCAATCATGATATGGCCGGGGAAGATGAAAATTCCTGGAAAAGCATTTTTAAGGCAGAGGGTTACTCGGTGGAATGTATTCTTAAAGGGCTGGGTGAATTTCCGGCAATCCGGGATATTTATGCAGATCATGTGCGGGCGGCGATAGAAGAGTTGTTAAAATGAAGAAAAGACCATAGCAAGAGGTAGTTCATTGCTTAATGGTCTTTTTGCTTTCTTAGGAAATGACGTTCGATAAAGCATGATATCGAAATATGAAGAATCACACCCGAATATCAAGAATCACACCCGAATATCAAGATTCTCCCCCAACCCGGGAATGGCAACAGCTTCCATCATTTCATTTAATGCTTCACCGGCAATCTCTGCGGAATCAAGAACCTTGGACAGCATGGCGACTTCCAGACCGGTATTGATGCTGCTGGTAGACATGGAAACAGATAATCCTGAAATATCCATAATGAGCACCTCCTTTTATTTTACATCTTATGCTGAAAATTATAGCAAAAACCGGAAAAAAATGCAAGCCGTGAACAGGAATAAAAACACATCCCTTTGATTACTTCTCCTGCTATCTTTGCCGCCGCTGCCTGCTCCAATTCTACCTAAATCAAAGCAGTTTTTCATACATCGCATATTCCTCTTCGGGAATTTGAAGAGCGTTCATTGCTTGTTCGACAGTAAAGCCTACCGTTTTCATTAAGCTGCGTATAGATAAAACTTTTTCTTCTTTCCGTGTTTCAGCTTTAACTTCTTCTTTGACTTCGGCTTTAACTTCTTCTTTGACTTCGGCTTTAACTTCTTCTTTGACTTCGGCTTTAACTTCTTCTTTGACTTCGGCTTT
>ERZ808037.484-NODE-484-length-36818-cov-7.289568_pt1 | contig 36818 bp, 30 predicted proteins | sample MGYA00380190_ERZ808037 | MGnify/ENA primary metagenome ERZ808037 (study PRJEB31490, sample SAMN06133399) | mouse gut metagenome | isolation source: J9 | host: mice | place: China: Chengdu | collected 2015-05 ...
TGTACCCTTTAAAGCAAATCTTTTCAGATCTGCTTCCATTACTTGGTTGTATCGTTCGATACTTTTCTGAAAAAAATTCAAATCCCTTTCGGGATCCGGAAGTTAATTTCATAAGAAATTACTTCGTCTCTTTGGAATCTTTTCAGGGTTGCATTACTGTTTATTTGTCAAGGTGCTTCGGAGTAAATCACTGTGTGATTAACTCCTGAGTAAATCACTACATGATTAACTCCCGAGTAAATCCCTTCTGGATTCACCGCAGTTTCGCCTCGCGAAACTATTTCAGAATGCTTCGCATTCTTCTGTGTGTCATCCTGCTTTCAAGTATTTCCCGCAGGCGACTTTTGTATAATAGCAGAAGAATAATTGGATGTCAACGGGTTTTTAGGAATTTTTTTGAAATTTTTTTTGAAACCCTTTTTTTGAGGAAATCAAAGCACATAAATTCCGAAATGAGCCAGCGCCTTGTATGAAAAATATGCAAGCAGGACAGCTTCTGCTGCGCCCATTACCGCACCCAATACTTTGTTAATACCACTTACTATAGAAATACTTCCGACCGCCAGCAGCGGTGCAAAGACCAGACGGCACAGTTTGAAAAGGATGCCAAGCAGAACCAGCGCAATAATACATGCCGTCAGAATGTGCGTGGATTTGCTCAGAGCGCTGGTAACTGCAAGAAAAATCAACGCCACACACGCCAGAGAAATCACGCCCGACAGAAGGTTGACAATTTCCTGCATCATGCCGCAGGCATACCCTTCCCGCATTCTCCATATAAATAGCAAAAGCACAACCGCCAAAAAGGCAGACATAACCAATTCCTGTTTCATCGCAATTTTAACCTGATTTATCTCCACTGGAAGCTGTTCAATATTTCACAGCCCTGATGCAAAATCCTTTTCGGGCGATCTGTCACCACGGGATTTTACACATCCATCATGTTCTCACGGTCCCGGCAGTACACGCTTCGACCTGTATCTGGCAGTTATCTCAACTCTATCGTATCAATGGAATCCGGCGTTACCACCATATAGGTGTATGACGCGCTCTGGGGTATCAGCATCAACGCCGTCTTGTTAAATTTTCCGGCGTATTTCTCTGCCCCTTTGCTGTTATAAATCTGACAGTCCGATTCATTATAAATGATTATCTGATCCTCATGGAACAAAACATCCCTGCATTCTATATCATACTCAATGGAGCATACAAAATTACCCGACTTGTGGTACACGTCGAGCCGGTATCTGCTGCCGCTCTCCCTGCTGTTAAAGACAAGCCCCACATACTCGCTGCCGTAATAAACACCGCGCACTTCTTCGTCCAGCAGTTTCTCCGCTATGCTGACAGGCTTCTGCGCACCGCCGAAAAACATAATCCGGTCGTCGGACACCGCAAAGAGAGAGCGGTTATCAAGGAAACGCGCAAACGGCACCACCGTATCTATGTAATCATAGCCGCTCACATAATTGTCCGTATTGTTCTGCCCCACTGCGCCAAAGTTATAAAAAGCCACGCTGGACTTCATATGTCCGCTGTCCACATACAGATACGAAACACACACAAGCTCTCCGCTCGGTGAAATAGATACCTCCGCCGGATAGCCGCTTTCCTTCATCGTCGTCCGGAAGCGCACCAGTTCCTTCCCTTTCGCATCATACAGACAAATTAAAGTGACATTTGTGTCATCCAGTACCGCCGCAACCACGCCGCCCGCAGACACGCAAAAGTCGCGTACCGGCCGGTTGGTCGTGATATTACCCAGCACGGATTCCGTGTTCATCACGTAAATCTGCCTGCCGTTATAATCTCCGACCGCCACCACGTTCTGATTGATATCCACCATGGGATTCTGCATTTCAAAGGTCTGATTCCACACCGCATTGCCCTTGGTGTCCATGCAGCTTATTCCGTCCTTACTATAGGTAAGAAGATGTGACGCAAAGGGCATCATCTGCGCATCGGACGGAATCCTGATCTCCACGTTGGAAAGCTCCACGCTCTCCGTATAAACCTTGTTCTGCCATTGTATAAAAGCTACCGCGCCTAAAGCGGCAAGCAGCATCAGTACGAGAGTCACTCTGTAAAACACGGTAAATTTATGGCTCTTGATCTTTTCCCGATAGCTGATTCTGGGCGGCTTCTGTTCCTTATCCCGCTTCTCTTTTTTTCTGAAATATTCTCTGATATTTGCCATCTGCCGTATCCTTAAATTCCGGTTGCCGCATTCCGGATCATTTGTCAGCAAGCTGCCTCTTCTCCGTCCTGCGGCTTCGCACCGCTCATTGCCAACGCGTACATTATACCACAGCCTTACTTACTTTTCTACGGCAGGATTATTCTTTGCCCTGAGCGGATTTTATCGGGATCCGAAATCTGGTTCAGTTCACAAATTTTTTCTACGCGGGAGTTATTCCCATAAATTTTCTGGCTGATTGTATAAAGCGTGTCCCCCTGTTCCACCTCGTAATATCTGGTTATGCTTCTGGAAAGCGCTTCCTCATTTTCCTCTTCGCTCTGTTCCTCCGGCTCGTTCTCCTCTTCCTTCTCGTCCCCGGCTACGTCAGAAGAAACCTGCTCCTTCTGCTGTGTGTCGTCTGCGTCTTCTGCCTTATCCGATCCGGATTCCTGCCCGAAATTCTGATCGCCCGTTTCACCGGAATTGCCCTGTACGGATTTCAAGACCCCCTCTGTCTGTCCCTCCTCACCTGCGGGCGGTTTCTCTCCGGGATCCATATCTTGCGCGCTCTCTTTCTCCGTCTCTCCGGAATCTCCATCTTCCATCCGTTCTTCCGCTCTCCCATCGGCCTCCGGCTCTTTTGTCGCCCCGGCACCCTGCTGTTCCTTTCCGGGCGCACCGGTCTCTCTCTCAATCAGAATCTCCTTATCACCTGCCGACTCCCTCGCCAGATCCTCCGCGCCATCGGCGTCCGCATCCTGAACCGTCTCTCCTGCCTCCTGATTTTCTATGGCAAAGAAAACCTCCTTCGCCGACCGGTTCAGTTCTTCCATCTTATCATAACTGTCGGTAGAAGTTATGACTATCGCCAAAAGCACCACCAGAATCAGACATAGCTGCACGGACATAGCCCCCTGCGCCGTGCGTTTTTTCTCTTCCTTCGGAAACAGCGCCGGAACAGACAGCCTCTCCTGTTCATCGCTTTTTTCCGCCATCCGTTTCTTTCCCGCACTGCCTGTCCATTCCAAGAGGTAATTCTGCATCGCCTCATTATTATCATAAAATATCTGAAAACCGGTTGTCCTGCATTCGCCGTCCGGTTCACGCACGAGAAAAACCGGTCCTGCCTGCGTAAGGCGGCACACCAGTTCGGGAATCGGCTCATATGCCGCAAATGCCGGGATCTCTTTATCGCGCCCCGCTCCGTAAACATACAGCTTCCTGCCGTTCTCCTGACGGGATCCGTAGAAATAAATCTCGGACAGTTCCAGCGAGTCCGCCTCACGTCTTAAATAGGACAGGACATATTCTTCCACATAAATATGATACTTTTTCTTTCTCTCTTCTCTCCCAACAACTGCCGACCCGGATTCCATCTTTTCCCCCTGCGCCTGTTATTTGTCTTCTTTTGTGGCGAGTATACCATATCTTCCCCGCGAAAGATGGCGTAAAGCGCGGCAACTGACAGGATAGCTTGCATGTATGCATAAATTCGCTCTCCGCCGCATATAAACAGGCCGGAATCGCTCAATATATAAGCACAAATGCCGCCACGTATGCTACATGACGGCATTTAATCTTCTGTTTTTTATCTGTTTTTATTTCAGCCAATATCAGGTCCGGAATGCACACCCGATCTTAAACAAACTGGTAAATCGTCTCCGCTTCATAATCCTTTCCCGGCCCGAACACAGCCTGCGGGAAATTGGAATGATGGATGTTGTCGGGGAAATAATGGGTTTCCAGACAGAATCCCGTGCGGGGCACGTATCGTACACCGCCCTTTCCGCTCTGCTCTGCGATACAGTTTCCGGCGTAGAACTGCATACCCGGCAGATTGGTAAACACTTTCATTCTGCGTCCGCTCTCCGCATCATCGGCTTCCGCGGCCTCCCGCATAGTACCATCGGCTCCGTCGATCACAAAGTTATGGTCATAACCCTGCACCAGTTTAAGCTGTTCGTAATCCGCACTGATCTCCGCGCCGATCTGCTTCCTTTCTGTAAAGTCCAAAGGCGTACCTGCCACCGGCGCAATCTCTCCTGTGGGGATCGCTCCCGGAAGCACCGGCGTAAAATTAGCGGCATGCAGGCGCAGGAATTGTCCCTCTATACTGCCTGAGTCATGCCCCGCCAGATTAAAGTAGGTATGGTTCGTCAGATTGAGCAGCGTTTCCATATCGGAAGTCGCATGATATCTGAGTTTCAGCTCATTATCATCCGTAAGTGTATAAGTCATGGTAATCTTTTTATTGCCCGGAAAACCCAGATCGCCGTCTTTCCCCTCAATCGTAAGTTTCAGGCTGTCTCCGTCCTCCTCAGACACCCAAAGGCCTTTCTGATAACCGCCATCCATATCGCTGTGCAGGTTGTTCGGCCCGTCGTTCACCGGCAGATGATACTCTTTTCCGTTTAACGTAAAGGCTGCACCGCCGACGCGGTTCGCGTTAGGCCCTATGGTCACACCAAAAAAACTGGGATTGGAAAAATAATCTTCCGCTTTGTCAAATCCCAAAACCACATCCGCAAACTCTCCGTTTTTATCCGGTACCATAAGGCTCACCACCGCTGCTCCAAAATTCGTGATCTTTGCCTCCAGACCGTTTTTATTTTTCAGGGTAAACAGATAAATCTCCTCACCCGACTTCGTTGTCCCGAATTTCTCTTTTACAATCCCCACTTCCCTCACCCTCCTTTATCTATTGTTCCGGCCGTCAAAAAGCGTCACAGCTCCACCCGGCCCTCCAGCGCCCGCAAAAGCGTCACTTCGTCGATATACTCCAGATCGCCTCCCACCGGCACACCGCTGGCTATTCTGGTCACCTTAATGCCCGTAGGCTTGATCAGCTTGCTGATATACATAGCCGTAGTCTCGCCCTCCAGACTGGAATTGGTCGCAATAATCACCTCTGTGACGTCGCCCTCCAGCCGTTTCATCAGCTCCTTGAGTCTGATATCTCCCGGTCCGATTCCCAGCATGGGAGATATCGCACCGTGCAGCACATGATAAACGCCCGTATATTTTCCCGTTTTTTCATAAGCCGCCAGATCTCTCGCGTTCTCCACCACCATAATGACACTGTGATCTCTGCGTGTATTCGCGCAGACCGGGCAAATCTCCTTGTCCGTCAGGGTAAAACACTCCTGACAGTAACGGACATTTTCTTTGGCCTCCACAATCGTCCTCGCAAGACGTTCCACCCGCGACTGTGGCATATTAATCAGGTGAAAAGCAAGGCGCTGCGCCGATTTATGTCCGATCCCCGGCAGCCCCGCCAACTCCTCTATCAATTTATTGATATGTCCGCTGTAAAGTTCCATATTTAAAAGAATTTCAACCTTTCGTCAGGACTTTGACTCATCTGCACGGCTATTTAAAAGGGCAGACCTCCGCCAAGACCCAGCCCTCCGGTCATCTTATTCATCGCTTCGGAATTAGCCTCCTCCGCCATGCGCAGCGCCTCATTAGCCGCCGCCATCACCAGATCCTCAAGCATTTCGATATCGTCCGGATCCACTACCTCCCCGGAAAGCTTCACCTTTGTCACCTCGCGCTTACCCGTCACGGTAACTTCCACCGCTCCGCCGCCTGCCTTGGCCGTAAACTCCTTTGTCTCAAGCTCTTTCTGACTCTCCTCCATCTGACGCTGCATTCTCTGCGCCTGCTTCATCAGATTACTCATATTGCCCGGCATTCCGCCGCCCGGAAATCCGCCTCGTTTTGCCATTTTCCCTATTTTCCTTTCCTGTATTCCATACATTCCATATATATGCGCGAAGAATGCCGCTTTTCACGCTAACCGCCACGTCACTGCTTCGCTGTGACTCAAATCCGTGCGGAGAATGCCGTATTTCAGGCATTCTCCTGCGTGAAAGTGATTTGCAAAGCAAATCTGGTGCTTCTTGGCGTCCCGCCCTATGGCGGGACATCTTTAGAAGTACTTTTCACGCTATTCTTCTTCTATCTCCATATGGATTAACCGGGACAAATCCACATAGCTCTGCTCAAAAGTTTCTCTGTCCTGTACCGCCTGTACCGTCACGTCAATCTCCCTGCCTGTCGTGTCCGCCAACAGCCGCTCCAGCAATTCTTTATGACCTTCCTGACGCAAAAAATAGTCGGAGGCCAGACCATCCTCCACAACCACCATCAGCCGGTTGTCTCCGCCCAGACTCAAACGCGCCTCTTTCAGATACTGCTTCATAGGCATATCCGCACTCTCCACAATATCCGGCCACCGGCTGACCGCCGCCTGTACATCTTCCGGAACTGCCTTCGGCAGAGGCGGACGCTCCTTAGCCGGAACAGACGCAGAAACACTCTCCCCCGCGCCTGCTCCCACAGCCGCCACCGCCACAACACCGTTTTCCAACTGTTCCTCAATCACTCTGACCCGCTCGGCTACGGAACCAATGTCCCGCTCCATATCGGGTCTGCAAAGTTTAATAAGGGCAATCTCAATTAATATTCTCTTCTGCGGCGCATACTTAATCTGCCCGGAAAGCTCAGAGAAAATGCGGATATAACGCATCAGCGTCTCTGTCTCCAGCATACCCGACTCTTCTTTCAGACGGATCAGATTATCGGAAGACACATCTATGATATCTTCAATGTCGTCAGAGGACTGCAGCAGAAGAAGGTTTCTCAGATACCATGTAAAATCTGTCACAAACTGGGAAAGCTCCCGCCCCTGCATAACGATTTCTTCCAAAAGTCCGATACAGCCTGTTACCTCCCGGCCGATCACATGGCGCAGCAGCCTGCTGAATACCTCCGTATCCACCGCACCCAGCACATCGAGCGCTTTATCATAAGTCAGTTCCTGCCCGAAGTGAAAAGCAATACACTGGTCTAACAGACTCAGCGCGTCACGCATGGAACCGTCGGCAGTCTTCGCGATATAGCGAAGCGCCTTTTCTTCCACCTGCACCTGCTCCTGTTCCATCAGTTCCCGCAGCCTCTCCGCAATCGTCTCAATCGAAATCCTGCGGAAATCATAACGCTGGCAGCGGGAAAGAATGGTAATCGGTATCTTATGCACTTCTGTAGTCGCCAGTATAAAAATCACATAGGACGGCGGCTCTTCCAGCGTCTTTAACAGTGCGTTAAAAGCACCGATAGAAAGCATATGCACCTCGTCTATGATGTAGACCTTAAACCGTCCCTCCGCCGGTGAATAGGACACCTCATCCACGATCTCACGGATATTGTCCACACCGTTATTCGAGGCAGCGTCAATCTCAATCACATTCATACTGACGCCCGCCGCAATCGCCTTACAGCTCGCGCATTCCCCGCAGGGGCTTCCCTCTACGGGATTTTCGCAGTTCACCGCCCGCGCAAATATTTTCGCTATGGAAGTCTTACCCGTACCTCTCGTTCCGCAGAACAGATACGCATGACCGATGCGGTCCGCCTTTATCTGATTCTGCAGAGTGGTAACAATATGCTCCTGCCCTTTCACGTCCTCGAAACGGCCCGGGCGGAACTTACGATACAGCGCTGTATATGACATAAAGTTAATCTCCGTTGCTGCTGTTTACGCCTTGAACAAACCTGATTGCACCACAATCTGATATAGCGTTGACAGCGGCTAATCTCCGAAGCTGATACCCACCATCTTTGCCTCCTTAACAATGGTCGCATCAGGTGATACCATTTTCAGCTTGCCGGCCACTTCCTCAAGCGGCACTCTCACAATCTCTCTGTTCTTATACCCAACCATGAAACCGTACTCGCCCTGTAAAATCAGCTTGCCGGCTTCCGCACCAAGTCTGGTCGCAAACACTCTGTCATAAGGACAGGGGCTTCCTCCGCGCTGCGTATGTCCGGGAACCGTAACGCGCACATCCATGCCTGTCTTTTTCATAATCTTATCCGCTATCTCATAGGAAACGGAAGGATAAGGATTGTTTTTCATCTTCTCCTTCAATTCCTTTTTGGAGAGCTTCGCATCCTCCTTGGAGATCGCACCCTCTGCCACCGCCATAATGGTAAAACGGGAACCTCTCGCCGCACGCGCGTTGATCGCCTTGACTACACTGTCAATATCGTAGGGAATCTCCGGAATCAGAATGATATCCGCGCCGCCTGCGATACCGGCATTCAGCGTAAGCCATCCAACCTTATGTCCCATAACTTCCACGATAAAGATACGCCCATGGGAAGAAGCTGTGGTATGAATGCAGTCAATGCAGTCCGTGGCAATATTTACCGCGCTCTGGAAACCGAAAGTCATATCCGTTCCCCACAAGTCATTGTCAATCGTCTTGGGCAGCGTAATGACATTAAGTCCCTCTTCGCGAAGCATATTCGCGGTCTTATGCGTACCGTTTCCGCCCAGAATTACCATGCAGTCCAGTTTCAGCTTATAATAATTCTGCTTCATCGCCTCCACTTTATCCAGCCCGTTCTCATCAGGCTCCCGCATCAGTTTAAAAGGAGTTCTGGAACTGCCGAGAATGGTGCCGCCCTTCGTCAGAATGCCTGCGAAATCATGCCCCGTCAAAATCCGAAAATCCCCGTAAATCAATCCCTTATAGCCATCCAGAAAACCGTAAATCTCCACATCCTCGCTGCTACAGGAAAGGCACTTCACCACGCCTCTCATGGCAGCATTCAAAGCCTGACAATCCCCACCGCTGGTCAACATTCCGATTCTCTTCATCCCGCATCCTCCTTACTATACCCTTTACTCAAAATTTTTCTGGAAACGCCTTTTTCCGGCATTCTCCTGTGTGGGAAAAGCCTGTGTAGCAGATGTAACCCTTCTTCCCACACGCTCCACATATAATTATAGCGTATTTCTCCACACGTCACAACTTTTATTTCACAGATTTTCCTCTCCGGCGGCTTTCTCCCCGTCGTCCATTTTTGTCTGTAAAACCGCTTCCGCCATCTGCATTTCCCTGCGCTGCTGCTTTTCTATGCGGTTTCTCTCCCGCAGTTCCTGAAAGAATTTTTTCAGGATCGCCTGACATTCCTCCTCCAGAATGCCTCTGCGCACAATCACCTGATGGTTGAACGCCTGCATTTCCAGAATATTCAGAATCGAGCCGCCGCATCCCGCCTTCGGATTCATGGCGCCGATCACCGTCTCAGTGACTCTCGCCTGCACAATCGCCCCTGCACACATCTGACAAGGCTCCAGTGTCACATACAGCGTACACTCTTCAAGCCGCCAGTCCTTCATCGCACGGCTCGCTTTATTGATCGCGGTTATCTCCGCATGGGCCAGCGTATTTTTGTCTGTATTGCGGCGGTTATATCCCCTGCCGATGATTCTGTCCTGATATACGATTACACAGCCAATCGGCACCTCTCCGAGCGCATATGCTTTTTTCGCCTGCCTGATGGCTTCCTTCATATATTTTTCATCCCGCGTCATGCCGTCCTCCATATCAGAGCCGCAAACGGCTCCATCCGCACCGCTTCATCGTTATATTTTCAATCTACCTTTGGTTTTGTACCATTATAGTTTACCACATGTACCATATTCAGGACACCCAAAAGATTTCTGTAAAGATTTTTAGAAAAATAGTAGACAAGCATTCCATTTCCACTTATAATCTAATTCGTATGGAGACGTATCGAAGTGGTCATAACGGGGCGCACTCGAAATGCGTTAGCCCTCCGGGGCACGAGGGTTCGAATCCCTCCGTCTCCGCTGAAAAAGCCGAAGCTATAGCTCCGGCTTTTTTCTATAATACAAGCATAAACATTTTATAACTGCCGGTACAGTTCCGCCCTGTACTCAGGATCCGCAGCCGCTCTGGCCAGATCATCTGTACGGCCCTCCCGCAGCAAAAATGCAGTCAGTTCGGCAAATCTCGCTTCCCCCTCCGCTCGTCCTTCTTTACGTCCTTGCTCGCGTCCCGCTGCATGGCCCTCCGCGCGGCTGACCTGACGTTCCTCGTCAAGCACCTCATTCAGTGTGCCATGCAGATTCGCAATATCCAGATACAGGTCATCACATACCCCCACTTTAATGCGCTCCGAAAACGGATGCAGCGCAGGCTGGCCGCTCTGCTCCCAGCAATATACCGTTACCTGTCTGTGCCCGGGATCGACAATCCAGTATTCCCGCACGCCCGCCTCTCTGTAAAGGGCCAGCTTGCGCACATAGTCCATTTTCCGATTGGATGGCGAAATAATCTCTATCACCAGATCCGGCGCCCCCAGACAGCCTTTCCGGTCCAGCTTTTCCTTATCACAGACCAGCGTGATATCCGGTTCCACATAATTATGGATATCCTTTTTAATACGCACGCCAAACCGCGAAGGATACACCCGGCATTCTCCTTTTTTTCTCTGGATATAGGCTTCGATCTGAAAACTTAAGCCCATCAGAATATCCTGATGATTTTCCGCGGGTGTTTCCATTCTGACAAACAGTTCCCCGTCAATCAGCTCCGCGCACACACCCTCCGGAAGCGCCTCAATATCCGCTACCGTGTACTGCCACTTTCCTTTTCTGGTCAATCCCATTCTCACTAAGTCCTGTTCCGTCAGATCCATCGTTGTTTCCTCTTCCCTGATTTTTGCAAACTCCATAAAATACCTCCTTTGTGCCGGCACGGCGAAAAGTGTATCTTACGGATTCCCTGCATCCCCCGTCCGCTTCCGCCGTTTCTTTCAGTTAACAGTAGTTGAGTAAACGGCAGAGACTGCCTGAATGTGCGAACGCACGCTTCTTTGTGATCACTCTGTATGCCAGAGTATACAGGACAGAAACAAAGATGTCAATAGTTTATGAGAAAAATTATAAACGAAATATCGTTTTCCTAATTTTCTGACAGATGCTTTGCCTGACCGCTGCCTTGGAAACACCGGCAAATCATCCATGCAAACAGACAGATATCCCGCAGCATCAAAAAGACAAGAAACCCGATCAGAAAACCAACCGAATTTGCTGCCACATCATCCAGTTGGCAAAAGCCAAGCTGATATTTTAGCTGCAGGGCTTCTATACATATGCTGCAAGCCATAGCCACCGGCAAAGATATAAGAATATGGGCCACAACTTTTCCGAACATCGGAAACAACACGCCAAACGGAATAAACATAATGATATTCGCAAGCAGAAATGCTTTCTGACTGTCGTTTTCATTCCACCTGACCAGAAACCGCCAGTCAATGCCGCCGTAATTTCCGGGTTCTCTGGACAGAATCGTAAGCTGCAAAACGCAGTATATGTATGCGCTAAAGAAAAAGCCGACCAGCAGCCGCCACCAGAAAAGCCTGCCGGTTTTCCGGCGCAGGCCGAATTTCCATATAGTGTACAACACAAGCGCAAAGCATGTGATTCCTGCCGCATATGCAAAGCCGGCGGGAAGATAGCCCAGCGCGGATTTTAGTTGTGCGATTACAAGGGTTTTTACCCGGGACATATTTGTGCTCCCTTCCGTCATATGAATAATCCTGATATAAGTTTTATGACACCTCATACTTATATCAGGATTGCCTGTGCGCTTTTGTGAACGGCCTTGCTTTTTTACTTCCAGTACCGCAAAATCTTACGCTCCGCTTCCTCTTCTGTAAGAAAATACTTTTCCATCAATTTCTTTTTCGCGGAATCTCTCGTCAGGTTCGTCTCCTGCATAATCTCAATACAACAGCGAAAACCTTCCTCAGCGCCTTCTTTTCGTCCTTTTTCCCATCCTTCTTCCCACCCTTCACAGCGTAACGTCCTCTCATATTTTTCGGCGTCAAACTCTTCCAATAGCATCCCCAGCACCTCCACACGGTTCTTCAACAGGAATTTTTTTAAAATACCCTTTTCTATGCAGAAATCTACCGCCCTGTTCAGGGCTGTCTGAATATCATGTTCTGCAAGCATACACTCCCTTGTAACGGCTACCAGCATGGAATACTCCTCTAAAATCCTGCACTTCTCCATCAATCGTTCATTATGTCCACAATTGATGTTGAGCATTCTTACAGTCAGTTCCACATCCGCTTTCGCCTTCTTGTTCTCAAAGGCATCCGACAGCTTCAACGTGCATTCCTCCGGCATCTCTTTCATGCCATTATAAAAGACAACACATTGAGGCGTGGGCAGGCTGATCTGTCCTGTTCCGTACAGGCTTCTCTCCGCCTTTTCTATAACCATCTGGTACTCTTGCGCCAGATAGATCAGAAATCGGACCGGCAGATTCGGACTGTATGTACTCTGGTGTTCGTACATGCTCAATGTCCCGGATAGGATATAAGCAAGATCATTTTTCATCACCACATAAACTGCGCTTTCAATCGTAACGATTTCAAGCTGTGACGGTTCCTGATATGCTGTACCGTTCAGTGCATTGTACAGATCCAGAAGCGCCTCCCGGTCTTTCTCAAACAGATACCGGAAAAGCCTGTCCTTCACATTCCGTTGCACCTGCTTCCGGTTGTGCCGTTGATTCTGGTTTTTGTTTGTCTGCTTCTTCCTTTGTTTTCGTCCTGACATATATACCCTCCTTACTGTAGCAGGATACGATATGCCGCAATGGTCTGCGCCTCCCCGTCTTCTCCTGCCGTTTTCTGTTTTGTTTTAAAAGAAAATCCGACAGAATCTGTCTTGAACGTGCAGAGCGCACACCTGTTAGAATTTCTTTGATTAGATTTATTCTAGCGGTTTCATATAGGAATGTCAATATCATTTTCGAGCACTTGCGAGCGTTTTTACGTTTATTTTGAACCATCCTGTAATATAAGCATAAAATTGTCAAGATATTAACGCACAGCTAAAATGACAGCAAAGAAAGATCGCCCCATATAAATACCAGGCATATCCCATTTATTGTCGTATGCCCTTTTACGCTCAACACTTTTTAAAAGCACAGTCGGATAAAAGATAGCCTTAATCCATTTAAAACGCTCCATAACTTTTATAACAATCAGACTACGCAAAACAGCTGCTGTAGTTTCCATTTCGTTTTTACCTCTCCCTTAAGCAATTCTGTTATTTTCTCCGCAAAAGCGATTCTATCCGTTTTCTAATAGTCCATTTATATATAACAGATAGAATCACTGTAGTTGCAAAGCAGATAATTACATAAACATATCGGGCTGTTTCTGCGTTCTTCGCTATAAATATATATGGCTCAAAATATATCATAGGCAGTCTCTGCAGTATATACAATTCAAACAGGTTTTCTCCCAGCCAGAATAATGCACGGTTAACAACAACATAGCGCATTGTGAATATCAGGCAGCTTGCGGCAAAACAGGCTATATGAATTTGATAGATAAAAAAATGATCTTTATGAAAATATGATGCCATAAATCCAATAATAAACACCAGTAGCCAGAACCCCCATGTTTTCAGGTTCTCTTTTACCCATGCTTCAATTTGATAACGATATATGGAAAAGCACATTCCCATAGAAAAGCAGAGCGCTGTATCATACCACCACATATCCTTTCCCATTTTCTGAATACTCATTATAGCTATATAGAGAAGCGTTAAGACACCAATACATATTACAGCTTTTATATGATCCGCAGGATATACGGAAAAGGATACATAAGCAAAAATATAAAGCCACAGTATACAAAAAACAAACCAATTACTGTTTCCAATACTGCTCCATCCGACAAAAGCTAACAGGATCTGTCCTGTTGTATGTACCCCCCCCCCCTAAAAAAATCAGAAAAAGTACAACTGCGCAATCAAACAATAACAAAGTCTTTAATATTCTTTTAATAGGAAATTGTCTGATATAGGCGTCTCCTCTCTTTTTCACAGACTCCATAACACCAAATCCCGAGTAGAAGAAAAACATGACAACAATACACTGTCCCAATACACCTTGCAAAAATCGATACGGGCGATCCAATATAGGATGCGAAAAATCTGTATAGCCACATATATGCGAAAAAAAGACCAGGCACAGAAAAATCCCTTTTATGCTATTAGTCATCTGTTTCGACATATAATCGCTTTCTATGGTTGTTGTTCTCCGTAGCCCACATAAAGTCAATATAAATACAATGCAAAGAAAAATTATCATTTGACTAATCTCCTACACGACGGCCACAAGTCAAAATACGTTTAACCCGTTAATATCTCCATTCTCTCAGAAAATACAACCGATAAAAAATTTCAATATTCAAAAACATCCATAGAATCTGGCTTCCCATCGTCTCTTTGGTACAGTCCGCCAAAAAATCTTCCAGTTTACCCGACTGAAACCATTGGCAATCATTTAAATATTGGTAAGCCATTTTTCTAAGCTCACAATTCCATCGGTTAAGCGGCACCGGAAACCCCATCTTCTTTCTTTCTATCACCTCTGCCGGAAGATATTTATAAGAGATATTTTTCAACAGGTATTTAGGAATATCATTTTTTTCACTGTATATTTTTGCAGATAATCCCCTTGCTTCCTCCCGCAAATTTTCATTTTTCCACTTCAATTTCAAATTATAAGGTATCTCCCGATATGCATACTCAATCAGCTCATGATCCAGAAACGGAACCCTGGCTTCTACCCCTGCCAGCATAGTGGTTGTATCCACTCTCTGCAGCAGTCCTTTTACATGATATTTATGAAAAAAGCGAAATACATTATACTCGTTTCTATTTCCCGCAAACGAATCGGAAATGCTTTGATCAAACTGATACCGGCGATTTTCTCTACCAGTCAGATACAGATCCCTTAGCCTGCGCGGAACATATTCATACTTGTCTATAAAATACTTATAAAAATTCCCAACACAATTCTGGTCACAATTCTCAAAATCAAAGGGAGATCGAAAAATCCGGCCGTAACCGCCAAGCAGTTCATCCGCTCCTTCACCAGATAAAACCACCGTAATGTCTTTTTTTAATTCCCGTGACATGACTGCAAGTGGAATTTCATTGGGAACTCCAAGCGGTGCGTCCTTGTAACCAATAACTTCCTGCATTCTGGTTTGATATATGTGCCAATCAATATGAAGTTCATGGTGATTGGTTTTATACTTATCAGAAACCATACGCGCATATGCAAATTCATTCAATTCAGGAAACCCAATCGTGTAAGTATGCAGATCCTGTCGCTTTCCGGCAGCCATCGCCGATAACAAGCCAGAATCAACACCACCACTTAAATATGTCCCCAAGGGTACATCTGCGATCATTCTTTTAAGTACTGCCTTTTCCAACCGCAATCTAAAATCATACGCAATCTGCTCTTCATTAAATGCGTCACAATCATTAAAGTCCATAGGAATATCCCAATATTTCTTAGTTATTGTCTTAAAGTCAGGCAGGACAATCATATACGTTCCCGCTTCCACTTGTCTGATATCCCTAAACATTGTGTAGGGTTCTCTAATATAGCGATATCCCAAATAGTCATCGATTGCCGCAATATCAAGTTGGGCTTTCACAAGCCCGCTATGTAATATTCCTTTGATTTCCGAGGAGAATATTATTTTGTCATTAGACAGCCAGTAATATAATGGTTTAATACCCAGACGATCACGACACAGGTAAAGCTTTCTATCAACTGTATCATATGCGGCAAAAGCAAACATACCATTACTCTTAGCAAGTAATGCGTCAATACCTTTCATCTCGATATAAGCCAGCAAAACCTCGGTATCACTCTTCGTTCTAAACGGATATTCTAAATCCTGCTGCAATTCTTTAAAATTATAGAGTTCGCCATTATATACCAGAATCCAACGTCCGGAAGCTGACCGAAAAGGTTGATTCGACCGCTTATCCAGATCAATAATTGAAAGCCTCCGATGACCCAGCACACTCTTCCCATCGTCAAGAACTATGCAGGAGTCCGCATCCGGTCCGCGATGGGCTATAGCCTCATTCATCCTTTTTATTCTTCTTTCAATATCCTTTATGAAGCAATGAGCAATTATACCATTTAAGCCACACATATGACCCCTCCCTCAGAATACGAAGCAGTTATCTTTTATCAACATGCTTCTCCATCAATTCGGTCATTCCCATATTTTTGGCCGTTGCATCGCCTGTCCACCCGCGGATTTGATGCAGCGCTGCCGTAATTTTGGTTGAAGAAATTCCTTTCGTATATGGGAAATATATAATCTGAATTCCCGCATTTCGAAACTGTTCTTCATAGATTTCCCATTTATCCGTCCCATACCAGTCATCACCAACAAAGAGCATAGATACTCCCAGTTTCTTGCAGGCATCCAATTTATCCATATCATATTGCGGGACTGCTGCATCTACATACTTACATGCACGCACAATTTCAATTCGGTCTTCAAAAGGAATCATTGCCTGTTTTCCTTTATACAAAACCAAATCGTCAACCGTCACACCAACAATTAATTTATCACACAGTCCTCTTGCATTTTTTAATAAATTTAAATGACCTACATGAAACAAATCATATACTCCGGTTGTATATCCAATAATCATGCCTTTCCTCCATCTTCCTTTTAAGAAAATAGTATTTTCATTCCTGGTTGCTCAAAAATCCGAAAATCTTTTTTCTCAAACCGAATACCATCACAACAATTATACAAATGAGCAAATATCTAACAATTGTATTCGCGTATAATACGTTACACAATAACGAAGCCGCAAAACATACAGCCGTTATCGTCATGATGCTTCCAATTGAATACAGTTTCTCTCCTTTCATTGCCCTTTTCATGCCAATATAGTGTAATAGCACCAATAATGTGGTTGATAGCAGTGTTGCGTACGAAGCTCCAACAAATCCATAACGTGCAATAAATATCCAGTTTAGAATAATATTTGAAATTGCTGCAATAATTGTTGCTGCCGATATAAACGCCGACTTTTTATAATAGAACTCTATATTGGCAAAAACATTGTACAATGCTTGTACAAATGATATCATCGCAAAGCAAGGTACAATGACGATACCCGAATAATACTCTGGCGGTGCCAGAATCCATAAAATTTCAGGCGCAGTTAAAGATACAAAAACACATACAATGGCGTATGGAAGTAACACTGACCTGATAGTCTTATCAATGCTTTTAAAATCTTTTTTGTTCATTTTCTCATATGTATAAGGCATCAGAGATGCATTAATGGAATTCCACACAATCGAAGCTATTACTCCGATATTGGATACAAGTGCATAAATCCCCGCAGCACTTTCATCTTTTATATTAACAAGCATAATCCTGTCAGAACCCGCCATCACATGCTGCGCGAGATAATGAGGTATTAACGGCACCGCAAATATAAATATGTTTTTCCAATATTTCCATTTTACATACGACTTCCCAGTGTAAATTATATAAATATACAAGAAAATATAGATTGGAAATGTACCTGCCTCATTCCCCCACAAACGGTTTACTGCTTTATTTCCCCCCAGTGAAATGACACCATACAATGCCGCTGCCTGGCTGAAGCAAACCGACAGCACTGTAACTATAACGGCAGATCTGTATTTATACTCATACCTTTGCCGTGCAACCCAAAATACCTGTGCCGGGGAAAAGAGAAAATGTATAATCATTAGCAGTAGCAGCGAATCAGAAACCATATTGAGAGGAATTCCAAGCACTCTCAACAGTCCGATGATTCCAAAAATCAATGCCGTCATTAAATTACAGAGTCCCAGCATAGCCGATAGATACTGTTTTCTACTGTCCCTGTATTCATTCAATCCAACATTAAAAACGCCCGCCGATGTCAGCCCCAATATGGCAATCGGTTCCAAAACCGACAACCATGCATGATAGTTTGTCATCTCCCCATATTCACGTGTAGTCATTAACCGGGAATACACCGGGGTAGTAATAAAACCAATACCGCGGGTCAAAAACGTGGCAAAAATAAGCGCCGCAGAAGATTTCGCTTCAACAGATATTTTTTTCCATCTATCAAGTAACCTTCTAATCATCTTTCAATAACCTGTAGATAAAATCACCAGCTTTTTTTGCAGCATCACCCTTCTCACAATAGCCCATCTGACTTTTTAGCTCTTCAAGTTTTTCACAGTATAAATCCCTGTTAAAACTTGCTATATTATTACACAGTTCACCGAAATCTTCTGCCACTAAAAACGGAAGCGCTTCAACGTTTATGTAAAATCCCCTTTCTTTGCTACTGTAATATTCCAGATCATGGCAGAACAAAAATATTGGTCTGTTTAAAATTGCATAATCAAACATACATGAGCTATAATCAGTAATAAGAATGTCGCTGCACAATAGATATTCCGCAATATCCTCATGTTGGTTTCCATTAACAAACTGCGCCGGATAATCTGCTTCAAGCTGCTCCCAGTTCACCCTGTCCGCAACCAGATAGTGGAACCGGCACACCAAAACCCATTCCCCGCCGAACTTTTCTTTCAAGATATGAAAGAGTTTGTCAAAACAAATTAATCCCATTTGCTCTATCCCGGAAGGTTCGATATAATTCTTGCTCTGATCCGCATTTGAGCGGAACGTTGGTGCATATAGTACAATTTTTTTGTCTAAAGGCAGCCGCAGCTTTTTCTTACATTTTTTTATATCTTTTTCACTTCTATTTATAAGGATATCATTTCTTGGACTGCCAAATAATTTTACCTGTGCCTTATCAAAAAAAACATGATTTAAAATATTTGCAGTAAACGTATTTCCTAAAATCAAATACATCGGCTTGTTAATAATACAGTCCGTTGTCGTACTCCCCACCTTATCTCTTTCAATTCTTTTCAATGGAGTTCCATGCCATGTAGTGACGTACTTTTGCCCCGGTCTTCCATTTAAAAACCCCAAAATTCCAGCTTCTTTTTGACTGCGATTCTTATTAACAGATACGACATTATCTGCAAACATATTGTCAACAATTATTTTTGATGTCGCCTTATAAAATAAGAATTTTAAAGTATAAAATTTTGAAAATACAGGATTCTTTTTATTCCTGTTCCACAAAAACACGATGTCTATATCCGGATATGTACTTTTCATATATTTATAAATCTGAATGGGGGAATCTGCCTTTTGCATTCCACAATAAGTAGTTATCAGTATTCTGTTTTTTATAGGAAAAATTTTAAATACCAATCTGATCCCCATGCGCAAAATGGCATTTATATGCATATACTCTCTCCTCCGCATCTTCAAACCTTAAATTTTAAAATGAGTCCATAAACACAATAATCTCTTTCTGCTTTTTGCGGGAGATCTCAAAATACATGAAAACCACTTTTCTGTTTGCCTTATATCCTGATATCCTGACAAATCGAAATTCTGTACTGCAGTCATAAAACATTCTTCGTCCAGCATTTCATTAACAACTCTTTTACATATTTTTCTAAGTTCATTGTTATTTCTTAAAATGCTGCAAATTGCCTTCATAGTCCAAATCATTCTCACATCAATTGCGTTTCTTATTCCATCTTTCCTGCATTTACAGAGTTCCCTTGCAAAGGCAAACTCATTTGCTATCGCACGTTCATTCCCTTTTTTGTGCGTAGCCGAATAGTCATTCATATAGTATTCATACCATATCCCTTCTACAACACCAATCCTTTTACATATACATGCCGCATTAATAGCAAATAACGTATCTTCATGCATACAAATCCGCGAAGGAAAACGTATCTGTTCTACCACAGTTTTTCGAAATACTTTCCAGCATACCCGGCTTGCTAATACATTTCCCAGTTCACAATTATCTCCCTTATGATAACCGGTCACCATGTAGTCAAGTAATCTGTCTAACTTTTTATTCCCATTGATTCCAAAAATCCAAGGCTTTCTATTATTTTCAGCACATTGATATTTTTTTATTTTATTACCACCAATCACTTCACATGCGCCAATCACAATATCCAGCTTATATTCTTCCAAATAATATATTGCTTCGGACACAAAATTTTCTTTCAGACGGTCATCAGCATCGCAAAAGCTTACATATTGTCCTGACGCTCTCTGAATCCCTGTATTTCTTGCATCGGACACACCTCTGTTCTCCTGATGGACTACGGTAAATCTCTGCTCCGCCAATGCCCATCTGTCCAACTCATCGTATGTTTCCCGAGAACTCCCATCATCTACAATAACAGCTTCCCAGTCAGAATAAGTTTGCGCAATAATGCTTTTCAGACACCTCTGCAGATCCGAAATCGGGGTATTATAAACCGGAACAATGATACTAATCATCAATGTTTCCCCCTAACTGTTTTTAGATACAATACTCATAATCCAGTCAGCCGCTCTTTTACTGGCATCACTTCTGTGAATGATGCCGTATTCATCAGAAAACTTTTGACACTTTTTTATGTATGTTGACATTACAAATCTTTTGATTCTGTCTTCTAATTCCATGTTATTTCTCGCAATTAACACAGGCGCTGCTGACAAAGGCAGTGTAAACCCTCTTTTGTTATTGTATTCCTCAATATCTGATGCATAGATAATGCTTGCCTTTTCAATGTAAACCGCATCAAACAGACAACTGGAATAGTCTGTAATTAATAGCTCTGATGCCAATAACAATTCATTCATATCCGAATAAAGACTCGCATTAAACACTCCTTCTCCATACTCAACAAGTGAGGACTCTCCTGCAATATTTGGATGCAAACGTACCAATACGATCCACTTTCCGTTCCAATACTTTTGCAGAGCTGCCATCAGCTTCTGATAGTCTATATCATAGGCGTCCAGATTTCCATCTCCTCGAAATGTCGGTGCGTACAGTACAATTTTTTTATCACAATCTATTTGAAAGTAATCATATACTTTCTTTTTTACTGCAACACCCTCCTTCATTCTTCCCGCCAAAAAATCATTTCTAGGCATTCCTATCTCAAGAATTGTTCCGGTATACCAAAAGCACCTTCTATATTGTTCTGTTTGCCATCTGGAAGACGAAAGCAGTACATCTGCCATTTTCGAATCACGTTTAGCGCTTGTCCTGTACCATATACTAAGTTTTGCATCACTCTCAATCTGTTTAAAATAAACGGAACCATGCCAAGTCTGCATATAATATTGATTCTTTCTTTTTCGAACTCCAAAATGCTTCCGGCTGTTATCAACCCACACTTTTGCTGTTGATAAATGATAAAGTTCTTTAAAGCTTCCTCTTTTTACAGTTTGCACCATCTTCGGAAAATCGTCGCATGGTTCACCCTTTATCAACCACACTATTTTTAAAGGCATTGTTGTATTTTTTAGCAGGTTCTCCGCTATATATTTAGGATTATCACCGTAACCCTTTCCAAAAAAACTCTCAAAAACAATTTTATCATTTTCTATAGGGAACAGGCGAAAGAAAAAACCTGCTATACGGTACCAGCAAAATAGTATCACATTAAAAATGCATTCCCTTACAGCGTTCATTGCAACCTCCAGATCATACCACCATCCCTCTCTGCTAAAAATAATTTATTTCCAAATACTCTGTCCGCATTTTATTTTTCCAATCACACAAAAAAAACCGGTCGGCAATATCCAACACAATGTCAGGATTATTTTTTTAGCCACTGGTAACGGCCCTTTCATTAAGTCTGTATAGTTTTTGTTTAACTGGCATTTTACCATTCGAATATCCGAAAGATATTCCCGATACGCACTGCTAACAGGCCTGACCATAAATGAAAGCAGAATGGGCAGATCAATTCTCTTCAAATTATATTGACATTTCTCCACATACTCCGGTAATTGATCCTGTGAATAGGCAATTACCTTATTCCAACAATAGTACATATCTAAATAGTCCCGGTTTAATGGTCGTTTTGTTATCCCCGCTTCGTTTATAAAATAATGATAAATAATATAGCTGGTCTCTACGATTTTATTTGCATTCGCAATCGCGCAGAATGTACCCAGAACATCTTCCGCCGTATAACCTTCCGGATAGCAAATATAAGAAGCTGCTTTTGCAGAATAAAGCTTGGCGCACGCATAATATTTTGTATCTTGTTTGGTAATTTTCAGGTACATATCCAAATATGCGTTTCGATCATACACTTTATATTGTATGTTATCCATTTCATACCGCCGATCGCACATGCGAAAATTTCTCTCTCTGCAAATGCCTCCAATCACAATATCAGCTTCTGTACAAACCGCTATCTGGTATAAGATGCTAATTGCATCCTTTTCCAGCCAGTCATCACTGTCCACAAAAAAAACATATTTTCCCTTATGTATTTCCAATCCCTTGTTTCTTGCCGAACTTAAACCACCATTCTCTTGATGGATTACCCTGATTCTATGATCTCGCTTTCCCCACTCGTCGCACATTCGGGGACATTGATCCGGCGAACCATCATCCACTAAAATAAGTTCAAAATCTGTAAAAGTCTGCTTTAAGATCGAGATGACGCAACGGTCAAGATATCGCTCCACTTTATACACCGGAACAATTATACTAATCTCTGCCATTATTTGTTTTCCTTTTTCCAATTCAGGTGCAAATAACATATCAAATTACCATCAGCACAAATGAGTCACTAAATTCCTGCTATCGATTTAATGCCCCTTAAAAACTCCCATATTATTTTAAATGTACTTGTACTGATATACTCAACCAGCAGTTCATCCATTATCATGTTTCTGCACATATGAACTAAATTCACCGCTAACATAATACCTGCCGACAAATATAATACAAATAACATTACTCTATGGTTTTTACCCCCATACGCTGCCACCGGCAACAAAATAAATGGCGAGAAAACTACGACAATTGCTTCAAAACGCCAAAATACGCCCGTTTTAATACTCAGCGTTCCCAGCGCAAGAATTGCAATAATATATAAAAAATTATTAAATTTTTCATTCAAAACTTCTATTTTATTCTTTTTTATGACATGATAAAAAATAATAATCATAATTAGAAAAAATGTCCCGTATATCCTTAGAACCCTATTTGAAAGACTGTTTTCTACTTCATCCGCCCATCCGCCTTCCGTCCAGTTTAAAAAGTAATATGCTTTGTTGACAGCATTTCTTATATATTGAAAAGCAATATGGCTAATTTCTATTCTTCTGAATATTTCATAAGCCATACGAATCAAAATGGGCACAAAAAAGACGACTAATACAAATTTTTTAGAATACTTTTTAAAAATCGGAACACCTAAACGCGTAATCACTACAATGACAGTGCTGGTATGTAAACCTATCGGAAGAATATATAGTAATATGGTAAACCAGTTGCGTTTCTTTTGAATCCACTCACGATACGCCGCAAAGCTGACTAAAATATAAGAAAAAACACATCTCACATTACTAATAATAAGCATTGGTTCTATGACCGAAACCATAATCAGTCCAATCCAAAATATATGGATGCTGCTATTATGTTTAAATTCAGTCTTATAATGATTAACCGTATCAAAAAAGACATAAAAAATAATCAGGTAACAAAAAAACCCCACAATATATGCTAAAATGTTATTGTTTCCGGTTTTTGATACAAAATAGAACAAGACATCACGAAGGTAAAGCCTATCGCGATTTCTGCTCATAATGAACAACAATGTTTGTCCCTGCATCCCCTCTATCATTGCATAGTAGCGCATTAAATCCGGCTCGCCTATAAAACGCATGCTATACCCGAATGTACCAAATAGTATCGCAAAAGGTACTGCATAGCCTTTATTAATTTTCTTTTTATTTCGACTCAGGTATAGCCCAAGACAAAGCCAGGGTATACCCAATATCGGGGAAAAAAGCATCCATATTATAATAAACGGTACCATTTATTCTAAGCTCCCATCACCTTATAAAGGGATTCCTTTTCATCCCATTAATTCCCCCACCATATGCACCACCTGCATATACCCGGCTTTTCTGTCAAACTTCTCCTCCGCGCATCTTCTCGCGTTGAAAGAAATTTTAGCCCGCAAAGGTGCATCATGGTACAGCTCAAGAATTGCCTCAGCAAGCTTCTGTGCATTCTCCGCTTCCACATTCACCCCAAATCCGTTCTCTTCAACCATCCTGCAAAATTCCGGATTAAACAGCGTGTTAATGATTGGTTTTCCTGCAGAGAGGTAGTCACCGATTTTGGTCACAATACTCTGCGGCGCATTTCGGATGTAGGAATTAATCAGTATATCAGACTCACTTAAAAAAGCTGCCATCTTCTGATATTCCATATATCCCGTGAAAATGACGTTGTCACACTTTATATCTCTCGCATAATGTTCAAGTTCCTCTTTCAGAGGTCCTGTCCCAAGAATGTAGAATTTGATATCCGTCTCCGCTTTTTGCAGTATAATCTTTGCAGCGTCAATCAGCGTTTTAATATCATAGCTTGTCCCGATAGAGCCTGCGTAAGTTACCCTGAAATCCCCTTCCGGCTTTTCAAATTCATCACGATATTTCCAGACGCCCTCGTCAAATACATCCATTTCTGTCCCCACATAAACTGTTGCGCAGGGAATATCCATTTTTCTCCTCTTAAACGCCCTCATCGTATATTCGTCAGATGTTCCCACCACACCATCGGCAAAACGGTATGTCTTCTCCGCGTCTTTCCAATATGGACAAAAAATAAGATCGCTTAAGACAGGTACCTTAAACACCATCTTCATCGCTTCCGGCCACAGGTCCTCTATATCGACAATGAACGGAATCCGATTCTTTCTACAGAACTTTCCCACTTTCGCCGATAAAACATTCGGCGGTATCACACAATAAACCAGATCATATCTGTCAGCGTTTTCCTCCAGATACTTCACTGTATTGCGGGCAAGAACATAATTGCTGTAAATTCTTCTTATATCTATATTTTTTCTGTAGCCCGGCTCTTCAATAAACACAAGATGATACGGGAGCGGCATTTTCTTTAAGCGCTCTATATCCCTCGGCGCCTTTTTAAAATGCTGGAAGGTCGAACCGATCAGATCCACATTGTATCCGTGCTGCGCCAGAAAACCAGCCATATAGCTGAATCTGCTCGTTCCCGATTCACTGGGCAGCCAGCCATATGCGGGCGCAATAAGCGCAATCCTCTTCATACTCATGCCGTCAAATCCCTCTTCTTAAGCTCCACCTGCATCAGCCCCGCCGACTCCTCGCTGAACCCTTCCGTACTCTCCGGAATAAACAGCACCTTTAAGGTCAGCATGATCAGCTTCAAATCCAGAAACAGGCTTCTGTTTTCTATGTAGATCAGATCAAGCCGCAGCTTGTCATATGCGCTTGTATTGTACTTTCCGTAAAGCTGCGCGTACCCGGTCAGGCCGCTCTTGACCTGCAGGCGGTAAGCAAACTGCGGCAGCTCCTCCGTATATTTCTCCACATTTTCAACCCGCTCGGGTCTTGGCCCCACAAGGCTCATATCCCCTTTTAACACGTTGAGAAGCTGCGGGATCTCGTCGATTCGGAAACGTCTGATCACCGCGCCGACTCTGGTGATCCGGCTGTCATTCGCCCTGCACAGCATAGCGCCGTCCTTTTCCGCATCCATGACCATACTGCGGAACTTGATGATGCGGAACCTCTTCCAGTCCTTTGTGTAACGCTCCTGCCGGAAAAAAATGCTCCCGCCATCCTCCGCCTTGATCGCCAGCATAGTAACCAGGGTGATTGGAAGTGTTACAACGAGTCCGAACAGGGACACGCCGATATCCATACACCTTTTGAAAAAGGCCATGCCAAGCGACTCCTGATAGCAATTGTACTTCATCAGAGGGCTGTCTATGAAATGGCGGTTCTCAAAGCCGCTTGCGACAATATCCGTAATGGTAGGCGTCACATAGAACACCTTCTGCTGGTTAATGCAGTAATACATCAGCTCTTCCCTGAGCTGATAGTCGATCTGATAAAGAATCACGGTCTCCGAGCAGTCTATGGCCGCTTTCAGCGCATCCATCCCCTCCCCGGCGGACACTTTCTTATGTATGTTAAAGAGGTTCCACGGCTTCTCTTCGATTTTGCGAAGGAACCCTTTCACACTCAGATCGCCATAAATCACAACCGTCTCCTGCGGGGTAATATGTCCCAGATAATACCTCTTGGCAATGACCGCCCACAGGCAGGTTACGAGAAACTGCACGATAACCGTAAGGAAACCGGGCAGAATGGAAACATATCTGCGCGCAATAAAGCAGCATTCCACATAGAAGATCAGATCGGTAATTCCGAACGCAAGAAGCTGGGAAAATACCGTTTCCCCGATGGAATACTGTGCCACCTTATCCGCCCTGTAGATCCGCACCAGTCTGCTGTAAATGATATAGTAGAGCAGGAGTGATATGGTTCCCCCCGCTACCCGGTGCGTGCGGAAAGCATATAAGTTATAAAAAGAGATCCAGATATACCCAAACATCAGAAGGTGGAGCACAACAATTGACGCAGAGGTTATCCGTGAAAAATGATTCTTTCTGGTTCTGTTTTCCTGATGACGTTCTTTCACCGCTGGTTCTCCTTCCTGACTGTTTGATATAAATTGTCAAAGTCAATGGTCTTTTCGTTACCCCTTATACCCCCCCCCCGGGTATTTTTTCGTTATTTGCCATGGCGCCCGCCACATCCTCAAGCGGCTCGGTCGGCTCCTCGCCATAATGGCCGTACTCCCCGTACTTGCCGTAACGCCCATAGCCGTACTTGCCATATTTGTTGTAGTAGCCTTTATAGTGTCCGGAATAGTAGCGGTTATAATAGCCGCCGCCCTCCATCTTTACTTTATTGAGCACCACGCCAAGAATATTGACGCCGGTCACCTCAAGCTGCTTTTTCACGTCCTGCAGATAGCGGTAGCTGATCGCCCCGCTCTCCACCACAAGCACCACACCGTCACAGTTCGGCGCCACAACTGCCGCATCAATAACCCAGCCAAGCGGCGGACAGTCTACAAGTACCACGTCGTACCGTTCCTTAAGCGCCCCAAGGAGATTTATGAACAGTTCGCGCCCTAACAGCTCCGTAGGGTTCGGCGCAACCGGCCCGGCGATAATCATATCGAGGTTTTCTATGTTGGTATGGTTGATTACTTCATCCATTTTTTTCTGTCCGGAAAGGTAATGGGAGAGGCCAAACATTGTCTCCTCGGAATGAATGCGGTATCTTCCCACGAATACGGATTTACGCAGATCCGCATCCACAAGCACCACTTTCTTGCCGTCGTCATTTAAAGATCTGGCCAGCTCCATCGTCACCGTGCTTTTTCCCTCATCCGGCGTACAGCTTGTAAACATGATCACTTTATTGTCCACACCGCAAAACTGCAGATTGGTGCGCAGGGAGTTAAATGCCTCCCTTCTGGCATAAGTCTGTTTTTCTAAATTCTGGAACAAGATGCTGTTAGCCATCTGTCTTTTTCCTCCTGAACCGTTTCCGGTATTTTCCCGCTTTTTTACCGGCGCTTCTTATCTGCTTTCTCTGTCCGGCTTCTCTTACCTGCTTTTTCCCGTCGGGCTTTTCCTGCCTGCCCGCTTTCTCCGTCCGGCTTCCCTCTACTTCTTTTTCCCTTTTCCCGCCTTTTTCTTGCCGAAGGGAACTTTTAAGCCGCTTTTTTTCCGCTCCTCGCTCTCATCCTCCAATAGAGGAATGCTCGTCAGGGTATTCAGTCCCAGATATTTTTCGATATCATCCGAGCTCTTCACGGAATCATCAACCATGTAAACCACTACCACCACTGCCGACATGACAAAGATGCCAAGCAGCACACCTATAATGATATTCTTTAACAGATTCGGGCTTACCGGCTTGTTTGTAATATACCCAAGCTCCACGACGCTCGGCTCTTCGATCTTCATAATGGTTGAAATATTGGATCTGGCCACCTTCGCAAACTCATCCACAATATCCTTTGCAAGCACAGGATCAGGGTCCTCCGCCGTCATTACCAATATTCTCGTATCGTTAGGATTGGAAAAAGTCATCTGTCTTAATACTTCTTCATAAGTGCGGTTTAAGTTTAAATTTCCGATCACTTCCTCCACCACAGGTCTGCTCTGCACCAGCTCAATATAGTCCTTGGTCAGAGACGTACCCACCTGTATATCCGCCAGCGACGTAATGGACGTCGAGGTGGACAGGATGTACAGCTTTGAAGTCGAGCTGTATTTTTCCTCAATCCCGTAATGGGTCACAAGTCCGGCGATCGCTCCTACCATGACGCCGACCGCCAGTATACTCCATATCCGCCTGCCAAGCAGGTACAGTATTTCAAGCAAGTCTATTTCAACTGTTTCTTCCTGATTATTCATCCGTTCCTCCCAATGTCCGTAACAGGCCTGTTCCCTTCCTGTTGCCGCCGTTTCTTCTATAATAAAATCCGGGCTTTCCTTCATCGCGTTGCCATTCACACCTGAATACACAGTGCCAGATAAATACCGCTCCGTCCTCTGCCCTTCGCCACAGTCCGCACCCACGCCGGATTCCGCATCCGTTTACAACTCTTTCGGCGCAAATTGCAGCATCCGGACGCGCCGCCGCCCTGCCGCAGGCACATGGCCACTACAGGTATTCCCCGCGCAGAAGTCTGGCCGGATTGTCGGCCAGAATCCTGTTACAGGCCGCCTCGTCCAGATGATCCCGCAGATAATCCGCCGCCTGCTTTAGATTGGGGCTGCGGTCCTGTGTATTGTGGGCGTCGCTTCCGATAAAGTGCATAAGTCCCTCTGCGGCCAGCCTCAGACACCACCGCCGCTGCGCGGAGAAAAATCCGCCCATGAAGTTCTCTGCATTCACCTGCATGTATGCCCCCATCCGGACCAGCTCCCTGACGTTCTTTTCATTTTTCCAGAGGCTCTGGTATCTCTCGATATGTGCGAGAATGGGATAAAATCCATCCTCCAGACATTTGCGCACCGCGCTGCAAATGGCGTTATACTGTGTCCCCGGCGAAAATTCCAGCAGGACATACGGGGTATCAGCCAGCGTAAAAATCCTTTTATCGCGCAGTTTCTCCAGCGCACCCTCTCTGTAATAAATTTCATTGCCGCGAAGGATCGTAAAATCTTCATATTTATTCTTCACCGCTAAGACGGTCTCGCCAAATACGCGTTCCACGTATTCTTTTGCGTATTTCACGTGTCCGGGATAATAATGGGGCGTCGCAATCATCACCCGCACACCCTGACTGTACGCCATGTCTATCATTGCCATTGTCATTTCCATATCCTTTGCGCCGTCATCCACGCTGGGAAGGATATGGCTGTGTATGTCTATATAATGTTCCATCTTTCTGCATCCGGCTCCGGGTTACCGTTTCCCGGATCTGCTCTTCTTTTTATGGTAGAAAAGAACCCCGCCAAGCGCGGCAACACATACAACCACAATCCCCAGCGCAATCATGCCCAGATTAATGGACTTTTCGACAGGCTGCGCATTCGAGTAGTCTTTTGCCTGCTGTGCCTCTTCGGCCGCTGCCGCCTCCTCGGCTTTTTTCGCTTCTTCGGCTTTCTTCGCTTCCTCTTCGGCCTGTCTCTTTGCTTCCTCCTCAGCCTTTCTTGCTTCCTCTTCGGCCTGTTTCTTCGCTTCCTCTTCGGCTTTCTTTTCCGCTTCCTTTTTATCCATATACCCCTGCGTGCGCAGGTAAGCGGCAGATACATAACCTGTCTTTTCTCCGAAAGCGATCTGTGCCCAGCCGGTGCTTGCCGCTCCGGTGACTTTGACCGGTTCTCCCTCTTTGATCTCACCGATGACAGGGGCGTCTTTATAGGCTTCCTCGTGGACGGAAAGTTCCTCTATGCCCTGCACATACATGGTCTCCTCCTCCATGGGAAGAACCACATACTCTACAGCCCCTTCTGATGTGGAACCCTTGGTGTTATCAACGACCGGTCCGTCTTCCACAGGGTCTGTGCCTATGCCCGCCACGGCTCCTGTTCCGGCGGCGTTTCCGTCATTAGCCGTGCCGTCTCCTGCCTCAGCGCCTGCCTGATTATCCGCACCTGCATTGTTTCCCGCGTTTTCGCCGGAGCCGTTGTCCGCAGATGCAGCGTTTTCTGTACCTCCGCCGCCCGCGTCTGACCCTGCTCCCTGATCCGTGCTATCCACGTCGCCCACTTTTTCCATATAGCCCGAAGCGATCCCGACGGCAATGTTTGCACGAAACTGTACGATATAGTCGTCCGCTTCCCTTCTTCCCATGTCGATATCATCTCTGGAAAGGTACTCGGTCACCTTGGCAATATAGCCGTCCGTCACCTTATAGTAGGCTCCTTCGTATTCCTGCTTCTCCGAAATAGCCGACAAAATCCTCTGCTCCGCGCTGTTTATGTCTCCCGCAAATGCCTTGACGGGCACGAGCAGGGGAAGGATAACCGCCGCAAGAACTGCCGTCAATACCCGCATTGGCTTTCCTGTAAAGCGTTGTTTTTTTAATTTGTTTTCCAATCTATCTTCTCGTCTGGTCGTTATTTTCTTATTCATATTTTGATTTCCCGTTCTATATTCTTCTTGATTTTTTCTGTTTCCGGTTCCTTTTTTCGTTTCTTCCCACAAAATTTCCCGCATCGCTTCCGCAGGCTTATCCGTCTGCCTGCATCGCTTCATTCGTTCTTCGCCGTTTCCCGGCTTTTTGATTCTGCCATTTTCTCCTTTGTCCGCTTTTTGCATCCGATATATGATTCCCAGACTTTCCATATCTTACCGTGACTTTCGTTTTTGGCGCAAAAAACATCGCCGGCAGCAGACATCAAAAATCTGCCTGCGGCAGACTCCGAGAATGCTGCGCATTCTCACTGAATGATTCACATTTTCTTATAGAACAAAGACAGGGAGCGGATTGCCGGAAGGCGCCCCGCCCCCTCATGTCTTTACTCACTTTTTATTACTTTTTACCAAACTGCCTGTATTGTATCTGCTTTAATTCTGCAGCACAGCTACTATCGTATAGGTCACCTTATCCTTACTGTCCGGATTGGTAGTCACAGTCAGTTCCTTGTTTATCAGTTTCTTGTAAGTTGCATCATCTCCCAGTGTCTTTGCAAGCATACCCGTCCACTTGTCTACAAGATCTGCAATATATGCCTCTGTCGTCTCGCGGCCGTCTTTCCCGACTATCAGGTGGTTCGTCACATAGTTTTCACTGTGGCTGAACATTACGCTATCCACCGACTCCATTTCCCCGCCAAGCTCACCGAGAAGAATCCGCACGGTGCTGTCACGGCCTGCGTTCTTCGACGCTACGATGTTCTGATCTTGATCCGTAATTTCAACCGTAATTTTATTATCCTCCACATCGTAGTCGATACTTCCCACGCCGGGAATGGCCGCTGCATTGGAGAGTCTCCGGGTCGCATTTCTTATGGCAGCATCCATTCCATCCAGTTCCTCGTCTCTTACATATTCCTTATCCACGATGAACGCAATCTTACAGATTTCTGTCTTTGTTGCCACAACCCCGTTAATCTTACTCGTTGCCGTAATCTTCAGATCGAGCTTCCTGCCCTCAAGGGATCCCCATACCGACTCCTTGCCGTTCTTCTTAAGCCAGCTTACAAGCTTGCTCTGATAGTTATTCAGCAAACTCTTAAGCATATCCACATTCGCCTGATCGCTGTTTGATTCGTCTTTATTCACCGTACTGCCTGCCGTAGTGCCTTCTCCCGAAACATCAACCGTGATCGACGTAAGCTTCTTTACTTCTTCCTTCAACTCCGGATCTGCCAAAAGCGCTTCCGCTATCGCCTGATCCGTACCCGCCTTCATCGCTGTTTCGATCTCCTCATCTGGATCATTCGCAATGACAGTGAGCACTCTGCTCTGGTCGTCGTACACCACATCCGCGATGCCCTCTACACCTATATTCTGATTAGCATCAAGTGTCTGACGGATGACTTTCAGCACTTTCGCAAGCAGCTCATCAGCTTCACTGACCGGATTGGGATTCGGCATGGTGATACTGATATTCTTAAACGTCTCGTCTGCCCCATCCTTGAAAGGAATGGTTATATCCACTTTAGAAAATACGCTTCCGGACCAATAATCCCCCTCATTCAGTTCCCGGAACTTCTCCGCGTCAATGTAGAAGCCCAGCGTATTATTTTTCTGCTTCCTGACTGCGATCTTCGCTTCATCCAGATTCAGTTCGTTGGTTTTGTCTACGGTCTCCCCGCTCTTAACATTTTTATTCTCCAACTTGATCCCACTATCATCGATCTCTGCAAAGATACTGCTGGTATAAGGAAGCTCCGCGTAATAGTACTCCCCGATCTTTCCATCCAGCTCCATTTTCGCGGACTCCGCGTTGAGGAAGGACACGCTCTTGGCTCCAGCCTTGATCTTGTTCTTGGTACTGCTCTTCTTTACATTAACCTTGACTGTTACGCAAACGCCTTTTTCCTTAATCTGCTCCGATTCCCATTGCGTCTGTCCGGCATACGCGCTGTCCTTCGGAATGAAGTAGAGGTTTCCACTGTAGCTTGCATTCTTATCACTGTCAGCCTTTACCTGTAAGGTTACTGCGTTGCCTTCTACTCTGGTCATACCGTCGACTCCCGGTAAAACGTCCACCTTGAAGCGGCTGCTCTCAGGCTGCTCCACATTCTTTACCTTCTCTACGGCGTACGCTGTCACAACGTCTGCCGGAAGTTTGCCTATTGTCACATAACTGGTTCCGGTCATGCCATTCTCGTTGTACAACACATTCACCGCGCTCGCAGTATACTTTTTGGCCGTAGCAATAACGCCTTTGCTGTCCTTCTTTGCAAGCGCCGCCTGAATTTTGGATACAAACCCGGCTGTCGTACCATCCTCGTATGTCACCGTGTATTCCACGAATCCGATCCAGTCATCCTTATGCGCCTTCTTGGATGCGGCATCTGCCTCCCACGCTCTCGCAACCGCTTCAACACTACCATTTGCTACAGTTTGGGTCTTAAGCCGGAGCGTGCCGTGCTCGGCATCTAATTCGAATGCGGTCTTGAATTTGTTGATCTTTCCCCTCACATTCGCGTTATAAAGTTTCTCAAATTTCACATTTTTAACTGCGCTTCCCTTGCCTGTCAGCGCTACGCTTACAGCATCCTTCTCGGACAGGGTATACTTCGCGTCAAGCTTGTAGCTCTTTTTCAGAGCCGTAGACTTGATCGTCAGCGCCTTCGTGGTCTGGGTGATCACATTGCCGTCTTTGTCCAGGAAGGTGAACGCGATGGACGCGCCCTTCTTTAACTCAGGCATCTTTCCTTCAACAGCGACCGCAAACTCTTTGCTGTTAGGTCTTATTACGACTTTGTCCGTCTCGATCTGTTTCAGCAGGGCAGCGGTATCCGCCTCACTGTTCTGTGCGGAAATCACAACGAATTTGGCATACCTGCGTGTTTTTCCATCCGCCCCCATATCTATCGCGGCTTTGTTCATGGTAAAGCGCAGCGTCTGGTTCTCCACGCCCGGATAGAGCTTCAGGCCCTTCGCCAGACTCACGGTCGGCGTATTACCTTTCAGTCTCTTTCCCCCATTGGGATCTAATATATTGTTTGCGATTGAATATACCTTCGGATTCTTTCCTTTCGCATCCGACAGAGTCAGCTTCATCTCCTTACTGTTCATGATGACGTCAAAAGAAAGATTGTCAGCGCTCTTTCTTACAGTCTTCGCTCCCTTGACTGCCAGCTTAAGGTCGAAAATTGACTCTCCGCTCAGTTTCTTTCCGTTCTCATCGGTTACGTCCAGATGAATCACGGTTCCGGTGGGACAATTATTCAAATCGCCCGCTAATTTTTTCAGCTCCTGCTCTTTCGTAATTTCATATTTCTTATTATTGTAATCTACATGGGCGCTTACTTTTGCATTTTCAACCGTGACGTTGCCGTCATATACGATATTGAACTTTTCGCTCTGCACGGTAGTCTTGCTGCCATCGTTGGCCGTCGCCTTAATCACGACATTATTCGCAAGCTTGTTGACTGTGATGCTGCCATCCGCATTAACGACAACGTTGCCTTTGGCCGGAGCCATAGTATAAAGTCCGACATCGATAATATCCGTAGCCGCATATCCATTTGTCGTCTCATCAGGTTCGGCATCTTTTTTAACAACAATCGCTTTCAGAGTCTTCACTTTGTTAACCGCAATCGTCTTCTTGCCTGCGGCATCAGTAAATCCTGCTTCGATGTTGTTATTATCAACCAGTACAACTTTGCCTCCTTCAAGTCCGGCAGTCTCCGCCATTACCTTGAATTGCACTACAGCAACTGTTTCATTTCCAGGCCAGTCCGCCGCGCTTACCCGAACCGCAAATGCATCGCCATCTGTCTGATTGATTACCCCATATTCCGCGTCAATCGTAACGGTGCCGTTCTTCACCGTTACCATCGGCTTAGGCTTACTCCCGCTGGTTGTGCCAAGAACGTCGTCGTTCTTTTCGAAAACGCCGTTATCATTCATGTAACCAACTTCATATGTTACCTTCTTGGTCTTGGGAGCCACGCTCTTTGCATCGGCGTATCGGTTTTCTGTATTATATGCAACCGCAATTTTCGCCGTAGCCTTTTTCTTATTCTCCTTATAAATCTGCGGCACGGATTCCGCCTCAATATTTTCAATACTCCGAAGAACAGTCACAGGCATAGACCCTGTCGCCTGAACAACGCTGTCTATCGCATTGTCACTGGTCACACTTAAATCATTAAAATAAGTAGTCCGTACCTTAATTGTCTGCTTTCCTACAGGAGCATACTTATCTATCCGCACTTTGATTTCAAGGCTGTCATCCAGAGTCTGGGAGGTTTTTCCCGCCGTCTCCTCCGCGCTCGCCAGTCTGACAATTCCGTTTGCATCAGCCTGCAGAGCCTCATCGTTTGCACCAATAATTGTAAATCCTTCCGGAATATCGTAAATCTCTACGTCTCTTCCACGGTTATAGGTGTCTTTTCCAAAATCAACCGTAGCCACAACTGCTTCCTGGCCGGTATAAATGCCGGAGGCTGCTTTGGTCTTCTTTAAGGTAAGCTTCTCTGCGTACTTGGGCGCATCTGCATCGTCCCGATTCTTGACACGCTTCACCGTAAGAGTAACCTCCGCGCCCGCGCATGTACTCGCTCCTGTCGCCGTTTCCTCATTCTCATTTACAAAACAGAGCGTCGCCTTAACCTCGTCCGGAGCTTTCTCATTACCGTTCGCCGAGAACTTTTCAGTCACAATTTTAAGACTGCCGCCCTCTACCTTCGCTTTGAAATAGTTACCAGCATTTACTGCGCTTACCACCGTGCCATCAACCTGTAACTCTTTTACCGTTACCCCTATTTCATCCGCAGATTTCGCATCCTTTATGGTAAGCGGATAGCTGCGGATCGTGTTCTCCTGCTGGGTCACGGCATTACCCAGTTTTACATCCTTCAGAGATACCTCTGTAACGGCTTTTGAGACGTCGAGCGTTACTTTAGCCTTAGCGTCGCCTGCTTTCGCCTCAACGGTAATCTTCTGACCAGCTGCACCTTTGCCGACCGGCAGCACAACACAGCCATCGCTCACCTTGTATTCCAGTCCGCCCGTGCTGTATGCGGGGTTTTTCCCCTCTTCAGCCATAGCAGCATCTTTATTTCCCAGCTTTACAGTAAGCTCCGTCCCTTCACTGCCTAAGTTGAAAGCCTCACCATGCTGACCTTCAGCCTTTACCTCATATGTCTTCCAGCCGTCTACGCTATAGTTTCCATTTTTACCCGTCAGCGCCCCGGTTTCCTCATCCCCGCTTTCATACACCTTTAAACTTTCCAGTACCGGAGCATCCTTACCAGCAGCATAGACTACAATGGATGTACTCGCTTTCCCCGGAATGTCTTTGGTGAACGCGATTTTTCCTCCGTTATCCGCCTTTATCTCTGTATCTTTTCCCCAGAAAGCATTCACCAGCTTGTAGCCCTCTGTCGGCTCTATCTTCACAGTCACTTCCGCATTTCCGGGCACCTGGACAGAACTTGTTTCTCTTGTAAGGATTGCCTTATTCCATTTTCCGCCCACATCTTTATCCGTCGTTAAAGACACGGTAAACATGTCATATGTCGTGAAATTATCGTTTTCCCCCATATGAACATCAATATTTACCATCGCCCACGACTTCACCACCGCAAACTCTGCCACCTCAGAAAACTGCGTGGCAGCGGAATCGTCCGCATTCTCTACGACAGCAACTGCCTTGATTGTTATCGAAACCTCTTCTGTCGGAGTGTGCGTACTCAGCGAAACCGCTCCTTCCGAATATACTTCCTTCTTGCTACTTGTCGTGGGATCCTCGCCATTCACTGTATACCATATGACAGCTCCCTCCGGCAGTTTCTCTTCTGTCTCAATGGTAAATTTAACATCATCCCCAAACGCAACCATCTGGCCGTCTGTCAGCTCACTCTCTCCATTTTTCACAGTAATGACAGGCTTGGGCAGAGATGCAGGCTCAACATCCCCTTCCGCGTCTACCGATGCATCCTCATCAGAAGCAGAAGCGTCATCCTCTGTCACAGAATCCTCCGCAGGCTCTTCCACGTCGGGCGTCTCCTCCGTCGGCTGATTATCGTCGGAGATATCTTCTCCATCAATAACAGGTGTATTGTTATCATCCTGATTTTCCTCGGAAGTATCTCCTTCCTCCGGGGGTGTCTCGCTCTCTGTAGTGTCAGAATCGCCGGAATTATCGGGTTCATCTGCATCCGCCACAATTTAGGAGCCGTCCGCTGAGGAAAATCCAGTTTTCTCATTTTATCAGTATTCATGCGGGTTTCCAGACTTTCTTCTCGAAATTTTACGCGCAAATTCGTGTGAGAACAATTGTAATTTACTCAAAACCACCCGA
>ERZ808037.487-NODE-487-length-36612-cov-7.744300_pt1 | contig 36612 bp, 34 predicted proteins | sample MGYA00380190_ERZ808037 | MGnify/ENA primary metagenome ERZ808037 (study PRJEB31490, sample SAMN06133399) | mouse gut metagenome | isolation source: J9 | host: mice | place: China: Chengdu | collected 2015-05 ...
ACCCGCTGGCGGACGGGGTGGTGATCTGCCACCAGGAGGGCTGCCGCCGGGGCATCGCCTCCAACCACGGGGACGTGCTGCACTGGTTCCCCCGCCACGGCAAGAGTATGGACGATTTTCGGGCCGAGGTGGCCCAGATGATGAAAGGAAGTGAAGAAATGTCTTACGAGCAGTGGAAGCAGTATATGGATCAGTACCGCAAAGAGTGTGCAGTCAAGCCGGTGTCCGGATGGGCAAGCGAAGAACTTGACGCTGCTGTTGCGGCGGGTATCACCGACGGCCAGCGGCCCAGGGATTTTGTGACCCGGGAGGAAGCGGCCATCATGGCTATGCGGAGCAGAGGCTGACGCAGAAGATGTGGCGGACAGCTACAAGCCCACCATCCGGAAGCTGATGGAGCAGGGGACGCTGGTGGGGCGCAGCGACCCGGATCCTGACAGCCTGGAGGACAATGTGCTCAATATCTCGGAGGAGTATTGCCGGGTGATGACTACGCTGGATAAGCTGGGGAAGCTGGACTGAGCAAAATCCCAGGCGCCTGGGATTTTAAGCAGAGGGGGGCGGCTGAGGGCTCAGTCGTCTCCTTTCTGCTGCTCTTTCCCGGTGTGGGTTTCATTAGACTGGTATTGGAAAGTTGAAGCTGTGAAAATATGTGGCGCTCAGAAAAAAATGATCGGCCGGCATCGTGCTTTTGTGATATTAACAGCGCATTTTTGTGTATGTTACTATATAAAGAAAAGTTGCGTTTTTTTCATGTGAAAGCTATATTGTGAAATGGCCCTGATAGAAAAAGGAGAAAGGTTCGGAGGCTTCTTAATGGATAAGAAAAAGTCAGGAATCTCACAGCCCATCCCGGATCAAGCCGAGCGCCCCATTCCGCCGGGGATTTACCCGGTTATTGACAATGACCTGGCGCGGGATAATGTGGAAAACGATCTGCCTGCCGCCGACTTGCAGGAGCTTCAATAGCCCGCATCCTTTCCGTGCGGCGATGATAACGCGGCAGACGAAACCCACCCTCACATGGGGGTGGGTTTCGTCTTACCTTCATTTTGGCTCGGCCATTCCCCGCAAAAGGGTTTCCAACTCTGATATGCTGTCCACCGGCTGGGCGCAGGCCCCATTCCGGCACAGGTAGTACCGCGCCCCCTGCTCCGGGATAGGGTAGTCCCTGGTGAACGGAGCCACCGCTGCCAGCGTACCGGCGCTTGACCGCGTTTTGACCAGCACCGTCAGCTCCGGGCGGGGACTTTCCCGTAGGAAGGCTTGCAGTTCTTCCGGCGTCCCCTGTGCGGCCACCACCAGCTCCATCGTGGGCCACAGCTCCTCCCAAAAGGCCAGCATGGCAAAGCTGTGCCCGGCCGGGTAGTCCCGCGCCGCCCCCGCCAACCAGGACAGTTGAAGCTCCGCCGCCTCCCGCCAGCGCCCTTCTCCGGTGAGTCGGGCAAGCCGGGACAGCACCAGCGCCGCCATGGAGTTCCCCGACGGCATGGCCCCGTCGTAAGCCTCCTTTGCCCTGGTCAGCAGCTGCTCCCCATCGGAGGCGTAGGGATAAAAACCGCCGTGCTCCCGGTCAAAAAAGAGCTCCAGCAGACGATCCGCCAGCCCCACAGCGCGGGCAAGATATGCCGGATCAAACGCCGCGCCGTACAGCTCCAGCAACCCATAGGCGTAAAAAGCGTAGTCGTCCAGCTTGCCGGAGTGGGCGGCATCCCCGTCCCGCCAGCGGGCCAGCAGACGGCCATCCGGGGCGGTGAGCTTCGCGGCCAGGAAGTCCGCCGTCCGGTGGGCGGCGTCCAGATACCGGGGCTCGTCCAGTACCAGCCCCGCCCGGGCCAGCGCCGCCAGCGCCAGCCCGTTCCAGGCCATGAGCACCTTGTCGTCCCGATGAAGTACCGTCCGGCTCAAGCGGTAAGCATACACTCGCTCCCGAAGGACGGCCATCCCCTCCGGCTCCTGATCGAATTGAGCCTGACCGAGCAGGTTTGGGATGCTTTTGCCCTCAAAATTTCCCTCCCGGGTGATGCCGTACCATCGGCAGAAACATTCTGCGTCCGGCCCGCCCAGCGCCCGGGCCAGTTCATCGGGGGTCAGCACGTAATATTTTCCCTCTACGCCCTCACTGTCCGCGTCCTGGCCGCAGCAAAAGCCGCCCTGGGGGCCGGACAGTTCCCGCAGCACATAGTCCAGCGTGCGGCGGACGACCTGCCCATAAAGGGGACGGTGGGTATGCTGGAATGCCTCCGTGCAGGCCAGCGCCAGCAGGGCGTTGTCGTAGAGCATTTTTTCAAAGTGGGGAACCAGCCAGCGTTCATCGGTGGAATACCGGGAGAACCCGCCGCCCACATGGTCAAACAGGCCGCCCCGGTACATGGCGTCCAGGGTTTGGAGGGCCATCTCCCGGGCGTGACTGTACCCGGTGAGGCGGGCATAGCGCAGCAAAAAAATCAGGTTATGGGGTGTGGGGAACTTGGGCGCGGGGCCAAAACCGCCCCACCGCTCATCAAAGCTCTGAGCAAACTGGCTGGCAGCCTGCCGGATAAGCTCCCGGCTGGGCGCACCCGGGCGAGTCTGCTCCTTCTGCCGCAGGTGAGCGGTGAGAGACTCTCCGGCGGCCAGCAGCCCCGCCCGGTCCTCCCGCCACAGGCGGGCCGCCTCACGGATCAATTGGAGAAGCTGGGTTTTGGGAAGATAGGTGCCCGCCCAGAAGGGCTTTTGCTCCGGGGTGAGCAGCACCGTGAGCGGCCAGCCCCCCGAGCCGTTCATGGCCAGACACGCGGCCATATACACCGCGTCCACGTCGGGCCGCTCCTCCCGATCCACCTTGACGGGGAGGAAGGCGGCGTTGATGGCCTGAGCCACGGCCTCATCCTCAAAGGACTCATGGGCCATGACGTGGCACCAGTGGCAGGTGGAGTAGCCGATACTTAAAAAGATGGGTTTATCAGAACGCCTGGCCTCCTCAAATACCTCCGATCCCCAGGGGCGCCAATCCACCGGGTTGTCCGCGTGCTGGAGAAGGTAGGGGGAGTGCTCCATGCTCAGACGGTTGCTCATTTGGAGTCCTTTCTCAGTCCGCGGGACTGCGGGCTGGATGGTGTAATGGATCAAGTATTTGCGGTCAGGGGATGAAATATGAACCCAGGGGCTTACGATCATCATTCCGTTTCGTATGATAATACGGAAATTGTGCGTGAGCAGCCAGTCAGGGCTGGATTTTTTTAAGCGGTGATGGTATAATGCGGGACTGTCTGAAAACTGCCAGCCTTCGGAGGGTGGAGCCGATGAAAAACCAGTATCAAAAAACAATCTACGCCTGTTTTGCGGCGTACATCGTCCAGGCTGTTGTGAATAACTTCGTACCCCTGCTGTTCCTCACGTTCCAGGACAGCTACGGCATTCCCCTGCCCCAGATCACCATGCTGGTCACCCTCAACTTCGGGCTTCAGCTTCTGGTAGATTTAGCCTCGGTCAGCTTCGTGGATCGCATCGGCTACCGGGCCTCCATGGTGCTGGCCCATGCCCTGGCCGCCGCCGGGCTGGCCCTGCTGGCTATCCTGCCGGAGCTGCTGCCCAGCCCGTTTCCGGGCATCCTGCTGTCCGTATGCGTCTACGCCGTGGGCGGCGGGCTGCTGGAGGTACTGGTCAGCCCGGTGGTAGAGGCTTGTCCCTTCGATCACAAGGAGCAGACCATGAGCCTGCTCCACTCCTTCTACTGCTGGGGCCACGTGGGGGTGGTGCTGGTGTCCACGGTGTTCTTTGCTTTGTTCGGGGTGGGGCACTGGCGGGTGCTGGCGCTGGCCTGGGCCATGATCCCCCTGGGAAACATGATTGCCTTTACCCGGGTGCCCATCGCGCCGCTGATGGAGGACGGACAGCGGGGCATGACCATCGGGGAGCTGGCGCGGCGGAAGGTGTTCTGGGTGTTTCTGCTGATGATGGTGTGCGCCGGGGCCAGTGAGCAGGGGGTGAGCCAGTGGGCGTCCACCTTCGCGGAGAAGGGCCTGGGCGTGAGCAAGACGGTGGGCGACCTGGCTGGCCCTATGGCCTTCGCGGTGCTGATGGGGACATCCCGGGCCGTTTACGGCAAATATGGTGGCCGGCTGAATCTGGATCATTTCATGGCGGGCAGCGCCCTGCTGTGCGTGGCCTCCTACCTGTGTGTCGCACTGGCGCCCAGCCCAGTGGTGGGGCTGCTGGGGTGCGCGGCATGCGGCCTGTCGGTGGGCATTATGTGGCCAGGGACGTTCAGCAAGGCGTCGGCGGGCCTGCCCCGGGGCGGGACAGCCATGTTCGCGCTGATGGCGCTGGCCGGGGATCTGGGCTGCTCCGGCGGGCCCACCCTGGTGGGCATGGTGTCCAGCGCCCTGGGGGACGACCTGAAACGGGGTATTTTGGCGGGGGTTGTGTTCCCTATCCTGCTGCTGGCGGGGCTTCGGCTCAGTGGAAGGGTTCTAAAATCTGATGTGAAAGGATGAAGGAAGCAAAGCTCCAGCGTTCCTTCTATGTGGAACGGCGTCCCTCCTGTTTGGAGGGACGCCGTTCTGTCGGTTTAAATGCCGTCAGCTTCAATTTGGGATATTTGCTCCCACTGGATCACGAACCGTTCATCGATCACCTGGTTCACATGGTAGTGCCCGCAGAACCATTTGCCAAACCGGCACCGTTGGCGCACCATTTCCAGAAAGTCCGTCAGCTTGTCCGGCTGGTAGTGCCGGTTCATCCGCTGGGCGATACTGGTTGGGGCGCAGTGGGTGAGGACGCAGTCCACGCACCACCCGTCCCGCTCCAGGTTGGCTTCGGCCTCGGCGTACTCCGCTTCGCTGGGCATCTCCTCGGGCCACCAGGAGCGGCCCAGTACCCGGAACCGGGCGCCCATCCGCCGCAGCGCCCAGTACCGCCGCTCGAAGTCCGGGGTGGCGGGGTCGAGGATGCCGTCCTCGATATCATGGGAGGCAGCCCCACCCATGGTGAACCAGGTGAGTCCGCCGATGTCAAAGACCTGGCCCCGCATGAGGTGGAGGACATGGGGCCGCACCACATGGACTCTGCCGCCGTGCCAATCCTGCTCGGGGTAGGCACTGAGCAGGTCGAAGTTCTCATGGTTGCCGCAGACGAACAGGGTGGTGAAGGGCTTGTCCTCCAGCCAGTCCAGCTTGTGCCCGTCCGCCTGCTCCCCGGCCCATACGCCTCCGTGGTCGCCACAGATGATCATATAATCATAACCGCCAGCGCCGATATATTTGGTGTTTTCCAGGATGCGCTTCAGAGTTGTTTGTCAAAATATCTTTGATCTGTTCACAGTTTACAGAATTTCCGCTGATTACGAGCACTACAGTCATGATCCCCCACTTCCTTTCATGCGTCTGGAAAATAAGTTGTGCTTATTCATGGCCTCTCGACACATCAGCTGCCGTCCTGCTAAATCAGTGGGAAATCGCCATACTGTCAGGTAGTCGCCTCTCACGGCTTCACAATCTCTTTCTGCCGCAATACGGACAGAAGATGGTTTTATACTGTTACTCCCACATGAACCCTACTACGACAAGGCCCGAAGAAAAAGTTCCCGAATAATATCTTTGGGATACTTCCCTAAAAGGTGTACGTTCTTTTTTCGGATCATCCCGCCAGCCATTTCTGCGTGACCGCCACCGTCGCCGTATCCTTGGAGCGCACTATGGATTAAATTCCCTGCGTGGATTGCTGTATCCTCTGAACGGACAGAGAATTTAATTCCGTCCTCCCGGTGGCAGAACACCACGGCCACCTCCACCTCTTGCAGAGCTAAAATGAAATCAGAGAGAATGGCGATCAGAGCGTCCGGACAGGGGAACGCGATATTGGATATACCGACTTTATCGTAGATCTCAATATTCTCGATGGCAGCGCCGTATGCTTTCAAATCGCTGAACTCCATATTGTTGCGTTCCAGACGCATGAGCGCCTCCTGATCGCACAGCGGAAACAGGAAGCGGAACATCTCAATGTCCAGCTCCGTCACACCTCGGGTAAATTGCAGGGTGTCCATCTTTAGGCCGTAGAGCAGGGCGGTAGCTACGGTCTGGTCAGGCTTGTGGCCCAGCTGTTGAAAATATTGGGCGATGATGGTAGCGCAGGCACCTGTCTGGCGTATGTCTTGATAGCGGTACTCTGCGGGAACGAAAGTGGGGTGGTGATCGATACAGGCCACCTCGTCTCCCACAAAATCGGTGATGTTTCCGGCGTGCTTCTGCGCATCCACGCAGATGATATAGTCCTCCTCGGACAGGGTGGGTCGAAGCTGCTCATAAGCGTACATTTGAATCTGAAACGCCTCCAGCATCTTAGATGCACTCAGTTTATCGAGCCGCCCGTCATAGCAGAGTTCCAGCATAGGCGCCGCCGGGTTTTCCATGCCAGGACGGTCTAAGACCTGGAGACCAAAACGCAGATACAGCCCCGTTCCCACTAAAGCAGCCAAAGCCGCAGAAGCCAGGATACCCAGAATCTTCATTTTTCGGTTCATCCTTGGAGATCGCCGTCATCGAAAGGATCACCGCACTGGGGGCAGAACTTGGGAGGATGGGCAGGATCGGGCGGCTCCCAGCCGCACTTGTCGCACTTGTACTGGGGCACGCCGGCGGGCTTGGGCTTGCCGCATTCGGCGCAGAACCTGCCCTTATTCACCGCTCCGCAGGAGCAGGTCCATCCGGCGCTGTCCGCGGGCTTGGGCTTACCGCACTCCGGGCAGAACTTCCCGGTGGCCGTGGCGCCGCAGCTGCACTGCCAGCTTCCGGCGGGGGCGGGCTGGGGCTTACCACAGCTCTGGCAGAACTTGCCCGTGTTGCCGCCCTGGCCGCAGGAGCAGGTCCAGCCAGCGGGAGCCGCGGGGGCGGGCTGCTGGGCCTGCTGCTGACCCATGGCGTAGAGGTTTTGTGCGTTCATGCCGCCCATCTGACCGGCCATCCCCATACCCATAAAGGCCATGGCGGGCCCGGTGGCGGTGTTGGAGGCCGCAGCCTTCATGGCCTCGGCCTGAGCACGAGTCAGAGCACCGGCGGCACGGGTGGGATCGGAGTAGGCCGCCTCCCGCTGCATCTCCTTGATCATCTGCTCGTCTTCCTCGTTGGCCTTCACGGAGTTGACGCCCACTGTGCCGATCTCGATGCCGCGCTTGTCCCGCCACTTCTCCGAGAGGATGTCCTTCAGCGCCTGGGACAACTCCTCCGTGTGGCCGGGCAGAGCGGAGTAGCGGATGCCCATTTCACTGATGCGGGCAAAGGCGGGCTGGAGGGCGGTCAGCAGCTCGCTTTTCAGCTGGCTGTCGATCTCTGTGCGGCTGTACGACTGCGCCACGTTGCCGCAGACGTTGGTATAGAACAGCAGCGGATTGACGAGCTTGTAGCTGTACTCGCCGAAGCAGCGGATGGAGATGTCCAGGTCGATGCCCGCCCGCTGGTCCACCACCCGGAAGGGGACCGGAGAGGCGGTGCCGTACTTGTTGCCGATGATCTCCTTGGTGTTGAAGTAGTAGACCCGCTGGTCCTTGGGGGCCTCGCCGCCGAAGGTGAACCGCTTGCCGATCTGCTGGAACACCTGGCCGATGCTCTCGCCCAGATTGCCGGAAAAGATGCTGGGTTCGGTGGAGGCGTCGAAGGTAAACTCGCCCGGCTCGGCGCAGACCTCCACCACCTTGCCCTGCTCCACAATCATCATGCACTGGCCGTCGGCCACGGCAATGATGGAGCCGCTGGTGATGATGTTGTCGCTGCCCTTGGTATTGCTGGAGCGGCCAGAGGTGCGCTTTTGCCCCTTTACCGCCAGAATGTCCGCGGGGATGGACTCGCAGTAAAAATACTCCTTCCACTGGTCGGCCAATACGCCGCCCGCACTGCCCAATGCTGCCTTAATAAGTCCCATAAGTAGTTCCTCCTTGTTTTCTTATTGGATATGTCTGCTTTTTGACTATACCGAGCCTACTTTTTCGCCCATTACCGGCACCACTGGGCTTCCCTGCTCCTGTAAGCGGGCGGCGCAGGAGGTACACAGATCCAATTCCTCGCAGATCAGGAAGCAGTGGTCGCATACCAGCCGGTGGCAGATGGGACATTGATTGAACACCTTTCCGGCCTCCGCCGCAGCTCGCAGCAGCGCGGCCTCCTTCTCCCGCTTGTAAAGGGCGTCGAAGATCACACGCTTTCCCTCGTTGGGAGGATCGACCCCCGCGCGGGAGAAGCGGACGGGTCTTGACCGCCAGGCCGTTCCACATTCCGCACAGTGCAGCGCAAAGCAAAACGCCTCCCGTGTGGAGCAGTCCTGCAGCAGTTCCTTTGGAATTTGACTCATCATTCTCACCACCTTTCAGCCGCCGGTATCTGGCGCTTCTGTATTTCTTTTATCAAAAAGGCGCGGGAAATGATATGGTCCTGAGTAGTATTTTTGGGCAATTTCAGGAAAATACTACTAAGTAGTATACAATATATTGTGTTTAATTTTTACATTACACAATATATTGATTTCGTAAAAAACAAAAGGGCCCGCTGGTCATTGTGACCAGCGGGCCGCGTTCAGATATGGTAAGCGATCTGTTCCAGCCTTCCGCACCGGCGGAAGAGGTCAATGTAGAGCATCAGTTCCTCCCGGGTGGTGACGCCCAGTTTACGATTGATGTTGGTGTTATGCTTTTTTGCCGTGTTGACGCTGATAAAGGCCCGCGCGGCAGTTTCTTCGATTTTATAGCCGTCAATATAATATTGCAGGACCGTCCGCTCCATGGGCGTCAGCTGTTCCACACGGTGGAGGAAATCGGAGAAGAACGCCTCGATTTTGGGCGGCAGCTCATCACCGGGCTGTGTCTGGCCGGCCTTAGACTGGAAAAAGGCCATCAGCTCGTCGATCTCCGAGATTCCGGAGCTGCCCTCCGGGAAGGAGGTGTCCCGCTGGATCGCCTCCAGGCTTTGGACGATGGGCTTGACGAACCGCCGGGAGAAGAACATCGCCAGCGCCAGCATGGCCAGCAAAAAGGCCAGAGAACCGCCGATCCATGTCATGCGGTTGAGGGAGGCGGCGCTGCGGTAGCTCTGCTCCGGTACCAAAACGGCCACGGTCATCTCACCGCCGTCCTGCGCAGCGAATGGTAGTTTGCGGTGGAGACCGATATAGGTGTCCTGCCCCTCCGTCGTATAGGTATAAAAATAGGACTCCCTTTTGATCCGCAGTTCCTGGGCGATGTCCAAATGCGTCCCGTCCTGGCCTCCCAGCACACCGTCCGACAGGCTGAACACATTGCCGTCGGCGGACCCCAGGGCGACGATCATGTGCCCGAACTCGCCCTCCGGGGCAGGGTAGGCCAGCTGGAAGTACAGGGCGCTCAGCTCTACACCGCACAGGCCGCAGACAGAGCCATCGCTGCCCACGATAGGAACGCACAGCAACAGCGCGTCCTCCCAAGTGTCCTTCAGATTGATACGGCTGCTCCAGAAACAGGCGCCGGACAGCTGGGACAGGGTCTGTCCCATAGACTCACGGTAGCCGGGAAAGCAGTCGATGTCAAACTCCAGGTTCCAGCGGTTGTGCAGCTCCAGGCCCTCGGCCCGGGCGATTTCTGAGGAGCCCCGGAAGTAGGTCACATGCTGGTTGACCGGGCTGGCTGCGCTCAGGCAGGCATAGCGAAGGTACAGGCCGCTTCGGGAGTGCTCCGCTCCCGGGGCTTGGGTGTTCACCGTGGCGTCCAGGATCAGAAAAGCCCCGTTGCAGTCCCCGGTCTGCAAGGTCGTATTCAGGGTCGGATACAGCGCCTGCTGGAGCGCCACCAGCCGCTCCGGCTGATCGTTCAGCGTCTGGATGGAGACGCCGTAGCCAAGGACCTCCTCAATCTGCGTGGACACCTGCTCCGACAGATGGATGCACTGGGCGGCCAGAGTGTCAAAGTGGCCGGTCATGTCAGTGTATGTATTGGAGAGCCGGGCCTCCAGATCCTGGTTTAATTTGCGGGCGGGATTAGAAAATACTCCCGCAAGGCTGAGAACCACGAGAAAGAGGGCGAACACCACCAAAGCCATCATGACCCAGTACAACATGAGCTTGCGCTTCATGCTGATACTCTGATGCCTGGCCTCTTTTGTCAATGTCAGCAGCTCGCCGACACGATTGCGCATATTTCCACCTCGCTTTCCTCTGCCGGTATCTTATTTCTGATAGGTGCTCTTAAAATTCTGATAACAGTCCTGAATCAGCTGATCCAAGACAGCCGGGTCTTCGCCGCTGTCCAGATACTCCCTTCTGCCGGAGGTCAACTGAAGCCGGACGCCTTTTTCAAAACGGGTCTCCAGATCCAGGTAGGTATCCACCTGGGGCATCGTATAGAACGTGTAGTTTTCCTGCGTTTCCAAAAAGGCTTTGTAGAGTTCCACATATTTGGGGTCGTCCAGAGCCTCAATGGCAGTGGGGAGATAAGCGTCAAAGGATTCCTGCTTGACCGGCATATAGCCCACTTTCGTCACAAACTCCACGTTGCGCTGTGGGTCTGTAAGCCATTTCAGGAAGGTGACCGCCGCCTGCTCCCGTTCCGGTGTGGATTTTACGGTGCAAAATCCGCCGCCCCGCTGGATCACCAGCTTCTCTCCGTTTTCAAAGACGGGGCAGGGCATAGCGATCAGCTCCACCTCCTCGGAGGTGTTGTCCTCATAGGTGACCACGTTGCTGTAGTAGAGTACGCTTGCGGAGGAGGCCACGGAGACGATGGAGTCCCCAGTCCGCAGCGGCTCGGTGGCGTATCCGCCCTGGAGCCATATCCCGCCGCTGAGCGCCGTTTCGGCGTAGGGCTCCCAGGCGGCGGTAAACTGGGGGCCAAAGGCCAGTGCGTCTCCGTCAAAGAACGCCTCTCCCAAAGACTCCACACCCACTTGAAAATAGTTGAAGTGGTAATCGTGGACGAAAAAGATTTTCCCATCGTGGAGAACGTCTGGTGTTTGGGCGTCCGTCCAGTCGTAGTATTCCTTTGCCTGACGAAAAATGCCCTCCCAGGTGGAAAGCTCTGAGAGCTGGACCCCGGTGGCGGTGGAAAAAGCGTCGTAGGCAGTCTTATTGATAAACATGATTTCCGTGGATTTCGCCACCGGGAGGATCACTTGCCTGCCGTCGATCACGCCCTCATCCAGGAAGGACGGAATAAACTCTGCCAATTCCTCCTGAGAAAAGTAGTCCCGGTAATCCACCAAAACGCTGCTGTCCGGCATGGCCAGTACCGTTTTGGGGTAGGAGATGAACAGGTCAGGCAGCTCCGAGGCCCCTGGCTGGCTGTTGGCGGAAGCCAGCACCGCCTCATGGATGGTATTGGTATTGGAAACCGAGGTGACCTGGATACGGATGCCCTCCTCCGCGCCAACGGTCTGGTTGAACTGGTCAATGAGATCATTGAGGGGCGAATCGGTCTGCCCGCCATAGACGTGCCACAATGTCACGGTCACCGGCCCCTTTGCCGGCCGTCCGGCAGTACAGCCGCCACAGATCACGAAAAGTGCCAGCGCCGTCAGAATCGCCAGTATCGGTTTTCTCTGTTTCATATCGTCTTTCCCTCATTAAAGCGTGTCCACCAGGGCCACCAGATAGCTGGCGCTGATGGAGCCATAGATGAACTGGTCGATGAGGCCGTCCTTTTTCGCTTGGCGCACCCGGTCGGCTACCTCCGGCTCTGAGTTCTCATCCACGACAAATACGATCTTGCAGTCCGGGTTCGCCGCCTTGACCCTGTCCCGGAGCTTCAGTCTCTCCTCCACCGTATAAGAGGGATACCGGGTGACTTCCAACAAAAGGACGGAGGCGAAGCCGATATACTGCTCCAGTTCCTCCTGGGTATATACCTTTGTCACCAGGAGATCCTTTTGCCCATCGTTTTGCAGCGCCTGAGAAACCGCGTCAGAAAAGACATAGTTCTTCATGTGAATGATGACATATCGCATTTTGCTGCCTCCCTCTGCTTAAACCCCAAATGTCAAGCCGGACCATCTTTACAGCTTCTATTATAGAGATATGTAAAAAAAGCGCCCTATCAGAAATGATAGTTTTTTGAGGAAGGGCAAAAAATTTCTCGCCCGGTTCCATACCGGGCGAGAATCATAGTTCAGATTTGGGCCGTTACAAGCCGGGGACGATGAAGTCCTTGTTGATGAGGTCGGCAATCAACCTGACCCGGTTTTCGTAACCAGTCTTTTGCAAAAGCTGAGTCACATGGTAGCGGACAGCCGCTACACTGACACAGAGCTTTTCGGCAATCGCTCCGTCTGTGCTGCCCTCCGCCATCAGCCGCAGCACCTCCAGCTCACGGCCAGAGATCTCGGCGGAGGACATATTGCCAATTTGGACAAGAGGTGTTTTGTCAGGATAGATGTGTTCGCCGTCCATGGTGCGGTCCATCACGTCCAGCAGTTCGTCTCCCTCGATCTCCTTGTACCAGAAACTGTCCGCCCCGGCGGCCTTGGCCCGCTCCAGCAAGTCTATGGTGGTCATGCCAGTAACGATGATGACCTTCACGCCGGGGAAGTGGCGCTTGATGGCGGCGGTGGCCTCAATGCCGTCCTCATTGTTGGCAGTACATACATCCATCAAAATGAGATCGATGTGGTTTTGCATACACAAAAGCTCCGCCATGCCCGCATTGGCGGTCTGGGCTGCCAGTTCGTAGCGGTCAGAGCCTTTCATGTAGCCGATCATGCTGTCCCGGGACATTTTCCGATCCTCCACAAGAAGCACGTTTATCATGGCGTTTCCTCCTTTCCGGGTAGGGTAATCACAAGCCTGAAACGGGGGGTGCTTTCCACCTGCATGGCGCCGCCCGTACCTTCGATCCGGCGGCGCAGAGCGCTCAGGCCGCCGCCCTCTACGACTTCGCCTGCGGGGGCCAGGCCGTCGTTGGTGATGGCAGCGATCAGGCTGTGAGGTGTTTTAGTCAGCTCCACCGTCATTTCACTGCCCTTGGCGTGGCGCACCGTATTGATGGCACATTCCCGCACAGCGGCGGTCAGCAGATAAGCGGCACCACTCTTTTGGGGGAACTCACCCCGGACATGGAGCGCAACACCGATTCCGGCAATCCTCTCGGTCAACTCCGCCAGGGTCTTATCCGAGTCAAATGCGTCCCCATCCTGTTTCCCGACGGCACCCAGGGTGTCCCCGATGTGCTCCCAGCGTTTGCCAAGGGCTTTCAGCCTCTCTGGAGGAAGCTCCCTTTGAGTGAGCATATTGCGGGTCAGTCCCAGCAGCTCGCCCATCTCGTCGTGAACATGGGTTTTCACGGCGAAGTTTTCCTCCTCCCGCACAATGTCATCAAGCTGGGCATAGAGGTTTCTGGCTCGGGCGTTTACTTCCTCCAGCCGCCGGTTTTCCTGTTCCAGCTCGTCCCCCTTTTCATAGAGGGCGGTAACATCCACTGCCAGCACCTGGGTATAGGCGTTGCCATCGGCGTCGGTGATGGAGCTTTGGGTAAACTTCCACACCTTGCCCTCGGGGAAACGATAGACGTTGGTGTCCGCACCCACGCTCTGGATGCCGGCTTGTGGTTTTTTCAGCGCGTCCAGCAGTTCGGAGATATGCTGCAGGTCCATGCCCATCAGGGTGTAGCAGAGCCGGTACATCTGTCTGTTGCTCAGAATCACGAGGCCGCTTCGATCTGCGAAGCAGATGCCGGAGGGGAGGTTGTCAAGGCTCTCCTTGATGGAAGCCTTGCCGATCCGCTCTCTGCGAAACCATGTCATGGGGTGCCACCTCCCTCGGTAAGGGTCAGAGCGCAATACCAAATTCCGTCCTCCTTTGTGATGCTGGCGTTTTCAAAGGCAGTGGAAAGCTCCGCCAGATCCGCGTCACAGGAGAGCATCAAGGTAAGCCGCGGTGACCATGTGTTCCCCGCGGCAAAGACGGTCAGATCGGTGAGGGTATCAAGAGACAGCTCCACCGCTGTCTCGTAAAAATCAAAGAGGGTGCCCACAGCGTCAAAGGGCAGCTGGGCCGCGAGATCGAAGCGCAGGGCGCAGGTCACGCCGCATAGCCGCAGATTGGCCTCTGACTCCTGCAAGCACAGGCGAAGCTCCTCCGCCGGAGTCTGTCCCAAGCTGTCGGAGAGCATGATCAGATTGCTGCGCCGCTTCAGATAGGCCCCGATGACTGCCAGCTTCCCCAGTGCCTTTCGGGCGGCGTCCTCCGTCCCGGCGGTTTGCAGCTGTTTAGAAACCTCGCTCAGCAGTAAAAGGTGGGGCTTGATGGTCTCCTGCACCATATTGAAGAGGCGCTTTTGCTCCTCCAGCCTCTTTCTGCGCCGCTTCTGCTTGTTCTCCTCCTCCAGAAGTCCGTTGTAGCTCTCCAATTCCTCCTTTGTGCCGGAGAGCTCGTCCAGCAGAGCCAGCAGGGCGGATATGTCCTCCTGCCAAAACACATAGCCGCCCCGGATGGGTTCGGCGCAAAGGCGGATGCCTCCGTCCAGGATCACGGTCTCCTGTTTGGCCCGCTCCAGCACCTTTCTTTCTACCGACTGGATGGCCCGGGCGGCATAGCAGACGTTCAAGTCCCGGTCGGTGATCTGCGCGGCAATGGCGGAGGCCCGGAACAGCTCGGCGTAATGGCTGTTGGATCGGGTCAGGCCGCACTGGATGCAGCTTTCAAAAATCAGGGCAATGAGAAGGCAGCTAACCGAGGTCAGGTCGCCTAAAAACAGTCTAATCACTGGAATCCCCGTTATGTATAGGATTGCGTAGGCTAACATGAGGAAAAAGGGGATCAACGGCAGCCAAAGGATTCTTTTACTGCGGGGGAGGCGGCATTTGCGAAAAATGATCCCCAAGGCAAGGGCAGCGCATAACAATATCCATAGCATGGTCACCCCGTACATCGGTCCATAGGAATAATGATCATCCGTCCAGATGGGATATTCCTTGGGAAACACAAAGACCGCCTGATGCAGGTCGTTTGTCAGGACGGTTAAAATCAAAAGAATTGTGGGCACCCACAGCAGACGCAGGAGCCGCGGGGGGCGGTAGTGCTCTGGCTTTCCCAGTGAAACGGCGGTAAGCAGGGACAGCATCGGGATCAGCAGCATGGGAATATAATAGGCATACCATGCCAGTCGCGCCACACCCGGCATCGTCGCCGCCGGGATGAAATGATATTTCAGCGTCCGCAGCGAAAACCAAAAGGACATACAAATGGCGATGGCGGCCATATAACGGCGCTGCCAGTTCTGCATGATACGCCTTTGGAGGGAAAAGCCCCATACGGCAAACAGAAATATATAAATAATAGAGCGGACAAGCCCTATCGCTCTCGGATAAAAGCCGCTGTTGCCCAGCACACGGCAGACGATGGCAAGGACGATCAGCGCGGCCACGACGGCCACGGTTCGTTTACTCCGCTGATTCAGCTTCGTCATTTGGCCACGCCTCCCTTTCCTACTTCAGCACATATTTCGTCCCTCTGGCAGCGCCGGTTTTCAAGATTTTCCCCTGTTCCACAAGCGCCGCCAGCGCCTTATTGGCGGGGAAGGAGGAGCAGCCCAGAAGCTGTTCCACGTCTTTGCGGGTCACGGCGCCTTGTTTGGCCATCAGCCGCAGGATGTTTTCCTCCCGACTCAGGCCGGGGTCGCTGGCTGTAGTCTCCGCTGTGTTCCGGTTTGGCAGGGTCGCGACGAAGGATGCGGGCGCCAGGGCAAACTTCGGCTCGGTCCCGCAGCCGGCATAGCTCTCCAATATCTTTTGGATGCCAGTCCCGTAGCTCTCGATCAACTCCAAGCGGTAGAACACATTGGCGATCACCGCGTTGCGTGGCTGGGACACGCCGCCTCTGATATCGGCCAGGGTAAGTCCTTTCACCAATCCGCCCAGAGAGATAAACTCCATCCGGTCATCGTAGATGTTGATGATGATGCTGCCGGAATAGTCGTAGTCCCGGTGTACCACCGCGTTCACCAGGGCCTCTCGCATGGCCTCCTCCGGGTAGTCGGCGTGGTCGATCCGCCGCAGGCCGTCAAAGGTGGCGCGCAGGTTGTTGTTCAGTGACAGGAACGAGTAGGCGTCATCCATCTGCTTGAGGATCGAACCGGAGAACTCCTTGCGGGTTTTGAATTGATTTTTTCCCGTTCCCTCATAGACGGCGCAGCGGATGATGTGCCCGCACTGGTCGGAGAGCAGCAATGCCGCGTTGGTATAGTAGCCGTCTACATCAATCAGGCCCAGCGTCCGCTTGTGAACCGCATCAAAAGCAACTTGGCTTGTTTGAAATGTTTTTTCGGCATAGTCAAAGGTCAATTCCTGATTGATGGAGCGCATCTTATCAAAGGTGGTCCCATCGCTTTCCCGGAGCATCTGGCGGATGGCCTCGTCTGTGGCGGGGACGGAAGATACTCCGTGGCGGACAAAAACGCCGGTAGGCTTGAGGCCCTTGTCTGTCAGGTGATAGGGGCGCTTCAATCCTCTGGACACAGACACACGGATCAGATTTTTGCCATCATCCTCTACACGCTCAATGGACGTATAGGCGGTCAGATCTGGCTTGATCCCGTCCCGGATCATATTCCCGATCTTCTCCATCTCTGATTCCGGATCCGCAATGCCGGTTATGGAGCCATCCCGCGCTATACCGACATAAATCTCCCCGCCGTCTGTATTGGCAAAGGCGATAATCTCCTTTTTGAACTCCGCATTGATCTGTTCCTTTAACTCCAACTGTGGGCTTTCTACATACTTCATGGTGTGCCTCCTCAACATTTCATGGGATATATCTCTATTATCTCTATCATATCACGATTTTAGTCTGGATACAATAGAAAGAACGCGAAAAATGTTATTCGGATACAATTCCTGTATCCGGGTGAATACAGATGATGGGAATCCCCTTTTTCTTTGCAAGATTTACTGTCATACCGGTCTCGCTGCGAATACTTTGGTCATTGTCATAGACTGCCAGGAGGCAATCTGCCTGATTCACCAGAAATTCGTTCCGGCGGCGGTAGTTTACTGCGGGGGGCTGGTCGTTTGCTCCTACGGTAACTGTCTTGGCACTGTGTTTGATTAGAAACGCCATACGCAGCCTGCTCCGGTCATCCCAGGTACTGTCGTGGTCTGCAAAGGGTAGGGCGATCATCAATTCAATCTCGCTGTATTCCGGCTGCTCTTTCAGACGAAGCAAAATTTCCGCAGCCCACATATCTACTCCCAGACTTCCGCCTACCCAGAATTGGCGCACACCCCGTTCATAGAGAAGTACGCACTGGTCTTTGATCCGTTTTTTCAGCCGCTTGCAGCCAGTGTTGTTCTCTTTATACTTCCATTTGAACCGCGTTGGCCTGTGACCTGTAATCGCGCATGATCTCATATTCATTTCTAAGACCCTCTTCTAAAAAATTTCTAATTATATCTCTATAAAGTCGATTGCACTTTTAGGATATTATAACATAGCCAGATTGCACATACAATACAAGTATCGCCATTTTGGAGGATGCTTGAGTATGATCGACTACAAAGGAATTGGTATCCGGATTCGTGACATGCGCAAAATGAAAAAAATGACGCAGGAGCAGCTTGCCGAGGCTGCTGGAGTAGGCGTAACTCATATCAGCCATATTGAAACTGGCAACAGCGTCCCCAGTTTGCAGGTCATGGTGGATATCATAAATGCTTTGGACTGCTCAGCAGATGAACTGTTGTGTGTGGAAATTGACCAGGCACGACCTCTGGTTAACTGCTGGCTCTCAGAACTTGTAGATGATTGCAGTGGTACAGAAATCAAATTGATTTCCGATGTGGTGATTTCTCTAAAATCTTCTATGCGTCGCCTGAAAATTGATGGACAGTGAGTGTTTCTTTCTCTGCATTAAAAATTTTTTTAGAGTGGGCCCTTCTGGTTGGTTCCCAGTGACCCCACCCTCGGTTCTCCGCCAGGGCGCAATGACTCCCTGGCGGAGAACTTATATTTTTTCGCACTACTTCAGCCGGTATAAGTTTGAGCTGAGACTCCCGTTTTCCCGCCAGCGGTGTTCCTTGGAGATCAGCTCCGCCCTGCACAGATCATCCAGAGCCCGCTTGACGGTGGAGCGGGAGAGCCGCAGCTCGGTGGAGATGGTCCGTATCCCCGGCCAGCACTTGCCCTCGCTGTCGGCATGATCCTTCAGGTACATATACACCGCTCTGGCCCGGTGGTTCAGGTCGGACTGATAGATCTTCTCAAAATATCCCATTACTCCTGACCTCCATCGGTGCGGATGACCACGGGGGGAGGCGATTCCCGTCTGGCGCGCCTGGCCTGGGAATAAGACGCTCCACCTCTTGCGGATGCGGTTTTCGGCGGCGCCGGGGGAGCGGGAGGGGTATCACTCTCTATCTGCTGTGCGTGGTGGCAGCAAAAGATGGCCTGCTCCAGCTCCTGTTTGCTGGCGTAGGCCACGGTACGTGCGGCCCGCTCCGGCAGCAGGTACGGATCACCGAATGAGATGCCCCAGTCCAAGAAAAGCCGCAGCCTTGTCTGCATGGGATGAGTGCCCGTCTTCATGACCACGAACTGTCCCTTGGGGATGGATTTTAATTCGTCAGGCGTCATGAGAGGCCGCTCCATCATCTGGAGAGACCGGCTGGCGCTGTCTTTCCCGCCGCCCTTACTAACCGAGCCGCTCATGACGGTGCGGCTGCCCAGGGCCTTGGACAGCACCTCGGCGGTTTGGGAGTTGGGGGCGAAGCCGCCGAAGATCGTGTCCTGCACGTTGTCGACTATGATCTCCGCACCCTCTTTGCCGTAGTTCTTTTCCAACTGGGCCAGCGACTGGATGATGGGAACCAGTGTCAGCTTACGGGACCGACCGGCGCTGAACAGGGGCAGGATATCGAAGGCGGGCATGGTACCCAGCTCGTCGCAGAACAGTACCACCCGGTTGGGCAGCTTGCCGCCGTTCTCATCCGCCACAGAGAACAGCTCGCGGGACAGTGTCTGGATCATCAGGCCGGCCATAAAGTTTTTGCTGGGATCTTCTTCCGGCAGGACGAGGAAGATGGCGGACTTCCGGGAGGCGAACAACTCCGCGTCAATGGCGCTGTCGAAACACAGCACCTGTTCCAGCTCCGAGTCCAGGAAACGTAGGGAAGACATCGCTGACCTGGGATGCCTGACGCAGTTTCTCCCAGATGGATTCACGGTAGATTTCCGCGCCCTTGATGGCGGTTTCTGACAGGTCGAAGCGGTAATATTTCGCTGTGTGATCCTCCGTCCAGTACGGGTAGGTAAAAAGATAGAACCGCTCCGCCTGCTCATGACCTGCGAGGTAGAGCAGCAGTTGGGGCAGGTTGAGGTTGCCGCAGTGGGCAAAGGCCCGGCCCTCCCGCCAGCAAATAAACTCTCCATCGTAGAACGGCTTTCCCTCCTGCAGCATCTGGCGGAGGGCATTGATTCGTATCCTCTCGATCTCCGTATGCGCAAACCGCTTCCAGTGGGTTTCCTGCGCCAGCTCTGAGTAGACCTCCATCATCTCACTGTCGCCTCGGATGTCTTGGTCGTAGGGATAGACGTGTTCTGTGACAGTGATCTTCCCATGCTCCAGCAGAACAAGCGCCACCGCCAGGGAGTGTTCGTCCGCCAGGATCGAACCACGATCCCGTCCGGAATAGGAGTTCATGATCTCGTCCAACCGCTTGGCGGAATCAAGATCATTTGAAAACTTCAGCTCCATGGGATGGCCTCCTGTCAGAATTTCTTTTGACCATTATACACGAGGGAGCCATTTTACACAAGAGGTCGCGGCCCTATGCAAACCTTTTGGAGCCCTTTTGGAGAGGCGGTTATCGGAGTTGCTGGATCGGCTCCTCATGGTCATCCGGTTTATGGCCCATGGCGATTTTCTTCTCTCTGATCTTCCTCCTCAGCTTACTGTCCACGAAAGAGACCCCGCCAGATGGCGGCGGGGCTTGCTCCTGGAAGACGCGGCCCATGTGGTGGAGGAGTCGTGTGGCGCTGGCGAAGAGGGAGGGCGAGTCGTCCATGTGGTCGAGGAAAAACTGAGCGTACTCATTGCCCTGGTCTGCCGCCAGTGTGAACCAGCGGACGGCGGCTTCTCTGTCTTGCGGAACATCCTTCCCCAGCAGATACAGCTTGCCGAGGGCGTACTGGGCATATTGGTTTCCCTGCTCCGCAGACTCCGTCAGCCAGCGGACAGCACCCGCTGTATCCTTTGCTACGCCGTCGCCGGTCAGAAGCAGCTTACCCAACTGATACTGCGCAAACTGGTTTCCCAGATCGGCGGACTGTCGGAACCAGCGCAGGGCGGCGGCGGGATCGTCTGCCTCCAGACGCAGTTTGCCCAGGGCGTACATGGCGTACTGATTACCCTGCTCCGCCGCCTGGGAGAACCAAATTACCGCCTGGGTCGTGTCCTGTCTCACCGGCCCGCCGTCACGGTACAGCTTGCCGAGGGTGTACTGCGCGTAGTCCAGCCCGGACTCTGCCGCCTGGGTCAGCCAGTCTATCGCCTGGTTGATCCGCTCAGGCGCGGCGGCGGAATCTGCCAGGATGTGCTTTGCCAGCAGATACTCCGCATGGGGATTTTTCAGTTCAGCAGACTTCTCCAGCCACTCCAATGCGGCGCTCTCATCGCGCTCGGTACCCACGCCATGCAGGAGCATCCAGCCAATGCGGTACTGGAGGCGGTCATCGGGGCGCTGATCCGCCAGTGTCCGGAATCCGCAATAGGCCATAGAAAAATACCGGTCGGCCTGAAGCTCATCTGAGGCGCAGTCAATTCCGTCCCGGTATTGTTTGCCCATCTCCCAGGCGGCATAGGGAAAGCCTTGCGCTGCGGCAAGGGTGTACAACTCCAGCGCCTTTGCATCATCCTGCGGCACACCCCTGCCCCGACTGTAGAGTCCGGCGAGGGAGTATTGGGCGTACTGGTAACCTTGATTTGCCGCATGGGAGAACCACTTCGCCGCAGCAGCGTCATCCTGCTCTGTCCCAAGACCTCCGGCGCACATTTTGCCGATGCGGTATTCAACATAGCGGTTGGGGCGCTGCCGCTCCACAGTCTGGAACGCCGCGAGTGCCTTGGCATACCACACCTGAGCCAATTCCTGAGTACCCGCCGGCGTGAACACCTCGGTGTGCTCACCCAGCTGCACCGCCTCCTCCACCACCAGATTTTTGATCCGCTTGAACTCCGTCTGCCGGGAGAGGGGGAGTCGGTCTGGCAGGTCATTCCGGTATGTCCGCAGCACTTCATCCCTCAGCTGATACCACAGGTCATAGGCGGAGGCCACACGGGAGTCCTATCGGAGAGATCCTCCGCTTCCGGGATGAATCCATTTTCTACAAGGAACATGCCCAGTTCCTCATCGGTCACAATGTCTTCCATCACATGGCAGCAGTCCCCGCTGTAGGCGTAGTCGATCAGGCTGCCAATGGGGATCGTTTCTCCGCCTTTCTGGATATCCATGCAGACCAGCCCCTCGAAGACGGCCATGCCTCGCGTGTCCAGCTCTGCCAGCCGCTTGGCCAGGGCATTGAGTTGGAAAAAGTCCGTCTCCTGAATGCGCTTGTTCAAGTAGTCGTGGGGGAGGGCAGGATCAGCGGCGTCTCTCAGCCTTTGATGGCCCTGTTCTGTCAGCCCCATCCGCTGCGCCTGCTTATCGAAGCAGGAAAGATACGCCTGGTAGTCGCCCTCTGTGGGGTTGCACCGCAGGCGGTAGATGTACCGCCCTGTTTCCAGCGTAAAGCCGTAGTTCTGACAGCAGGAGCCGCCCTCAATTTTTCCTGCGCTGCCATAGCAGTATCGGCGCATGGAGGAGAGGTCCTTCAGAACGCCCCTGCGCAGGTCATTCACCACCTTGTCCAGTTCGTCTCTGAACTCCTGAGTGTTCAACTCCTCGGGATCTCTGGGCCACCAGGTATGCCAAAATTCCTTGCCCTTGTACCCGAAATCGATGCGGACATGACCGATGGTTCCAAGTTCCTCATCCCTTTCAGGCGTCTGGGCATAGAAAAGCCCCGCCTCCTCGGGGGAAGCGGGGCACAGCATGTGGCGGAGGGGCGTTTCGGGACAGTGGATGTTTTGCAGTCCTGCTCCACGGGCTCTCCCAAGCCCATCGCCTGGAGCATCTCAATGGTCTGATCATACTGGTCAACAGGAATGGGGAAAGGGACGGTGATCTGCCCGCACTCCGGACGTTTGGGATTGCTCAGGACCGCCTTGATCACATAGCTCATACGCCGCCTCCCTTGATCTCCCATTCACGGGGGCGCGGCTTGACGGGCTGGCTGCGGGGCGGCTTCTTCTGGGGCCTCTTCTTCCGGGTGTCGGTACGGATGGGCGGCGTTCTGGACGGGTCCATCATCATCCGCTCCAGCCCCGCCAGACGGGTATCGCCCATGAAATATCTCGCCATGATCTTTTTGTCCTCCTATTGTTATTTGCGGTTCCCGAAAAAAGGACAAAAAGAAAAAGGGCGCTGCCCTTTTTTCAGGGAAACGGCCTCAAATGAAACAATTATTGATTTTTAGCTAAACTGCATCCCGCCATTTTCAGGAGCTTCCGAAACTTCAAGCTCCTGTTCCTGATCAAGTAGCTCACCCAGGTTGGGGATGCTGCATTCGATTTGACTGATGATGGATTGCAGGCACTTTTGCTGCTTATCTGTGATAGGATATATGGCAGACAGAATGCCGGTCACAACATAGTCGCCATAAAAACTCTCAGTATCCAATCGAACCGTTTCACCGATCCCAGCGCTCAGACCATAAGTGGAGAGAAAATATTCGCTGACAGCGACTTCATTCGCCTGTGCTGGAAGTTCCCCTTTTATCAGCTCCATTTGGCTGCGGGCAATATACATCATGTCGCTGTCGCAGTACACATAGGAGGCATTGTATCCCTGCTCCGAATGCTCCTGCCCAAGCAGATAGTATTCGCCCACCCGGGCAAACTCCGGCAGGTCTTTCAGGGCTGCCATGTCGGATGCATCAACGCCGGTGAAGACTGCTTCGTAGGTGTCGGCCACCTGATTGCGCTGGATCTGCGCCACGGAAACGGATAGAATCGCTGCAAAAGAAATCAGGAACGCCGCCAGAGCAACAGCAATCACAACCATCAGGTTCCGGCGCTTCTCACTGGCGAGGCTCCTCTTTGCCAGCTTCTTCACAATAGCGCCGGTGTCGTTCTCAAAAGGCCAGGTCATCATGTTCACTCCTTTGTACCTATGACAATTCCCGGATTTGCTCTACCAGCGACTGACTGCGCAGCTGCTTGATCGTTGCAAATGAAAAAGCAATCTGAACGGCAAGCATCAGGGAGAAAAAGCCCGTCATTTCCCAGACCGGGAAATGATAACTCACCTCGCCAAAAACACTCATTGCGCTGAATACCCTGCACAAAAGCACACCGAAGAGTGTTCCGAAAGAGATGGAGAGGACAAACGCGCCTGCCGTATAGAGCAGGCCCTCCGTCAGCAGCATCTTTGAGACCTGACGGCGGCCCATACCCACGGCCTGCAATACGCCCAATTCCCGTTTGCGGGTCAGCACATTTGTGATCAATGTGTTCAACAGATTGAGTGCGCCGAACACACCGATCAATAGAACGAATAGATAGACCGGAGTGCGGTAATTCGCTAATAAGCCCTTATAGTTTTCCGCCCAATCATTCAGCGCAGTGACATACAGCCGCGCATTTTCCGGAAGAAGTCTTCTGACCTCCTCGCGCACCTGCTCCCAATCACTGTCTGCGGTGTCAAGGAGAACCTGATAATTTAGATTCTCAGCCGGCATCAGCACAGACAGCGTTTCCAAGGGCATATAGATCAACTCATAGCCGCCATACGGAATACTTTCATCGACAATTCCCATTACGGTGACTTCTTTGCGCTCCCCCGTCCCGGCTTGAATGGTGAGCTGATCTCCAATGGACACTTCCCAGTCAAACAGTTCTGCTAATTGACTTGACTGCTTTATGACAACGCCGTTGTTTGCAGTAAGCTCCTGCAAATCAGCCGTTCCCGCAATCAGGTATTCTTCTAAAAGGGCCTGCCGGTCCACTGAAAAGGCGTCTGCCAGAAAAGGATTCTCATATCCTGTCGGAGTGGTAACATTCAGGACGGTCCCGCGATATACCCGCATATCCTTTACGCCATCTATCTCCGCAAGCCGCTGGGTGAGACCGGGCGACAGCGGATTTTCTCCTTGAAGTTCCACAAATTCTTCGCTGCTGTGGGATTGTGAGCCATAGTCGCCCAGTTCAATACGGACCTGTCCGTATGGGAACACACCGCGGGCCACATTTACTGGATCAATGGAGTTAAAATAAGCGGAGCTTGCCATGAGCAGAATACCGCATATCCCCAAAGAGGCCACCGTCAATATGGTTTTCTTTTTGTTGCGGGAGAAATTGATCAAAGCCAGTCTGCCATCGGACAAGGAGCGGCGCAATCTTTTTGTGCTTTTGGCAGTCACCTCGTCCTTTCCGGCAGAATATCGAATGGCCTCAATCGGCGTAACCTTTGATGCAAGTTTGGCGGGATGCCGGACGGCAAGCATGATACATAGATACATGAGCACCGCGACCAGGGCTCCCGCAATCAGCACCGTATGGATCGCCCATCCGCTTGGGACAAGGGCATATCCCGCAGCTGCTCCAAGGATAAGACCTATGGGAATCCCTATCTTGGATAAACTGCGCCCTTCTTTCATCACGATCCGCCTGACCTGGCGCGCTGTTGTACCAATCGTCCGCAGCTTGCCATACTCGTTTGTTTTCTTGATAATGGAGACAAAGAACAGACTGTATATCACGAGTACACAGGCCAGTATCACAATGATAATTACAAATAAAACAGCGGTCATATATTCCAGGCTTCTCTGCCGAATCAGGGCAAAGTAGTAGCCGGAAAAGTCAACATCTTTCGAGTCAACGCCCCATTCTCCAGCCAAACTCTGAATACAGGCTTTGATACTTTCTTCCGGCAGGCCGTCAGTCCCCTGCACGTTGATGTATGCGCTATATACAGGGTTTTCAGCATGTTCCTTAATCAATGCGGGGGTTACAAAGATGGAATAGTTGGAATCTGTAACAGGTAAGATACCGCATACCGTATAATGCTGCCGGGCGCCAGTCAGCGCCAATGGAATCGTGTCGCCTACCTGAACGGTAAAGCCTTCTCGATCCAAAAGGGCTTGTGTGACGGCCACCTCATTCTCTGTTTCCGGCAATCTGCCAGTCAAAGCTGGATATTTCGCCAATCGAATCAAGTTTTCGTCCATAGAACGCACAGTAACCTTGTATTCTCCATGGTCGAGCATACCCAGAAAAAAGCTGAATCCCGCTAAAACCCGGTCGTCATTCTGAATGGCGCAGGCCGTTTCATCATCAAGGCCGCTTATATTGGCCTGGTACATTCCGGCCGCATGATTGCGGGAAGCCCTTTGCGTGCCGATGGCGTACAATGCCGTCGCCATGATCAGGCAGGCGGCAAAGGCAATCGTCATCACGATCAAGATATTTCTTGTCCTATCTGCTGTCAGGTTTCTTTTCGCCAGCTTCTTCACAACGGCGCTGGTGTCGTTTTCAAAGGGCCAGGTCATGCTCTACCTCCAGATGATACCCGCAGCTGCTCTATCAGAGACAGCTTATTTTGATGCTTCAGTGCCGCCCAGGTTACTGTCAGCGCAGACAAGAGCACAACCGCACCATAAACCAGGGCAATCCCAACCGGGAAGCGATAGTGCAGGTACGTCATAAGCCCGTTTTTCAAGCGGGAGCACAGGGCGGCTCCCACACCGCCGCCAATCAGCATAGAGAAGACCAGCCCAATTCCCGAAGTCATCAAGCTTTCCCAGAGGACCATGGAACAGAGCTGATTTTGCCCCATCCCCACACAGCGCATCAGGGTATGCTCTTTCTGGCGGACGATAACGCCAGTGAGAATGGTGTGGATCAGATTCATAATCGCAAAGCAGCCGATAAAGGCCACGGCTGCGGCCAGAACCAGCTTCATCCCCTGGATAAAGTTTTCATTCTGTGCAATAGCGGCGGACAGCGACATCATCTCCAGTCCAGAGGCCGCATTGAGAATCTGGTCGATCTCAGCTTCTGCCCGGGCCTCCATCCCGTCGGAGATACGGACGGCAAGCTGATACAGGGTGTTGGCGGAGGTCAGCTGTTCCATCACGTCCATGGGCAGCATCAGCATATCAATTTTATCTCCGCTGCTGCCGATTTTGCTCTGGTCCAGTACGGCTCCCACCGTGAAATCCCTGTAATCGCTGGAAGTTCCGTCAAAAATCTTTAGGGTAAGCGTCTGCCCAGTCTCCGGCTGAATCCCATACTCCCGCTCTAAGGAGTCGGGACGCCCAACAATCAGCGGGTTCTGTTCTGCCAGGCTGTCATAGTCCAAATCGGTTTGGCCGCTCAAACAGGGGCGGATCAGATCCATATCATCCCGGTCGAAACCGACCACCGATAGTTCAGATTCCACTGCATCCGTCTGAAACGCCGCCGGAAGATAGTGATATTCGGTTATATCCTCCAGACCGGATATCATGTTCAGAGAATTTTTCAAGCTGTCGGTAAATGGGCTGGAGGTCTGGATCTGCTCCAGCGGAGCGTTACGAAGCCGGTCGTCGCTAATGTTGAGAATAAACTGCCCCCGGGGGAAGCCGGACAAGGACATATCCTTGGCGTTGATGGAGGAGAGAACGGAGGAAAACCCCATAAGCAGAACGCCGGTCAGAGCCAGAGACAGGACGGTGAGCACATTCTTTTTTCGGTTGGTGGCAAGGTACTTTTTCGCCAGCATGACCGGCGAGATTTTCTCGGGCCGCCTTGCCAGCCGATTTTTACGGTTCTGCTGTCCTGTATAACGGGAGGCGGCAATGGGGGATATGGACGCCGCCAACAGGGCGGGCTTTCGGAGGGAGAGCCGCACCGTGAGATAGACCAAAACCGTCACCACAGGCCATACCCACAACAGGCTGACGGGCCGGAACCCCTGGGGGATCAGCAGGCAGGACAAGACTGTTCCCACTCCCAACCCGGCGGGGATAGACCGCACAGACAGGGCAAGCCCCTCGCGGAGCACCAGACGTTTGATTTGACGGCCCGTCATGCCGAGGGTCCGCAGCTGCCCATACTCCTGGATGGAGTTGATGATGGCAATGTAAAAAATGTTGTAAATTACCAGGATACAGGCCGCAATAATGACCGCCAATCCAGCAGCTGCCGCCCCGATCAGGAGAACAGACGGCCTTGACAGATTGATATATGTCTCATTGAAGGAGGGAATTTTCGTGATCTCCGCTCGGGCCAACACTTCCGTGACCAGCGTTTCAATTTCAGCTTTGGAAGAGGCGCCGCCGGCGTTCACCCGGATCATAGCGGCTGGAGAGAAGTCGTCCCAGCCGCCGTGGGCGACAAAATACTGCTCCGAGACAATCGCTGCGTATAAAGATCGGCCAGTCCCGGAGGCCGCTGTTTTCAGATAGCCGGAAATCGTAAATTCCCTTTCTTCCTGGGTATTGGGCATGAGGATGGAAATTCTGTCTCCAATCCCAGCGTCCAGCTTCCAATAGTCCAGATACTCTTTTTCAATGAGTATTTCCTGCTTCGACTCCGGCATACGGCCATCGGATACCGTCAGGCCGTTCAGGGCGAGGGCGTCTGCGTTGGAGTAGGAGAGGTTCAATCTGCTGTCTCCGATTTTGCTGCTCCCCAACGAGACTGTCAGGCCAGTCAGTACCGTCTGCCCGTCTGCCTGGAGTTTTTCAAACTCGGTTTGACCGATACCGGAAATCAGAGCGTGGTAAGAGCCGGTCACGCTGTTTCCGCCGTCCCGGTTGACCGCCGCAATCCCGGAGGTTAGCAGCAGCACTGCGGACATGAGCGCGGCGGCCAGCATGATAGCAAAGGCAGCGACTCTTTTTTGGAGTTTATTATGTTTCAATTTTGCAGAAGCGAGCTTCTGAATCACTGCGCTGGTATCATTTTCAAAGGGCCAAGTCATAATTTACCACCTCTATTCTGTCACACGAAGCTGCTCGACTACGCTGTTTCTTCTGCAATACAGGCCGGCCCATTTTGTAAGGACAAATTGCAGCGCAAAGACCAGCAAGAAGTAAAAGGCCACAGATACGGCGGGGAACGTGTACTCTACAAAGCTGAATCCGGGCACGTTTCCTACCGCAGAGCAGATCGCCTTTCCGATAATTAGACCGCCAACGATGGAAGCGGCAAAGCTGCCAAGGGTCTGGAACCCGTTTTCAAAGCCTATCATATGGTAAAGCTGTCTGCTGTCCAGGCCAATGGCGCGAAACAGCCCCATCTCTTTCCTTCTGGAAATGATATTGGTCATACTGGTATTGACCAAATTGATGATGCTGAACATGACAATAACAGCCAACAGCGCATATGCTGCAAGAGAAATCGTGCTGAAAACGCTTTTGTATTGCATTGTCATATCTTTTAGCGTCTTCAGGCGCAAATGATCGCTTGACGCAATCAAGGAATGCAATTCGTCCTCAATTTCAGTATAGCCGCCGTGCCCCATCCGAATCACGAACGCACTGTTTGCATTATAGGGAACCGTCTGCTCCATTTCCTCCGCGGGTAAAATAAAGCTGGAGGCACTGTTTTTATCAAAGACAATAGCGGATACGACATAGGTAAAATTGCCTTGCAAATCGTTTCCTGCCTGCGAAAAAGTGACGGTATCGCCGACCTCATAGCTCTTTTGGAGGTACTCTAATTCTGGGCTGCCCATATTGACCACAAGTGAGTTTTCTCCGGTATGGTTATGATAGGGCAGTTCCCCAGCCATCACCCGATCCTTCAGCGCCTCATAATCCTCTGCGTTCATGCTCCGGATCGCCGTTTCCATTCCGTCAATCGTGACGCAGAGTTCCTGTTGGCAGACGACTCCGCTTACGCCGTCTATCGACAAAATATCATGCTTCAATTCATCTGTCAGCAGATTGTTCTCCTGCAGCCGCGTAAGGGAAAACGTGGGTGTGACCAGCGCCCGGTTCAGCTCTACCACATAGGCTCCCTCGTAGGGAAAGCTCTGCTTTGCCCGTTGCTCAGGATCAAGAGAGGACAGCAGGGAGGAAATCCCCACAAGCATCATCCCGCTCAAAACGAGCGAGGTAAAGGTCAATACGCTCTTTTTCCTGTCTCGGAGCAAATTCATAGCCGCAAGCGAACAGGGCGTGAGGGGTTTCCTGTTCCTTTTCAGACGTTTCCCGCCCTTTTTTACCTTGGCATAGCTGCTGTAGCGGGATGCTTCCATGGGTGAAACCGACATTGCGATTTTAGCCGGCTTCAAAATGGACAGCTTTACACAAATAAAGACGGCGGCGCCGGACAAAAGCACGATCACAGCGTCAGGAAACAACTGAAACGCAGTTCTGTCTATCAGGAAGGACAGCATCCCGCCTGCAATGCACCCAAGTGGAATGAAACGGAGCGCAAGACAGTTTCCTTCCTTTGAAATGATTCGCTTGATCTGTTTTTTCGTGGCGCCAAGTGTACGCAGCTGCCCAAAGGATGTGACATCGTTCATGACTGAAATGAAGAATATATTATAGATGACCAGGGAACATACGCCGATCAAAACCAGCCCAACGAGCAGAACCGTCAGCACGGTCTCTTTTGACATGTTATTGCTGTCGATATATAAATTGTTGATCTGAATATTGTCTGTGGAGATCCCGCAATCCAGGCCAATCGTCTGGATCAGTTCTTTCAATTCTTGATTTGTATATTTTGCAGTATCACGAACAGAAATCATGGCGGCTGCGGGTTCGGCAGAGAGCGCGGAGTTTTCCCGCACAAAATTCTGTGAAACAATGGCGTTATACGCAACTCTGTTTCTGTCATTTTCGGCGGCCGTCTGAATGAAACCCGTGATTTGAAAATCCGCTGTTTCTAATTGACGGCTTGCCTGGTTTCGGTAATGAACGGATATGGTATCGCCAATATCCGCTTTCAAATTCAGGGCGTCTATATACCCCTTTTCTATAAGCAGTTCATTTGCCGCCTGCGGCATACATCCTTCCATCAGCGTAATATTGGAAAGCCGCATGGTTGCTTCATCAGAACAGACAATGCCCATTGTGACGCCGTTTTCCCGCTCTGTCATACCAACGGAACGGTAAACGCCTACGCTCTCAATGCGGGGATCTGCTGTCAACAGGGAGATGTTTTCCTGGGAGAGATTTTGAAAAATCCCCTGATACGCAGTGGACGCCGCATATTCACTTGTAACATTGTAGGCGTAAGAAGAAACAAAGGCCATAATAGCAGCGGCCATAAAGATAATAACCCCAATCAGGCGGTTCCTGAAATGGTTATGCCTGAGACGGGCGTTTGACAGCTTGCGGATTACCGCGCTGGTGTCATTCTCAAAAGGCCAAGTCATCGCTGCCACCTCCTTATCCCACGATCCTGCCGTCCTCGATCCGCACAATGCGGTCGGCCAGCTGGGCGATCTCATTGTTGTGGGTGATCATCACGATGGTCTGGTTAAACTGCGTGCTGGTACGCTTGAGCAGGCCCAGCACATCGGCGCTGGTCTTGCTGTCCAGGTTGCCGGTGGGCTCGTCGGCCAGGACGATGGCCGGTTTGGTAATCAGGGCCCGGGCGATGGCGACGCGCTGCTGCTGGCCGCCGGAGAGGTTGTTGGGCATATTTTGCAGCTTATCCTCCAGGGCCAGCATCCTCACGATCTCGTCCATGAATTTCTGATCCACCGTGTCGCCGTCCAGCTCCACCGGCAGGACGATGTTCTCATAGACGTTCAGAATCGGAACCAGGTTATAGTTCTGGAAGATGAAACCGATGTTGCGGCGGCGGAAGATGGTCAGCTCCTCGTCGTTCTTCTTCGCCAGCTCGTCCCCCCGGACGATCACGCTGCCGGAGGTGGGGGTGTCCAGCCCGCCCATCATATTGAGCAGGGTTGACTTCCCGCTGCCGGAGGTCCCCACCACCGCCACAAACTCCCCCTGCTCCACCGAGAGGTTGACGCCATCCAGGGCGCGGGTGATGTTGGGTTCGCTGCCATACTGTTTTTTCAAATCAATGGTCTGTAATACGTTCATGTTCAAATTGCTCCTTTCACGGCTTTTCGCCTGTTGCAGAGCTATCGTAAAATCCAAATGTCTCAGAAATGTCCGAATCAGAGGTTTGCTTGTGAATTTTTTGTGAACAGTTTTCCGGCAAGCGCCAACGTACTATTTTAACTGGTAGAGATGTACCCTTGCGATATACTTTTTGTACTTTCTCAGATCATCACTACAAAATGGTTTTCCGTGCGCGGGGTAAAGGATATCTGCGTTTTCGCTCAGAAGAACATCCCATGAATTTTGAAAAGCAGTTTTATCTTCTATCCATATTGTGATCCGCTTTAAGCTGGGCAGACCATTCATGGCAGCGTCTCCACAGAAAATGATGTTTTTTAATTTGAGCGATATGGAGTCGGCAGTGTGTCCGGGCGTAAACAGAATCTTGCCTTGCAGCACACTTTCAATGCCTGCAATGGTTTGGGAGCTTATTTCGATCAGCCTGTCCGCATATTCCCTGCTGATTGGAGGAAATAAATGCTCCTCTTTACCAAACAAACCCATCAATTTGCAAAAGCCAAATGCTAACGGACTGCTGCAACCGCCAACGAATGAATTTTGTCCCTTCAAAAGTGTGGGCATTGACCGGCTGCTCAGGATGACATTTATATCAGGGCACTTTGACAGCAGCTCATTCAAGAAACCTGCATGGTCGTCGTGGGCGTGCGTCAAAAAAACATATTTGATTTCCGATAAGGCGATGCCAAGCCGGTCCAACCTTTTTTTCACGGCCTTTAAGCTGTGCTCATATCCTGTATCGACCATAACATATCCGGCGGGAGCTTGATATACATAGGTATTCATCACTCTGTTCCCTACATTATATATTTCCATAGACAATCCTCCTTGTCTTTCATCTTCTGGGCAGGAACACGGAAAAGGTAGAGCCTCTGCCAAGCTCTGAAGTCACCTTCATATAGCCGCCCTGCTGGCTTATGATTTCACGGGCCAGATACAGGCCGATGCCCACCCCTGGCTGATCGTGGACCTCCTCCTCACGGTAAAAGCGCCGGAAGATGGCGGCCTGACTGCTCTCCGGGATGCCTTTGCCGGTGTCGGCCACATCCAGCTTGACATACATCTCCCACTGCTCCACCGATACACTGATCTGCCCGCCCGCCGGGGTGTACTTCACCGCGTTGTCCAGCAGATTGAACAGGGCCTCCGCCGTCCATTTGCTGTCATGGGACACCTGCAGATCCTCCGGGCACTGCACCGATACGGCAATGCCCTTTTTCTCCGCCCCGTAGACGATACCACTCATAGCCTGGGCCAGTGTGTCGATCAGCAGGCCGTCTTTCTTTTCCAGCCGAATGGCCCCGGTCTCCAGACGCGAGGTTTTTACAAGGGCTTGAAAGAGAAATTCCAGCTTGTCCGTCTGGCTGCGGACGCCCTGCAAAAAATCCCGCCGCTCCTGCTCCGTGACGGGTTTTGCCAGCAGTGTGTCTGTCACCATTTTCAAATTGCTCACCGGCGTTTTTACCTGATGGGAGATGTCCGATACCAGCATTTGAAGCTCCTGCCGTTCCTCGTCCACCTTGCGCCGGTTTTCCTGCATGATGCGATACAGCTGGGAAAGCCGGTGACTGATCCGCGCAAAGATGGTATCCCGGTCAGCGGCCCGCTCCGGAGCCTCTCCGCCGCTGATCATGTTGTCCATGGTCTGGCACAGGTTGCTGGTAAATTGGGACAGCCGCTCGGCAAAAAACAGCGTCAGCAGGAACATCCAGACCAGGGCGCAGGCCGTCAACAGCGCGCCGGCCAGCAGCACCCACCCCTGGCCGGTCATGGCAGAAAGGATGAAAGTGAGTACCAGCATGGAGACAGCCGCGCCGGTCTCCACCAGCAAAAACATTGCCTTGACCGAAATGCGTCTCATTTCCGCTCGCCTCCTGTCCACTGATAGCCGATGCCATAGATGGTCTTGATGTAGGCATCACCGTCCGCTTCGATCTTACCCCGAATGCGACTGATGGAGGTGGTCAGGGTGTGTTCGTCCACGAATTTCTCGTCCACATCCCACAGCCGCTCCAGAAGCCGCTGGCGGGTCAGGACCTGTCTTGGATTTTTGCAGAACAGAAACAGCATCTTGTACTCCATAGAGGAGAGGGTAAGCGGTTTCCCGTTCAGCGTGGCGGCCTGCTCCGAGAAATCCAGGAACAGCCTGCCGTCATCGTAGATGTCCCTTGGCGGTTTGTGGTGCTCCAGCATGGCGAACATGGCGCGGATCTTCCGCTGCAAGGCCCCAATGGAGAAGGGCTTGGTAATATAGTCCACGGCTCCCACTTCATAGCCCCGGAGCTGGTCACTCTCCTGGTCGTTGGCGGTGAGGAAGATCACTACCGTGTCAGGGTGTTCCGGCTTGATCAATTTGCACAGGTCATAGCCGCTGCCGTCCGGCAGGTTGATGTCTAGCAGCGCCAGGTCATATTCCGTTTCGGCCAGCAGAGCGGCGGCGGTCTTGGCGTTCAGGGCCGGTGTGACCTCCCAGCCGTCGGAGATCAGGTTATAGGCCAGCGTCTTATTCAAAAGGGCGTCGTCCTCGACAATCAATATCCGTTTCATAGCTTGTCCTCCTTTGGGTGCTGAGGGTAGTATAGCAGAGAAATGTCCGCGAAATGTTACAGCTATCTTCTTTTTCTAAAAATTTAATGTTTGTCCCGCTTCCATAAAACAAACGGACAAGGCTCAAACAAGCCTTGTCCGTTCACGTTTACTCGGTAATTCCTGCGGCTTCGCCCTCTGAGATTATCTCTCCGGCATTTTGAAGCCCGTAAGCGCTTTGTTCAAGTAATCATTGAACGGCTTCATCCGGCGGAATACATCCGCTGCTTTAGATAGGAACCGGTCACCATCCGACAGCTCGTTGTCTTGGACTGGATATTCCAGATACCAGTTCTTATATTTCAGATATTCGGCCTGTGGATGGTCCTTTTCATAGCCAGCCGGGACATTTTTCAGGGCAGTACCGTTTACGGTAAACAACTCCTGGAAAGCCGGAGCAGTGATAATTCCTTCCCACTCGCCGCCGTGCTCCGAAATGTGATCCCGCACCATCCTGGTAGCGTCCTTGAACATATCAGCAAACAGGCCGCCGCCCAGGAAAGACTGTCCGCCCGGCTTGAGCATGATATAGTAGCCAACCGGGATGGGTAGCTTTCCCATGGCCGAGATGTGCGCCCGGAACGCGGGGTTGTAGGGGGACTTGTCATGGCTGAATCTGGTGTCCCGCACCAGCTTGAAGGTTAGCTCCCTGGGCGTGTGGCTGAGGACGCTGCCGTCAAATTCCCCGATCCGAAAGATCAGATTCTGCATCAGTTCCTCAAACTGCGCATTGGCCGCCTGGTATTGGGCCTTGTGGGCATGGTACCATTCCCGGTTGTTGTTGGCGCTCAGTTCTGCCAGATAGTCCAAAATCATCTGCGTATTCATCTTCCCACCCCCTGCGCTTCCGCAACTGTGGAAAAGGCAGGGCCATTCAGAAAGTCCCGAATCATCTGCTTTAACCGCTCTGTGGACTGATACGCCCGGCAGAATGAGAACTGCTGGGAGTAGCCGTCGATCTCCTCCATCGCCGCCGTCACCTCCACAGCGGTATTGCTGGGCTTGGCGGCGGTAAAGTCCAGCTGGCTGGGAGAAATCCGGTGATTCTTTATCGCGTAGTTGACCCGGTTGACACAGCGGCAGGCGCCCTGTCCATACTCGCCGCAATATTCCGAAAGGAACTGGGCCATCTTTTTTCGCGTCCGGGAAAGGCGCTGACGGTAGGCTTCCGGGGTGATGCCCAGAATTTCCCCGGCAATCCGACTGTCCACCCGAAACATTGTCCCCAGTATAAAGATGCACCGACTCTCCGGGTCCAGACACTGGAGCATGACATTCGTGCAGGACAGTTTCAATTCCTCAGCCAGAATCGCCTTCTCCACATTCTGGGTCAGGTCGGGCACATCCTGAGCTTTCCCGTTGCGGATGTCGTCTCCATAGAACTCAAAGCTCAAAGGAAACTGGGCGAACATGTGCTTCTTATAGTCTTTGAGGTGGTTCACCGCAATACGAAATACCCAGGTGGTGAAGGCGCTCTCGCCTTTGAAGGCAGAGAGGTGGGTCATTACCTTCAGAAGAATGTCCTGGGACGCATCCTCCGCGTCATGGAATGTGCCCAGCATCCGCAGGGAGAGGTTGAATACCAGATCCTGCACAGCGGACAGCACTGTCTCCAGCGCGGCCTTATCCCCGGCGGTGGCCTGCTTGATCAGAACAGCCAGTTTTTGATTATCTTTTGTGTTCATAAAGACACCTCCTGTAGGATTAGACTGGCATGAACCGAATCTGTGACAAACAGTTGAAGGATTTTTTAGATCATGCTTATGGTTGACAGTATAAAGGAAAAAGAGCATTTTCACAATCGCATAAGGGAAAAGTTAAGAAATCACTGAGACGCTGGACAGCCTCCATACGTCTCAGTGGTTTTCAAAATAGACTCACCAGCCCGGCCAGCAGCATCACAATGGCTGGCACAATGTATTTGCGCGGATGATGCCAGAGATCGCTTTCGATTTTCCATCCCCGTATGGGGCAGTACCACTCCAGCAGGACAGAGCCGGCCGCACTCAACAGAGCAAAGGAGGCCGCCGTCAGGATATGGAGCGGAATAATCCCGCCGATCTGGAGCTGCCAGCTGCACAGGAAAATGATGTCTGCGGCCAGGTTACACCCGAAGATGAACAGGCAGTAGGGAATGCAGAACGCCTTTTGCTGTTCCGGCAGGAAGCGTACCGCCTGCTCCAGAGCCGGGTCGCAGGACAGCAGGATGCAGAGGGGGGTATTCAGGGAGAGAATCGCAAAGCCCACCGGCAGGATAAACCGGGCCTCCATCTGACCGAACAGCACCGGCAGAACGCAGGCCACGCCCCACATCGCCGCTGTGTTGACCAGATAGTTCTTGTGGGACATCAGGTAACGGAACAGGTAGCGCCACACAGAGTAGCGGTGGTGGACCTTGACCGTCCGCCGGCGGCGCTCTGGCTGGACATAAAAGGCATAGGCGTCGGTGCGTCCCAGACGCAGGGGATAGAGGCAGGACGCCACCACAATAGCGGCCAGGGCGCAGAAGATACTTCCCAGGATGCAGCCCCGGTCAATGAAGATAAATTCTTCCGCAGCCAACTCCTCATAGACCTGCTGTAAGCTCTTGCGGACCTTGGCCGCACCGTCGGCGGTAGTGATGCTGGTGTTTTTCCCGTCCCGTGAAAGGAACAGAATTTCTTTGTATGGGATCTTCTCCAGGCGGCTGTTGGTCTGGATGGTGTAATATTTTCCCTCCTCCAACTCGATCAGCCGGATAGCGTCGCAGATTGCCCCGGAGAGCCGCCGGGCAATGTCGTTTTTAGGAACATACCGGAAAATAGACAGCTCAGCAGGACGCGGCGGAACAGTGGGCAATGAAAGTCTTCCTGCAAGGGATGGAGTTTCAGCGGGCTTTGACCGCCGCCGTGGCCGCCGGGGCCGGGGCGTAGA